>Ga0247837_1002530_pt1 | contig 34310 bp, 38 predicted proteins | sample LaCtaG_2_FD_187115 | JGI IMG/M metagenome (GOLD analysis project Ga0247837, IMG submission 187115) | Freshwater microbial communities from meromictic Lake La Cruz, Castile-La Mancha, Spain - LaCruzMarch2015_14.5m | ecosystem: Environmental > Aquatic > Freshwater > Lake | place: Spain: Castile-La...
CGCTTAACTGTTAAAGCTGCTGCTAACCAAAATACTGTAACAAACGTTGTTTCTATACCAAATAGAGTATATTTAATTAAGGTTACTTTGATATCATAAATAAAATTTGATAAATTTATGAAACAATTGTTTTTATATTACCTTAATGAATAACAAATAAACTTATAGTGTTTATAGTGTTAGAATAATCAACGTCTATTTTCGGCATTTTATGTTATAAGATATTTTAATCAAGACACAAATTATCGTGAGTAAGAGTGTTTTTGACTATCCGTTTTTGGACATTTATTTTTGTCCATTTTACACCTTTTCTCATTTACTATGCTTCGCTGAAACGCCGATTATAAAAAAATTGAAACAAAATAAACATATTTTATTATATGCAACAACTACAATTAACAGAATGACCGAACTAATCCGTATTCCAAATATTGAAAACTATACTCAGGAAATTATTAATGGAGAACTTATGGTTAAGGTAAATAAATTAACTATTATGTCAACAACAATAAATAGTATTACATATACTGTTGTATCAGGGTTTGCTAGTGTAACAGCATCTTCCCTCGGTATAACAACTGCTAATATTCAGAGCAATGTGACAATTAATGACACAAATTATAGCGTGACAATCATTGGCATTAATGCATTCAAATCTCGCCCTACTTTAACTTCAGTCACCATACCTAATAGCGTGACAAGCATCGGCAATGATGCGTTTGCAGGTTGTTCTGGTTTAACTTCATTAACTATACCCAGTAGTGTGACAAGCCTCGGTAATTATGTGTTTGCGAATTCAGGATTAACTTCAATCACTATACCCAATACTGTGACAAGTATGGGCTATTTGTTATTAGGCGTTAAGTGGTTGTACTAGTTTAACTTCAGTCAATATAGCATCAAGTGTGCGTAGTATTGATTATAGATCCTTTTATAATTGCATTAGTTTACCTTCAATTACTATACCTAATGGCATAAAATATATGGGTGATAATTGTTCAGAGATAAAAAAGTATAAAATAAATAATAATTTTTTATTTATTTTATTATGGTCTTAAGTTTGGGTTCATGCAAATATCTTGACTTGGAAATATATCACCTGACATACATTGATCATTTACACCAACTTGTGCACAAGTTCTAAATCCTCTATCTTCTCCAATAAAACACCAACCTGATTTTCCTGCAGAATGTACAGAACTAGACGCTTCATAAGCTTGATAATCTTCTTCTTGTGATTGCGATGTATTCAAAGCCTTATTTAGTGTTGATTGGTCGTAGTCATTGTGTTGTTGCTGATTAAGAGGTTGGCCTTTAATACTTGATGTAGCATGAGAACCGCCTGGTGTAATATTTTGGACTGCTGTTAATGCTCCTTGAATAGCTCCAGCAGTTTCTCCAACAACAACCTTAGCGCCTTCTGCTGAAACATCAACAGCCTGACCAGTAACAGCAATAGTTGTTCCAAAAATATACGTGATTAATGGTGCTAAAAATTCTGTAATAGTTTGTGTTCCTTTTGCTAGATAAACAAAAATATTAAATCCTAAAAAAGCCAAAATTAAAATAATTAATACCCATGTAGTTGCATTTATATTTTTTAAAATATCAAAAAATCCAGTATCAGTTGAACTAGTGGAGTATGTTTCCATCGAAGGCATAGAATCTTCACTTGATTGTAATATCGACTGAGATAAATTATTTGCACTATCCATTTATAATAAAAAAGAATATATTAATTTTTGTTATAAATTCGCATATATTTTATTTAAAGGTTAATAAATACAAAAATTGATTTAAATCACCTAAAATTGTATCACGGATATTGTAAAGGTCAGTATTGCTCATTTTTTTCATAGCAGCATTATCATCTAAGCTTACTAAATAACCTTTAAAAACATCTACTTCTCTCTTTAAACTTTCTTGAGAAGACAAATCAACCAATCTAATATTCTTGTTACTCATTAAATCGATTCTTGAACCTGACTTACCTAATAAAATCTCAATAAAATCATCAATATTAGCATTTAATTTTGTGTATAATTCATCCGTTGCTTTATGTGTTGCATAACTTGTTGTTTTCCAATGGAAAAGCTTAACCATTAAAAGCATTTCTAAAAATATAACCGTAATTTCTTTTTGAAATCCAGCTAAAGAGGAACTTCCACTAGAATGTCGTCTTCTAGTTCCTCCTCTTTTTGATGTATGTTTTTTAGTTGACATTATATATTATTAAAATATTTTAATATTATAATCGTGGAACAAATGTTATTTTAATATTATAATCGTGGAACAAATGTTTCTCCAAAAGAATTCATTGCATCCAATTTTTTGATTGTATTTTCTAAATTTGACGTTTTCATACCTAAAAATAAGTAGTCTGTTCCAGTTGACTCCTCATTCTTTTTAATTTGTCCATATACTAAATCTATTTTTTTCTTTATAATATTCACAAGCTCAAGTTGCGAATGTCTAATTAGTTCTTTTTCAGGTGTAAAAGTTTCACATAAGAGAGAAATAGCAATATACATTAAATTTTTACGTTTTTTATGACAACCTGTAGTATATTTTAAACAAAATAAAGTCAAAAGTGAATTCATTATTTTTGAAATAATTTTTGAACGCTTTTCAGCCTCTTTTAAAAAAATATCCCAAATAATCCAAATAATATCTTTTTGACATTTTGGGTCTACTTTTGCAAAATTTCTTCTCTCACAAAATATTTTTTCTTTTAATGCTTTACATCTATGTTCATATTCAAAAATCCATTCAATCCAATAACAAGCATTCATTTGATTATTACCAGAATTTGTAACACTATATGCCAATTCATTCACAAATGGAAATAATTCTTTTGGGTCTTCACTTGTAAATACCTCTTCGCCATATAATGTTGATGGAGCATTAAATTTATCTTTAATTGTTAGCATATTCATATCATCCGGTTTTATTTTAACATTATCAAAACTGTGTCGTCTTTTAGCATCACATAAAACACACATAATCTCACAAAATATTTTCCTTATTTTTTCATTATTTCGTAATCTTAATACATTATCAGAATATCCATTATTTAAAATACCTTTAAAATCATTTATTCTCATTTCAAGATATATTCCTATATTTGAATTTCCTAGATGGATATATTTGCTAAAGAACAATAATATTATTTCCCATAAATCACTATAATGTCCAGCACAAATTAATTCTGCACTCCAATAACAAGCAGGCTCAATTTTTGAATTTATTAAACTATTTAGCAATTCCTTTTTAGCATCTGCCTTTTTAAATTTTGAAAAAGAAAAACCTTTAAATTCGCCTTCACCTCTTAAATCATTTATTTCTGAATCTTGCATATAATTAATTTTTATACAAAAAAAATAACAACAATACATATAGATGAAAATAATTAAATCATTAACCAATTGTTATAATAAAATGTCTAATTTTGGAAAAGTATTAATATTTACTGCTCTGCTTTTATTGATAGTTATATTTTTTAGATCAATAACACCAGTTACTGAATCATTTATTTCAACTGAAAAGTATTTATTTAAGGATGGACAAGCTGTATATGACGATTTTTATGCAGATATTTATGATTATTTAGTTTATAATGTTGTTAAAAATGAGTATGAAGTAGGTGTTATATTAAATTCAACAATGCCAAATTCACAAAGTGTTATAGCAGATATTGGTTGTGGTACAGGTCATCATGTAAATAGTTTAAGCTCTCATAATCTACAAGTAATTGGTGTTGATATTTCTCCTTCAATGATTAAAAAGGCTAAAGAAAATAGTCAATCAGAAAAGAATTCTAAATTCATTATAGGTAATGCATTAGATGGACATTTATTCAATGAAAATTCATTAACACATATTTTATGTTTATACTTTACTATCTATTATATGAAAGATAAAATGAAGTTTTTTTATAATTGCATGAATTGGTTAATGCCTGGTGGTTATCTAATAGTTCATTTAGTTGACAAGTTTAAGTTTGATCCAATTCTTCCTCCAGGTAATCCATTGTATATTGTATCACCTCAAAAATATGCAAAAGAGAGAATTACTAAAACAAAAATAACATTTAACGATTTTGTTTATGATGCAAACTTTAAAATGGATGACAATGATATTGCTATATTTGATGAAAAATTTAAGTTTAATGATGGTCGTGTAAGAAAACAAGAACAGCGTCTATATATGGACGATTTGCCAACTATTGTAAATATGGCACAAGATGCTGGATTTTTAGTCCATGCAAAAATTGATTTAGTTAAATGTGCTTATGAATATCAATATTTATATGTATTTATTAAACCTAGTTAAACAACACGTTAAATCAAAAACCAACGGCTTATGAGACCCTTAAGTTCTTTGCTTAAACTATGATAAAATAAATATTACTCAAAAAATATTAAAATTTTTGTCATTATACAATATTAAAAATAATTGTTTTTAATAATATATATGTTTGAATATTTATCATATATATTATGTTTTGGAATACTTATTTTATTTATAATTTATATTTATATACGCATAAAATATGGTTTTTGGGTTATGCAACCTGTATTCCATATCTATGATTTTGGATATATGATAAAATCTCCAGGAATTATTGATAGTTCTCTCCCGTCTAAAAATAAATATACCAATTTTAAAGATATCGATACAATTATTTTTTCTGAATTAACATCAATTCAAAAACAAAGATTTATCAATTTAATCAAAACGTATTATTTACAAAATAAAGATAATATATTCTCTCCACAATCTGAAAACATAAATCCATATTTTATAGGTCATAATGATAAATCATTAATATCTTTTTATTATGAAGATGAACATATGGTGGACTTAAAAAAAGGCAATATGGTAACAGATAGAAAAATAATAAGTTCAATGACTTCGCGACCAATACGTGTAACAATTAATAATGGTGATAAAGAAGCAAACTTCTTCGCTTATTATGTTGACTATTTATGTGTAGATAATTTTCATCGTAAAAAGGGAATAGCTCCGCAAATAATACAAACGCATCATTATAACCAAAGACATATAAATAAAAATATTATTGTTTCTCTCTTTAAGAGAGAAGACGAATTAACAGGAATAGTTCCTTTATGTATATATTCAACCTACGGTTTTAATGTTGATAAATGGAGTAAACCAAATGATTTATCTGGTGAATATAAGCTTTTAGAAATGAATCAACAGAATTTTAGGTTTTTATATGATTTTATACGTGTTAATAGTGATAAATTTGATATTATTATAAACACTGAGGTTACGAATATTTTAGAATTAATTAAAACAAAAAATATATTTATTTATGCTATTTTATGTGATGAAGAAATTAAATGCTGCTATTTTTTTAGAAAATCGTGTGTTCAAATTGAAAAAGGATTAGAAGTTTTAAGTTGTTTTGCATCAATATGTGTATGTGAACAAAATATATTTATTCAGGGTTTTAAAATAAGTTTTTGGAAAATTGCGGCTGAAAATTATTATGGGTTTTGTGCAATCGAAAATTTATCACATAATAATATAATTATTGATAATATTATGCTTAAAACAAAACCGCTTATTATAAGTCCTACTGCATATTTTTTTTATAATTTTGCGTATCCAACCTTTCAAGCTGAAAAGGTTCTAATAATTAATTAGGCATTATTTTCTCCCTTCTTCTTTCTAGGGGCCTTAGGTTTCTTTTCTACTTCAGTTTTTGCATCTTCGCCTTCTGTTGTCTTCTTTTTTCCACATGCTTTGCTTGCGGTTTTGGTTTTTTGTGTTTCTTCTTTTTTATCTTCAACAATAGGGGGTGTTGGAGGAGTTACAGCAGGCTTTTCAGGTTCCTTTTTAATTTCAGAATTTGATGAAATAACCTCATTCTTATCATCATCTGGAATTTCAATATTACAATCCTGACAATACTTACCTAATTCAATATATCTATTTCTTTGTTCGCGACTTAATGACTTGCACTTACGAATTAATCTATTAGTAAGATTAAGATTTTTCATATCACTTTTAACTTCACTCGGTGGAACAAATAGTTGAGGACCATGCTCTAATAGAAAAATTTGATTTTTTCTGTTATAAAACAGGATTGGATTTTCTTCTTCATCTAATTCAATTACACCACACGTGCAATAATCAATATGTTCTACATCATCACCACGTTTGCAACGAATATCAATACAATCAACATCATTTATATACTCTTCAAAAAAATCCTGAGCTTCATCGCGAGTATTGAACATATAAATCTTCGGTGGATTAATTGTAATAGATGTTAGTCTAATACGAGCAGCTTCGTCTTGATAGAATTGGAAGTCATAGCAACCTTCATGTTTATTATGAACTACTAGATATTTTACCATTATGATACAATTATATAGTGAGATTGGTTTAAATCGTTTCTATAAATATATTTTATATTAAGTTTTGTAAATTAATAATTACCACTGAGTATAATATAGCTTAGGAAAATACCAAAGAAATTTTTTGCAAATAAATCTAATATATTATAACACGCATTTTTTAAATAATAAGGAAATAACGCAACTACACCATATAATGACCAGAAGATAAAAAAATATATAAATAAATAAAAACCGTTTTGTGTTCTTACATAATTAATATAAATAATAAAATAATATATAAAAAATGGTATAAATCCTAAGATAATACCCGATAATGTTGGTATTATTTTTTTCTCTCCAAGATAACCAAATATAAGCATTAACCAGTTTAATAAAAATATATATGTAATATTTGTTGAATTTTTAATTACCAAATCAAAAAACTCTAAACTTATTGTAGTATTTTTCTCTCTATGATAAGAATAGATAAGATAAAAAATAAGGGTTATTAACATTGTCGGAGTTGTTATTGACCAATCCAAATATCTCTTAGGTGTTACATCTGCAACAGACGCAAAGTTTAATACTAACCAAAAATAAAAAGAACCTTCTATAACTTGAACTACAAGCTCCAGTATTAATAATTGTCTAATAAGTGCAAATTGAGATGGAACTTTAACAAATAGAGAGAAAACTTCGAATGCACCTGTTAAAATTTGAACTATTACTGATACAATTAAAGTTTGATAAAATAAATTTTTACTATTCATATATTATATTTATATTTTTCATTGTCAAAAATATCATTTATATCTTTATATTTATCATTATTACATATAATAAGTTCTTTTATTCTATCACTTAAAAATGGTTTTACAGCATTATGCGTTAAAGAAGTATATATTGTTGGATTTATAATTATGATTTGTAATAAATTATGAGAAAATTTGTTTGATATTAATTTTGCAAGTTGAATTCCAACATTTATTTGCATAAAATGCTTAAAATTAAAATCTAAACTATCTAATATCCACACCCATTTTTTATTTTTAGGAATTTCACTCAAAATGCCATCATAATGATTAATTATTCCTTCATAATCAAAATATAATTTTGCTTGAGATGGGCAAGAATAAAATATAATAGTTTGTTCGGTTTCTTTAACTTTAGTTAAGGAGTGATTTGAAGGATCTATTGTACATAATGGACAGACATAACTCATATTATATTTATAATATTTAAAAATATAATATATTTATCTAATAAATTTATCTAATATATTTACCAGATCTAACAAATGTATCGGCAATAAAAATAATAAAAATTCCTAAAAAAGAATAAAGAATAACTTCTTCAGTAACATTACTAGTTTTTTCATCTTGTTTATCCTCTAAGAGAGAAATCATGTAATTAAGTTTTTTTAACAAAACATCTTGTGATACAAATTCTTGTTGTTCCATATGTGGTTGATTTAAAGTATAATGAGGTCGGTTTACTTGATTTTGGTAACCAGGTAAAACGCGTTTATAATACTCTTCAACAGATTTACTGTCTCCATAATTGCTATAATCATTTAAATCTAAATTATAACCGTTATCATAATTTGGAGAAGGAGATTTTCCAGCATATTTATTTCCTAAAGGAAAACCCATTCCTGCGAAAGATTCTTGTTTTTGTTGATTTTGAGTATTTGATGCGGTTGGTATAGTTCTAGAAACACCCATTGATTCTGGTGGTGGTAAAAGTTTAAATTCACCTTTATCATCTTCATCATCATCATCTGTGTTATTGTGTATTTGTTGTAATACAGAATTTACCTTATCAGTATCAAAATTTTCAATTTTAGGATACTTTCTTTGGGTTCTTTTGTGACGTTTTTGATTTATAATATTATCCGAATTATCTGAATTATTTGGTAATGTTATATTTGAATTATCATCAATTGAAGCTGCAAACATTGCTAAAGACATTCTCTTATTAAAAATTTAGATAATAATTTACCAAATAGAATGAAAATAACAATTTTTACAAGTTATAAAAAATAAATTATATAAGTAATTTATATAATGGATTTTAAGGTTGTTAGTAAAAATAATATCGGTGTTGTCATAACACTAATTCTAGCTATTTTATTAAGTCAGTCAAGAATGTTTGATTTTTTAATTGACACATATTTAGGAAGAATGTTTCTTTTAGCATTTGTTATTTTAATTGCCTACACAAATAAAATATTAGGTTTAGTTGCTGTATTATTCATTATAATTGCATTTAATAATAATCAAATCTCTCAAGGGATGGTTCATAGCTATAATTTATTTGAAGGATTTGATGTTTCTGAAGATGAAAAAGTTAAAGATAAAACACAACCAAATACTGAAAATACTATGAATAGTACCACAAATTCATCAACTACAACATCCAGCAAAGAGACATTTAAAGGAAGAGAAGGTTTTAATATGCCTGATAGAGAATTAAATATTTTAAGAGGCAAACCATCAAATAGTGTTCCAGTATCTAATAATTTAAGAAACCAAACAGATGAGGTAAGTCCTTCCGATAAATCATTTTTTACTAGTGAATATGCTAGTTTTTAAATATAATATTTATATATGAATATCAATATATATATATTATACGTAATTTTAATAATTAATATTATTTTAACTATAAATTTATTTTATTGTTGTTTTAATTATGATGTAATAGAGTCTTTCAAAATGAAAAAAATAACAAAAAGTATTACAAAAACTGTAAATAAGAGTGCGGATGAAGTTAAAAGTCAAACAAAAAAGCTTGCTGAACAAGCTAGAAAACAAGCAGAACGAGCTGCCGAAGAAGCAAAAAAATTAGCAGAACAATTAATGATAGACAAAATTTTTAAAAATTTAGTAGAACCGATAAATAAACTATTTAATTCATTAAGTATTACAATAAACAAACTATCAAATTATTAATATTTTATAGTTATATTATAGTATATCATGAATATATTTAATATTAATGGAAAACTATTTAATATTTTATTCAAAAAAATAACACTTATAAATGTATTAATATTTTTTTTTGTATTTTTATTAGTATTCTTAATCGTAAATAATAATAGAACAAAAGAAGGTTTTAGTATAAATGATGTAAATAAAGTATTTAAAAAAATAGGTGATGTAGTCGACTTAACTGAAAAACTACCAAAACAGATAGATTCTATAGATAATAAATTGGTGGGAAAAGTTACAAAACTAGGCGACCAAATAAATGATAATGTAAAACAAATGGGGAAAGAAATTGAGAAAAATACACTAGACAAAATGGAAAAACTCGGTAAACAAATTGAGAAAACTACCATAGATATCTTTACAAAAAAGCTAACTTCAATTTTTACACAGATTGGTGATATGTTTAATAAAGGAATAATTGAACCAATTATAAATTTATTTGTTGGAATTGGGAAGATATTTGTTCAAATATTTGGAATATTAGAAGAGATAGCTAATAAGATAGTTCAATTGCCAAATTGTATATTTACATACGCAATAAAATCAACAATAGATAGTTTAAATTACATGTATAATAAAATAATACCAAAGGTAATAAGAACACCATTATCCTTTATTTATAACTACACTTTAGGAATTATTTTTGGTTTTATAGCTAATATAACCGGTTATAATTCAAGTGTTCAAAAATGTTATGGGTTTAATGTAAATGCAGAAATAAATAAAATTAATTCAAATTTGAATAATATAAATAGTTCATTCAAAAATGATTTTGGTGATATAAATTTTTCAAAAATTAAAATATAATAACATGATATTTTAGTATAATGACAACAAGGGAACCGTCTCAATCGCAACAAATAAATGTACAAACAGTTCAACAAGGAGGAAAAACTACAATATTTACACCGTTATTCAATGGTGTATCATACTTAAATAATCATGTTATGTATTTGAATAATAGTAAATTTTTTGCGGGTGTGATAATGATTCTTCTCAACGTTGGTTCAAAATTTATACAAATTCAATTTAGCAAATCAACAGAGGAATACATGAAATATTCTGTAAGCAAGCAACTTTTAGTATTTTCAATGGCATGGATGGGTACTCGTGATATATACGCTGCGTTAGGTTTGACAGCAGTATTTACAATTCTCTCCGATTATCTATTTAATGAAGAATGTTCAATCTGTATAGTTCCACATAAATACAGAGTCTTGCACAAATTATTAGATACAAATGAAGATGGTAATATTACAGACCCAGAATTAGCAGCTGCAATAGCTGTTTTAGAAAAGGCAAAGAGAGAAAAACAAAGAAAAGCTCAAAAAGATGCTTATTCAAAGTTTGATTTTGATAGATTTACGAATGGTAAATAAATATATTTTGAAATCCAAAAGTATCGACTGCGAGTCAGGTATTTCAAATTTCGCCTTTCATTTCTTCTATATCTGTCATATAATAGATATAGAAATTATTATTATTGTCTTTTTATAGTTTTATTTCTTTTACCTTCTAATGTAGCTCTATTCCTAATTATTCTTCTTGTATTATTGAATTTTTGTTTTTCATAATTTGTTGATTTATTTGTGATTGGTACATAAGTATTTTGTTTATACACTGGTGGTATAACATATGGCTTTCCAGTAAATTCAGAATATGCCTTTCTAATAGCATTGTATTTTGAGTTACATTTAGGTTTATATGATGGATAAAAATGGTAATAAATTACAATATACCGCACCACAAAGAAAAATGGAAAGTAAATCAAAATGTAATCAACGAATATTATTGGTAGAAAAGAAAAGAAATAAAATTATTGAAAAAGAAACAGAATTATCATTACAAAATAGTAAATCTGTAGATTATGAAAGGTTTAAAATATATTTAGTTGAAAAAGATAAATTAAATAAAGAAACAGCCGAATTTTATAGAAAAAAAGTATGGAGGAAAATGAAATTTAGACAATATAGTTATGGTAAAAAATCAGTAGATACATTTCTAAATAAAATCAAAGAAACATTTGGAGAAAATATATTAATTGGTTATGGAAATTGGAGTAGGAGTACTCAAATGAAACATTTTATGCCTACTATGAATAAAGGATTAAGAAAATTAATCCATAAAAAATATGATACAATTACAATAAATGAATGTAATACAAGTAAGAAATGTTGTGATTGTAATAATAATTTAGAGTATTATAAAGATAAAGAAAATAAAAAGGTATTTCGTCTATTGGTGTGTTCTAACTGAGTGAGTTGCGAAAACAAAAAAATCGTATTTAGAACACGAGATGCTAATTCCTCAATAAACATAATGAAACTAACTCAATCTTGGATAGAAAAACAAGAGCGACCATTATGTTTCCATATTTCGTCTTTCACCTCTTCTAAAGAAGAGGAAAAAGTAAGACCATCGTAGGTGAAATTCCTACTATTGATTTTACATTTTTTCTTATTTTTTTTTTTGCTCAATAAAATGGGCGTTTGAAATGAGAAAAGGTGTAAAATACTATCAACACACTGACATATATTATTTCTAATCGCACATCTACAAAATCTAACTGCATAAGTTTTAACGATATTCGGGTTTTCTATTGGATATAAGAGAAACCAATTTATTTAAAATTTCTTGATTTGATTGTTCGAGAGAATATACTTTATTTAATAATTGTTTAACCATTTGTTTTAATTCTAATATATCATTATTAAATAATTGTTTAACCATTTGTTTTAATTCTAATATATCATTATTATTAATGTTAGTTTGTGTTGTGTTAAATTTTTCTTTTAATAATTGATTTTCTAATAATTCACTAACTCTATAATTATAATTATTAATATTATCATCGACAATTTTTAATAAAATTTGATATGTTAATTCTTTACCAATTAAAAATAATTCATTTTCTTTTTCATGTCCCTCAATTTTCTTATATTTATATGGATAAATTATGGTGTGGTTGTGTAAAAAACTTTCAAAATCTTTACTTTTATCAACCTTATAACAGTTTAGCAATAAAATTTGTTTATGCTTCAATTTACAATCATTATATATCTCTGTAATTCCTTTTCTACTTTCTCCAATTTTTACAACATAAGTTCCATCTTCGTTTGTTTTAACTTTAATAATATATATCATATTTCCAACTGATGTGTATTCGTTCAATAAAAATTTTTCATTATCTAATTCTTTTTGTTTAATTAATTTTTCTTCTGTTTCTTTATTTTTGGTATCTTTGTATGTTAAAAATTGTTGTTTAAGTTCATTATTTTCTTCTTTAATAATTTCTTCTTTAAAAATTTCTTGTAATAAATCCTCTAACTTAATAAAATAATCGTGTATATCATCTGCTTTTTTTGTCCCAGACTTTAGACAAAAATTTTTAAATGTATTAATATTTAACATAATATTTTCTTTGTTATGACCACCTCTGTTGTCATCTGATGTTTCTTTTGATGCGGTGTTCTCCGTAGCAAATGTTTTTTCAACGCTCATTTTATAATTATATTAATGTAATATCTTTATATTGTTTTTTGCTTTTAATCCTTATTACTTCTTTACAGCCAGTTTACTAATCCGCTTAGCTGGTGCCGCAGTGGTGGCTTCGACTGCCGCAGCAGGTGGCTTAATAACAGGCTTTCCGAGCTTCTTCACAGCCACCGGCGCAGGGGCAGGAATAGGGTCTGGCTGCTCCTCCTCGTCCTCGCTATCTGTGTCCTCCTCGGAGTCTGCCTCTTCCTCCTGTGCCTCTGGTATCTGTGCCGGGTTCAGCAGAGGCTCCACTGTGGCAGTGTCCGTAGCAGTGTCCGTAGCAGTGTCTGTAGCAGTGGTTGCTTCAATAACCGCCTTGGCCACTGCGTCTGCTGCCATAGTATCCATATCCATATCCATATCCATATCCATGTCTATCTCACCCTCATCGTCGCTGTCAAGCTGGCATCCCTCTATTCCGTGGCTGGTCTTAGTCTGAACCACCTTGACCTGCTGAAGATTCCATGTAACCCCGCATATCATCTTTGTTAAAAGTTTTGTAATTATTGTTTTAACTGGAATTTTTATTTCAATTTTTTAATAATTGTAATTAAATAAATAATTTCTCTCCAAGTTCTTTATAAAAGAAGCCATTATATGCTATATTATTATTGATGCATTTTGCTAATGTCTTATCGCTCATCTTAAGTTCTTTTATACAATCATACTTACAAGAAAAATTGCTTGTCATATTATTTGTGTTGTCAAATTGACCGACGCCATTTTTATACAATAATGGTGTTCCGTGTTGTTCTTCAAAATTATTAATTAAATCTTCATCGCAATTATTATACAATATATAATAATGTCCATTTGTTATAGTTCCATTTTTAACTGGATTATCCAATGCGGATGAACTTTGATAACCATTTAATTGAGCAGCAGTTTTTCTATCTAAATAAACATTTAATATTTCTGATTTAGTTGTGTCTAACTTAGCAATAATTCCCTAACCCTATAATTATAATTATCAATATTGTCTTCTATGATTTTTAATAATATTTTGTAAGTTAAATTTTTTCCAATAAAAACTAATTCATTTTCGTTTTCATGTTTTTCTAATGTTTTACATTTATTTTGATAAATTAAACTATACTTAAGTAAAAACTGTTCAAATTCATGACTTTTATCTACTAAAAAACAATTTAATAGAATACATTCATCATAATTAGTTTTATGTTGATTATATCTATATAAAATTCCTTGATCGCTGTATCCAATTTTTACAACATATTCACCATTTTCATAAGTTTTAACTTTTATAATGTAAACTAGAGAACATTTATATGAAAATTTTTCTAATAATGTTTTTTCATTTTGTTTAATAATTTTTTCTTCTGTTTCTTTATTTTTATTCTCAAGTTGCATAACTTGTTTTTTAAGCTCTTCACTCTCTTCTTTTGTGATTTCAAACATAATATTTTCTAACTTAATAAAATATTCGTGCACCTCATCTGCTTTTTTTGTTCCGGCTTTTAAACAGAATTTCTTAAAGGTTTCAACATTTAACATAATTATTTCTTTATTATGCCCTCCTCTGGTATCTTTTTTTGATCCTGCGACTTCAGGATCAAAACTTTGCTTTCCCTCAAAAGAAAGCAAAATTTTATAATCTTTATTAATTGTAAAATTTTTTTCAACTAATTCTTTTGCTCTTACTTTTTGGCTAAAACCAAGCCATTTCCATATGTTATCTAGATCGATAACAAAATCATTTTTGGAGTCATATTTTAAATAACAATAAAAACTTGATAAAAATAATTGTTGCTCATAATTTGTAAAATTGTTCTTTACTTTTTCAATTAATTTACTCTGATAATCACCATTTAATTTGGTGATTGGGTTGCTTTCAATAAGATTTACTATATCAACACTCATTTTTATATATTAATTATCTGGATATCTCTATATTGTTTTTTGCTTTTAAAAGCAAATTATATTATTTCTAATCCATCATATTTTTCTTTAATTTTTTCATTTAATTTTTCTAAGTGTTCTTGTAAATCATATTCTTCTGGTAAAACCATTTTAATACTTAATCTTTTATCATCGATTCGTTTCTTCCTTTTCTGGATAAATATAACAATATTTTCTCGTCTTAAATCAAAATTATTACCATTTTTAAAAATATATTCAATATATTCAATATTTGAAGAATCAAACTTAAAAATATGTTCTAAATATGTTATTTTTTGATTATGACGTAAATAGTAAGGATATATTTGTTGTTCAGGATAATAATGAATAAAATTTTTATCAAAGTTTATAATTGAAAATAAGTCTTCAAAATCCATAAGAACATGATTACTATTAAAATTAATAATTCCACAATTTAATTGCGGATTATAATTATATGACAATGTATAATTCATATTATAATTTATATAAAATGAATATATTTAAGTTATTTTTAATTGAAATATTTAATTTCAGTTTACCTAATTTGAGTATGCTAATCCACCCATACCACTCATAATTCTGAGCACGTTGTAGTTGGTAGCATAGACACGAACCTTGGCAGTCTTGGTTCCCTCAACGGTAGCATTGGAGAGCACAAGTTGAAGAGTAGCATTGTCAATTCTGGAGAAGTTGCACGTGCCCGAAGGTTGGTGTTCCTCAGGACGAAGAGCGAATGAGTAAACATTGATACCTTCATCAGGACTGCGAGTGTGGGCTTGGTAAGGTTGAATCCAAGAGAAGTAAGAACCTTCACGCTCAGAGAAGCGATCTTGGCCGTTAAGTTGGAGCTTAGCGGTAACAACAGGGTTCATACCCCAACAGTGCATGTCAATAGAGGTCTCAGAGAGCACGAAGGTACCAGCATCTGAAACACCAGAGTTATCAAGGTGAGGAGAAGTAGTTCCAGATTGAAGCGAGTCAATGACGGATTGAGAAAGACCAGCAGTGTTCAAAGGAACTTGTTGACCTCCAATGTTAGCCTCGTTATAAGGGTTGGAAGGACCGTGCCAGTAGCCAGTGAAACCAGCGAAGTATTGAGCGGGGTCATAGTCAAGAGCACCAGCATCTTGGAATAATCCACGAGCATCAATGTAAGCACGTGAGTCACCAGCAATAGCAGCAGGACCTCCGAAGGCATGGATGGCGTTAGGAAGAGCGTCAATAGCATCAGTGTAGTTGAAAGGTTGAGCACCGAGAACCTTGAATAAGAGAGCATCACAAGTTAAGGATGAGCAATAGTCAACGTTTTGGTCAGGTTGGACAACCCAGATTAACTCCTTGACAGGGTGATTGAAGTTAAGCTTGATCTTGTTGGAAGAAGAACCAACAGACTCATCGCCAGTGAATTGGAGTTGAGTGATCAAGTATTCGTGAGGGTTTTGGGCCATTCTTCTGCGTTCATCAGTATCAAGGAAGACGTAATCAACGTAGAGGGAAGCAGCAACCAAAGATTGATTGTAAGCAATGGTGGCAGGGACAGGGCGACCAACGGAGTATTGGCCGGCGGCACCGGAATAAGGACTTGTGTTGCAGTTAAGAGTGGTAACAGCCCATAAGCATTCATCAATAGGTCTGATATCAAGGTTAATCTTGACTTCATGGTATTGAAGAGCAATTAAAGGAAGGGCAAGACCAGGGTTGGTGCAGAACCAGAATTGAAGAGGAATATAAAGAGTGGTTTCAGGAAGAGCATTTCTTGGGGCACAAACTTGACGAGGAGCCAAGCTGTCACAAGGGGATTCAACATCAGAGAAAGAAGGGTCGGTGATGAAGGTGAGTTGAGTGGTGTTACCAATCATCTTGAAGTAACCACGTTGTTGTTCAGAAGTCATGGTAAGTTGGTTCCAGATGTGCATCCAATCACCATATTGACGGTCGATTCTTTGACCACCAATTTCGACTTCAACTTGAGCAATGAGTTGCTCACCTGGGAAATCTAACCAACGAGCATAGACACCAGTGTTTTGTCCAGTAGTGTAGTTTCCGAGACCCATAAGTTGGTTGATCTCAGGAAGAGTGACTTGGAGATAAGTGCGGTAAGCAAGATCTCCGTTTCTGCTGATAACACATTGAACTCTGCGTCCAAAATCAGCTTGGCCATTGAATGTTTGTTCAATTGATTCAATAGCAAAATTAGTGTATCTACGATAAGTAACTTTCCAAAAAGTAATTTGAGGATTACCAGTAAGGTAAACATCTTGAGCTCCATAAGCGACGAGTTGCATTAATCCACCTCCCATTTTATACAATCCCTAAAGAAAAAAATTTTTGGAATTCAATTTAATTAAATTAATTAAATTAAATAAATTAAATAAATTAAATTTCCAAAAAAAATATTATGAAATTATTTTATTTAAATCTAAGTTAGTTTTCATGAATTTTAATAAGTAAGCATCCTCTAGTACTTCCTTTTTATTTTCATGAGGTTTTGTAAAAACATATGAGCCATCCTTTTTTTTAACAGACCAACCTTGCTCTATAGAATTAAAAATAAGTAGCATTTTTTGAAATTTAATAACATCTACCTTTATATTTTCATTTTCTAAATCTTTTAAAGAGTCTAAGTTGATTTTAATGTCCATTTAATTATCAAATAGAAAACTTTACATTTCTTTTAACTAGTTTTAGTTTATTGTCATATTTTTCTAAAGAATCGTGAATAATGCAGTTCCTCATTTTCTAAATTTCTAAGATTACTTTTTACTATATTTCCATTATCGTCAGAATAATAAATATTTTTTAGTTTATATCCCTTCTTTTCTGGTAAGGTCTTCATATTTTCTATACAATTCGCACATGGCTTTGAATTTTGTATTTTATTATTTTTTGATAATCTTATAACTAAAATATGTATATTTTGCAAATGTTTCTTACGTTTTAATGGTTTTAATCTATTTATAGCATCATGTTCTGCATGAACACCTGGTTGATTTCCATGAATATCACCCATCATATTAAACCCAAAACTTAAAATGTTAGCCTTTTTCAAAGCATTGTTTCCCTTGTAAAATACATGCTGCATGATTATAATTTCCGCACATACATGATGATATTTTTAAATTACCTATCTCGTATGATGATACATCACTATTAGAAGGTAAACAGAACCGCTTAATGAACAACGTATCTAAAATACTCATTTTACTTTATGTAATATATAAAAAATATTTAAATCATTTCAATTTTTTATATAGAAATTGGATATATGTTCTGACCAAACAATAAAGATAAATATCATGAAAAACGTAATAAATAATAATAATAATAATAAATATGATATATCTATCATTGTTTATTTTAGTTTTAGCTTTATATAATTTAAGTATCTTGAATATATATTAATTTTTTTAAATAAATAATTTAAATATATTAGTAATTAAATAAAAAATACAAAACTATATTAAATAATTATGCCATCTTTTAAACCAAAATCTACTAAGAAGATTAAATTTAATAAAAAATCGGCTGTAACTCTAGATACAAAACATAAGGAATTTCTACATGAATTTTATTGTGATGAAGAACAAGTAATTAACATTAAAAATGAAATATATCTTTTAAAAAGTAAATTAAAGAATGATGAAAATATTGGTATTGAAGAAAAACTTGAAATAACTGATAAAATTAGCGAACTAAAAGATAAAATAAACGAAATTAAATCTAAGAAGAAAGAATATTTTCTTGATAATTCTAAATTTATTTTTGAATATTTTGAAAATAAAAAAAATATATCCACAGGAACAAATACTCAAACAGTTACAAACAAATCAAAAATTGTTAATAAATTTTTTAAAATTAAAGAAGAAACGAATGATAATAAATCAGTTCAAAAAGAAAATAATAATATTGTTTTAAAATACCTAAGTAATGTTAGTGATGATTTTTTGGATATTAATAATTTTGTATATCAAACAGATATATGTCAAGTTTGTCATAAAGGAGAACTAATTCCACTTGAAGAAGATGGAATAATGGTTTGTAATATATGCTCAAGAAGTGTTCCATATCTCATTGAAAATGAAAAACCAAGCTACAAAGAGCCACCAAAAGAAGTGTGTTTCTATGCTTATAAACGTATAAATCATTTTAAAGAAATATTAGCTCAGTTTCAAGGAAAAGAAACAACTCAAATACCTCCAGATGTGATTGAAAATATAAAGCTACAAATGAAAAAAGAGAGAATTGAAATATCTCAAATATCAAATATAAAAACTAAAGAAATTCTTAAAAAATTAGGTTATAATAAGTATTATGAACATATTCCATTCATCAAGGATAAACTAGGAATTAAACCTCCAATTATGTCACCTGAACTTGAAGATACACTTTGTAACTTATTTATTGAACTTCAAGCTCCATATTCAAAATATTGTCCAGACGACCGTGTTAATTTCTTAAATTACTATTATACAGCATATAAGCTTTGTGAACTATTAGACGAAGACAATTTTGTAGAACATTTTCCAATGTTAAAAGATCCAGAAAAAAGAATGGAACAAGATATTATTTGGAAAAAAATTTGCGAAGAATTGGACTGGGAATTTATACCAACTATTTAATATTTTAAATTATTCTCTCTCTAATAAATAATGTAAAAGTGTTTTATTTTGGTCTATAAGGAAATAGTTCAAGTTCACGAGTATTATATATTGAAAAGTTAGGGTTATAGCTATTTGCACCTACTCCATTACCATAGCACATACCTCCTTTTTGTTTTCTACTCTTTTTTCCTTTTTGTTTTTTCCCTTTTTGTTTACTCTTTCTTCCTTTTTTGGTTTTGCGAGTTGTTTTTCTTCTGCGTTTTTTACCACCTGTTTCACTTGTATAATTCGGATTTTCAGAAATATCCGACATTTGAGATTCGTTAAATGTTTCATCTGGAATTGTTGTATTTGCGTCCATACTGTCATTTGTTACATTTAAATCAGATAAATACAATGACCCTTGTGAATCATCAAACGATAAATCAATATCATGAATATCATCATCAGAAGGAGGTATCATATCATTTGCGTTTGTATTCTCAATATGTTCATTTAATAATTCAAACATAACTTGCTCCGTTAAATTGTCAGAATTGCCATGAAACCCTGTATCACCTTGGTTCATTATTGTATTTACCTTTTGCATAACTTCATTAAAAGAAATATTCATTTGTTGCAAAGTTTGGATTTGGTCTTCATTAAATCCATTATTTTGCAATTGTTGAAGTTCAATTTGAGATAAAGTTCCACCTCGCATTTTTCTAGTTTTTCTACGAGTTATTCTTTGTCTTCTATGTCTAGTATTTATTTTTTCCATAATATATTATAATTAGATTATAATTAATTCCCTTGTTTATGTTTTGTCGTAAATTCATAATTCATATTTATGTCTTAAACTTTCCGCAATATTTTTCTTTTGAACCGCTAAATATAAAATAAAATAATATAAAGATATTAATTTATTTTATCTAGATTATGGGTAATTCAATAACAAATAATTATGAAAAATATTATAATAGTTGTTATACATCATTAGATGAAAACACAATACAATATATAAGAAAAAAATATATAGTTATAGATGTAGATTGGTTAGATAAAACTCTGGTAAATTCAAAAATGTTTAACAATGAATATTTTGAGAAATCTTCTAAAAAAGAAATTGTAAATAAAATGCTAGACTATTATTTTAATGATAAAGATAAAAATATTTATAAAAAAACTGATTATCTATGTAATGAAAGAGAAAACATTTGTATATGTAATACTCATGCTGATGACTTTAGAAAAATATATAATGGAATAAATTATCAACCAAATCTAAAATATATTAGTTGGTGTAAAAAAGATAACGAACATTTTTAGTTATATAATATGCGTTTCAGCGAATCATAGTAAATGTTAAAAAGTTTAACATAATTTTATAACAAATTTTTATATTTATATTATTTTCATAAAATCATAAATTTTATTTTTATATGAAAAATTAATTATTTTCTTACCATTATTATGGTTTAAAATCCTCCAGGGAATCCCACTAAATTGGCGCCGATACCAAATCCGGCTCCGCCTCTGGCACTGGCGCCCATAGATGGAACATATGTATCAAGAATGCTAAAGGTGGCGGCGGCGGTTAAGGCAATCAAAACAATTTCCTCAATATTCAAGGAACGTTTAGGAATAGCATAAGCTGCGATAGCAACCATTAAACCTTCGACAAGGTACTTAATAATTCTTTTGACAAGTTCTCCAACGTTAATTAAACTGTTCATTATATTAAATGACAAGAAAAAATTTATATTTTGTGCGATAAATTACTTAAAAATAAATAATTAATTAAATTAAATGGATCGTTCTAAAAATAAGCAAACTGCTAAAAAGGGATTTGAGAAAAAACAAGCTAATGGTAAAGAAAATCCTAAATATGTCGATTTATTAGAGGAAGATAAGCCAATCGCAGGTCAAAAGTTTGTGTGTATGTCATTTTGTTCTCCTGAAAAAATTCTAAAACAAAAGGAAATTTTCTTTTTTGAAGAGTTCCTAAAGAATTGGGAGTTTAATAAGTCTATGGAAAAGTTTCTACAATTTGTAAATTTTATTTCATTCAAATATAATATTTCATTTGATGATTTAAATAAAGATTTAAAAGATTTTGTTCAAGAAGAAAAGGCTAATTTGACTAGGTCCTCTTTAGACGATGATTATAAAACTTATATTGATAATCATGAAGATGATTTGCAAAAGAAGTTTGATATTGAAACTAATTTTCAAACAAGTACACGAGGATTAAAGATTAGAGGAGTATATCCAACACAAGAAGAAGCTGAATTAAGATGCAAGATGTTAAGAGAGATTGACCCTAATCATGATATTATGGTTGGTCCAGTTGGATTGTGGATGCCTTGGGACCCAGATGCCTATAAGACTGGACGAGTTGAATATATGGAAGAGGAACTCAATCAATTGATGCATGAGAAACAGAAGAATGAATCAAATGCCAAGAGTGCGTTTGATCAACGTGTTAAGGAAACCAAACAAAATGCAATTGAAGAAAATATTAAGAATGCTGAAAAGAGTGGTAACACTTTATCACAAACAATTGATGAACAGGGTAATTTGATTGGTGTAAATAATGCAAGCACTCAAGAATTTGCCTTAGGAGAACAAGAAAATATTTCGACTGCTGATATCAGTAAAGAGCTATTTGAAGGAGAAAATATTGTGGTTGGAAAGTCTGATTATGGCCAAAGCCAATTAAAGTCTGGACCTTTTGCGAATAAACCCTAAACCCTAAACCCTAAAATCTATTAAATATATAAATTTCACTCTATATTTATGTATTTAATTATTAGTATAATAATAGTCATTTATTATTGTGTTATTTTTAACACATCTACTCATTTTTGCTGTAGATATTCCTTCATTTAAAGATGCTTTAGCAATTGTATCCCATTTACATAATAACTCATTTGTATCTTTTTGTCTTTTATATACTTTTTTTCCTGTTGTTGAGATATAATTTGATTTTGAAATTTGATATTTTTCTTTTAATGTTACTCCATAATATCCCTCATTATTACCTTCGTCTGTCCAAACAGTTGCTTTAAGAGCATAAGGACAATTGTTAAGATAATGTTTAATATCTTTTATGTCATTTTCAGATAAAGATTTGTCAACTGTTGTTTTCCATTTTTGATATTCTCTCAAAAGTGATGAATTTAATATCTTTCCACAATCAGAAAATTGACACATTTGAAATATGAAGGTCTCTACATCTGAATTAGTAGTTTTTTTATAATCAACTGTTTTTAATTTTATACCTATATATCCGTGTTTTCCGTTGACGCGTTTAGGTTTAAATCTTGTATCCATATAAGATTTAAAAGCATGAAATATTTCTTTAGTTGGTTTAATTTTACTCCATAAACGATAACGACCTTCCAAATTTACGGATATTTCTTCAACATCAGGACGAACAATACATATGCTATTTACAAATTCATTAAACCTTTGTGTAGTTTCATCTTCTGGTAATAAAACATTCTTATAAACAGATTCTTCTTCCTTTTCTATAATATTACATTTTTCCTTAAATTGATTTAATTCATCGCTTAAATTGATAAGTTCAATATTTTTATTTGCTAAATCTTTTTCTAATTTGACTATTTTTTCGTTTAAAAAATTATTATCTTTTTCTAATTCGTCATTTCTTTTCGTTAATTTATTGAAATTTTCAATGCTATATATTTTTAATTGTATAATGTCTTTTATATATTTTGTTAGTTTATCAATTGTAAAACTACTATCATTATAAGCAATTATTTCTGTTTTATTTTTACCATTAACTTGGATAGTTCTGATTTGTTTTTTAATCTTTGGATCTGTCTTTATTAAATTTTCAATTTCAACCTTATTTTGAACTTTAAATGCATTAATCAAATTAAAATTATTGTAATGTTTATGATGATATTGAACTCTTACAGATAAATCATTTGTATGTCCAAATTTAATTAATTTTTCCTGTTGTTCGTTTGTATTATCAATAGTTCCAAAATAAATGCATTCAGTGTTAACTGGAAATTGTGAAATAATTACCTTTTCTATACCTTTTATTTTTTCTTGTTCTAATTTAAATTTTTCTTCTTCAGCAGTTTTTTTAATTTCTAAAATAATGTTATCTTTTTGCTGTAATTTAATTTTTAATTCACTTGCTTCTTCTTCTAAAACTTCATGTAACAATTCTTCTAATTTAATAAAATAATTATGGATTTGTTTTGCTTTTTGAGTTTCGGCTAAGAGACAAAATAATTTAAATGTTTTAATATTTAATAAAACAGTTTGTTTATTATGTCCACCCCATTTTTCATTATTAGGACTTGCTTTCCCTTCTTGAGGAGCAAGATTTTTACAACTTGCTTGTCCTTCTTGACGAGCAAGATTTTTATAATCTTTATTCATAATGAAATTTTTTGTTAAAATTCTTTTTGCATTTTCTTTAAGAGTAAAACCTACCCATTTCCAGACATTATCTAAATCAATAACAAAATCATTTGTAGGATGATAGTTTAAGTAGCAATAAAAAGTGGTTAAAAACAATTGTTGTTCTTCATTTGAAAATTCTGATTTAATTTTACATAATAATTTATTATTATAATCATTTGTTAACTTAGTTATAGGGTTATTTTCAATCAAACTCACTATATCAATGGTATCCATTTTATAATTTATAATAATAAATTGTCTTTATATTATTATAACTTAATATTATTTTTGAAAGCAAGATTTTTAAAAGCAAGATTACCATTTATTAACCTTTTTAACACTGATTTTGGGTCCACCTCCGCGTTTTTTAATTTTATTTGGGTCGTATTGTTCTTCTTGGTCTTCATCCGGTAATCCTTTGGATAATTCCCAGAATTCTTTTGAACCTAACCTAAAGTCATTATGATTATCGGCTTTATAATAAAACACTTGGTCGCTAAGTTTGTTTGATTTAGAGTTATTATTTATAACTAGACATTCATAATTCTCAGTGCACTGGTCCATCACCTGACAAAAGGCCTCAAAAGTAGGAAACATACCAGCATAATTCTCATAAATTCGTTTTCTATTTGCAATGTAATTTTCTCTCAAAATGAACACATAATCTATGTTGGTTCTCAGTGTGGGAGGAATACCCAATGGATATTGCATGGTGATGACTAACATGACCTTCCAATGTCTTCCGTTCATAAAGAGTAAACGCATAAGCTTATCACGAGACCAAGTATTGTCATATAAACAGTCATCAAGAATAACAAATGCTCTAGGGTCGATTGAAGACCGTTTATATGTATCCATTTCTTTCTTAACCTGCTTTAATACAGTTCTTTGACGTTTTAAAATATTTTCAATAATGGCAGAGTTATATTCATTATGAATAAATAACCTTGGCACCATTTTGCCGTAAAAACCATTACCTTCTTCAGTTCCTGATATAACAGTTCCTATTGGAATATCCTGTTGATACCACAGCAAATCTCTTACCAAGAAAGATTTGCCTGTATCACGCTTACCAATTAAAACAACAACGGGTCCTTTATTTTCAGTAGGCTTAAATTGAATACTTTTCATGTCGAATTTTTTAAGTTCAAGAGTCATTGTTATTATTTTAGGAAATAAATTTATTTAATTTTAAACGTCCTAAATAAATAATTTAAGCGAATAATCTTTAATTTAGACGTTTTAGAGAGAATATATATTGTTTCAACAATTAGTTAAAAATACATTAAACTTATATTTTAATTAGCTAAAGATGATAAAAATTAATTATCAAAAGAGGAAGAATACCGAATTATTCAAACGTTTTGAAGACCCTAATCTACTATTTCTCTCTAAAACTCAAAACTATATACCTATTTATAGCAGATTTTTCAATCTAAATGATACTAATTATAATAATATAAATCTTAACAATAAATGGTTTATCTCAAATGTTGAAAGTATTGTTGAAGATAATGATAATTTGTTTAATTGCAGAATCAAGAACATAGATACAAATAAGGTAAAAGATAGAGAAATGTTTTTTAAAATGGCTCCATTATTAGACCCATATAAATACATGATTGGTAAATATGATATCGCTAATACAACACTTTTTAATTTACCAAAACTAGGTTCTACTTCTGAAGATTGTAATTCTAAATTAATTGATGTCAACAATTCTGCATATATTGATGGCATGTTTTTATTTTTTTCAAGTAAATTAATACACACATATAAATTTATTCATGGTGTTGATTATTATTGCTCATTTTTGGCTATTAAAAATGATTTTAAAATAAATGTTTTTGATGATATTGACTATTTGAATAATTCAGATTTCTTTAACAAAAATAAAAATACTTTATTTAAAATTGATGATTATGAACATTTATTTCAACAAGAATCATCAAAATTAAAGCCAATTACAATAGGTAATAATATTAGCTTAAAATCTTTTAAATCAGTTGATAATGAAATGTTTGAAGATATTTTTGAAGATATTTTTGAAGATGGTAAAAATACATTTGATTTAAGCAATGCTACATTCAGTTTAAATGATTTGAAGGATATGTCTATGGATTTAATTGATTTAACAAATACAACAATGAATGTAGAACATCAAGTTACACTTAAGTCTAACTCAACTTGTTCATCTCGATCATCTCATACAAATAATGAAGATTTGGATGAACAATGTGAAAATTGTGACGAACCTGAGATTTTTGATTCTAGTTCAGAAAAAAATAGTCAAGAAACAGAAAATGATGATACTGAATGGGTTGATGAAGAAGATGAAGATGATGACGATTTTGAAGAAGAGAGAATTGAAGTAGTTATTCCAAAATTTCCTGTGCAAGTTATTGGAATGGAATATTGTGAAAATACATTTGATGATTTAATTTTAACAAAAGATTTAAGTACAGATGAATGGTTATCAGCATTTATGCAAATTGTTATGATATTAATTACATATCAAAAAGCATTTAGTTTTACTCATAATGATTTACATACTAATAATGTAATGTATAATGAAACTGAAAAAAAATATTTGTATTATTGTTATAAAAAAAAGTATTATAAGGTTCCAACATTTGGTCGTATATATAAAATAATTGATTTTGGAAGAAGTATTTTTAAATTTGATGGTAAAGTATTTTGTAGTGATAGTTTTCAAACAGGGTGTGATGCTGCCACTCAATATAATACAGAACCATACTTTAATGATAAGAAAGCAAGATTAGAACCTAATCCAAGTTTTGATTTATGTCGATTAGCATGTTCCATTTTTGACTACATCATAGATGATTCTGAAGAAATGAAAGATTTAAGCAAAATTTCAGACCCAATTAAACGTCTAGTATTTGAATGGTGTTTAGATGATAAGGGCATAAATATGTTATATAAAAATAATGGAGTAGAGAGATACCCTGAATTCAAACTTTATAAAATGATTGCACGTTGTGTTCATTATCATACACCTCAAGCTCAATTAGAACGACCTGAATTTGATGCTTTCTCGAAATTTTATAATGGAGGGATTAAAATCCCCGAAGATGTAATTGATATTGATAAAATCCCTTCATATATTTAGATAAATTCGCTGATGTAAAATTATTATTTTTGCGATATATTCATAATAGATAATATTTTTATATATTATGAATGATTTATTTGGATTTATAATTACAAGGCATGTAAATTCTGTAATGACAAATAAATATTGGAATCATAGTCTCAAATTAATAAGAACATTTTATCCTGAAACAAAAATTATTATAATTGATGATAATAGTAATTATAGTTTTGTAAAATCAGAATTTGATTATAAAAATATACAAATTATTCAGTCAGAATTTCCAGGAAGAGGCGAGCTTTTACCCTATTGTTATTTTTTAAAATATAAATTTTTTACAAATGCGGTTATACTACATGATAGTGTATTTTTTCATAAACGAATTAATTTTGAAAAATTAATAGGAATAGATGTAATTCCATTTTGGATTTTTAATTCTGATACAGAAAATGTCCAATCTACAAATGGAATTATAAGAAGTTTAAGAAATTATAAAAATATTGAGAGCAAAATTTCAACGAATATAACTATAGGCATGGGACATCAAAAATGGTTTGGTTGTTTTGGTGTTCAATCATTTATAAATCTTAAATTTCTCGAACGAATTGAAAATATATATGGTATAACTAATTTAGTTAATTCAGTTAAATGTAGGTCAGATAGATGTTGTCTAGAGAGAATATTAGGTTGTATTTTTTTTACTGAATCTCCAACTTTATATAAAAAAAATTCAATATTTGGTGATATCCGAAAATATCAACGATGGGGATATTCATATGATGAATATATGCAGGACTTAAAAAAAAACAATGTTCCTTGCGTTCTTGTAAAAGTGTGGACTGGTCGCTAATTACTAAATGTTTTATCCAGTGATACTCTTATATATTTTACATGATTTATCATGATGATGCATAACTAAAATTAAAAAATAATAATAATAATAAAAATATATTCATTCTATTATTATTGTGTACAAATTTTTAATTTTAATTTAAAAACTTGGATTATCCGTAAAAACAGGAGTTACTTTTTTCCCACCACTGCTTTCCATAACCGTATTTAATTGTTCCATAACAAAATTTGATATTATTACACTAAAATATACTACTAAAGTATCACGAATTAATAACTTTAATGGTTTGCTTTCCTTTTCAATATATCTCATTTCTAAGAATTTTACCAATAAAAATGTTATTGAAATTACTCCTGCAATTACAAATACGTTTGCCATATATTAAATTATTTAAGAACAATCTTATTTTGTATTTTACGCAAATTATTCTAAAACCTCAATTTCATCAATTAAAAGGTCTGGCAATAAATCCATTTTTGGTTCCTCAATATTATGAATATCTAAATCCAAATTAAATGATTGTTCTGATATATTCAATTTAATATCATCATCTTCTTCTTCTTCACGTTTTCTCTGTTCATTTCTTATTGCACTAATTTCTTCCAATCTATCTATATTCTTTGGAGCAGTTATTTGGGAAATACCATTTTCAGTTTGGATATAATCAATATCATTAAAACTAATTCCCTTTTGTAATTGAGTAACTGCTTTCTCTCCAATATTTCTAGCAGCTACATCAATAGGTTCTTTAATAGGTTCATGTGTTATTTCTTCCTTTACTTCCTCAATTACATCCTCTTCAACTGATTCATCCATATAAGCTTTTAAAATAGCTTCAACAGGAATACTTTCTCTTAAAGTATTTAAAATACATTCTTGAACAATTATTTCTAATTCTCTAAAATTTTTTTGGATCTGCAATGGCTGAATATTTAATTCAAATAGATATACATTCTTATATATCTTTCTAGCAACATTAATATATACCTTATGAATAAAATCATCTAATTTAGGTATATTAATATCAATTTTCTTCTGCTTTTGACCTACTCTCATTGCAGTTAAAATTTTAAGCTGAATAATATGAACACAAGTTACCAAATCTTCTAAATAATTACATCCAGATTTTTCACATATTCTTTTTCTCTCATTTTCAACAATTAGTTGATTCCATTTTGGAATACGAGAGATTAAATTTTGAAATGTCATAAGATATTTGTCCATTTCATTATTGTCTTTGCAAAGTTTAATCGATTCTTCAAGAATAGACTTGTAACCATCAATAATTAGAGGTGTCAATAACGTAATCAATCTGGACCCCCATTCATTTTTAGATTCATGAAGCGAACTAACATTAAAGTCATCCATTTACATAAAACTTATATTTTCTAAAGACAATTCTGAACTTAAAAAAATAAAATTTAATATAAATAAAAATAGTAATTTTTCATTTCTAAATTCTCTTCTAACCCGATTAAAACAGATTAATAGCTCATAACGTTTTTCATCGCTAATTATTCCCTGTAAAAATTTAGGGTTTTCCAATAATGTTAAAATATCTAAAGCACTATAACCTTTTTCATAAATTTTTGTGCAAAAATCCATTAATTCTTTAATATTTGTTTTTTTGCTTATAGAATTTAAAATATCTTTTTTAAGTGATTCATAACGATGAGTTTTAATATCATTCATGTTAAATATCTCGTTTAAATTATACTTATATAGATTTATAATTTGTCCGTTTAATACAGGTTCTGGCACATAAATCTCACAAAATCGTGAGAGAATTGGTTTCATCAAATTATATTTATCCTCAGCAACAATAAAAAATCTTGTATTATGACTAAATAATTCAATGCATCTTCTTAGTGCTGATTGGGCATCCATTGTGAGTTTATCCGCATTTAAAAGAATAATGCTTTTAAAAATATTACCTCCATTTGAATTTATATGTGTTTTAGCAAAAAATTTCAATTCTTCTCTAATAAATTTAATACCTTTACCGTGAGAACAATTAACATACATTACAAATAATTTAATCTTATCTCTATCATTATCATATATTTTATGAATAAACTCATTTACAAGAGAACGCTTACCTGTTCCTGATGGTCCATGAAAAATTATATTTGGAATTTTATGGATTTCATGAAAGTAACTCAATTTTTCTTTTATGGATTGATGAATATTTAATGACATTGAAGTTATTATATTTTAAGTAGTCTTTTTATATTTAAATAGAACGTATTCATTTAGATTACTTATAACTTATATTATTTTATTATTTTATATAATATTATATTATTTTATTTTATAAATCAATTGATAAATTTATAAAATAAATCGTCTTTACACCTTAAACTGAGCTTGTTAAAGAATGAGTATAAGGATTATTTTTAAATGCACTTAAAATATCAGGATTAATTCTATCACAACCAGCACATTCATTATAATATTGAGGAGTATGAATAGAACCATATGTTTGTACTGAAGGCGGTAATGCACTTAATCTTGAGAAGGCTGGATTAACACGACCATCTAATCTATCACTATCGCTCTTATTGCAATTGACTTTCATTTGTTGATTAAATATCTGTGTTCCACCTTGATTTGGTCTATTGTAAATTGTTTGCGATTTAATCTCATTATTATGTTGTCTATATGCTGCATCATAACTTACGTCACCATAATTAGTAGCATATCCACCAGCAGCAGTAAAATGTTCAGAACTGGTTGTATCACGTTGTGTTAAACCAGGTGCTGTATAATTATTAACGTAAACACCTTCCTTCTGATTATTAATATTAAAATCAAGTGAATGTAAAGTAGTTTCCTTAACAGTCGTAGGAGTTGTATCTTGAGGATTGTATACATATCCCTTAGAAACAGAAGTTCCTATATCACCATAAACTCTAACATTATTAATGGTCTCGTCTTTTCTTGTTGGTTTTAATAGATCCATTAAAGGAGCAATAACAGCTCCAATCGCACCACTAAATCCACTTCTCATTGTGTCTGGTTGTTTAACAGTTGAACGGTTGTTTTCATAATTAGTGTGACTGCGTAAAAAGGTTTCTTTATCAGTATGGCCTCCAGAACCAACAGCACGAGAGTGATTTACCATTCCTTCAAGAACTTCATGACGTTTAGATGGTTCATAATTTTGAGGAGCAGTTGTAGCCTTGACATCAATAGCTCCTGCAGGACCCTTGTAATCAATTGGTATATCATTACGTCTAACTACACCCATCTCTTGAATTGGTCTTAATGTTTCTCCTTTTGAAGCACCTGTAGTTGTCAACCATCTATCTTGTGTATTAATAAAATAAGTATCAGGTCTTTGTTTTTCAACACGACCTAACAACTGAGTTGTAGGAGCATTTTTAATAAATGAATCTGCTGGACCTTCATGACCCAATAATTCATATTCTAATTTAGGATTAGTTTCAACTCTTAATTGGTCAACTGTTTTTGGAAGCCATTTATCCCTCGCCTCCATACCCGAGTTATAACCATTTGAACCATTTATTCCATAACCTTTATCTAAACCTGGACCAACCATAACCGTATCAAATGGTTTAACATTATTGTTTTTCATACCTGGAACTACACGTGATTGATAGAAGTCACTTTGGTTAGGCATACCATAAGCCCACTGCATATTGTCTTCTGGTTTAAACAATGGAGCCTGTTCAATTTTTTTGATAGTTTGCGAACCTGAACCAATCATGTTATCTAAAACAGTTTCTGCAATATTAATATCATATGTGTTTCCTTTAACTTTGCCTCCATTAAAAGGTACCATATTATTATGGTTAAACTGACCTGATTTTAAATAATTACCAGATAGAGAGAATATTTCTTGAGGATTTTTCCCGACTGATACTCCTTTTCTCTCATTTTGCTGATATAAATTTTGATTAAAATATTTATCAGTTGCAACATTTGGATTTGGGTATTTTTGAACTGTATTGACTGTTTCATTTATATTTGGAACAGGAAAATTTTGTGGTGGAATATTAGTATTTGGTAAATAATTACCAAATCTCTCGCTTTCTCTTGTAGCTAAATTAGTTCTTGTTCCCATATTAGTAAAATTTTCTTGTGTTATTTTTCTAATTTCTTTTTTAGTACAATCTTCGTTTTTTTGATTTGATATTATATACATACCACCTAATGCTATTAATGGGACTGCTATTTCCATATTTATATATATAGAGTATTATATTTTTATTCACATATAATAATCTAATTGATATTTTACACCCTTAAAAATTTTAAATAAATCTCTCTATATTGTTAAATATTTTGACATGAATTTGTTTGATAACACAAGCCACATATCTTCATGGACCTCTAATTAAACTATAACTTGTTGGTAACATATTTTTGGTTTCATTTAAAACACAATCCCTCTTTGGCGTGAAGTAATCTTTTTCTAAAATTCTTGTGCTTAAATTATTTTGAAATGGTAAACAAACATTTGCTTGTGGATTTAATGGAGGATATTCGAAATTATTTTGTTCTAAATCTCTATACCACCAAGCCGGATTTGTAGCACGAGATTGTTCGGTACTTAAATTATTGCATGTTGGATATTTAATAGCTTGGTTTGACACATTATAATTTTGATAATTGTCTTTTCCTAAACAATCTCTACTTAAATGTCTATTTACTCCTCTTAATTCACTTTCTAAATTTATTGTATTTGTTCTTAAATTAGCTCCCCATTTTTGAATAATAATTTGTGGGTCTTCCATATAACAAGGATTTGCGCCATTTCCTGGAACATTTAAAATCCATTTTCCTGGGTCTGTCGATTGTTGTAATGATTTTTTTGTTCTACAATCATCATATTTAAATCTGGTAAATGCCATTTTATATATTTATAATATATATTTTAATTTAAATACTTATTTTTTCTTTAATTATGGAATTAAAACTTATCGATGAAAATCTTCCAACTTTATGTTTAAATATGATTGTTAAAAATGAAAGTAAAATTATAACAAGATTATTTGATTCCGTTATTTCTATTATTAATTGTTATTGTATTTGTGATACAGGTTCAACCGATAATACAGTTGAGATTATTCAAAATTATTTTAAGGATAAAAATATACCTGGAAAAGTTGTTCATGAACCTTTTAAAAATTTTTGTCATAATAGAACATTTGCGTTGCAATCTGCTGTTGGTTTATCAGATTATATCTTATTACTCGACGCTGATATGATTTTGGAAATTAAAACATTTGATAAAAGAATACTTAAAAGTGCTGATAGTTTTAATATTATTCAAGGAAATCACTCCTTTTATTATCAAAATATGAGAATTATAAAAAATAACGGATTATACAAATATATTGGTGTAACTCATGAATATATTGATACCCCACCAAATACAAAAATGGAACTTATTGATAAAGATAATATTTTTATTAGGGATATTGGTGACGGAGGTTGCAAAAATGATAAATTTGAACGCGATATAAAATTACTCACAAACGGCATTAAAGAAGAACCAAATAATGCTAGATATTATTTTTACTTAGCTAATAGTTATCATGATTTGGGGCGTTATGATGAAGCAATTGATATTTATAAAAAAAGAATCGTGTTTGGTGGATGGAAAGAAGAAGTTTGGTATAGTTATTATAGAATAGGATTATGTTATATGAAACAAACAAAAACATCTGACGCACTATGGTATTGGATGGAAGGGTATAATTATTATCCAGAACGATTAGAAGGGTTGTATCAAATGATGAATTTTTATAGAATTAATGGTAAAAATAAACTTGCTTTTACAATTTATAATATGTGTAAAGAGTATTTAGATAAGGTTATTAATATAGACAATTATTTATTTTTGCGTAATGATGTTTATAAATCTAGTTTATATTATGAATATACTATTATTGCCGCATACAATAATATCAAAAATATTAATAACGAGGTTATTACAGTTATGAATAATAATAATAATGAACAAGAGATTAAGAATTTACTGTCTAATATGAAATTTTATAAAGATATTTTGCAAGTTAAATCGAAATACATTTTAGATAATTCGATAATTTCAGAAATAAATAATGAGAAAATTATATTGACTTCATCATCGAGTTGTTTAATAAAAAATAATACAAATAATGGTTATAAATTAAACATTAGATATGTAAATTATCTTATTAATGATAATGGTGGTTATTTGAATTGTGACAAACATATTATAACTGTTAATAAATATGTAGAACTTAATAATGAACTTAAAGTTATTAAAGAAGACTGGTTAGAAGTTGAATTTGATGGAAGACGATATATTGGTATTGAAGATGTTAGAATATTTTATGATAACTATAAAGATAAATTAATTTACATAGGAACTGGATATCATCAAACAAACAATATTGGAATTGTTTCAGGTGATTATGATTTCAATTCTAAAAAACTTATAGTAAATGAATTAAAACAAAATTTTAACAGTTCTAGTTGTGAAAAAAATTGGGTTTTTGTAGA
>Ga0247837_1002534_pt1 | contig 34269 bp, 26 predicted proteins | sample LaCtaG_2_FD_187115 | JGI IMG/M metagenome (GOLD analysis project Ga0247837, IMG submission 187115) | Freshwater microbial communities from meromictic Lake La Cruz, Castile-La Mancha, Spain - LaCruzMarch2015_14.5m | ecosystem: Environmental > Aquatic > Freshwater > Lake | place: Spain: Castile-La...
AAAATCGTCAGTTCAGCCTTTGCTTCCACCATATTAACGACTACTTTCCTGACCATTAATCCCAATTATATAAAAACATGTTCAAGGCCGACATTCAATTTACCCCACCCCCTGCCCAGCTTGCACCCCGAATAGCCTCCTTTCCAGCCTCTGAAACCCCTGCTTTTCCACTCGCACTGCGCTGTTGTCTGTGCTTCAAGGCCTTGGAAGGGTACGAACACGTCACAAAACAGACCAAAGGACCTGCACTGTGTCGCATCTGTGCGAAGGGAATAGGGAAAAGAGCGAAATTGAGAAACAAACAACGGGTGTTTGAGGGGAAAGTGAGGGAAAATGGTACTCTTAAGGGCCATTTTGATAATGAATTGATGGTAGTGTCAGTTCCTACTCCATTTCCTAGCGACACAATCGAAAAAATCACCAAAACAGCTGAAAAATCAGCCATTTCAGTGAACTGTCTACACTGCGGCCACACCTACGACTCCCAAGACGCCCTCTGGCAGCACATGAAAACAGCCAAATTGCGACTTTTCCGCCAAACTGATATGGAAAAAAGGTGCGAGTGGCTGGAAGTGGTCACAGGCTTGTTGGAAAATGAGTTTGCGGGGCCGACTTCTTTGCTGATAGTGCTGGAGCCTGGGAGCGATGTAGTGGTGAAGAGGAAAAGTATGGTGGAAAGGGAGAAATGTAGTAGGGAATTGGAAGGGGATAGGGAGTTTGCAGTGAGAAGGGGTGGGAAATCGGGACTAAAGACAGGGTTGACGGAGGAAAATTGGTATTTAATCCCAGAAACAGAGGGGAAATCGCCTCAAATCCGCAGCAAACGTACTAGAACCGGCTTCCTACCTACCTCCCAGTTCCAACCCTCTGCCAAATGCCCCAATTAACCCGGCATCCCACCGCTCAGATTAGTCTAATGTCATTCCCAACAGTCCTTTCAGTCTCCATTTGCCTGCATGTTCTGTGCTAGGCCGAGGGACAGTACCGCACACAGTGCAGTTCCGCCTCCATCTGTAGACTTGTTTCCTTGTAATTAGGAAAATGACAACTCTCGGTCCCACCAACTTCGTATGTGAGAGCTGCGGGTCCTCCAGCGCGCACTACTTCTGTCTGTGCCAACTCACGGTCCTGCACATGTGTCCGTCCTGCGCGTATGACCACTCTTCCAAGAGTCACTGTCCTCTCCGTCTCCTCACGTCCTTAACTGACGTTTCAGAGGAAATTGCTCGGACATTCGAGGCGGACAGACATACCTCTTGCTACAGTCAGCTTCGAGCGGCCTTGAAACTGAACGAATTGAGGGTGCATTTGTGCGGACAGTACTTGGAGGATGTGCGGGAAAGCATAGTGAGGGAAGTGGAGGAGTGGTACTGCAGGGCTAAGGAAGTAGTGCGGTGGAAGAGGGAGCGGTGTTGGGGGCATATGGAGGAAATCAGAGACAAAATCGATAGAATGGAGAGAGGGGAATATCCGGAGGACGTCTTTGAAGAGACACTCAGCACCATTTCCCCTGCAAATGTGAGGGAAATCGCAGACCAACTGACCTTGTTCGAATTCACCCCCGCCCCTGTATCCCTGCTTTCCCTCCTGTCCGCCCTCCCCGAGCCTTCTCTCAGCCTGCCCTCCACCATCGGCCAGAAACACCTCTATCTCTCATACGAAAACCGCCTGATCCCCATAGTTATCCACTCCACCGACACTGAAAGTCTCATTTCCACTATTAAAAAAGTCCTTTGTCTGCAGGAAGACCCGATTATCAGCCCGGTGTTTTCCACTCGGACGGGAAATGGAGACTGGATGGAGGGATTTCGGCATGGTGCGAAGCTAAGAGTGGACTGTGACGTCGAAGTCCATTTGGAAGGCGATAAAACTGCTAAAATCACTATGAAAAGGAAAGAAACGGTTCGAATTCTGCTTTTGAAACTTGCGGAAATGTGGAGAATCGAGGAGTCTCGCATCCACCTCTACCTGGGCAGTGAGGAACTGCAGGGCAAAGACGCGTTTTCTGCCTTCGGCCACTCCGCCAGCCTCCGCCTTCGCTGCGAAGTGCACAACGTGCTGATTCTGAAGCAGAAACTAGCTCTGCAGCGCTTCGAAGTGATGTTCACCTCCTCCGACACTCCCACAGACCTCAAAACCCGCACCGGCCTGGACCCCTGCACCCCCCTACACCTCAGCACTACCCTGCTCAAAGACCATTTCTCCCTCAGTTCTCAGGGTGTTGCGCACCTCTCTATACTGGAGTACGACCCTGTGGACGTGGAGACCTGTGAGGTGTTTGTGGTGCTGACCTCTGGGAAGCGCAAGACTGTGGCTTGTGCGCACTTGCATATGGGCGTGGACGGACTGTGGACGAGATTGGTGGAACTGAAGGCGGTCAGAGGGGAAATGACAGCTGTTAAGTTCCTGTTTGAAGGACTGATTGTGCCGCAAGGGTGCTATTTAGACGACCTGGGAGTCAAGAACAAGTCCATTTTGCAGCTAAACCGCGCTTAATTTTAGACTAACTCCCACACCCTGACACCTAAACTCCCTACCTCTGCTAGGCAGTTACTACCGTCTAAGCAGGATTTCCATCATCAACTCCGGCTCTTGAATCATCTCTCTGAACTGAGTCGTGCGCTTCACCGTCTCATAGTTGGAGCAGATGAAGTCAATGCAGATGTCTTTCAGGGAAAAGGCTCTGTGGTGGTGGGCGGTAATCAACGTTTCGGTCACGTTTTCGAAGGTAATTTCCGTGCGGATGTAGTCCTGACACAGGGCTTTTAGCCGCTCCAGCATAAATCGCTCAGCGGCGACTAGCAGGGAAACTGCAGTTTCGGAGGCGATTCCTGGGACTATGTCAGTGTAGAGGAACTGCAGCACCATTACGAACACATCGTAGGGCATATCTGCAATCACTATGGTTTCTTCCTGCTGCTCCTTCATACCGCCGTATAAACACGCCCGGAAGTGCTCGCTTCTAGCGGCCAAAATCGCCTTGTTCGCTCTCACTTTCCGACCTTCTACGGAAAAGGTGACATCTGAAAGCAGGGGGTTGTCGATGAGAGACAGCAGGTCTGCTGTGAGTGTTGGCTTGGGGATAGACACCAACTCTACCTGGTATTCGTAGAAGTCGTTCAGTACGTTGCTGCCGTTGTACCCGCCGAATACGAAGATAGAGCTTTTGTACACCTGAGCCACGAGGGAACTGCGGCCGGAGGGAGGGGTTTCCACGTCCAGTTTGGTCCAGATCCCAGTGTCGAAGCTGAATTGGTGCAGGTCTTGCAGCCTGTCGTTGCCACTGAACCCGCCAAAGAGATACAGTGAGTCTCGGTACACCACTGAAGAGTGGAAATAGCGAGGAGAGGGCGCCGGACCAGTGAATTGGACCAGTCTCCACTGGTACCTCTCCAAATCCAACTCGTGGAAGTCGTTCATCCTGTGGACTCCGTCGTACCCCCCGAAGATATACACACAGTGCTGGTATGGCGCCCAAGAAGGACAGGACCGCACACTCGGCTGCGGCCCTTCCGTATTGACCAAACTCCACGTCTCTTGCGGGAAACTGAACTCATGCAGGTCATTGAGCCAAGAACTGCCGTCGTACCCTCCAAAGATAAAGAAAGAGTCGCGCCACACAGCGGAGACGTAGCCGAAGCGAGTGCTGGGAGTTGAGCCGGTCCGAGGCAACACTGCAGACCACTCTAACGTGTCTCTGTTTGGCTGCTTACGAAAGTTCAGGCGACTGAAGTCGTTCAGCCAATAGGTGCCGGAGTACCCGCCGAATATGTACATGGAGTCTTTGTAGACCACTGCGCCGTTGTTCTCGCGGCCTGCAGGGGCGGGGCCTTTCGTCCGTAGTTCTTTCCAAGCGTTTTCCACAAAGCTGAAAGCCCAGAGATCGTCGAGACGTCCGTTGCCTCCGTAGCCACCAAAGACGTAGAGCGAGTCTTCGAAAACGACACTTGCAGCCCCACTGCGCGGTCCAGGGCGCAAAGAACTGCTAGCACTCACTGCTCTCCAAGTAGCAGAAGGACGCCGCACCAGGGGTTCCCCCGCCGCCGCACTGGAGTCGCTGGATCTGTTGCGTGGGACTTGAATATGCGACATCTATTACTATTGCCGAGAGGGGAGCTACCTTATGTATTTCAGATAAGTGAAGCCCAGTGCACAGTGAAGAACAGCAATGAGTAGTCCTGCTTCTACCTTGAATGCTGAAGTGCCTATGTCTGTGTACAGGACTGCAGCCACATGTACACAGCTATAGAGGATTAGCACGATAAAGCCGCAGCGACACTCCACTGCTAGTTCCACTGCACCTACGCCGACTACCCAGAGACTCACAGTGGCTGCCAAGACTTGGAAACCGTGGAAGAAGGAAGCGATAGCGTCGCAGATCCAAAGCAACTTTAATGCTAGTAGCAGGCCAAATGTGAAGAAAACCACTATAGACACCAACATCCTCATTTCACATAGTTCACTGTCGTGGTTCCTGTAGGGCCGCATACATGTCCAGCAGAACTCCAGTTTGCAGCGAAAGCAGGACATATGAGGACAGCCGCCGTTCTTCTCTATCGAGGCTCCGCACCCTGGACAGGCCTCGGTCCATAAGTCCTTCCAAAGTAAGCTGAAGCTGTCCTCCTGGCAGGTACATAGCCTTGTGACCAGCTGCAGGAAACGCTGCCAAGCGGGTAATAACTGGTCGTCTCGCCAACCACTCCCACATAGTTCACATACTAAGGGATAGGAGCACTTCTCTGCAGGCCGTACCCAGCCGATATAGTCACAGTGCTCGCGTGGACAAAACACCATTCCCTCCAAATTCCGCAAACTCCGTTTTAACGTCATTTCCGCTATCACTTCCTCAACCTCCGTTCCTTTTGCTAGGTCGAGCAGCTCTTCCACTGTGACTTCGTGGCCGCTGTGGCCTGCAGGACAGACCAATCCGCTCTTATCGTCCACTCCTTGCGTCTCGAGCTTGACCTTCAGCCAGTCTAAGATGCACTCTTGGCAGAAACTTGTGCAGCCGCAGGAGAGCGGCACTCGGAATGGAGAGGCTAAGCAGATGACGCAAGTGTCCATTGATTGTGTGGAAAGCAGTATGAGAATTGGCAGGTGGATGATGGGGAAATAAAAAGGAAGTGGAAATACTTCAAATCGCTCTCAAAGCCTCTGTTAGGACTCCTTTATAGTAATCCGCCTATATCCTTTTTCGAAGTTTCTATGTGGAAAGCAGCACCTAGGATTTACTTAAGTCAACAAGTCGGCTCGCTCCTCCTAAGCTTTAAGCCTCTAAGAAAGGGTCAAATCAGCTATATTCCGATGTGTGATCAATGCAAAAAGGTCAGACCCTCCCAATTTTTTTTTCTTCCATTTCTTACCCAGCGCTAACCCCGCAGTCTCAGCTCCCCTGCTCCTCCTCTTAGGTCTATAGCAAGGCTATTAGTCCCTCTCCATATCTAGAATGTTAGGCGTCAGGCGACTTTCTCTCCTCCGTTCCTTCTCCCTGCCGCCTGCCTCCAAGCCTAGCGACCTACGAGCTCTCTATCGCCTAATCGCGCCAGATACTTCGACCTTCATCAAGTTCTCAGCCGCGCTGCTGGTCTCCTCAAGTGTGACGCTGTGCTACCCCCTGGCTCTCGTGACTTGCACATAGCAAGAGCTGTACAACCTTTGCACAACCACGCCTACTACCGAGGCAATTCTAACCTGCGTAGGGAAGTGGACTGGCTTAGTGACGATAGGCGGAATTGGCACGTATGTGAGACGCTATACGTGTGAAGATATTGTAAGTGGTATTCAGTCAAACCGGGTGAGTCAGCGGATGCGCAGTGAACTGCTTGCAGAGCTGCTCAGGAAGAACTCGCGATTTCACGCTGAAAACAACTCTGTGGAGCTGACGTCGCAGATGAATACGGACATCTGGCAAATTGCCAATACGTTTACCTACGAAGTATCGTCAGCTTTCAGGGGAGCAGCGTTTTTCACCGGAGGACTGGGTTTTCTGCTATGGAACTGTCCCTCCCTAGTGGTGGTTTCGCTGCTTCCAATGGTCGCTATGGCTGGCATTTCCCTGCACTACTCCACCATCCTGAGAGCCAGAAGGAAGGAGCAAGCCGAAGAACTGCGCAAGATTTCCCAATTCTTCCAAGAGCGACTCGCTCAAATCAAGTCCGTAAAGCTGAATTCCGCCGAAGACACCGAACTCTCCACCTTTTCCTCTCAACTAACCCGGTACTACGACCTATCCAGCATAGTCAACCACTACGGTGCCAAGAACCTAGCAGTCGTAGAGACCCTGGGACAGGTCGCGATCCTTGGCTGCCTGGGCTTTGGCTGTCATTTGATTGGCTCGGGGACTGGACTGACAGTAGGCAGTTTGACCTCTTTTGCACTGTATTCTGCATATGCGGGACTGGGCTTCCGCCTGCTCTCTTCTGGCTATGCGGAGATGAAGAAAGCCGCTGGAGTGTATGACAAGTACTTATCGGTGGTCACGGATAAGGGAGATGTGGAGGTGAGAGCACTGCCGAATCAGGTTTTGCCGGCTGTCAGCAGGTCTCGTAAGCGCTATACAGCCTCTATCAGCTTCCAGGACGTGCACTTCTCCTACCCTGCCCGCAACATCGAAATCCTGAAAGGGATCACTCTGGACATCCAGCCGGGGGAAATCCTGGGAATCGTGGGGAAAAGCGGAGACGGAAAGAGCACTTTGTTCCACCTCTTATCCCGGCTTTACCCAGTAAATAAGGGGAAAATCGTGGTAAATGGTGTGGACATCGCTGAGTACCCTGCAGAGTGGGTCCGCTCTCAACTCGCCACTGTGAGTCAGGAAGCCCTGCTCTTCAGCTCTTCCATCGCACACAACATCCGCTACTCCAAGGCCTCCGCCACTCCTGAAGAGGTAATCCAGGCCGCTGAGCGCGCCCACGCCCACCAATTCATCTCCGCGCTGCCAGACGGGTACAACACCTTGGTGGGGGAAAGCGGACTGATGCTGTCTGGAGGCCAGAGACAGCGGATTTGCCTGGCTCGCGCCTTTCTCAAGCAGCCGTCGATACTGCTGTTGGATGAAGCTACGTCTGGACTGGATATGCAGTCGGAAACGGTTATTCAGGAAGTACTGGAGGCGGAGCTGAAGAAGCAGAAAGCCACAGTGCTCGTTATTACTCACCGCCTCCGCTCTCTAGAAAACCTGGTGAATCGAGTGGCAGTAGTGCGCCAGGGCCGTCTAGAGGCCGTAGGCAGCTTCGAGGAACTCGCCCGGGTGAACACCTACTTCCAAGAACTCCAGTAATCCCTAGGTCCTTACAAACTGCATAGTAATGGCGGACTGTCTGGGCAATTTCATGGAAAAGCGAGTTGCCCTGGTGTTGGAAGTGACCATTGCAGTGGATGTGCTGTTTCAAGTGGTGCAGACTGCGGAAATGTATGAAAAGGACTCTACGAGGTATGTGTTTGAGGCGGTGTCACTGGGTATGCTGGTGGTGTCGATGCTTTATTTCGCTTGGAGCTCGATCGTCAAAGAAAACGCCTTTGAGCTGCTTTCCTTCCTTTCCTTCGCCTGCATCGTCAACTTCCACGGGATCTACATGTCTGCGACCCACATTGACAGTCCAGTCTTTGCCTATGTGGGGTATGCAGTGCAAGGCCTTTGTCAGTTGCTGTACTTCGTTACCTGCTATTACGCCTATCAGACCTTTGGCTGGAGGATGATATCAGAGGCGCAGACTACGAACATGGTCCTGCTCAGTGCTTTGAAGATATATGAGACGTTTGTAGCCGTGCTGAAGGTGGACTTCATCCTTTGTCTCTTCATGTACGCGACTTACACCTACTACATCCTAGTGGACTGGAAGGAAGTCGCATACCTCTTCTGCACCATCGCAGCCCTGATACTACTAGCCTTTCTCGCTTATTTCATCCTGGGAGTGATCTCAGTCATCAAAGAGCACAAGCCCGGCTTCGTGCTTTTCCTCATATTCGACCCCTTTTGCGAGGCTTTAAAGCTGTATTTCGCTGTGACGATTCTGCTGGCGCCGGGTCGGTCAGTAGACAAATTCGTGCTTATTCAGTTCCTCGTAATTGCAATTGCTGACTTCGCGGCTTCACTGCTTGTGTTGGGTCTGGGACTGCTGCTGCTCAAGTCCTTCAAGCAGGGACTGAGGAGCATACTGGAGAGAGTAGAGCGCAGAGGGATAGTTAAGCCGTTCATATAGCTAGAGCCAGGGAGGCTGGACGTATTCTCTGACCTTAATAATGGGGACTACTCCGGAAATCAGTATTATTTGCCTAGTTCGGAGGCTTAGAAAGCTCTGAAACGTCTGGTCGGCTTTTCTTTCTTTCCCTGGATCGCAGCAAACGCACCTCCATTTCCAGGCTTTGAACCTGCTCCACCCAGCCTTCCTTAAACGCCGCCTCCTTCTTCTGCAGTCTGTCCAGCTCCGTCCTCAGCACCCGCAACTGCGACCCTCTCGCAGCCTCCCTCAATTCCCCCAACTCCGCCGAGTACGTCTGCAACTGCACTATCAAGCCCTGCTTTTCACTCGTGCAGCGGTCTATTAAGGCTGTCAGCTCTGCTAAGTCCTGCTCCAGTCTTTGGCAGCGAGTATGGAGTCCGTGTAGTTCCTGCGTTTGCTGGACTTCAGACTGGCGGAGTTCGCCTTCGTAATGCAGAATTGTGTGTTGAAAGCGGGGCTCTAGCTGGGTGAACAGACTGGGCTTGGAGAGGATGTCGGTGGAGTCGTAGTTGAGGAGTTTGTGGAGAGTGGAGGAGGGGATTGAGGGCTGTTCTAGCTCGGGGAAGAGCTGGGCGGGCAGGGTTGGGCCGTAATTATGTTGAAATTCCCGTTTTCTTTCCTCTTCACAGTCTATTTTCCAACACAGCTCCGCATACATATCCGTGAAATAGAGACTCGTAGCCTTCCTCCTCTCCATCTCACACAGTGCAGCCTCACAGTTACTTGCGAACTTACAGGGAAAGTCCAGCATATCCTTGCCTTCCTCCAGCCTCGCCAGCTTCCGCTCGATTTTGACCAACTTGTCCTTCCCTCTCAACTTCAATCGGTTCGCTTTGTCAGCGCACTCAGCCACTGTTTCCTTGAAAATCATTGTGATTCGGGTGGACTCCTCTTTTTCCTGTCGGCCGAAGTCGTCTAATTCCGTGACGATTCTTTCGGCGGCTTCGACTTGGTCTTGGTAGTCCTCTATGTCGCTTTCACTGCTGTCAATACGTCTATGTCCACATCTCACAGCTTCATTCAGCTGAGTGCGGAGACTGCGGTAAGCAGCACATACGTTCAAAGCAGCTGCCATAATCGGCTCTTTGCACCGAGTTTCCGCCCCAAAATAGCCCTGCAGGAAGCGAGTTAGCGTGCTGGTGCGGTTTTTCGCCTTCGTCATTTTCTCCCGAATTGACTTCTTCGTGGCTTCTAGCAGCTTTTCGACTTCAATGAGCTTGCTTTCAAGGGAGCGGAGAGAAGCGGAGTAGTGCTTTCCGTAGTTTTTAAATGAGGAGTTTGAAAGAATTCGCTGGATGTAGGGCGCCAAATGCTGCATTCCCGCCAACTCCTGCAGCCTCGGCTTAAAGGTTTCCGCCCTCTGTATCGACTCCAACTTCAACTTTTGCAGCTTCCCGCTGACATTTCTGCAGTGATAGTGGACCTGCTTATAGTACAATTTGACGCTTTTCAGCAGTACTGGACACGCCTTCGCCCGGATTTCCAGCATCCTTGCGATTTTGTCATACCTGCGCATGTGCATGATATAGAGTGCATAGGCACATCTCGCCTTCAGAGTGAGTGCGAAAAGCAGTCTTTCAGTCTCTTGCAGGCCTTCCACCTCTGCGTCAGTAGCACTATCGAAGGGAAAAGGCTCTTCGTAGGCATCATGTGCTGGGAAGTTCTTGAACGTCTTCCAGTCTTTCGCACTGTGCACGGACTTTACATCGCAGGAAACGTTGTTGTTGCGGATGGCGAAAAGGTCGCTGTCTTCCAAAGTTTGGGTTGAGAGGTCTTGTTTGGGGTCGATTAGCAGTCCTTCGGAGTTAAATATGAGCAGTTCCTCTTCGGGGATTCCGGCTTCGCTCGCTACCATTGCGAATATGTCGGAGGTTGGCACGGCTGTGGACACGGTTAGGAGCGGGCGGCCTAGCTCCACACCCAGCACATTCACCATTACACATATAGTGGGCGGACTGGTGTGGTGCATTGGGGAAGTAGAGGTAGAAGAACAGGGGATTTGGATATATATAGAAGATAGCCCGATTTTTTGCATATAGGAACCGAAAACAGCCAAATGCTATTCCTATTTTCGCACCCACTCAGGCCACTTTCCCACAAAGCAAGATAAATGCCTACTCGTTCCTCGCCTTTCCAGCAGTCCAAGCCTATCTCCTGCCCTTTCCCACAGTACCCATTTCCTGCTGAAAAGCTCTAGCTAAAGACCTAAGGCGCTCAGTTTCTCTCTGTGTGGCTTCAACTTCTTCATATGTCCATAAACTGCATTCAGCTCGCTCGCAGAGTCGGGCCGTGCGTAGAAAGACGCAGTCATATAGGGCTCTAAAGAGGAGGAAAAGCAGGAAATCAGCTCCCCGCATTCCGACTCATAGGCTGGTCTCGGGGCATTCGCAAGGTCTGTAATGCGAGGAATCAACGAAGCCATCGGAAATTGCGAAAACGAGTCCAAAGCGACTTTGAGGTTTACCATGCTTTTGAAATTTTGGCGAAAGGCTTTCCGCTGGTCTCGCATATTGTGCCTGGAACTGAAGATAAAGTTGGTCAAATAGGTGTGATAAATCGCTGCCAAGTCGGAGTCGCTTACATGGTCTTTCTGCATAGCCTCTAGAAGCTGCTTTATGTATGTAAATGTGTCTGAATAGCCCATTGCGTGTTCCGGCTGCTTCTGATTCGCTTCCTTCACATTGAAATCTCCCGATACAATCAGGTTAATAACCTCTTCAACCAGTCCCGAATCGACCATTTTCATGCAGTTCCTGGGTATCGCCCGGATTAGGGAAGCGTCATCCATATCAATGTAGAAAATCCGCGCATCGAATTGAGGAGTTGGGGAGTACAAATCCCGCTGTGGAGGCACTCCTGCAAGCGCCATAATAGCTGCCTTTTCCAAACGATAGAAGTCTCCTTGGCCCATGCTTAAGTCCACATTCGGCACTTCTCGTTGGACGAGCTCCACGCATTTCTCCCAATTCGAGCGATTCGGCTGGATCAGGGCTCGGACCTTGAGTCGGAGAGATTGAGGGATTTCAGCCACGGCAGCGTCTGATTTGCCGTAAATTAGACACTTTGTATAGAGGGCGGACCCGCCTTCGATGATTGGGACTTTCCCCTTCGCCCAGATTGCCTGCAGAGCGTTCATCGCGTCCACCCGGTACCTCCAAGAAGTAATTGGGTTGGTGATAGTGAAGTCCCTGGGCTCGTAGTGGTTGAGCAAGTGATACTTGACAGCCCTTTGCATATGCGAATTAGGCTTCACTGCGCCTATATCGTACTTCGCAAAGAGCTGCAATGACTCCGCCAGCACAATGTCCGTGCCTAAGGCCTTGGCCAGAGTGTGCGCGACCAAGGCCTTGCCAGCGCCCTTCGGTCCCTCCACCACTATCGCTTTCATCTTTGCACTAAGGAATGTTGAACAAGGAGACGCTTATCGAGTGTGCAGGACTGCGCTTTCTCATCATGGATGCGCCCACTCGAAGCAATGCGACGGAGTATGTGGACCGGCTCAGAAGCTATGGGGTCACTGATTTGGTGCGTACCTGCGAGCCTATGTACGACTCCAACATCTTCCAGCAAGCAGGAATCACTTGCCACGACCTGCATTTCGTGGACGGCTCAGCCCCTCCTTCCGGCATCCTGAGTCGCTGGCTCAACCTGGTGAAACAAACCTTTCCATCCGTGAAACGCAATCGAGAAAATGAAGGCACTGCCAAATGTATAGCCGTGCACTGTCTAGCTGGACTGGGAAGAGCGCCTTTGTTAGTTGCAATTGCGCTTATTGAGGCTGGCTTGGAGTATTTGGATGCTGCGGAGTTCCTTAGGACTAAGAGGCCGGGAGTGCTCAATGCTCAGCAACTGACCTATTTGAAGTCCTTTCGAAAGAGGGGGGTCTATGAAGGCAAGTCCTGCTGTGTAGTCTTCTAGCTACTAACTGCTGGACTCAAGCACCTGCGAGGCATACAGATTTAGTACTTTATTACATGAAATTAGAGGGAATTTCGGCTTAGCTGTCTTCATCGCATCTCGGAAATACTAATTTGAATGACTCATATACGGTATTAGAACAAAAGATATATCCTTGTGTTTCAATATTAGCATTGAGGTGACTAAGTATATCCATCGATTGTATAGGTCCTTGAGTTGTACTACTGATAAGGACGGCGGTGTGCAGTGATAAAGTGCATAAATGGGTTCTAAGGCCTACTTACTATTATGTGCTTTGCCGATCTAGAGCCTGTGTGCACTGCCATTCGTCATTAACGCGGCCTAGCTCCCTATATTTTTGCTTTGCGGTCTGCAGCGACTCAATTGCCTTTGCCTGGCGTCCAGTGTCTTCATAGATGCGTGCTAAGTTCCATAGCGAATTGGCGAAGTAGATATGTCGAGGGAAATGGCTCTGATACAACTGACAGGCCTGCAGGATATAGGTTTCCGCTTGCTTCATATGCTGTATGTTCATGTATAGATAGGCGAAATTACTACATAATTTGGCGAACTCAAGTTCATGAGGGAAATGAGTGGAAAAGAGGGAGAAAGCTTGCAAGTACTGAGTTTCTGATTCATCGTACCTTTTAGTTTCCTCGTAGAGATCTCCCAAGTGTCGAAGACAGCAGGCGTAATTAATACTCAGAGGGAAGTGAGTGAAGAAGATGAAAAGCGCTTGTAGGTAGTGAGCTTCTGACTCTTTATACCTCGTCATTTTACAGTACAGGTTTCCGAGTTTGCCCAGACACTTAGTGAGTTTAAGTGTGTCAGGCATGTGGACTTGGTAGAGCTGAATGGCTCCTAACATTAATGCTTCCGCCTGTCTATTTCCCTTTCTTTTCTTATAGAAGCACCCCAAATCGAAAAGACAGGATATGAAGCTGAAGTCCTGAGGAACGTGGGTCAAGTATATGGGCAAGGCTCGCAGGTAGTCAACTTCCGAGTCTGTGTATCGCATCATTTTCCAGTGCAAGTTCCCCAGCATTTGCTGACATTTCGCAAAGTTGAGATCCAGTGGGTAGTGGTCTTTGTAAATCTGAGCTGCTTGCATTAGTTGCGCTTCGGCCTGCGCCAGATTCTGCAGGTCCTTGTATAGTCGCCCCAAACTGTGATGACACAGGGCTAATTCCTTGGATTGAGGGAAATGAGTAGTGCAAATTTCGATGGATTTCAAGTAGCGGATCACTGTTTCCTTGGGGTTTCCCTTTGTTACATCAAAGAAAGTTTCCGGAAGGTTGGGTTGCTGGGATACTTTCAAAACTGCGGGAGTAATTCGAGGCTCTTTCTTCATCTCTGCCCGAAGGTCTTTCGGGAGATATATATTGAACTCGAAGGCAATAAGAGATTGGAGAGGGACTGTGCAACTGGGCGGAGTGAATGAAAATAACTGCAAGGCCGCAGGCTTCTCTATCAGTGCTCTCAGCACATTCCCGTACTTGGAAGTCAGTTTCGACTTCTGGTCTGCCAGAGTTTTTCCACTTCCTCTAGGGACGTTTGTACCTCCGTGCTCAGTTGTGCCTTGACTTGCATCAATTCCGCAATGATTGTTTGTGAGGAATTTAAAATTTCCTCAATCACTTTATCGACCAGGGCTTGGTATTCTTCAATGGCCTTGTCCACTTCCTGCACCATTTGCTTTGCTTGTGCTGGCACAGTACAAAAGGCCTCTTGCCGGTCGAAGTAGCCATGGTCTTGATAGATGCTCAGGTCAGAGATAGGCCAAGTCGGATGCCCTCCTCGTGTCCTTTTTTGGGAGTGTAGGAATAAGCACTCCCTGCAGAAGAAGATTTCTGTACCAGTGCACGTGCAGAACAGCTCTGCAGTCTTCATAGAACACTCCATGCACAGTCGATTGCCCACCTCCATATTACCTCTCTACCACCGCTCACTCTAGGCATCCACACAGTTTTCCCTATGAAGTGCTATTGACGTCTTGTTTCCTTCGGCAGTTCCAAGGTGCGGCCAAGCCATGGGTACTATTAAAATGGAAGCGCTGTTTCTCAGGAGCCTAGCGGCCCCCGGTAAACACAGCGCGATAGTTAAGGCAGTGCTGTATCGCACACTATTGCTGCTTTGCAGTCTGCCAACATTCTCCTCCTCTAGTTCCGTTAGCGCTAGAACTGACCTCTTGCCTAGTAGGATGGATGTTGGAGGAGAGAGTTTAGGAACTACTAGTGACTGTATGCAGATGAGCTGGGCTACTCACTGCCTCAATCACTGTAGCGGAGCAACTCACACCTGGGAAATTGCTGTGTGGCTATCCCTCTGCACGCTAGGGAAGCAAGCAGTGATGGCTATGCTTACACTAGCGCAGGTCTCCTGCGCACTGCCATAGGGAACACGTCCTTGGGAAAGCGGAGGTTGGGCGTGGGAGTCCTCCGCTGCCTTGGCTCCGAAGTCTCTCTGCGGCCAGCAGGGTCAGGCGTGAGTCTGTGCGGCTTGCTCTGTTGAAAGCTGCACTTCCGGCCCGGGTACAGGAACACCGACTCTCCCTCGAAAGTCTGCTTCCCTATGCGGTTGTGCACAGGAGTAGCAAAGGAAGTCACTGGTAAGGCTTCATCCTGTGAGTCGTCTAGCAGTAAAGACAGGTCTTTGGTGGGACGGAGCTGCTCAGGTGGTAGTCCTGCGGCAGAGGAGTGCGTCCTTCTTGGATTCACGCTCCCTCCCGGCTTGCCTCCTTTGGTCATTTCTCTGCAGGACCGGTCCACGAGGTGTCGGATCCACACTCCTTGAGCAGCTACCTTGGCCCTCAGTTTCTCATGCTCTGATATCAGTTCCTGGTATAGCAGGTCGATATTGGCCGCAGGCTCTGCAGCTTGGGGATTAGCGCATATGAGGGACTGCCCTTCCAGCTGACCCCGTTCCGCCTCTAATCGTCTCTGCTTTTCCTGCATTTGCAGTTGCAGCGCTGCCTTTACCTCCTGCTGCATGTGCAGGCGCTTGGCTCGGAGCAGGCCTGCTTCATCCCTCTGCAGCACTCCCGCGAACAGAGAAGCGCCTCTGATGCCCAGATAGGAGTGATTCTCGATTTCGTACTTTTTGCGGTGCTGCGCAGACCCTGGAGATGTGTTCACTATGTACGAATTGGGGCTTTTCGCTCCACTCCAGTCCTCCAAGGGCAGTTTTCTCTCTATTACTGCCTCAGAGCCTTGGTTTGGACCGAAGGACAGGCCTGTGCAGGGGCGAGGTGGGGGCGTTTTAGCACTTGGGTGGGTGGTGGTGGGCCGGCCCTGGCCTTTAGATGGCGTTCTTCTCATTGAAATAGGGGAAACTGGCGAAATTGGGATATCTCTAGTATCGGCCCTGCGTGAATTGCTGGGTTTAGAGGAGGATTTGAGGGCAAAGGGAGAAATCTACGAATTTGGCATTTTTACCCTGGATAACTTAAAATAACCCGAGAAATAGCTCTGTTTTAGAGGCTTCCAAGCGAATTCCAGAACTTTCGACTATAAAAGCTTGGCTTGACTCTCCTATATGCAGCAATTCAAGTTCTAGCGGAGCCAAACACCAGTAAAAAGAGCTAATTAGCCTGGGAAAGTATATAATTATGCCTAGGAACCACCCCTTTCTCGTGCTTCACTCTGCACCACTGCTCTGGGATTACCTATCAGTGCGAACCCCTTAAATTGCTTATGGAAACTGCGATGTGTGCAGAGCAAGTGAGATTTCCCTGCAACAATTGTAGTGTGCAGACAACTATGCTAGAAATCGTCCCTACTTCATTTTCCGAACCGATTCATTGCCTATTTCCGCTGTTTCCCCAGTTCCGCCTGTGCATATATGTCCGAATGCCGGCTTCCCGCTGAAATAACGAGTCTTTCCCAGTTGGCTATATACTAATGGAGGGCTCGACTGACTAAGGATACGTTAGTTAAGGCTAATAGATTGCCAGCGCCCTCTGCGTGTTTTCCCCTTTCTTTTCGATGGCTTCGAACACTGGTAGTCGCTTTTTCTCCAGGTGCAGGAACTGACACTTGTCCCCGAACTTACAAAAGCCAGTGCTATGGAAGGCCTTGCACTGTCTAGTCTTGTAGTACAAGTTCACCGCCTTCACTTCTCCTTGTCCATGCGCAAACTTGCACCCCTCCCCAAAGCGGCAAAAGCCCTGTTCCCAATTCCTGCAAATCATCAGCTTGTACTTGGGAGTAGTGGGAGACCGGGAAAGGGACCTGGGGGAGGTGTGGCCGGAGCTAGAAGTGCTGGTGCTGGGGGAGTTGTCCATTGGATCTGATTACAATGCAGAGGGGACTTAGATGTATGGCAGTTCCAGGGAGCATTTGGGGAAAATGGTCTTTTTGAGGCAGAGAAGGGTCGTTTAGGGACATGGATAAGAGGGAAGAAAGGAATATTGAAGCTGATTAAAGGGCTCGAAAGTCGATTTGCAGTGCTGCTTCTTTGTCTAGAAATCTCAAAAACATACCATGCTAACCGTTAACCGGCCAGCTTTTCAGTTGCCAAAAGAGCAAATTTCCATACAAAAGCCAAATTCAAGCCCTAGACCTGCTCTAATCGATTTTGCAGTTCTAGCCTAGAACTAAGGCCATTTTGCCTTAGCAATTCGCTGCAACCCGATTTCGAAACTGTGGATGTTCGACTATTTAAGGGATTTACTAGTTCGTTCTGCGGGTTTTAACAGCGCTTTCATTGCTGTTCAGATTCCCCTTGTGGCAGTTACGATAAAGACTTCTAAGCTGGTGAAAAAGCACAATCTTAATGAAAGTCTTCACAAATAGTCTCAACAAAGCGCCTATTTCCCCTATAGCAGACCTTTAGCCTGCCTAGTGAGTCCGAGCATTGCACTTTTAATACTGCTTTCAGCAGCAAATGGAAGTCAAGCGTCCACAGACCGAGTCTCTGCGCAGTCGCCCCCACTCTTCCAGCGTAATGCGCCTCACCATGAGCACAAAGCCCGGCTTCACCTCGAACCAGCGAGTGCCCGACCTGTCCGCCCTGTCCTACTGGTCCGGCCACCTCACCAAGTGCAAAGCCTTCAAAGCGGAGGAAGCGGTACTGCGCACTTTCCTCAGTCGGCAGTTCCGCACGCCCAAAATCGCCCTTCACAAGGTGAAAACTGGAGAAAACCTGGGGCCAAAGTGGTTCCCTGAAACCGAAAAGTTGAAACTACACCAGCGAGAGACAGCGCAAAGGTTCGGAAAGACGACTCGGCCGGATACTTACCAGACAATCTTCCCTACAGCGGCCGGTGAGTACCACAAGTTGCCTCTGACTTCTTCGGATAGATGGGAAGTCGTGGATATGAAGAGGGACCAGGAGTTGGCGGATTATGGGCTGAACTCGTCCAATGCCTTTAAGACTTATTGGATGAAGCATCACTCGCTGAGGAACCGCAAGTTCTTCAATACCAGTCATAAGGAGTATGAGGACTTGGGCATGAATAATCACAGACGCAAGGACGAAATCGTGGACTACCGCGAGTCAATGCTAGGCGTGCGCGACATGATGACTACTCTATGGACGGTTAAGAAGTAGCCTACGCCAGTGAGAACGCAGCGTTGGTGATGACGTTGGACAGGATGACAGGGAACATGAACACGCAGAGGAGGAGGCAGAAGGCCAAGCAGCAGAACAGCACCGCCTTGCACTGGTACTCGGGCCCCACTGTCTGTTGGATCAGCTTGCAGGGGTTCCAGGTCCAGGAAAACCGCCCGACTGGGGGAGGCAGGAATGGGTCCAGGTTGGGCTCACTGCGTCCCTCTCCCACCGGGCAGGCCTGCGCCTGAGTCACAGGCACCAACTCCAGCGACACCTGCACTCTCCCTCCATGAATCATCTTCCCATCCGCCCTTCTCCTCATACAGTCGATCCAGAACTTGTCACTTTCTCCTCTCGCAAAAGTCCCTCCAGAGTCCCCCTTCCTACTCACTCTCCCCCCACTTTCCCAGGCCTGCTTAGCAGTAGCATCGAACGTCAAAGTCGCATCCGCAATAAAGTCGTTTTTCGACAGAATGTCTCGGTCCCAGATTTGAATAGTCGCCTTGTTGCTCATCTTTTCAGTGAGTGTCAGCGGGAACTTCATACGGTAATTGAAGGAGCCGCGGCCAGTCATACAGCGGAAGTGAGTATCCGTCTCCTTTGGCTTGCAGTCATTAACCCAAGCGCGGACGTATATATCAGACGTGCCTTCATCGTCGTAGTTCGCCACTCCTTCAGTCCCCCATACGATCATCCGAGCCTCGTACTCGGCTGGAGGTCTTTGGCAGATGTCGCGAGTTCTCAGTGAAGCGCGGTCTGCAATGGGCACCATTTCCAGCCAGAGCCGCACTCCTCCTTGCGGCACTTTCGTGGTTTTCATATACAGCGCCCGCGTTTCAATAGGCTTCTCTTTCAAACTTTGCCACTTCTGCGAGAAAAACCGATCTTCCAGGTCAATCACAGTCTGCCCGATTTTATCGTCTGAGAAGACATCGTCATAGTCCCAAAACTGAATCTTGAGGTCGGAAACGCCTGGCAAAGTCGTCTCCAATTCAAACATTTTGAATATCTTCGGGTCGGGGTTGTCCAACTGGTAGTTCTCTTTTTCATCGTGCCACACCTTCGAGCCCAGTTTGATCCGGACATAGGGGTCGGATTGGGAGTTGAGGTCACGCTGGGCGAGACTAAAGGCGTCAAGGATGTAAATACGCACTAAGATGCGGGTGGGAGAGAGGAGTCTGCGGGCGATATCTTCGAACTGTTCATCTTCGTCTTCCTTCAGTTCTTCTTTCTCCCGGGAGTAGTCTCGGCCTGCGGCTTGACTGTCTCTCGCAGAGTCGATTTTCGCCTGTAAAGCCGCTCTTCGAGCCCTGATTTCCTGCAGTCTTTTCCTCCGGTCTTCAGCTTGTCCCACCGGCTGAATGCGGATAAGTCCCTTGAACTTCCCCACGTTGTCCACATGACTCTCTTCGGGGTGCAGGTCGAAGTAACTGTCGCAGCCCACTTGCTGTCCTCTGATGATCGTGAAATGGTCGAAAGGCGACTCGTCCATGTATTTGCTCTTTTCCAGCTCTGCCTTGACGATGTAGCGGTAGTGCATCGTGCCTTCGCCGGGGACACGGTCGTACCCCACCTGCATGAAGTAGTTTTCGTCTGGAGGGTTGGCTTCTTCAATCCTGCCACTTCGAGGATTCCGGGAAATTTTGGGTGTGCGCACGAAAGCCCCACTTCTCGCCTCTTCGTAGGGCAAGTCTTCTCTCATCCGCTCCGACTCTCCACGGCGCACGCCCGCGCAAGGAGGCGGAGAAGGGACTTTGTAGGCCTTTTCGAGGTAGGAGTTCTGCGCGTTCTGCGCAGGCGCACTTCGAGTGAATATACTGGGAGCGGTGGACTCCGAGTCTGAGAAGGAAGGCATTTCCTTAGTGAAAGGGTCGTGCTGAACTATCGTTTGCGTCCTCGCAAGCGGCTCCCCTATCATACTTGTGCTCGCTAAGCCTCTCTTAAGGTGGTAAATTTCCCCCAAGTTGACACTGAAGCTGCCAAGCAATGGCTGCGACATGCCCATGAACAGGCAGTCGAAGACAGAACAGGACAGGGCGGGGCTGTACAGAGGGTCCATAGGGAGTTGGCAAGTGAACTTGATGATGGCGTTGAGGTTGGGGTTCGGCCCCGGCTCTCCGGGCTGAGTCTGCACATTGCGTACGTTCCGCCCCTCTCCAGGCATTTCTAAGGAACTTAGGTCGAAGTTGATGAAGGCTTTGTTTACTGGCACCCAGCCCAGAGCCGGCTTCAAGTCACGCAGACCTAAAACATTGATTTCCACCTCCATTTCCTCACAATAGGGTCTAAGTAGCGCTTACTTGAGTTCGAAGGACGGAGGAGGTCGAATTGTCGCACTGACTAGGTTAAAAGAGACCAGTATTTCCCCTAGTCCACTGGACATCCCCATATACAACTTGCACCAACGCGGCTTTTGGAAGGTCAAAGAGTCGTCCGAAGCATCGGGCATCTGGCTAGTCCTTACCTTCGCTAAGTACATGCCCATCAGGTCGTCCGAACCGATGGTGTCGTAGTCCCACACTTGAATTACGATGGGCGGGGCATCTAGTTTGGAGTTGCAAGACACAGGGAGGGATAAGGTGCGGTACCAGATAGGGTTCAAATTGTTCATGCGCTCTTTCTTGCCGGTCAAAGCCTCACTGGGGCCGCACTTCACCACGACGTAGGGATCCGCTTTCCCATTGGAATCCGCCGAAGGCAAGTTCCTGCACTGGAATATATTGGCTAGCAGCATTTTGTTCCCCACCGGAGGCTTAATCAGCTTCTGATTCCACCCTCCCTGGGACTGATCTTCCCCGCCGTTAGTTTTCCCTACGTACACTCTCAGGCGTATGAAGCCCGCTTCCCAGTCCTTGTCCACCACTCCTGTGGACTTGTCAGGGATTAGCTGCATCCAGTCTGCTTCGACTTGGATGTCTCTGCAGTTTTTCGGAAGGAGACGCATGTAGGCGATGATGGTGTCGTCTTGCATTAGATAGACGAATACGTCCGGCAAATCGGAAAAGTTCTCAGAAGGCGAGTTGATGGCTTTCCTCTTCAGAGTCTCATACCACTCACACGCCCCATTGACATTCGCCACAGACAGCGACGCCGTCTCCTGATGCCCCCACTTGACCATAACTCTCAGCTGCTTCCCTACCTGCGGCAAACAAGCCCCGCCATACACCTGACACCTGAGTTCATAGTCATTCCCTCCATCGTAGTTATCATCAATGAACTTCTTGAGTGTGGGGTCGACTACAGGCTGCACCATCAGCCGGGGCTTTTCAGTCTCAATTACCTTGATAAGGAGCAGGACTCGGCCTCGCCAGTATGAGGCGAGCCGAGGGTCTGAGTTCATTTTTTCCTTGAAGGACCCACTGGTGCCTTTCATTGGAGCGCCGTATATGTTCGCCCAGAAATAGTTTCCGAAGCACTTGGTTGCCCCGGGCTTCATCTCATTCAGCAGCTCTTCGAAGTCGAAAACAATTGTCCCCACCAGGTCGTCCCGCATCCCAGCATCGTAGTCCCACACCCGCACCCTCAGTTTTCCTGAAACCGTGGGAATAACAGCCGGAATGTACAAATCTTCATACCATTCCACACAAAAATTGGCATCGTCCGCGATTACTACCTTCGATTTGATGTGACTTCCAGCGAACTCGCACTCTAAATAGGCATCAATGGTGCCTCCGATGTCCATTTTGGGCAGACCCTCGGCTTTCACTGCGCGAATGACGAGTTGGCAGGCTTTGGGCTGGATTTGAGGAGGCAGGAGCATGTCTTCGTCCTTCATTTCGCCGCTTTCAGCCACTGCGAGGTCCACCTGCTCGTCACCTTCGCCCATTACGGCGATTCCCAACTTGAGGTACCCTTTAATGGCGGAGTAATCGGCGCTTTCGGCATTCGCGAGAGCGATCCATTTGTGGATTAAAGCGTGCCCGGGCTGGAAATAGACGTATGTCAAGTCCATAGCGTATGAGCCGATTAGGGAATCAGCCACTAGGAAGCGCTTGTCTCTGAGTTCAATCAACAGACTGGAGTTTTCGATGTCTTCGACTGAGCAGTTCTGTCGCTCAAAGAAGAAGTGATCGCTCCACTTTACCACAGACATCGTGCCTACTTCTGCCTTGGAAGTGCTGCATTTGGTGGAGCCGAAGACTTGAAATGACACGAGCGGGTCAATGGTGTCTCTGTCTAGTGCTCACCCTTCCTTCAACGGGACAAAGCCCCTGCCTTCGTCCAATAGAATGTGCACACTGTAGTCCCCTTTGCGCATCGGCGCTACACGTAGCTTCCCTGGTCCTTCCGAGGCCATTATTATTAGCCAATGTCGCTTGAACTACTGAGTCTCAGCCCGGCAGTCCGGAGAATTGAATAGCATGGCAACTCTGGCGACCTTTGTAAAGGGATATGAGCGGCTAGTTGGCGCTACTGCCGGTAGTATATGAGTGCGCCGCAGTGCAGGTATATGCGCTGTGTCAACCTCGCCACCTTCACCTGTCTCTGCACCAATCAAGGCTTCTGTGCTATTCACCTGGGACTCCACGTGCAGGAAAACCCCTCCGCCGCCCACAGCACCGTCCCGAGTATATTCAGAACCGGCACGGAGTTCTCAGACTTCCAAACCAGTCGTAGGGATGAAGGGACTGAGGACCCCGCGGTACGCTGGCTGCTTAGAGAGAAGCGAAGGCTGGAAGTAGCTAAGACCAAGGCTTTAGCCGACCTGGACAAGTACCACCGAACACTCGCAGTGCAGCTCGAAGAGGCAGTAACTACCATGAGAGAGCGCATTCACGCCCAGACCGAAAGCCTGGAAAGCCTCTTAATGCGCAGAGAGGCAGAGTTGAGGCGGGGACTCGCAGAGGAACAGCCGCGCACTCTGCAGCTTGAGCAGCTGTTCCACCTGGCCTCAGTGTTCGACTCAAGCGGATTCCAAGCATTCGTGCAGCGGTCTATGGGGTTTAGTTTGACTCAAGTGAAGCAGGAAGATGCCTTTGCAGACTACTTCGCTATGCACGGAGACTCCATGGAGGAGCACTTGGCAGGACTATTTGCACAGGTCCTGGCTGGAGAAGACCTCGACAAAGTCAGTACAGTCCTCGTCCGTCCTGGCGATTTCCAGCATGTGGCGACCTTGTTAGAGCGGATCAAAGGCCTGAACCGGCTTTCCTTATCCAGTGGATCCCTGACGCCTGGACAGTGTGCAACCCTAGCCAAGCTGCTCGTAGACCACAGTCAGTCCCTAGTGCACCTACAGCTCATGCATGTCGAGCTGAACGCTGAGAAGCTCGAGGAACTGTATGAAGGCTTGCAGGGTCTAAAGGGACTGCAAAGTTTGGTCCTAGCGGGCAACACGCTGCAGGACGAAGGCGCGAAAATCGTATCTGACGTGGTGAGAGATATGCGAGCTTTGGAGACATTGGACCTTTCAACCAATCTGATATCAGACCTGGGAGCCAACTTCATAGCGCAGGGACTGGGCGTAGGGCTAAAACGCCTGAATCTGTCTTCCAATGCTATCGGCGTGAGTGGCTTCAAGGCACTCTGCACCGGCCTGAAGCGTGTGAGCGCCTTAGAAGACCTGGACATCTCCGACATATCCCTCGAAGCAGCGAAGCTGTACCAAGTCGGCGAGGAGCTGCAGACCATCGGGACTCTGCGAAGGCTGAGAATAAGGGACAACCAGCTAAACTTGGAAGCACTGCGGCCTGCCATGCTGGGCTTGCAGAGTTTGCTAGTGTTGGACCTCAGTTCCACCTACCTCGCCCTGTCTGACCTGACAGCGCTGTCTTCGATTCTGGCGGCGTTGCCTGCCTTGCAGCGGCTGCGTCTGAGCAATGTTCATATTGGGTATGATGGCGCGGTGCAGATTTCGAATGGACTGGCGACTGTTATTCAGCTGCAAAGGCTGGACCTGACCAGCTGCTCCCTTAGTAAAGAAGCCATTATCAAACTGAGCATTCCTTTGCACCGTCTGCAGGACATGGACAAGCTACAACTCGCTCAAAACCCACTGGGCAGGGACGGATGCCCCCACTTAGCCTCTGCCCTGAAGAAAATGACAATGATGCGGAAGCTAAACCTCGCAGGCTGCGAACTCGTTTCAGTCTCTTTCTCAGCCTTAGCGACAGCCTTCAACCATTTAAACCTACTGGAGCATTTAGTCCTCAGGGATAATGCGATGGGAGCCGTGGGTGCTTCTTCCCTGTCGAGTTGCCTGTCCTTTATCACAGTATTAAGGCGATTAGACCTGTGGAACTGCGAGTTGAAGGAAGAGGCAATAGTCTCCCTCGCTGCTAACCTCTTTTTCCTCACGAAACTGGAGGAGTTGAACCTGGGCTACAATGAGTTCGGACCCAAGGGCATGAAGGCCTTGGCGCCTGCTCTGTCCAAACTCACTAAGTTGAAGGTGCTGAACCTGTGGAATGTCAAGCTGGGGCCGGAGGGAGCGGTGGCACTCGCAGCTGCCTTAGTGCGCCTTTCTAGTCTGTCAGAGCTATTTTTGTCCTCTAACGGCCTGGGTAGAGACGGGAGCCGCAGTCTCAGCAAAAGTGTGTGCGCCCTAACCAACCTCACCCGACTTTTACTCTCAGATAATGACCTGGGCGACGAAGGCGCCATAGTCCTAAGTCAAGAAGTGCAGCACTTGCCTTTGCTTCAGCACCTTTGTCTGTTTTCCAATCGAATATCCTGTGAAGGGGCGCGCACTGTGTGCATTGCACTCTCCTACCTGCGCAAATTCAGACTGCTGGAGTTGCAAGACAACCTCGACCCTTCCGATGACGATATTCACAGTGAACTCAAATCGATCCTGTCCACTGCAGAAGTAGTGGTTTAGTGCTCTAATCTATAGGTAGAAGGTAGCTGGTAGGTCTAGACTAGAGGGTTAACACCTAATTATACACTTCTGCATGGAGCAGGCTGCTTCAATGAGTCTACGCACTGCTGGCTCTAGTTGCTGCCAAGTCCCTGCAAAGCCCAACTTGCCCACCTCTCCCAGTCTGCTTTCCATCACTGTCTCTGCCACAGTCCCTGCACACACTCGGTCTTTCCGCAGTTCCGCCTGCCTGGACCTGCCCAGCACCCGTCTAAACAGCGCTATTGCTGCATAGCCACTGACTGAGGGAGCCACTTTCCTCACAAGACTCGTAAAGCACTGCAGCGATACAGCCGAAACTGAGTCCACAGAGGCAAATAGCTGCTGGAGCCGCTCCCATTCCAAGGCCTTTAGACGCTCGTATTCGCTTATTATGGCCTGCAGTAGGCGAATTCGCTGCACTTTTATGTCCAGTGGACTGATTGGCTGGGAAATTAGCTGGGAATAGGTCAATTTCTCTGTGTGGAGACTCGACCAGAAGCGATTTAGCATATTTGAACTCAGGGCAAAGCCAAATAAGCGCTTATTTGTCTCACAAAAGGCACTAAAAGTCACTTTCCCGCATTTTTCAGAGTCCATAAGAGTGAAAAAGTACTTAAAATCCCTTCCCAACTTGCTCAATTTCCTGGAAATGAGAAAATAAACCGCCGCTTCAGCAGAAACATCATTCAAAACGCAGTTTTCCAATACATTCCCAGCACTTTCTCCCATGCTTTTCATCATTCCTCCGACAATTTCCACTCCTTCCAGCAAGGAAATTGCTTCTTTCCGACCTGCAGCCACCCAAGCCTTGGCCAAAAAGGCCTCCACCTCACTAGGAAAGACCTTTTGCTCCCTAACACCCAGTAATTGACTATATATGAGCCTGTCTGGGTCTTCGAATTGGTCGAGTCCCGCTAAAAAGGACTTGAGGGTGGCAGAAACAGCGGAGGGCAGGTCCAATTGGGTGTATAGCAGAGACACAAAGACCTCGGAAAAGGGACAAAAGGCCTCATTTCTGCCTTCTCTGAGTATATCCAGCTGTACCTTTTCCTGCATAGTCTGCTCGAGGAGCTCTATTACTGCCTGGACTGGCATTGGAACAGGGGGGGTAGGGTCTATATTCAGTGCTTCTGGGAGGGCTGCAGCCTGGAGTTGTGCGAAGGACCGCATATTGGCAGTGTCTGCCCCTGTCAGGTCGGTCTGGGTGGCTGCTTCCTGCAGTTCGCAGGACTCTTCACTGCTGCTGAGGGACTCTCTCTCCAGTACAGCCTGGCTAATCTCTTCATAGACGGGAGCGGGCAACTCAGTGCTGTTCCTTTCCGAGGTCATCATTCGGAAGAAAGCCTGTTCGGAGGGACGAGGACGTCGGGGGGAAGGCAGGATGGAGGAGCGGCGCACAGGGAAGTGCCAGTGGGAGGAGATGCTGCTGCGGTGAGTGCGCGGGTGCAGCGACTTCACCTTGGAAGTATCCAGCATTTTACTGATAGACTCCAGTAAGTTGGCCTGTGTTTCTTGTCTGCCCTCAGCTTCCTCGAAGTAGCGGGCCATTTCATCCAGCATCCGCTCCCACTCCTTCACGTTTCCAGGCCTCCGGAGAGCTCTGATCTCGTCCTCCCGGTCCCTTAGGAGTGCTGCGAGGCGCTCGTTTTCCCCTTTCAGACGCTCCAGCTTGGCTGCCTGTTTGCCTGCTTCTGCTGCTGACTGCCCCAGCTTTTCCTGCAGTTTCGCTACTTGGACCTTGTGAATTCGCGCTAACTTCGCCTCTTCGGCTGCCAGTCGCTCCTGCTTCTCCGTCAAAAGGCAATTAAAGCGACTTTCAGCGAGTTTTAAAGCTTTATCCAGGGTCAAAACTGCAATTTGCCATAGCATAAGGAGCGTTTGGGTGATTTCTGGCTGACTGATTTCGCTCAAAACTGCCCTCAACTGCCTCGTCAGGCCTTCAAACAGCCCAATTAGGTCCGATTCACTGCTTTCTGTCTCCAGTTCCGCAGCCAACACGCCTCTCAGCTCTTCAGAAATAACCGCTAAAATGCCTCCGCAGCTGCCCAATCGCTCGAATCGCCTCTCAATCGCCATTTCCAAGGCTTTTAGAGTGGAATTGTCCATATTGGACTCGCGAATGAGGGCGGAAAAGGCTTGCGCCCTGGGTCCAGGCTCCACCAACAGCTCCGAATAGAAGTCCAAACGACCATTAGCCCTGCGATTTCCTGCTTTCAAGGCCTTTTCAGCCTTCCAAGCCTCGAATTTGGCTTGAAGGGAGTGCACCCGGGCTTGCTGCTGCAGACGGGACTGCTCGTTTAGGAGGTCTAGCTCGGCGGCCAGGCCTTTGCAGGGTGATAAGGCCAGGAAGAGCTGGGACTGCAGCAGGTCTGGAGGTTCTGTGTGGGGGTTGGAAGGGGGGATGGAGGCTTTTAAGGAGCGAGAGGGGTGGACAGACCTGGGCGGGGGCAGGGCGTAGGGCAGCTGGCTGAGTGGAGTTTACTCCAGCAGACTGGAAATGTCTCGGCACTGGGGCGAGGCTAAGGAGCTGCTGGGACTGTGTTTGCGACTGCCAGGTGAAGAGCGAGTGCAAGTAGATAGGCAGGGGGCCAATGGCAAAGCTTTCATTATGACTTCCCTGAGAATTGTGTTCTGCCTAAACGACTTTAGGAGGGTTGGCCAGTATTAGCTGCTTCACCTTTTCCTGCTTCAGCTTGGCCAGCTCTGACTGGTCCGGCTTCGTGTCTGCTTCTGGGATCTCCTTCGGGACGTCGAATGCATCCATCATCTCTTCGGCTATGGCGTAGTCCTCCGTCATTTTCCGCTTTAGCTCTTCAGTTAGAGGCTCGGGCTGAACCGCGAAGTCCGGTCTAACATGGAAGAGCGGGTGGGTCCAGGTTTCGTCGTCCACACTGACCATCCGGATGGCTTGGAGCTGAAATTCGGTGTTAGGAATAGTGTGGTTGTGCAGAAGCTGCAGCAGTCTGTCTGCTTCCGGCTCCGATTCTGTTTGCAGGCAGATGTAAGTGGGGTTCTCATGGAGCACGAGTTTAAAGTCCTTTGTCAGGTCTTCAAGGTAGTCCTCCCAGTCTAAGAGCGGCAGTCCCACTAACTTGACATAGCAAGGACAGCGCTGCAGTGTCTGTGCAAACCTGCGCACCAGCAGCATTTATAAGCCCACAGACGTGCATAGCCTTAGAAGGAAGGGCTGGAGGCAGATTAAGGTGTTAGGGGCGGTGGAGAGTGGGTGTGGGAATTGACTATAGAAGCGAAATCTAGCCTGTGGGTGGACTATAGGAGCATAGGCAGTAGTCCTATTCACTCGCAAGTGGTCTCCTAGCCTGGGAAATGCACAGTTCGAACAACGAGTTGGGGGAAGTGGCAGTACTTTCCAGCTAAGTAGAGAGAGAAAAGCGAGTATCTAGCCTTAGCAACGTTCATCTAGGTATAGGAAGGCACTAGTCAGCACGCAGAGAGTCCCCACTAGACGGGTCTCCAAGGTTTTAGTCATCATTTTGGCTATTATGAGTGGACCATATTAGGAGACCACGAAGTCTCCCAGGCCAAAACTGCCCCAGTCCAGGCTACAGGCCCGGCCTTAGCCTTGCATCTCCCTAGACTGCTGTTTTCCTCTCCTGGCCATTTCCCTGGTAATGAAATTAGCTCTCCTGGCCCTTGGGCTTCTGCTCGCGCATTCCTCCTCGGACTACACTCCCCAGCAAATCCACATCGCAGTGGGCAGTCAGCCTGGTGACTTCACCTTCACTTGGAGCACTCGCACTCAGGCCTCTGCCCCGGTAGTCCTGGTCAGTAACGGGCCTTCGGCGAATGCTACAGCGCAGGAACTGACTTCCGGCTCAAATACGTGGTATATCTATAAGACGGCTGTATCTGGTCTAACCCCTGGCAGTTCCTACAGTTACCAGTTAGGCGACCGTTCACTGGGCCTCAGTTCTTCCTACTCCTTCACTGTCCCTCCCCAAGATAAGCCCACTGGCTACATCGTTATCGGAGATTTGTCCACCAGTTCAGAGTATGGAAGTCCGACCTGGAAGGCCATAGGAGAGTACATAGAGACCAACCCAGCGAGTGCGTTTTTCCACGTGGGAGACATTGCATATGACCTGTGCACCAATGACAACACGAACGGAGACACGTTCATGCAGGAAATCCAGTCCACCGCCACCTCCATCCCCTACATGGCCATGCCCGGCAACCACGAGTACACAGACAAATTCGCCAACTACATCGCTCGCTTCAACTACGCTGGCGACTCCCAGAACTTCTGGTACACTTTCACCAGTGGCTATGCGCGCTTCGTAGTGTTCACTACCGAGTTTTGGTTTTCTGAGTATACGCATTTGCTGGACCCGCAGTTGACCTGGCTGACAGAAGTGCTGACTAGGACTGCTGAGGATATGGAGCAGTACCCGTGGTTGGTGGTGATGACCCACAGACCACTCTACTGCTGTCAAAAGGCTTCGAAGACGGACTGCAACTCCGACGCGGAAACTCTGCAAAATGCACTTGAAAAGCTGATATACGACAGTGACGTGGACTTGTACCTCAACGGACATGTGCACAACTACCAGCGCACAACCCCTATTCACAAGGGATCAGCAGTGGACGGCTCCAACACCAGTCTATTCGTCAATCCTGGAGCTCCGGTGTACGTGACGACGGGCGGGTCTGGCTGCGATGAAGGCAACAGTGACCTGCATACGAAGAATGCTGAGGACTGGTGGGTCACTGGCACGACTGATTACAGCTTTGGGTACCTGAGTGTGTACAACTCCACTCACTTGGGATACAAGCAGTACACGGTCGGCCCCACGACTCTCTTCGACGAGTTTACAGTGGTGAAGACTAACTCTAGAGTCTAAGCCTAGTCCTCAGACTCTCCAGCCCATTTCCCCTTCGACAGTACTTCGCTGCTTATATGGATGAAACTAAGCGAAAAGCAATAAACAGCCTTTTGGCTGCTCGCTTCGGAAAGGCGATTTTTCGCCCATCCGACCCACTCCTCGCTCTCTCTCAAGTCCCAGCAAAGCATCTCAGAACCCACTCAACTCCTTTACTCCCAACCCACGAAGACCCGCCCAAAGCAACAAAATACCACCGAAGAGCCACTCTCCTAACCTCCAGAACTCCCAACCTCGAAGAAGAACGGCTGCTCCTAAGGACTGCCAGCACTCCCGTCACTTGCAGAGTTACCACCAACAAGTTGTCCCAAGACCTCCGCCAAAGCTGCATCACTGCTCGGTCGAGTCTGCAGAAGGAGCGAGTTCTGGTGCAGAGACAAGCGCGGTCGATACACAGGGGCTTGCGGAAGTGCTCCCTGGCTGTTAACCATGCGTTGAGGATTGAGATACATGGGTTTCTACCGAAAGCGCTGGTTATGCACAGGGCTCGACTGCGGACACAGAGACTAACAAGTCCCACTGCAGAGAGGGGAGAAGCAGGCAGTCGGCAGGCCCTAGTGAAGGAGTACCGAAGAGCACTCCTAAGCAAAGCTCTGACGAGGGGAATTGGCAGGGATATGCGGTATCTGTATACGTGCGGGTCGTGCTCAGCACTAGGGACCTAGACTAGTACTGTTAATAGTGGGTTCTAAGGACGATTAAGGGTGTTAGACCCAGCATAGATATTTCCCATGTCTGCTTCGCAGAGGAAAAGGGAGCTTTTGGCTATTTCCACCCATCCCCCTGATTTCACACTTCTCGCCTCCCTGTACCCCTCCTTCCACTCTCAGTACTTCCTATGCAGCCTTTCGCCAGGCCGTCGTCTTGACTTCTCCAACCCCTCAGCCTGCAAAGCCCTGACCCAGGCCTGTCTCCAGCACTACCTCTGCCTCCGCTACTGGGACCTTCCCCTAGGCTTCCTTTGTCCGCCGCTCCCTCAGAGAGTCAACTACGTCAAGTGGATACGGGAGTTGGTGGGCGGAAAGCAGGTCACTGTGCTGGATATGTAAGCGAAATAGGCAGAGGCACTGGGGCAAGTCTTATATTCCCGGTTTTGGCTGTAGGACTGTACAGCTGGAAAGCAATAGCTACGGAAGTGGACGAACTGGCCTTGGAGAACTGTCAACGAATAGTGCAAGAAAACGGCTTGGAGGGGGAAATAAGGCTCATACTGACTACTATAAACGCTATAATTGCAGATTTACCAACTGATTTGGACTACCAAGTGACCATCTGCAATCCGCCTTTCTACGACTCCTGCGATGCTAGCGATGTAGTGGCCAAGCCAGCGCGCAGCAATGGCTACGAAGGCACTACTACTGAGCTCGCCACTCCCGGCGGAGAAGTGGCCTTTGTGAAGCAGTATATCCTCGAAACCTGGAGGGGCAGAAAGCCTGAGGTGTGGTATACGTCCATGTTAGGAGTGAAAAGGCACCTTGACACCCTGCAAGTCTACCTCCGCACCCAGTTCCCAGGCGTAAGCACCTGCTCGCGGACTCTAAAGCAAGGCCAAACCTGGCGCTGGGGCCTCGCCTGGCAGTTCACTGTCTAGTCTAGCTGCTTTAGCACTCCTTGCGCTGCTCTTCAGCCACATGGAACAGCACCCACTCCCTCACCACTTCCTGCGGAACCTGCAGGAACTCAATGAAGTACTGCGAGTCCCAGGCGCAGGGATTGGTCTCCAGCTCCCGCATGTAACTCTCTAACTTGGACTTGCGCTCCTCTATGTCTGAGTCTCCCAGGCCGCCGAACATCTGCTTCCACAGCTTCTGCCCTGGGAACTTCGGTAAGGGCTGAAGGGGGGAGAGACGGTACCTGAGCTTCATCACTCGGTGCAGTTCTAGGAAGTTGGAGTAGCGTTTCTCCACTGTAACGTTCCAAATCGACGTCCTCACTGATATTTGGTAGACAGTGTAGTGCTCCGGCTCTCGCACTTCCTTGGAGCCTGTTACTCTGATGTCCAAAGCCATTTTAGCTCTTGGCAACTCTAGGGTTCCCTGGAGTTTTGGGGTGTTAGGTGGGAGTTGTGTGCGGTGGATGCAGGGGAAGTTGAGAAAATGGATTTTGAGGAGTGATTATTGAGAAAATAGGCTGTTTTTTGAGAAATATGTGAAATTGCAGGCATTGAAGAGGCAATTTGACAGTATTTACACCTGTTTCCCAGGCAAAACGAGATTATATGTCTAGAAAAGCCGCATAAAACTCAACTTTTATCGAAAATTCGGCTTTAACCCACGTTAAATCAGTTGATTTCTCCTCCTAATAGGGCATATCTCTCCTTTGTTTGCGTTTTTCCACTACCCAGGTTTCACGCCCAAAGTGCTAATTTTTCATATATATGACAGCTGTGTTCGGCAGACCCGAGCTCTCCCGCTTCACTACCGTCTCCGTCCTCGGCCAAGGCGCCTACGGCAAAGTCTACAAAGCCCGCGACACGCAAAGCGGCCTCTTCATCGCCATGAAGAAAACCCTGCACAACTTCGAGCGAGAAGGAGTGCCCACGACCGTGCTGCGAGAAATCTGCCTGCTGCGCGAACTGACGCACCCGCACATCGTGAACTTGAAGGACATTGTGGTGACGGAGAGGAGACTGTACCTGATTTTCGAGTTCGTGGAGAGTGACTTGAGGAAGTTCATCAGGGCGCAGGAAGGGCCGATTCCTGCGATGCAGGTGAAGAGGATTATGTACCAGACGCTGGAGGGGGTGTGCTTCTGCCACAGTCGGAGAATCATGCATAGAGACTTGAAGCCTGAGAACATCCTCATCAGTGAAGACCAAACCATCAAAATCGCGGACTTCGGCCTGGCCCGAGCCTTCCAAATCCCTATGCGTCCCTACACCAACGAGGTCCAGACTCTTTGGTACCGGGCTCCTGAGCTGCTGCTGGGCGCTACGGAGTACTCAGTAGGCATTGACATGTGGTCTGTTGGGTGCATTTTGGCGGATTTGCTGAAGAAAGAGCCGCTGTTCAGGGCGAATAATGAGCAGGCGCAGTTTAACGAAATTATGAAGGTGATGGGCACTCCCACAGAGGCTGTTTGGCCTGGAGTTACGCAGATGCGTGGATTTTCAGGCTCATTCGCCACATATCACCGATTAGACTTCCACACGCTCTTCCCCGAGGCAGAGCCGCTCTGCATCGACCTCATGGAGAAGATGCTAGTGCTGGACCCCTCAGTGCGCATATCCGCCAAGCAAGCCCTGAAGCACCCTTACTTCGCAGAAATGCACATCAGCTAAGCGATTCTAGCTAGGCTCTATATGGGTATTTGGCTAGATGGGAGTGATGGCTGGTGTGGGCTGATTTGGGGACTTTCAGAGCCGCTTTCCTCCACCGACCTCTCCGAAGCCTTGGAATTGCGCGACAAAGATCCTCACGCAGGATTCAATAACGCAGTGGAGGCGATAATGCCCAGGTCTGAAATATGTCCGAGGAAAGGGAGGAAGAAGGCAGTCCCAAGTCTCGTCCTCTGCCGGAAGCAGAAGACTCCTGTGAGTTTTTAAGCGCAGACACACTCGTGTTCGACCACTACGGACCCAGAGTCCTCGGCCTAGGGCCGCTCGCCCGACCCAACGCATCCCGAGGTCCGGTTTCTATCCAAAAGCAGATTTCTCATATGCGCTCCAGTCTCAAGCGCCGCACTCCCAGTCCTTTCAACCTCGCAAACCGCTCGCTTGATTTGAATGTGTTGAAAACGCTCGTTGGGTCTAGAAGTCATGTGAAGCGCCAAGTGAGGCCTGAGGCTGTGCGGAGCAAGCTGGATTTGACGGATGAGGAAGCGAGCATTTATGATGACTTCGTGAGACTGTTGAGGGCGTTTCCGAGGGAAGGAGGGGTGGAACTGCTGAGGATGGCGCAGAGAGATGCGGACTTAACGTAGCTTCTATTGGTTTAGCTAGTTAGGGTCTGCATATAGACACTGCGATTTCTTGCATTCCAAATCAGTGTCTATGGTCAATGCTTACACGAGGCGTGTCTCAGTCTGTTCCTATTGCCCCAGGTGGAGTTCGACGTTGGCACACATGTAGGCCAACTCGGGGTAGACGTCTGTTGACCTGTCCGCAACTCTGCTTGCTGATAGAGTGCGCTTGCAATGTGGGACTTCGCCTTCGATATTAGTGCCTGATGTTCTTCTTCTGTACATAGATGACCTGTGGAGAGCGGCCTCTTCCTTAGCTCGCAGGACATAGCAGCCAAGGAGGAGACAGGGAAGGGAGGTGGGAGGAAGAGGAGAAGCTGCTGTCTGTCAAGGCGCAGGAACAACGTGCACTGTCGGAGTGCGGAGGAAGCCGAAGCATGTCTTAGTGCGAAGTCTTCCGGCATTGACTGCGAACTGGCGACAGCCAAGATGGCGGCCTCCCCCAAGAAGGACTTCGATATTTGAAAAATATGAGGGCGGGAGTGGTGGAAGGAGCATAAGTGCCCGTAGTTAGTTAAACCAAATTAAACGCGATCTTATTTGGGTGCTGACGCATGACCTTGCATTGTGGAGGGGGAAATTAGTGGCATCACAGGAACACGCATTGCCTGTCAAGCTGATTCTGACTTTGGGCGACTACCAAAAGGTCGCAATGACAGCTTCGGTCAGATCTCGTACCTGTGGGAAGCAAAGGGAGATGACTGCGGAAGTGCTGTTGACAGTCATGGGAGTGACAGAGCGCTAGTAGATGAACTTTCTTAGCCGCTGTAGAGCACTCTGGCATTCAGCCACACGCTCCTGATCTCCTTTCTGTTGGTAGATCTGCAGTGCTGCCTGCAGCTTCTCCACTCCCTCCGCCGTTCTCCCCCTAGTT
>Ga0247837_1002535_pt1 | contig 34265 bp, 24 predicted proteins | sample LaCtaG_2_FD_187115 | JGI IMG/M metagenome (GOLD analysis project Ga0247837, IMG submission 187115) | Freshwater microbial communities from meromictic Lake La Cruz, Castile-La Mancha, Spain - LaCruzMarch2015_14.5m | ecosystem: Environmental > Aquatic > Freshwater > Lake | place: Spain: Castile-La...
TCGCTTGTACGATAACACTGGGATCTTAATCAGTAGTTTTAATTACGATACGATAGCTCCTTGGTCAACTATTCCAAGTTTCCAAGACTTTACAAATGAATATAATTTCTATGATGGCTACCTTAATCCCAACAATGGTTTATCTTGGTTTATTGGGTGTGAAGGAGGATCTCCGGGTACAAAATATGTAACCTGTCCTGTTTTACCAGATGGTGAATTTGCTTTTTTATATCCAAATCCAAGTTCATCCAATATCACCATTACCATTAATAATACAGCATCTGGTGTAGGATTAACCGAGTTGGAAATTTACAATTTAAATGGTCAACTAGTTTACAAGCAACTCTTAGATAAAGTTCAAGAATCAGTGATGAGTGCAGAAATAGACGTGGCACATTTCCTCCAAGGAGTCTATTATGTAAAAATTATACAAGCAGATCAAAGCAAGACGCTACCGTTTGTAAAATTATAAAGCCTTTACGCTTTTATTGCTTTGTTAATTAGAGAAATCATGCCAATGGTAACTATAAATAATTGGCTAGCCGTTTCTTCACTCAAGGAAGTACCATCTTCATCATCTGTGGAAACTTCGACCGCCATAAATTGAGCTAAATCCGGTTGGTCACAAAAAGATTCAATTTCCTCTTCGTCTTCACTTTCGAAATAACTATCTAACATTTCAAAATAAGATTCTTGCATCGCATCGATATCATCATCAGAAACAACATTTAAAGCGATATCTTGTACTTCAAATGAATACATTATTAAGCAGAAATAATAAATTAATAATCCTTCCAATTCATCATTTTCGTATTCTGTAGGTGCAGACATAACATAATCCAACAAATCTGGCTGAGCTAAAGCATAGCGTTCGGACAATGCTTCTAAGGCATCATCATCAAGATGATCCACATATTCAATTGCTTTTTCAATACTTTTATTGCTTACCTGACTCATAGCGTTTTTGTTTTTGTTTTTACAAAGTTAAAAATAAGCACTTAATTATAACAAATAATCAAATCACTATTAAGATCCTTACTAAAAATGCTGCTTATTTACAAAGAATATAAATTGGCCAATACATGTTGAATTTTAGGTGTTTGCTAGTGAATATCACTACATTTGCCGTTCTTAATTTAAACTATACATAGTATGCAACTGTGGAATACCTTAAATAAAGAGGAATTAGAAACAAAAATGCGTGAGCTTGGTCAGCAATTTGTTACCATCTCATTTTATCAATACGCAACCATTGTTGTTCCTCAATTATTTCGTGATCATCTTTTTCAAATGTGGTCTAAATACCATATCGTTGGAAGAGTGTATGTAGCCCATGAGGGAATTAATGCTCAAATTTCAGTGCCATCCAACTATATTGGTGTCTTTCGAGAGGAATTATATCAAATAGATTTTCTAGATGGTATTCGCTTAAATTTTTCCGTGGAGGATTCAGCTGCCGAATTCTCTTTTTTAAAATTAAAAATAAAGGTGCGTGATAAAATTTTAGCCGATGGCTTAAACGATACTACCTTTGATGTAAGAAAAATTGGGAAACACTTAAAAGCAGAAGAATTTAATGCGCTAACCGACGATCCGGAAACTATCTTGATAGATTTTAGAAACCACTACGAACATGAAGTAGGCTATTTCAAAGGCGCAATATTACCAGATGTTGACACATTCAGAGAAAGCTTGCCCCTTATAGAAGAAACGTATTTAAAAGGAAATGAGGACAAGAATATAGTCATGTATTGCACCGGTGGCATACGCTGTGAAAAAGCATCTGCTTGGTTCAAACATCGGGGCTTTGAAAATGTACATCAATTAGAAGGAGGTATAATTAAGTATGCCAATGATGCCAAAGAAAGAGGGATTGAAAATAAATTTATCGGAAAGAATTTTGTTTTTGATGAACGAAGAGGCGAACGAATTACGGAAGATATTGTCTCTATCTGCCATCAATGTGGTAAACCTGCCGATGTTCACACGAATTGCGTGAACGATGCCTGCCACTTGCTATTCATACAATGCGATGCGTGTAAGGAAAAAATGGAGAATTGCTGTTCATCAGATTGCCAGACCATGATTCATTTAAGTGAGGAGGAACAGAAATTGCTTAGACAAGGGATAAATAACAGCAATAAAATTTTTAAAAAAGGGCGATCAAATAAATTGATTTTCAAATTGAATGCAGAAAAACCATTAACTTTGATTCCAACTCAAACTACTAAATAAGTGATTTTAGCAATTAATTGGACGGTAAGTTCTGAAATAATAGACGGTTGGCGAACGCCCAATTGGTACGGTTTATTGTTTGTATCTGGTTTAATCATTGGATACTTTGTGATCAAGAGAATGTTTCAAAAAGAAAACATCTCGAATGAATCTCTCGATAAATTGGTCATGTATATGGTGATAGCAACCATTGTCGGGGCTCGTTTAGGACATGTTTTTTTCTATGATTGGGAACATTACAGCAAGCATCCTATAGAAATTTTTATGATTTGGAAAGGAGGTCTTGCAAGTCATGGTGCCGCCATAACCATTTTAATTTCACTCTATCTTTACTCAAAATTTGTAGTCAAAAAACCCATTTTATGGATTTTAGACCGAATGGCTGCTCCCATAGCGATTGGCGCAACTTTCATACGCTTTGGAAATTTAATGAATCATGAAATTGTCGGACATGTTACCAATGTTCCTTGGGCATTTAAGTTTACACTTTATTTTAATGAGTCCATAGGAAATTACGACCCTTCTCCAAGGCACCCCACGCAATTATACGAAGCGCTCGCCTATTTACTACTATTTGGATTATTGCTTTTTCTTTTTTGGAAGCGCGAATTATGGAAGAAACCTGGTTTTATTTTCGGAACCTTCTTGACCCTACTTTTTACAGCCCGTTTTATTATTGAATATTTTAAGGAGGGACAAACAGATAGAGATTTTGAACTTGCTATAAATACAGGGCAAATACTGAGTATTCCTTTCATTATTGCTGGAATACTATTAGTTGTTCGTTCTGTTATGAAGAAACCATCAATGGAATAGTAGCATTCGATGAGCAATATGTTAGGATTAATATGGCTCCAATATCTCACCCTTTCAGGGCTTTAAACCTCATGAATGTTGCTAATCATAGGGCTTTGCCCAATGATTAGATGTCACACCCTTTCAGGGTTATAAAAACAATAAATATTATTCGCTTAATACAAAAAGTATTAATCCCAGCACCAAAACACTAATCGATAGACGGAATTAATTTTCCTATTCAATGATTATTTAATTTTTTGGTTCCGGAACCAAAAAACAATTTTTCATTAATTTAATAGTGAATTAAATATGTTTTGATACTATTTTTATTTCTCATTTTAGCCCTGAAAGGGTGCTTTATCTATTAACGATGGGCAAAGTCCATCGGAAATAGATATTAACCAACATTAACAAAGCCCTGAAAGGGTGAAATATTTCAGGATGTTTACATAGATTAAATAAAAAATACGAAGCAGCATACGATATGTTTGGGATTAAAATGGCTCTATTATCTCACCCTTTCAGAGTTATGAAAAACAGTTAGCATTCTTCGATTTATACAAAAATCATTAATCCCAGCACCTGAAAATAATATTAAGCCCTATTCATGGATATCGTTTAAAGTATAATTTTCCTTCTTATATTTGTGAAATAAATTAAACTAATCTAAAAATGGCTGAGAAATCCGCAACTTCTAAACTTAGCTCTACTACTAAAAAAAGCAACGCATCAAAACCAAAATTCTCAAAGGAAACTTATGTGAAATGGTATACTGATATGTTGCTTATTCGTCGATTCGAAGAGAAAACAGGTCAATTATATATTCAACAAAAATTTGGTGGGTTCTGTCACTTATACATTGGACAAGAAGCCATAGTTGTTGGTACAGCAAGTGCTTGTCGTGCAAGTGACAAACACATGACCGCTTACCGTGACCATGCTCACCCAATTGCATTGGGCACAAATCCAAGAGTATTGATGGCGGAATTATACGGAAGAACAACAGGTTGTTCAAAAGGAAAAGGTGGATCCATGCACTTTTTTGCCAAAGAAAAAAACTTTATGGGTGGACATGGAATTGTTGGGGCACAAATCGCGATGGGAACAGGTGTAGCATTTGCCGAACAATACAATGGAACGGAAAATGTAGCGGTAGTATCAATGGGAGATGGAGCGGTTCGACAAGGTGCTTTGCATGAAACCTTTAATATGGCGATGTTATGGAAATTACCTGTTATTTATATTATTGAAAACAATAATTATGCAATGGGAACTTCTGTAGAACGAACTACCAACGTAACCGACCTATCAAAAATTGGACTTTCCTACGAAATGCCTTCAAAAATAGTAAATGGTATGCGTCCGGAAGATGTTCATGAAGCTATTGAAGAAGCAGCAAATAGAGCTAGACGTGGTGATGGACCAACATTATTAGATATTAGGACCTATCGCTACAAAGGACATTCCATGTCTGATCCACAAAAATACCGTTCGAAAGAAGAAGTCAACGAATGGATAGATAACGATCCAATTAATTATGTCTTAGAGATCATAAAAGATAATAAGTGGCTTTCAGAAAAAGAAATAGAAGCAATTGATGTTTGGGTAAAAAAAGAAGTGGATGAATCAGTAGAATTTGCTGAAAATTCACCTTATCCTGAAGCGCACGAGCTATATGAAGATGTTTATACTCAAACGGATTATCCGTATATCAAAGAATATTAAAAAATAAAAAAAAGATTATGGCTGAAATAGTTTACATGCCGAAATTAAGCGATACCATGACTGAAGGTGTGGTTGCATCATGGATTAAAAACGTTGGCGACACGGTCAAAAATGGGGAGATTATTGCAGAAATCGAAACCGATAAAGCAACAATGGAGTTTGAATCATTTTATGATGGTGTTCTGCTTTATATTGGTGTTGAAACTGGAAAAGCAGCTCCTGTAAATGAAATTCTTGCCATTATTGGTAATAAAGATGAAGATATATCCGCTTTGATTAACGCATCGCCTGCACCAATTATCACAAGCAACGAAAAAATTGAGGTGCCTGCCCCTACTCCTGCTCCAAAAGCAGAACCTGTAATAGCAGCACCAGCAAAGGCAGCAGTTATTATCCCACAGAACACCTCAACTGATCGAATTTTTGCATCGCCTTTAGCTAAAAAACTAGCAATGGAAAAAGGAATTGATATCAGTTTTGTCGCAGGAACTGGAGAAAATGGTAGAATCGTAAAACGCGATGTAGATCATTATGTTCCGTATAATGGCCAACAACAAGCACCAAAAGGAAATTATGTTGGAATAGAATCCTTTGTGGATGAACCGATTAGCCAAATGCGGAAAACAATTGCAAAAAGATTGGCGGAAAGTAAATTTACAGCACCACATTTTTATCTTACCATGGATATCGATATGGATGTTGCCATTCAAACTAGAAAATCGTTGAGTGCACTCGAAGTTAAAGTTTCTTATAATGATTTCGTTGTAAAAGCAGTTGCTCTTGCCTTAAAAAAACATCCGAATGTAAATAGTTCTTGGTTGGGAGATGTGATCCGCAGAAACCAACACGTACATATTGGTGTTGCAGTAGCAGTAGAAGACGGTCTTTTAGTGCCTGTTATTCGATTTGCAGATGGTAAAAGCCTGAGTGAAATTTCTTCAGAAGTAAAAGATCTCGCTGGTAAAGCAAAAACCAAAAAATTGCAGCCAAGTGATTGGGAAGGAAATACATTCACCATTTCTAATTTAGGAATGTTTGGAATTGAGTCTTTCACTGCGATTGTTAATCCACCGGATAGCTGCATTCTTGCAATTGGAGGAATTAAAGAAATTCCAGTAGTAAAAAATGGACAAGTTGTTCCTGGAAATGTTATGAAAGTAACACTTTCTTGTGATCATCGTGTCGTTGACGGTGCAACAGGCTCCGCTTTTTTACTTACTTTTAAAGAGTATATGGAGAATACCATTGCCTTGCTACTTTATAAATAAAGAAACTGAGCAAAATGAGGATAACTAATCGGTTTATACATTTTTTTATTCTTGCTATTGCCGGCTTAAGTTACGCTCCTTCCTTCTCGCAAGCCACCATTCGTGTTACGGTGGTTTCTGTTCAATCACTTAACTATGCAGATTGTGATGGCATATTTACTGGAAACAGTGATTTCGTTTGGGAGTTTACAGCAACCGACAACACCATTGGTTATTCCAATAATAATCCTGCTTTGTTTGGCATCTTTAATTTTAATTACGGATATAAAAATAACGACAATGGGCCGTACACGATGTCTTCACCAAATGGAGGATTTTCCCCAACAAATGGCTTGTTTTTCGATCATGATTTCTTATGTCCCACAACCGTTCCTACCACGATTAATCTAGCTTGGGAAGCCTATGAAAATGATGATGTAGGAAACTATGATATCTTGGGCTTGAACGACGGTCAAACAGGAATGCAAAATGTTAGTATGGCTGTTCCTGCAGCAGGAGGATCTCTTAACTATACGTTTAATGCTAACTCAGTTGATCCTTCTTGCAATGAGCAGTATCGAATTAATTTGAGAGTAGATCGAATTCCAATTGTCGTCAATTACTTGGATGATTTTATTTGTAATGCAACGCCTGTTTCTCTTAATACAACCTATACTTTTGGATGGTGTGCTGCCACCTTAGAACCCAATGAACCTGCAGCAAATGACGTGCAAAATTCCGGTTCTACGTGGGCGAAATTTATTGCACCAGCAAGTGGCTCTGTTCAAGTAAGTACCGATTTAGCAGGAACACAAATTGGGACGTATATCGAAATATATCACGCTTCTGATGGTATGAATTGTACCGATGGAATTCATGCTGTAACGGGAGCCTTGATAAAAAATAAATTTGAATACCTTTCTCATGTTGATTTTTCAGATGGAATTGACTTTCTAGGCATAGACCCTGAGAGTGATATCACCTTTGATGCTTGCGACCCGATTCCATTGATCAGTTATCAAAAATTAATCCCTGGACAAACCTATTACATTCAAGTTACGGCAGATAATGCTGGTGACCACGGTTATTATCAGCTTCGAGTAAATGGCTTGGGAGGAGGTGCTCCGAATCTGGAAGACATTCCTTGCTTATCGTCGCCGGTAGCTATCAATACAACAGCAATTTCTTCAGCAAGTAACAGTGTGCCATCAGCTACACTTAGCTTTGGATGTGCATTTGACGGTGGAAATACGGCTGGGGAAACTGGGCAACAACATACATCGTCGAATCCAAACCAATACCATGCTTATGATTACCAACATATCGCTGTAAATAATCCAGTGATGAATGAAAGTGTTTGGTTAAATTTCATTGCGCCAAATCAAGGGAGAATCTCATATGAGACAGATTATCAAAACGCACTTTATGGCGAAAGTGCTGCCTTATTTGGCTTTGATAAAGTTTTTGGACCAGGTGTTCCCAATGATTATTTATGTACCAACTTAAAATTTATTGATTCCGATGAAGGAGGAACGAATAGCTTTTTAGGAGGAGATCCCAGTGCGCTTATCAACGGACAATGTTTAGAGCCAGGATATCGCTATTATGGAATGGTGGACCCATCCGATAACATTACTGTTTTTAGTCCTCAAAATATAAAAACATGGTTGTTTGATCCGAGCATTGTTGATCCAACATTAAATCCACCCGGAAATGATATACTTTGCTTGACCATGCAAAATCCTTTGTACCAAGTTCCCGTAATTTTAGCAGGAACGAATCCTACTTTCCAAGCAGTCGCTGGAACAAATGTTCTTGCTTGCCGTGAATACCTTGCTGGCGAACCACCCATCGATCCAAATCCAGCGAATTGCGCAGATCAAACGGTTTGGCATTATTTCGTTTGTCCTCCTTCAGGTGCTGTAGAAATGAGTATTCGGGCATTTATCGGTATGAATTTATTGCGCTTCAATGTCTTTGAATTATTAAATGGAACAAACTGTTATGGTGGATTACAGCCCGCAACATTTACCACAAACGGCACAAGATTTTCGCCGCCTATTACACCCATCGCTTCTGGATCCGCCACTTTTAATGGTCACCAAGAAACAATGTGCTGTTTGGATTCAGGAAAAATATATGCCATTCAAATTGATGGAGGTTCACCGGGAGATGAAGGCCAATACATTATTGAATATATTAAAGAATTGGAAAGTGACGCAGGGGATGTATTTGGCAATATATCCAATGGAGATTACGTAGCTATTACTACACCAGATACAGCATTTGTTTGTTACGGTGACCAAATAACCCCAGGAATTTTATTAGATGGAAATGGCATTTCTACCGCTTCCCTTCCCTCCTGTTTATTACCCGGATATGTCTTGCATCAAACCCAACCATTACCCGACCCCATAGCGAATACTGGCTTTACTTTCATTGATTCCATTCAAGGATTAACAGGTTCATTTAGCAACACAGGAACGGGATCAGGAGTGTTTGGAGACCCATTATTTAATTCGGTCTATTTTCTTTCGCCAGCAGGTGATATTCCTTTAAATTGGGGAACTTTTAGCTGTTTGACTTCTACCGTTGAACCTGGAATTCCAGTCGTATTTTTACAAGCCCTTTCAACAAATTTCAATTACAATAATACAACCTGTTCCGTGTCCTTTTCTGCCAGCGGTGGACTGAATAGCTTTTACAATCAACCATACACCTACACCATCACAAATCCATTAGGTGCAATAGCGCAGAGCGGTTCCATTACTCCTGGACAAACAATTAATTATACTGCAGCAATAATTGGTGTTTATACCGTATTGATAAACGATGGCGCCTGTCCTCAAACCTACACTTTCGATGCAACAGGGTGTTTGAATCCATGCGTGCCAACAACAACAAATATTGATTATTCCATTTGCGCAGGCGACAGTTTATATTTAGAAGCAAATTGGCAAAGTGTGCCGGGTGTATTCACGGATTCACTTCTATCTGTTATGGGATGTGATAGCATTGTTGTTACCAATTTATCTTTATTTGCCAACCCCGTTTATGGATTTCAAGAATTTACCATTTGCCAAGGAGAAAGTATTTCAGTCGCTGATAATTCCTATAATAGTAATGGCTTGTACATTGACACGCTCCAAACCATTAACGGATGTGATAGCATTCTCACAACAGGGATTTTTGTAATTACGCCTGTCGTCGTGAATTCAGAGGTACGACTTTGCAATGGAAGTTCTTACACCTTCAATGGCACTACGTACAATACCGAAGGGGTCTATTTTGATACGATTAGCACCGTTCAAGGGTGTGATTCTGTTTTAGTCCTTTCCTTGTTTTTAAATGACACCTATGAAGTTTTCATTCAAGACACCATTTGTTTAGGAGATCGAATTATTTTTGGAATAGACACCATCTATTTTTCGGGTTCTTACCAACTTCCATTGGTGGCAGATAACGGTTGCGATTCAACAATTAATTTGTTGGTTAATACCATCGATTGTGATTTAGTTAGCGTTTATGCTCCTAATTCATTCACTCCGGATGGAGATGAGCTGAATGAAATATGGATGCCCATAATAATGAATGTGAAATCCTTTGAATTTTTAATTTACAACCGTTGGGGAGAGTTAGTGACTCATTCCTATGGAGAAGGTTGGGACGGAAAATATAAAGGAGACGATTGTCCTATTGGCGTATATGCTTATGTCCTTAGTTGGATTGATAAAGACAATCTTGAACACCAGGTTACAGGTCACATCACCTTAATTAGGTAGCCTACCATACTTTTATTTAACTGATTGGCTTTCTGACCACAAAATCTTTTTGTCATGATTTTAACTAAAAATACATGCCAAAAAGGAATTTGTTTTATGTTTTTTCGCTGGATTTCATACAGCGTTAAAAAGATTTAACCCCATATGGGGTTAAAAATTTAGTATTTTGGATTTATTAATCCCACTCATTTGTTCTATCTTAGCCAATTAAAAATGCTGAATTTATGAAAATTGTAGTTTTTAGTTTTCTTGCCGTACTCTTCTTCTTCAACCAATATTTCTTCGCTCAAGCCACTATTAAAGTAAGAGTAGTCTCCGTTCAAACATTGAATAATGTGGATTGTGATGGGCTTTTCTTGGGAAATAGCGATTTTGTTTGGGAATTCACGGCGACAGATAACACCATCGGATTAACCAATAATAACCCTGCATTATTTGGTATCTTTAATTTTAATTATGGGTACAAAAATAATGACAATGGCCCTTACACCATGTCTTCTCCCAACGGAGGATTCTCTCCCAATGATGGATTATTTTTTGATAGAGAATATATCTGTGTTACCGATGTACCGACCTTAATCAATCTTGCTTGGGAAGCTTACGAAAATGATGATGCAGGTAACTACGATATTTTAGGCTTAACTGATGGACAAACAGGGATGCAAAATGTAAGCATGGCAGTGCCACTTGCTGCGGGTATATTTAATTATACCTTCATTGCTAATAGCAATGATGCAGGATGTAATCAGCAGTATCGCATTAACTTATCCGTTGAAAGATTACCAATTGTCGTAAGTTATTTAGATGATAATATTTGCAATGCTAATCTATTAGCGCTAAACACTACCTATGCCTTAGGTTGGTGTAATTCTACCCTTGAAGTTAATGAGCCTGCTGCGAGTGACGTTCAAAACGCAGGGTCTGCATGGGCTAAATTTGTGGCTCCTGCTAGCGGTTCTGTTCAAGTTACGACCGATTTAGCTGGAACAGACATTGGGACGTACGTTGAAATCTATCATGCAGCAGACGGCTTAACCTGTACAACAGGTATTCATCCGGTGACAAATGTCCTACTAAAAGATAAATTTGAATACCTTTCACACGTTGATTACTCCGATGGTATCGATTTATTGGGACTAGATCCTGAAAGTGATATTACATTTGATGCCTGTGACCCTATTCCTTTTATCTCGTATCAAAAATTAATTCCCGGTGAGACCTATTATATTCAAGTAACTTCGGATGACGTTAATGATCACGGTTATTATCAATTAAGAGTGAATGGTTTAGGCGGAGGAGCTCCCGATTTAGAAGACATTCCTTGCTTATCTAACACAGTGAACTTTACTACAAATCCTATTTCTTCTAGTCAAAATAATCCTCCGACTGCCAACTTAAATTTTGGCTGTGCATTTGATGGTGGGAATGCTGCTGGTGAAACAGGACAACAACACACATCTGCCAACCCGAATGAGTACCACGCATATGATTACCAGCACATTGCAGGTGGAAATCCAGTAATGAACGAAAGTGTTTGGGTAAATTTCATCGCGCCAAATCAAGGCAGAATATCCTTTGAAGGGGATTATCAAAACGCACTTTACGGTGAAAGTGGAGCTGTATTCGGATTTGATAAGCAATTTGGACCAGGCGTACCAAACGATTACCTGTGTGCCAACCTAAAATTCATCGATTCAGATGAAGGAGGAACCAATAGTTTTCTTGGTGGTGATCCAAGTGCGATCGTTATGGCAAGATGCTTAGAACCTGGTTATAAATATTATGGAATGATTGACCCTTCCGATAATGTTACCCCCCTTAGCCCTCAAAACATTAAAGCGTGGGTTTTCGATCCTTCGGTTTCAGATCCCGCTTTAAATCCTCCTGGGAACGACATTTTATGCTTGACTATACAGGATACTTTGTATGAGGTTCCAGTAATTCCAGCCGGTACCAACCCAACATTTCAAGCGGTAGCTGGATCAAATGTATTGGCTTGTCGCGAATACTTGGCAGGTGAACCAGCCATAAATCCAAATCCAAACAATTGTGCCAATCAAACGGTATGGCATTATTTCGTTGGACCGCCATCAGGAGCAGTTGAATTGAGCATCCGCGCGTATATTGGAATGAATTTATTGCGTTTCAATGTATTTGAATTACTGAATGGAGTAAATTGTTACGGAGGACTTCAACCAGCTACTTACACGGTAAATGGAACGCGTTATACGCCACCAATAACCCCGTTGATTTCAGGTTCAGCTAATTACAATGGTCACCAAGAATCAATTTGTTGTTTGGATTCCGGGAAAATTTATGCGATTCAAATAGATGGTGGTTCACCTGGAGATGAAGGCCAATATATTATTGAATACATTCAGGAACTTGAAAGTGATGCGGGGGACATTTTAGCCAATCTTTCTAATGGAGATTATGTCGACATTACCACGGGAGATACCGCATTTGTTTGTTTTGGGGACGATCTTACCCCTGGCATTATGCTCAATGGAATTGGTGTTTCGACGGCATCACTTCCTGCTTGTTTGACACCCGGTTATGTCTTACATCAAACACAACCCTTACCAAATCCGATACAAAACTCCGGTTTTACCTATATTGATTCCTTACAGGGCAATAATGGTTTCATTACCAACAATGGGAACGGCTCAGGATCATTTGGAAATCCACTCTTCAATACCATTTATTATTTATCTCCTGCTGGAGACATCAGCTCAAATTGGGGGCTATTTGATTGTCAAACTGCCACAGTTGAAACAGGCATACCAGTGGTCTTTCTACAAAGCTTAACCGCTAATTTTAATTATAACAATGTCAACTGTACCGTTTCATTTTCCGCTTCAGGAGGAATGGCAGGCTACATGAATAATCAAGCGTATTCCTACACCATTACCAATCCACTTGGAAATGTGGCGCAAACAGGTAGTGTGAACCCAAATCAAGTAATAAACTACACAGCAGGAATTGCAGGCATATATTCCGTTGTAATTGATGATGGTGCTTGTACCCAAAACTACACCTTTGATGCAAGCGGATGTTTCAATCCATGTACACCGTCCATAAATAATGCCTCACTTGCTATTTGTGCAGGAACCAGCGCACTATTGGCAGGTCAACTTCAAACTACACCGGGAGTTTACATCGATAGCCTTATTACTCCACTTGGTTGCGATAGTATTATCATCACCAACTTATCACTCTATCCAGCGATTATTCCCGTAAATCAACAAATTAATTTGTGCGTTGGAGGATCTTATACCGTAAATGGAAATACGTATTCTTCTGCCGGAATCTATGTGGACACTGTACTTACCGCAACAGGTTGCGATAGCATCATCACCACAGGTATTTTCTTTAACCCAATAATTACGAGCCAACAAACCATTCATATTTGTGCAGGAAGTACTTATAATTTGAACGGAACTATACTGACACAAGATGGTTTATACACAGACACATTAACAACAGCAACAGGTTGTGACTCCCTTGTCATTCTTGCCTTACTAATTGACGCTGCACCCGTAAATTACATTGCTGAAAACATCTGCGAGGATGGCTTCTATGATTTTGCAGGACAGCAACTCAATCAAAGTGGAATTTATCATGATACCCTAAGTGATGCAAATGGATGTGATTCCATCCTTACCTTGGAATTATCAATTATTACCTGTGCAGGAGATTTTGAAATTAGCAATTTACTAACACCAAACGGTGATGGTCAAAATGATACCTGGCAAATTGAAAATCCAAACCTGATTATTGGTTGCACGGTTACCATCTACAATCGATGGGGACAGCCCGTTTATGAAACAACGGATTACCATAACGAATGGGACGGAACAAAAGAAGGCGATGCATTACCTGATGGCGTCTACTTCTATTCCATAAATTGTCAAGACAAAAAATATTCAGGATCTATTAATCTATTACGGTTAAAAAAATAAGCAATCATGAAAAAATTAACCTTGTTTTTATTGGTAAGTATTTCGGCGGTTACTTATTCACAACAAATGCCACAAACCACCTTGTATGGCTACAACATGTACGCTGTCAATCCTGCCTATGCTGGACTCAATAATTGCACACAAATTGCTGTATCCCATTTAAATCAATGGGTAAAAGTAGATGGTGCACCGGCCACAAGTATGATTAACCTATCCACTTCTTTAGGACAACGTTTTGGAATCGGTGGTCAACTGTTGATAGATAAAATTGGCATGTTGCAGCAATTCTCTGGCCTTGGTTCCCTGTCATACGGAATGAAGTTAGGAGAGCATAGATTTAGAGCTGGATTATCCATTGGCTACAATCAATACCGATTAAATCCATCTACCGCCATCGTTTTTGATCCCCTAGATCCCATCGTTAATGGAGGAAATCAATCGGCTGGTGCGGTAAATACAGATCTTGGGATACTATATACATTTGAAAATATAGAATTGGCTGCCTCTACCAAACAAGTTTTACATACCTCATCAAATTTTGGATATTCGAATACCACAGGTTATGGATTGCGAAGACACTTTACAGGCTATGCCGCTTATAACATCATTCTTACTAATAAATGGGATCTTAAGCCATCCGTATTTTTAAAAGGAATTAATCACGTACTCCAAGCAGACATTAACGCAAGTGCTACTTACAATAAATTTCTGAATGTAGGCATTGGTTATCGTACGCAAGTTGGCTTGATTGGAAGAATTGGTATTACATTAAAAGACAGGTACATGTTCGGTTATGCGTATGAAGCGCCTATGGCAAATATGGCATCTTACAGTTCAGGATCGCATGAATTGATACTAAAAATAACCCTTTGTCGTCCCGAAAAAACACCCAAAATATCCAAAATTAAAATAGATACTATCTATCGTGAAATTCATAGTGTTGACACCGTATTTATTACCAAAACAGAATACAAAATTGATACGCTCATCATTGATAATTCCGTAACTAAAACAATTCCTGAAACAGAAGTAATATCAGGTTCCGTATCGAAGACCATTTTATTTGAATTTGATAAATCGTTAGTGAAAAAAGAAAGTTTTGGAGAATTGGAGAGTATGGTAAATTTACTCCAAGCCAACCCAACATTCAAGCTTTCTTTGGAAGGACATACCGATGCCACAGGTGCTGAATCATACAATGTTGGACTTTCTAAAAATCGGGTAAATGCCGTTAAAGACTTCTTGATAATGAACGGAATTAATACTGACCGAATTATCATCAAACATTTTGGTGAAACCCAACCAAAAACCTCCAATGACACACCGCTAGGACGAAAAGATAACCGCCGAGTAGATGTGATGATTATTAAGTAATCGTTGAAAAAAGTTGCCGATTTTTAAGGGATAATTTAATCACATCTTTCATTGATAGTAAAAATAGGCTAGCTTGAATGAAGCTTATCAAGCGCATCTCGACTTACTTCGGCGGGCTCAGCACGAGCAGCTCGATGTGCTCCTAATAGTGAATCAAATCGGCATAAGAACAGAAAAATCAATTTTTGCTGTTTCGTTTAAGCATTTTTATAATTTTTTGTACATTATATTAATAATTAAATCATATATTTGCTTAAATAATTAACGGTAATGGAAACCTTAGAACAAAAATCAAAAGTAATAATCGAATCTGTATCCTTGGATTTTATCCGAACGTTTTACAATACGATCGATTGGGACAGCCGATTAATTGGAATCGTTGGCGCCAGAGGTACTGGAAAAACTACCATGCTAATTCAACATTTAAAATCTCAATTTCCATTTTCGGATGAAGCAATCTATTTAACATTAGATGATATTTATTTCACAAATCATACATTGGTAGAAACCATAGAACGATTTAGACAAAAAGGAGGTAAGTACCTATTTTTGGATGAAGTTCATAAATATCCAAATTGGGCCCGGGAAATCAAGAATATTTATGACTATTATGTAGATATAAAAATAGTATTTACCGGTTCTTCCATAATCGATTTATTAAAACAAGAAGTAGATTTAAGTCGCAGAGCAGTAATGTATGAATTACCGGGACTGTCATTTCGAGAGTATTTACATTATGCTGGCGTAGCTAATTTGCCTTCTTATACCCTAAACGAAATACTCAGTAATCACAGTCAAATTAGCGCTGAAATTGTTTCGAAAATTAAACCTTTAAAGCATTTTGATGATTACTTGAGTTACGGATATTATCCTTTTCACTCGGAGAGTAAAGCAACGTATCACTTAAAATTGGAGCAAGTTGTTCGAATGATAATTGATGTAGAACTCCAATTCATTGATGGTTTCGATGTCCAAAAGTCGCGGAAGATTTATCAACTACTTTATATTTTAGCTTCCAATGTACCATTTAAACCTAATATTTCTAAGCTCAGCGAAAAAATTGGAATTCATAGAAATACACTCGTAAATTACATTTATTACCTTGAAAAAGCAAGATTAATTAATAGCATGTCGGCAACTGGAAAAAGCATTAGCACCTTACAAAAACCAGATAAAATCTTTTTGGAGAATCCCAATTTATGCTATGTATTGGCTCCTGAATTTGTCAATAAAGGAACGTTGCGAGAAACGTTTTTACTAAACCAGTTAACCTATAAACACCAAATTAGTTTACCTAAACAGGGCGATTTTTTAATCGATGAAACCATCACAATTGAAGTGGGTGGTAAATGGAAAACAAATAAGCAAATCGTTGGTTTACAAAATGCCTACATTGCAGCAGATGATATAGAAATAGGCTCTTTCAATAAGATTCCCCTATGGTTGTTTGGATTTCTTTATTGAAATATTAAGCTTATCGAGCGCATCTCGACCGCATCTGACAACTTCAGCCACCTCAAAAAAAAAAAGTAGGAAGAGTAATATTTTCCGATAAAAATCGAACGTTATATACTTTGTCCTTTTGTCTTGATACTACGGCAAGCTCAGCACAAGTACAAAAGAACGAAAAAATCAATTCTCGATTGAAGTCGTTCGGCGAAAATTACTCATCGACCGATACACAAAAAGAGTGATAAGCAGAGCGTATCAAACGACATACCGAAACGTCGGTACTTTTCGGTATCGCTCACGTTTCCAAATTTTCTTCATCCTCTCTTTGGCAATCGAGACAGCAGAAAAACGAATAGTAAACTGTTTGTTTTTTTTTTAAATGAAAGCTTGCATAAGAGAATTATTGTATTGAACTAAGACTTGGATACCGTGCATCTCAATCCACCTAGGCGGACTTGATACCCGTTGAGTGAATCGAGCAACTTGTGTTGAGCCTACGGAAGTAAGCCGAGAGAAATGGAGAACTCAAAGCTCAGATTTAACTTAGTTTGATTTTCCTCAAAACAACTATCAAAAACATTCAGCATTCAATTGCCTGGAAAAACAAAGCTAATGAAATGTCAAAATACCCTACAATCGCTTTAAGTGTGCTAATCGAGACATTCACTTTACCAGTTTCAATTCTAGAAATATGAATCCCTGTATCGTTAAAGAAGTCTTCTTGCGTTATGCCTTTTTTCAGGCGTAAGGCTTTTAACCCCTTAACAATAGCGGCTAATAATTCATCGTCCTTGATTTGAGCTTTGCCCATAAACACAAAATGACGTATTCATCATTTAATAATTAATGACTTATTTGTCATTTTAGTGATTTTTTATTAGTTTTATGAAAAATAAAAAATCATCAAATGATTTTATGAAATCTAATCTTATCATTTTATTCCTTTTGTTCCTTTCAACTTCCTATTCACAGACGAATTTAAGGGTAATGGCAAGTGCAGGAAGGATAGCAAAAAATTTAAATCCAGTTGTTTTTGGTCCTAATTATAATATTTCCTACACAGTAGGAGAGCCATTTATCTACACGGGAACCTTGGTGTCTAACAAACGATTCTTTAATGGTTTCCAACAACCCGATGCCTTGATTCCGATTGGATCAGGAGTAGTAGTTCAAATGCCAACGCAGCCCGTATTTAAAATTTACCCCAATCCTTTTGATCATTTTTCCATTATTGAAGCACCAAAGGAATACGAAGAATTGGAATTAAAACTCCAACTCATTGATGCCAACGGTAAGTTAGTGGTGGAAGAAATCATGTTGGGTGCTAGGCACAAAACAGACTATTCAAGTAACCTTGATCCAGGCACTTATTTCCTAAACATCTACCACATTACGGGGGAATTCATACAACAAGTTAAACTCATCAAAATAATACCATAATAATGAAAAAAATAATAGGTCTATTTTTTCTTTGTGTCGCCTTATTATCCATACAAGGAATCAGCTATGCACAATCTGGCGCGCCAAACGGAATCAATTACCAAGCAGTAATCAGAGACAATCTGGGTACCTTGGTTGCCAATTCTCCTGTAGCTATTCGGATAAACATTCGACAAAACTCCGCATCAGGTATTGTAATATTCTCAGAAAAACACTTGGTTACCACCACGCAATATGGCTTAGTGAATTTTGTCATTGGTGCAGGAACGTATTTAGGACTTGGTGGTCCTTTTGCTAGTATTAATTGGGGAAATGGTCCTTACTTCTTGGATTTAGGTGTGGCTTTTTCAGGTTTACCGAACCCAACAACGTACATGGCTTATGGCACCCAACAAATGATGAGTGTTCCTTTTGCTTTATATGCGAAATCATCCGGAAACCTACTGAATCAATGGAAATATGGCACGGGGGTTCCTGCAGTTAATTTAGGAACCGCAGGTGATTATTACTTGGATACCGCCACCGGGAATGTATATTCCAAAACGAATGGTACGACGTGGATCTTGATCTCCAATATTATGGGACCTCAAGGTCCACTTGGTCTTACTGGCGCTCAAGGAATTCAAGGTTTACCTGGCCCAACAGGTGCAACGGGTTCAATAGGATTGACCGGTCCCGCTGGGGCAACAGGAGCTCAAGGCCCTCAAGGAATTCAGGGTTTACCAGGAACGAATGGAACTAACGGAGCTGTTGGTGCAACGGGTTCAATAGGATTGACAGGTCCAGCAGGTGCAACAGGACCTCAAGGAATTCAAGGTTTACCGGGAACAAATGGAACTAATGGAGCTGCAGGCGCAACTGGTCCGGCAGGCGCACAAGGTATTCAAGGGTTACCGGGAACAAACGGAGCTGTGGGTGCTACTGGTCCTACAGGCGCTCAAGGCATTCAAGGTTTACCCGGAACGAATGGAACAAACGGTGCTGTTGGAGCAACTGGTCCAATCGGTTTAACTGGTCCCGCAGGTGCTCAAGGAATTCAAGGATTACCGGGGACCAACGGAACTGCTGTTCTCAACGGAATCACCAACCCCGCTGCGGGAATTGGTGTAAATGGTGATTTTTACATTAACACAGCAACCAATACGTTATTTGGACCGAAAGCTAATGGTGCATGGCCAGCAGGCGTTTCTTTGATAGGACCTCAAGGTATACAAGGATTAACAGGTGCAACAGGTCCGGCAGGCGCTCAAGGTATTCAAGGGTTACCGGGAACAAACGGAGCTGTGGGTGCTACTGGTCCTACAGGCGCTCAAGGCATTCAAGGTTTACCGGGAACAAATGGAACAAACGGAGCTGTTGGAGCAACTGGCCCAATCGGTTTAACTGGTCCCGCAGGTGCTCAAGGAATTCAAGGATTACTAGGGACAAACGGTGCTGTTGGCGCTACTGGTCCAGCAGGCCCTCAAGGAATTCAAGGATTACCAGGAACAAATGGAGCTAACGGAGCTGTTGGAGCAACTGGCCCAATCGGTTTAACTGGTCCCACAGGTGCTCAAGGAATTCAAGGATTACCGGGAACAAATGGAACAAACGGAGCTACAGGCGCTACTGGTCCCGCAGGACCTCAAGGAATTCAAGGGTTACCGGGAACAAACGGAGCTGTGGGTGCTACTGGTCCAATAGGCCCAGCTGGCGCACAAGGCATTCAAGGGTTACCGGGAACTAACGGTGCTATTGGTGCAACAGGTCCCGCAGGACCTCAAGGAATTCAAGGTATAACTGGTCCCGCAGGAGCAACTGGCGCTAACGGAGCCACTGGCCCAACAGGCCCAGCAGGTCCGCAAGGAGCTACGGGTCCACAAGGTCTTCAGGGAATTCAGGGTGTTGCTGGCCCAGCAGGCCCTGCTGGGCAGAGCAATAGTGGGACAAACAACTTAAATTTAAGTCTATCCTCTTTGCTTAGTAACAATGGTAATAATGCACATAATTTGGTGGATTATCGTTTGGATAAACAAAATAACATCGTAATTCTATTGCAGACGAATGGTCCCAATACTATATTTGGTGCTACGACCATTGCTAATACAAGTACTCTTTTGCTTGTAAAACTTGATAGCCTTGGGAATTATATTTGGCACAATAGCTCTATTAACGGATACGGCTGGGGAAATAGAGCCATTGCGATTGATAGTTTAAACAATATTTACTGTTCTGTTGGAGGTGATCTATTCAAATTTAATTCAAATGGATCATTAGCTTGGCAGGTCAATGTGAACGGAGCTGGTTCATATGGTATTACAATTGATTCACAAAACAATGTTATAACGGCTTGCGGTAACATGGGAAACGTCTGTAGTTGTTGCCCTAATTTTTGTGGATCTAATGTTATCATGCGTAAATATAGTCCCTCAGGTTCTGTCATTTGGACTTATGTCATATGTCAAGGAACAACCGTCTTCAATGCTACTGGAAGTATTCCAAATATTACCGTTGCACATGATCTAATTTCAGACAATTCGAACAATATTTATTTCTCATATTCTGCTGGTGGTCTTAACAATGTGCAGGGCGGTAAGGGGATAATTAAAATTTCATCTTCCGGTTCACCACTATGGAGCGCGGGTGGAAATACTTCATATTCTTTTACTAGTACCCTTCTTTGTCATATGAATAACGGAACACTGGCATGTGTTTCCGCCTATGATTTTGTGATTAATGGAACTAGTGGAGAAGCGTTTATATTAAATGATGCAACTGGAGGAATTATAAATAGTAACGCAAACATTAACCAAGGTATAACATCTTTTACGAGACCTATAATGTATAACAATACAATAAATTACGCAGTTAAAAATGGTCCATATGGCGCAGATGAATTTTATAGATTTTCAGGATCTTTAAGTAAATTAAACCTATTTCTCACCGCAAACGGTACTGAAAATAGTCAAAAATGTTTAGTTGACTTTACCGCGTCAGGCAGAGCTTATTTCTTGTTCAGTAGACAAACGCAAAATAGCCTCTTACCCTCTGCTCAACTGTCAGAAGTGGATTTCAATCCAATTTCTGGAAATACGGGAATTACTATTGTGAAAATAAATCCCTAGAAACATTCGTATACATTTTTTATATCGAGGAGCCCTTGGTCAGAACACTCGGCTAGCTTTCATAAAGCTTATCGAGTGGGCACAGCTTGCTGTGGTTGTCCGCCTAGGCGGACGAGAGAAGCACACATCTAGCCTCGTCCGCCTAGGCGGACATTCTTCCCCTTGGTCGGAACACTCGGCTAGCTTCCAATAAAGTTTATGGAGTGGGCACAGCTCGATAAGCTTTTTTCGCAGCTTGGTTAGTAAATCGATTCCGGTCCTCTAGACTCCGCTTTTAAAAATAAACGGAAGATCTAAGCCACTTTTGTTTTTAAATAATCTGACCAGCCCACAATTTTTCTAAAAAATCTTTCCAGGGAAGTATCAGAATTGTATCTACTATTCTTGGCAAGGGTTCTGTGCACACTACAATCGCTTTTTTTACTTCATATTCTTCTTTGAAAGCTTTTAATCCTGATAGGTGTTTTGATGTAATATTGTCGGATGATTTTATTTCTATAGCTACTTCATTGAATCCTAAGATAAAATCCACTTCAATTTGTGTCGCTGTTCTCCAATACGAAATCAAGTATTCTAAACCTGAATAGTGCTTGTGAGCGATTAGCTCTTGAAAAATAAAGGACTCAAAAGCATGCCCAAATAATTCACTTCCTTTTTCTATTCTTCCTCTATGTAGTAAATTATTTGCAACGCCAACATCAAAAAAGTAAAATTTAGGCGTCTTCACTACACGTCGTTTTGGCTTTCGTTGATAAACAGGGATAAAATACCCCAACAAGGTGTCTTCCAAGATTTGAAAATATTCTTTTATGGTAATTGCAGAAACACCACAATCTGCGGCAATAGTTGTATAATTTACCATTTCACCCTGACTAAATGCAGCGGCGTGTAAAAATTTTGAAAATACACCAACGTTTCTAATCTTAGCTTCAGCGACAATTTCATCTTGTAGATAATTACCTATGTAAGAAGCAATTAATCGTTTTGGATTTTTTGATAAATAATGTCTTGGAAGCAATCCATTATTTAGTGCTCTGTTCAAGTCAAAATTTGGAATTTCTTTGTAGCATAGTGGATATAATGAATATTTTAATGCTCTTCCACCCAATAAATTTTCTCCTGAACGAATAATTTTTCTAGGACTTGAACCGCTTAATACAAACTGGATAGCATGGTTCTCTATTAGCCAATGAACTTCGTTTAATAAAATTGGAATGCGCTGAATTTCATCAATGATTACAAGTTTTTTTTCTTGAGCTAAAATTGTTTCTCGAATGTATTCAGGATTTGTAATCAATCGTTTATATACATCTGAAAGTAATAAATCGAATACTAATGCCTCAGGAAAGAGTATTTTAAGTAAATGACTTTTCCCTGTTTGACGAGCACCCCAGAAAAATATACTCTGTCCATCATTATCTATAAAAACTTGCTTTCTTATTAAATCCATTGCCTAATATTTATACAAAACTATAAAAATATTAAATATAATCCAAACTATAACTTTGTATTTACATTACAAATCCAAAGTACAACTTTGTATTTACATTATTAATATAATCTATTTTTTTGACATTTATACCCGGCACAGCTAGCCTCGTCCAACTAGGCGGACATTCTTACCCTTGGTCAGAACACTCGGCTAGCTTCCAATAAGCTTATCGAGTGGGCACAGCTTGCTGTGGTTGTCCGCCTTGGCGGACGAGAGAAGCAAATCGAGCGCATCTCGACTCCACTCGATGCCCTTTAAGTGAATCGAGCGTAGTCGAGAGACACGAAACGGACGAGAGAAGATATCCCCACTCAAACAACAAAAAAGATAGTAGAGCGTTTGTGCAACTACTAACCCCCTAATTTATAATTATGAATGTTAAAAAAATGATTGTCATGATTTGTGCGATTGGTTTCCTCGTTGCTAGTTGCAAAAAAGATCCTATTGGCACTTCTAAAACACCTTGTACCGGTGCCACACCTGAATTTTTATCCCTTTATTCCAACACCTCCCAACAACAACAATTAACAGACATGAATTTTGTTGATGCCGAGGTACATTCCTATTCGTTTGAAGTAAATACCCCCAAAACCGTTTGTTCAATCGGCTATCAAAGCTGCGCCGGTTTATCACAAATACCCTATCTAATTGAAATTAGAGATAGCGTGTCCAACGCAGTTTTATTTAGCGGAAGTTCATTATTTGATTCTTTGGCAATGTCCTACATGAGCATCCCTCCTTTATCATTAATGCCAAATCATACGTACACCGTGAATAGAATTCAGGCGAACTGGCCGATATATATAACACAAACAATTGGTAGGGTACTTTACCAGCCTGGAAATTTAGCTATTCAATTTCCAATTAGTCAAGGTGCCTTAAAAATTACGAGTTCACATTTCTATGGAAATGGAGGTCCCATGGCTAATTTTGCGCTTCCTTGCATAGACCTTGTCTATCAATAATCGAGGTAATTAATAATAATGAAAATAAGGGTGTAACTAATTTTACACCCTTATTTTTTTTGAATTATACCTTAGTTCATGGTAAATGATGAAAAAACCAACTAAGTAATAGATCCACAATTAATTACTACATTTACTCAAACTTAAATCAAAAACTATGAAAAAAATTTTACTTTCTTTTGGATTCTTGGGACTTATCGCTTCTGCGAGTGCCCAAAATGTTGTGAATGGTAACTTCGAAGCAACAGCGACGGAATTACTTCCTGGAATTGCCACCGATAGCCCTGGATGGGGTCAAGGCCTTTACACCATGGAAACTGCTTCGCCTTTTGCAGGTTTGCAGTCTGCTAAATTAAGATCTATAGTTGATCCAATGGTAGCCGCTGCTATTCAGTCGCCATCAGATACCATCCCAGGTCTCTTGCAACAAGTGATGAATGGAGCCTTTCCCAATGCAGGTTCGCAACCCTTAATGTTTGCTGAAAAACATACAGCTGTAATGGGTGACACTTGTGTGATAGTTGCACAATTCTCTGATACCATGGGAGCCGGCAACATGGACGATGTGGTTATGTTTCAAGCCTTGGGTTATTACGCTGGAACTTCTAATACTTGGACATCTGTTTCCCTTCCTTTTCAGCAATTTGGCGCTGGTACAGCAAATAGACTTATCATCATTGCATCTACCTCTGCGGCTTATTTATTTGGAGCTGGAACAGGTTTACCTAATAATCAATTTTGGTTAGATAATATCTCTATTGGTGCAGTAAACTCAATTACAGAGTTGACTGCGGAAATCAATGTTTACCCGAATCCAAGTTCAGACATCGTGAATTTTGAAGCGAGTGAAGCCATTAGTTCTGTTGTATTAGTAGGAATGGATGGTAAATTTGCAACCTCCACTACAGAGAGTAGCATTAATATCTCTACTTTACCTAATGGAATCTACTTTTATACAGTAACCACTGTTTCAGGAGAACTATTAACTGGAAAGGTGACGAAGATATAATTAGTTACAAATTTCTTAAAAGCTCGCTTCGGCGGGCTTTTTTTATGGCTTATAAATCCTTGCCCATGGAGTGAATATCTCCGTGATTTTCTTCGATTTTATCCTTGATAAACTGAATGCTTTTTGCCAACATGAATAAATCAGGCGTAGCAAATTTTTTAAGCCAATCCCAACTTTCTGGGTAATGGTCTACTGCCCTAGCGATATGAAACAATAATTCAAATTTATGAATGGCTAACCATTCACAAGCATCCGTTAAACCTTCAGCAGCATTCACCATCGCCATCAGTTGTCCGTAACCATTCGCTATTAGCCAATCCCTGGAATCTTGATTAAGAAAAATAGCCTCAGTGGCGTGAAACAACTCAGGATATCCATTTTCTTTTAGTCCTAATTGAATCACTCGATCTCCTTCAATCGCTTTTGCCCACGCTAAAATTACTTTGGGATCATATTGAATTGGCTTCAATTCCATCGGTTTTGTCGCCTTAGGAGTTTTTTTCTTTCGTCTAAAAAAACTAAACATACGCTTCCATTAGAAAAACCATGTGGCTACAAAAATTGCGGCGATAACACATATTAAATCGACCAAAAGCATGGTGCCTAGGGTATATCGTGTGTTTTTCACATTTATGGCGCCAAAATAAACCGCAATCACGTAAAAGGTTGTTTCTGCACTACACTGAAAAATACAACTCAATCTTCCAGTGAACGAATCCGGCCCAAAATTATGCATCGCATCAATCATGAAACCACGGGAGCCTCCTGAACTAAAAGGTCTTAACATGGCAACAGGTAACGAGGAGGTAACCTCATTGGCAACACCCATCATAGAAAATAAATAGGTAATTCCATTACTGATAATTTCAAAGAGCCCGCTGTTTCTAAACAATGAAATGGCCACCAACATTCCAAGAACGTAAGGAAAAATAACTACACCCGTCTTCAAGCCATTATGAGCACCCGAAACAAAAGAGTCAAAAACGGTCGTGCTTTTCAATTTAAATTCTTTTTCCTTTATCAATGAAAAAATCAATGTGACACCAATAATTCCTAATAACATGATGCCAGAAAGATTACCGGTAAAATAATTTTTTGAAATTAAATCCAATTGATTGATGTAAAACAAAAGACCGATAACACCAGAAATAAGCCCCATTAATCCAACGATCAAGGCGGCACTTTTAAAATTTACCCGCTGACGAATTCCAACAATTAGAAAAGCTGCTATTGTTCCGATTAAAGAAGTAATGATGCATGGCAACATAACATCTGCCGGATTCGAAGCATTAGCCGCAGCGCGATAACCAATGATAGAGGTTGGAATTAATGTTAAACCAGCAGCGTGGAGACACATGAACATAATCTGCGCATCACTCGCCCGGTCTTTATCCGGATTTAACTCCTGTAAACTTTGCATTGCTTTTAATCCAAATGGCGTGGCTGCCGAATCCAAGCCTAAGAAATTTGCCGCAAAATTAAGTGTCATGTATGAAATTGACTCGTGATTTTTTGGTATAGTTGGAAATACAATCACGAACAAAGGACTTAATTTTTTCGCTAATTTTTCGGAGGCCCCAGAATCGATTAACAACTGCATGATGCCACAGAAAAATGCCAAATAGGCGACCAATGGCAAAATGATATCTACCAGGGTATTCTTACATGTTGGTAATAGTCCATCGGATTTTTGAAGACCTGAATATACTTGGACGGACTTGTTTTTTAAGCAATAAACGGTATCAGCGTCAGCGGTATTAATATTAATAACCATTGTTTGATCGGGTGCCCTTTGAATACTATCTAGTATATATTTTGGTAGTTGATTGAGGTATTTCTCCCCAACTAAAACAGGATCGGATTTTTTACCGTTCAAGATATAATCAATGGAATAATTATTTGAAGTGAATAATCCAATTAGCACAAATGCAATTGATGAAATAAAAATCGCTAACCAAAATCTACTTAATACCATAAAACGAATTTCGTTATTTATTTTGGGACAAAACGGAAGGATATCGAAAAACTATTAACAATCCGTATTGAATTATAGAAAAATTGGTGTCCGATAAAAATCGGACACTATATACCTTGTCCTTTTGTCTTGATACAAAAGAACGAAAAAATCAATTCTCGATTGAAGCCGTTCGGCGAAAATTTCTTATCGACCGATACACGAAAAGAGTGATAAGCAAAGCTTATCAAACGACAAGCGCTTTTCGGAATCGCTAAGGTCTCAAAATTTTCTTTATCCTCTCTTTTGCCAATCGAGACGAAGAAAAAACCAATTGTAAGTCCGATTTTTTCCGCCGGGGCGGAGACAAAGCCTTAAAGAATAACTCAAATTCCATCCTTGATTATAAACATTCTAAGTAATTTTGTGTTTTTAAATTATGAAAACTATATTTCATCCAGAAAACTTAAGAGGGCATGCCAATCACGGCTGGTTAATAGCAAAGCACTCCTTCAGTTTTGCTTCTTGGCAAAACCGCGAAAAAATGAATTTTGGAGCCTTGCGAGTTCTAAACGATGATATCGTTTTAGGCGGAAATGGATTTGGGGAACATCCCCACGAAAACATGGAAATCATTACTATTCCATTGGAAGGAGCATTACGTCACCAAGATAGCATGGGACATTCTGAAGTTATCCATTCAGGTGAAGTACAAGTAATGAGTGCTGGAAAAGGAATTTATCACAGTGAAATAAACGATAGTGCCAACGAAAAAATTAATCTTTTTCAGCTTTGGATTTTTCCTAATAAACAAAATGTTGAGCCACGTTATGACCAGATTAACTACGATATAGCTGACGCGAAGGATGCCATACTGCAACTTGTATCACCCCACAAGGAAGATGCCGGTACTTGGATTCATCAAGATGCATGGATTTCAATTGTTGATCTATCGCACCAACATACCATAAATTACGCGCTTCATTTACCAACTAATGGTGTTTATATCATGGCGATTGAAGGGCAACATGAAATTGGTGAACATACACTAAACAAAAGAGATGCCCTGGGCATTTCAGAATGCGAAACAATACACATTAATAATATACAACCAGGCCGCCTGCTTCTTGTGGAGGTGCCCATGATATTTTAGAATATGAATAATAAAATTATTGACGATTTGAATTGGCGTTATGCAACAAAAAAGTTCAATCCAGAAAAGAAAATATCAACGGAAGATTTTGAAACTATTTGCGAATCACTGCGACTTGTACCTAGTTCGTATGGTCTTCAACCCGTAAAATATATAGTTGTTAATGATAAAAGTATGCGAGAGAAACTCCTTCCTCTTGCTTATAACCAACCGCAAATAACAGATGCATCTCACTTAATTGTTATTTGCTCCTATCGTAATATAAGTCCAAATATGGTTGGTGAGTATCTTTCCTTAATGAGTGAAACAAGAAATATACCATTGGAAGACCTCAGTAAATTTGGTCAAAATATGGACGCTTCCTTCGCAAAACTTAGTGCGGAAGAACTATGCGAATGGACTGCAAAACAAGGCTATATTTCCTTAGGTCACATCATGCATACCTGCGCTAACCTTAGAATTGATGCTACTCCAATGGAGGGATTTAATAAAACATCCTTTGATGAAGCACTTGATTTAACATCAAAAAATTTACAAAGTGTGCTTCTCTTAGCTGTTGGATATAGAAGCACCGAAGATAATCTAGCAGGATTGGCAAAAGTTCGGAAACCAACAAAGGATTTATTTGAAACCGTATAGATCATTCTCAAGTTTTGAAGCAATCATTGTTAAAAAAAAATAGAGTTCTAATTCAAAAGTCTTTCTTTCTAAACGATTAATTACCTATTTTTGGGAGATATGAAATTATTACTTTCACTTATAGTGCTTTTTATTGTTGGATATTCCACATCTTTTGCTCAACTACGTTTAAGTGCAAGTGACCGGACTGATATTAAATTAATTTCAAGTGAACGTTTAAAAATAAGCGAATCGAAGTCAACCGAAATAGTAAACTATTTCCCCATTAATAAAATCAATAATAATTGGTATTTATCATTCATCGGGAAAATAAACAACGAATTCGACAAGTCCTATTTTCAAAAGAATGGAATGATCGTTGGCTCTCCAATTGCATCAGTGGTGAGCTTAAAAATAAAACTAGATGACCTTGCTTCAATCCAATATATTAAAGGAATCGATCACCTAAAAATTGCCGCTAGAATTAATCATCAATTAGACAAAGCAATTAACGATATGCATGTCGATAGCGTTCATGCTGGCATTAATTTACCCCAAGGATACACAGGAAAAAATGTTTATATCGGAGTAACAGATTGGGGATTTGATTATACCTCTCCTGTTTTCTATGACACAGCGCTCAATCAAACACGAATTATTGCTGCTTGGGACCAATTCAAAACAAGTGGTCCTGCCCCACAAGGTTTTTCCTACGGAACTGAGTACAATACAATCGGATCTTTATTGGCGGCTCAAACCGATACGGCCAATATTTATAGTCATTCTACTCATGGTACCCATGTCGCGTCAATTGCAGGTGGAAGTGGCGGAGGAACAAACTACCGAGGCGTTGCTTACGAGGCTAATTTTCTTTTTGTAACTTTCCTTGTCGATGAATCGGCGGTGCTGGATGCTTGGGAATGGATGTATCAAAAAGCACAAGCAGATGGAAAAAGATTGGTTATTAATATGAGTTGGGGTTTATATCACTTCGGAACCTTGGATGGTAATTCATTATTAAGTCAAGCCATTTCTGCTTATTCAGCGCTAGGTGTTGTTTTTTCAAATTCAGGCGGAAACAATGGAAACGTAAATTTCCATATCAAGAAAGTATTCAATAATGACCTAATGAAATCGAGGGTGGAATTCTACCCCTACTCATCTAACCCGAATATGTGGGGGCAAAGTATCCATGCGTGGGGAGAACCAAATCACCATTTCTCTAATGGCATCATTGTGACAAACTCATCCAACTCAACCTTGATTGAAAGTCCGTTTTATAGTACCTTAAATACAAACAACTACATCGATACCTTTTTGGTTACTGGAAATGACACAATTAGATATAATATCTCCGCTGATGCTTCTCATCCATTGAATGGCAAACCGCAAATGCGATTACGCGTAAAGAACACCAATACAAGCTTGAGGATCTTACTAAAATCGCAAGCCGATTCAGGCACTGTTCATTATTGGAATGTTACCGAATTATCGAACGACGTAGGGAATTGGGGAATGGGATTCTTAACTGGTGGAAGTGGTACAATTTCAGGAGATGCAAACAATGGTATCAGTGAGCCATCTTGTTCCGATGATGTTATAAGTGTGGCGGCCTATGCGACTAGTTATCAAACAAGCGGCGGGAATTATGTTGGTGGAGGAATTGCTTCCTTTTCTAGTCGGGGGCCCCGTTACGATGGCGTTATGAAACCTGATGTTGCGGCACCTGGTGTAGCAATCGTTTCCGCAATATCTTCCTTTACTGATTCTCCTTTTACCTCAGTAGCCAACATAACATTTAATAACAACACCTACCATTTTGCGAAATTTTCTGGCACCTCCATGTCCTCGCCAATGGTAGCAGGAGTCGCCGCCTTAATTTTAGAAGCAAATCCTTATCTATCGGCAAGTCAAGTGAAGCAAATTATCATGGAAACAGCCAGAACAGATAATTTCACAGGTGTCATTCCACCGGGAGGAAGCCCAATTTGGGGAGCGGGAAAAATAAACGGATATCAAGCCGTAAAAATGGCACTTTCCATGCTAGGTACTGGAAACATCACAGGCAATTTATCATGGTCAGTGTATCCAAATCCTGTGCAAAAAGAGTTGTATTTTACCATAGTGGATGAATTACCAACAAGCTGTGAGGTAATTACGGAAAACGGTATTGTTATTCCGAAAAGAATTAGTGATGGAAAGATAAATGTTAGTGACTTAGCACCTGGTAAATACTGGATTAGACTTCTAGTTAATTCACGTATAGAGCAAGATCTATTTATCAAAAATTAATAGGTTTTGCAAAATAATATTTCCAAAATTCAAAGAACAGCACTTTCACTCGTTAAGGATCTTGCTTACTTAATTTGGCCAATATCGTATAAATCGATTATCTCGGAAGGACAAATCAACTACATGTTAAACTTAATGTATTCAACCAATCGATTAGAAAGAGATTTCGATGCAGGACATCAATTTTATGGTTATTTTGAAAAAGACCGCCTTCTTGGATTCATTACCTTTGAAAATAATCATCCTTCTCAAGGCCAAATGAAAATACACAAATTATACGTGGATACTAATTCATCCAAACAAGGAATTGGGAAGGCATTAGTCGAACGCGCCAAGCAACTAGCCAACGACTCCAAAATGGGCGAAATAGTATTAAATGTTAACCGTAAGAATCCTGCCGTTACATTTTATGAAAGAATTAACTTTGAAATCGATCGCGAAGAAGTCATTGACATTGGAGAAGGGTTTATAATGGACGATTACATAATGAAATATACATTACCATGCTAAAAATTGACATGCACACCCACATCCTTCCCAAAGTGATGCCTAATTGGACAGAAAAATTTGGGTATGGGAAATTCATTCATTTGGAGCACCAAGAAGATGGAACTGCAGATATGATGCAAGGCGGTCAATTTTTCCGAAACATTCAAGAAAATTGTTGGGACGAGAACATCCGAATAACAGATTACGAAAGCTACGCTACAAAAGTACAAGTTGTTTGTACCATCCCTGTTATGTTTTCCTATTGGGCAAAAACAGCAGATTGCGTCTCCCTTTCTCAATTTTTAAATGATCATATTGCTGAATTAGTGCAGCGCTATCCCAAAAACTATATTGGTCTTGGCACGATACCTATGCAAGATACAGAAGAGGCAATTAAAGAATTAGAACGAATAAAATCCATTGGTCTGGTGGGTATTCAAATTGGTTCCAACATCAACGATGAAAACCTCAGCGAAGAGAAGTTTTTCCCAATTTTTGAAGCGTGTGAACGTCTTGGTTTAGCCATAATGGTGCATCCTTGGCAAATGATGGGATTTGATAGCATGAAAAAATACTGGTTGCCCTGGTTAGTGGGAATGCCAGCAGAAACATCAAGAGCCGCTTGTTCACTTATTTTTGGAGGCGTATTGGAACGTTTACCCAATCTTCGAATTTGCTTTTCCCATGCAGGTGGATCCTTTCTTCCGACAATTGGTAGAATCGAACATGGATATAACTGTCGCCCTGATTTAGTGGCCATTGATAATCCCATTAATCCAAGAGAATACCTCGGTAAATTTTGGGTGGATTCAATAACGCATGACCTGGACGCTTTAAAATATATTTTACAATTACAAGGCTCAAATAGAGTTTGCTTAGGCAGCGATTATCCTTTTCCATTAGGAGACCTTGAAATAGGCAAATTCATAGAAGAAAGCGACTTAAGTGCAAGTGATAAAGCCAATATATTTCACAATTCAACTTTAGAATGGTTGAATTTGGATAAAAAAGCGTTTATCTAAAAAAGCGTGATTTTTATTCTAAAGCTGTTTTTACAGAATTTTCTTCCAAAAGCAATTAATGAGAATTATGCTGAATAAAAAATACAGCTCAAATTAGGATTATTTACTGATACACCTTAGACCACTTTTTACGAGAGCAGCTTTTGCCTTTATCTCCTCCATTGATTTTCCTAGTATAGTTACATGTCCCATCTTTCTATTCGGAGAAGTTTTTTCTTTGCCATATAAATGAACGAATACACCTGGCATTTTTTCAACGTCGGCTAATCCCTCATAATATGCCAATCCGTTGAATTTTGGCTCTCCCAATAAATTAACCATTGCTGCCGGACAAATCAATCGTGTGGATCCAAGTTCCAAATTTAATACAGCTCGAAGATGCTGTTCAAATTGCGACGTCTCACAACACTCAATTGTATGATGACCACTATTATGAGTTCGTGGTGCAATTTCATTGACTAATAACTCCCCCTGCTTCGTTAGAAAAAATTCAACGGCTAAGATTCCAACTAATTCCAATGATTGTATAATAGAAGAAGCAATTTCAATCGCTTTTTGCTCAATTTCTAAAGAGATATTCGCAGGTGAGAATTGAAATTCTACCAAATTTGCTTCTTTACTAAATTCACATTCAACAGCCGGGAAGAATGCTAATTGACCTGAAACATTTCGCGCGACAATTATGGAAATTTCCTTTTCAAAATCAATCATGGACTCAATAACACTCGGGGCATCAAACGCAAATGCTAATTCTTCCTTATTTCTGATTACCTGAACCCCTTTTCCATCGTAACCACCCACTCGAAGTTTTTGCACAAAAGGATAACTCAAATCACCCTGAACAAGAGCCGCTTTTCCCTCCACCAATTGAAAGGGAGCCGTGGGCACATTTGAATCAACATAAAATTGCTTCTGAACTCCTTTGTCTTTAATTATTTTAAGTACAGCTGGTTGCGGATAAACTTTCACCCCTTCTTTTTCCAATACTTCCAATGCATCGATGTTTACATTTTCAATTTCAATAGTGAGCACCTTTTTATCTTTGCCAAATTGATATACATCGTCATAATTATTGAAATCACCGACCGTAAATGTTGTGGCTATTTTTGCACAAGGAGCAACAGGATTTGGGTCCAAACAATGAACAAGAACACCTATTTTGTTGGCTGCTTCAATCATCATCATTCCCAATTGTCCACCACCTAACACACCAATTGATGCATTGTCATTGTTTACGCTTTCTTGTATTTTCTGTTGAGACATACGGCAAAGATAAACAACCTAAATCAATTCAAATCTCAAATCAACATTTCTTATGTTATGAAAAATGAGTACTTTTGATTTTGCTATTTTATGAACAAAATACAACTTCACGACAAACATTTTCAGATTTATATTCCTTCGCATGAAATTTTAGCGAAAGTGAAAGAGCTAGCCCAAAAAATTGAAACTGATTTTGAAGGCAAAGAAATATTATTTCTATCCATATTAAATGGTTCGTTTATGTTTACGAGTGATTTAATGAAGAATATTAACAAACAAGTGGAAATTTCCTTCATAAAAGTCAGTTCGTATTCAGGTACTACAACGACCGGTCGAGTGGATGAATTAATAGGCTTAGCGACAACGATAACAGATAAACACATTATTGTAGTAGAAGACATTGTCGACACAGGAATTACTATAGATAAAGTAATTACCTTATTGAGCGCTTCAAATCCAGCCTCTATTTCTGTGTGTACATTTTTATACAAACCAAGCGCATTCAAAGGCAACAACGTTCCAGCATACGTTGGATTCGAAATTCCAAATAAATTTGTGGTTGGATATGGATTAGATTACGATCAATTAGGAAGAAACTTAGAATCATTGTACGAATTAAAATCAACTAACTAGATGTTAAATATTGTTTTATTTGGCCCTCCAGGTGCAGGTAAAGGCACGCAATCGGAACGTTTAATTGAGAAATTTAAGCTAATACATCTCTCCACAGGAGATATTTTTCGAGCGAATCTTAAAAACGAAACTTCCTTAGGAGAACTCGCCAGAACCTATATGGATAAAGGTCAATTAGTGCCAGATGAAATTACGATTGAAATGTTAAAAGCGGAAGTGCTAAAACATTCCTCACCGATCGGATTTATTTTTGATG
>Ga0247837_1002537_pt1 | contig 34239 bp, 28 predicted proteins | sample LaCtaG_2_FD_187115 | JGI IMG/M metagenome (GOLD analysis project Ga0247837, IMG submission 187115) | Freshwater microbial communities from meromictic Lake La Cruz, Castile-La Mancha, Spain - LaCruzMarch2015_14.5m | ecosystem: Environmental > Aquatic > Freshwater > Lake | place: Spain: Castile-La...
CCTTGCGCTTGGCGATCAGCCGTGCGCTCCTCGAGATCGACGAGGCGCTCCGCATCCCTCTCAAGCAGGAAGGCCTACTGACACGCGATCCGCGCATGAAGGAACGCAAGAAGCCCGGCCAGCCCGGCGCCCGCAAGCGGTTCCAGTTCTCGAAACGCTGAGCACGCCGGAGCGTTTACTTTTTAATTCCAACGAGGGGTCGAAAGCGGCCCCTCGTTTTTTTGTTTCACAAAACACGCTAAAAACTTTGTATGAATCGGACGCTGTGCTTAAAAAGCAGGTGTCCTCCCAAGCCAGTTAGCCTCATGAATCCCAACTCTCCAAATCCCTCACCGTCTTTTTTAAGATTTTGGGGCGTGCGGGGTTCGATGCCGACACCCGGACGAGACACCATCCGGTATGGAGGCAACACTTCTTGCTACGAATTGAGGATTGGCGGAGAGATCATCGTGATCGATGCCGGTTCTGGAATCAGCCAGCTGGGAAGCGCTCTTCTGGACGAATTCGGCGCCAATCCTATCTCTCTTATCTTGCTGAATACGCACACGCACTGGGACCACATCCAAGGATTTCCTTTTTTCATCCCGGCCTACATGAAAAACAATCGCATTCGTGTGATCGGCCGCAACCCCGCCCCAGATCCTCTTGAATCAATTTTTAAAACTCAAATGGATGGCAACCACTGCTTTCCAGTATCTTTAGAGACTTTACCCTCCACTGTTTCCTTCGAGCATTTGAATCCACACGGTCAACCCGAGTTCGATCTTGGTTCTTTGAAATTTGCCACCTGTCCCACAAACCACCCGGGCGGCTGTCTCGGCTACAGCTTTCACACGACAAAGGGTAAGGTCGTATTCCTTTCAGACCACGAAACCGATGGCCCGGATGAAAATGTGATTTTGGAATTTATCCAAGACGCATACATTTTGATCGCCGACACACAATACACAGACGCCGAGTTTGCCTCGCGTCGCGGATGGGGCCACGGATGCTCCAGCAGCGTGATCTCACTTGCACTGCGAGCCGATATCAAGAACCTCTACATAACTCACCACGACCCGTCCCACACCGATCATTTCATGGACGGCATGCTCGCCGAGGCGAGGTCGATGGTGCCCGCATCATCGCCGTTGAAAGTATTTGCAGCCATCGAGCGAGAGAAGGTTCTTCTCTAAGGCGACTCCCAACACAGCTCACACAAAGTGGGCTGCGGCCCTTGAAACGCGCTGGATCTCCGCCGTTCAAAATTGCCAAGAGAGTTCGAAATCATGACGCTTCTCGTTATTTTTCAGAGCCTGTCTTTGTCGGCTGGATATATGCGTTCTTGCAGAGCGAAGCCCGCGAGGGATAGGGTGCGCACTTTCCAAATTGCCAGATGAATATTCACGAATACCAAGCCAAAGAACTCCTCGACCTGTTCGGTGTCGCCAACAGCCCCGGTGGAGTCGCCTCAACACCGGAGGAAGCCGAGAAAATCGCAACTTCCTTGAACACTCAAGACCTCGTCATTAAAGCCCAAGTCCACGCTGGCGGCCGCGGCAAGGGGACTTTTAAAAACGGCTTCAAAGGCGGCGTGCACCTCTGCAAAACGCCCGCCGAGATTCGCGACACCGCAGCCAAGATGCTCGGAGAAACCCTCGTGACCCACCAGACCGGCGAGGAAGGCCGTGTCGTCCGCAAAGTGCTTGTTGCCCAATCGGTCGAGATCGAAAAGGAACTTTACTTCGCCATCCTCATCGATCGCGCCATTTCCGCTCCGATCATCGTGGCCAGCACAGAAGGCGGCGTGGATATCGAAGCCGTCGCCGAGCACACCCCAGAGAAAATCTTTCACCTTCCCGTCGATCCCCTCATCGGCCTCCAGCCCTACCAAGCCCGCAAGCTCGCAAAAATGCTGGGTATCCCCACGGCCCTCCTCAAAAATGCTGCCACGCTTTTTGAGAACCTCTACAAACTTTTCATCGCCCGCGATTGCTCGATGGTGGAGGTGAACCCTCTCGTCATCACGAAGGACAACCAAGTCCTCGCTCTCGATGCGAAATTCAATTTCGACGACAACGCCCTTTTCCGCCACCCGGATGTCCAAGCCTACCGCGACGTCGAGGAGGAAGACCCGCGCGAGGTCGAAGCCTCCAAGCACAGCCTCAGCTACATTGGCCTGGATGGAAACATCGCCTGCCTCGTGAACGGCGCCGGGCTGGCCATGGCGACGATGGATATCATCAAACACCACGGCGGCGAACCCGCAAACTTCCTCGATGTGGGCGGCGGAGCCAGTGAGCAGCAGGTCACCGAGGCGTTCAAAATTCTTGTCGCCGACAGCCGTGTGAAGGCGATTCTGGTGAACATTTTCGGCGGCATCATGAAGTGCGATGTCATCGCCCAAGGCATCATCAATGCCGTCAAGGCCGTCAACCTCCCCGTCCCACTCGTCGTGCGCCTCGAAGGCACCAATGTTGACGCCGGCCGCAAACTCCTCTCCGAATCCGGACTCAAACTCACAGCGGCGACCGATATATCCGACGCCGCACAAAAAGTCGTAGCAGCCGCAGCCTAATCTCTCAAAACCATGTCCATTCTCGTTGATAAAAACACACGCCTGCTCGTTCAAGGAATCACCGGCAAGTCGGGGGCATCCCACACCAAACTTTGCATGGAATACGGAACCCATGTCGTCGCTGGCGTCACTCCCGGCCGCGGTGGTGAGGTTTTCGAAGGCAAGGTCCCCGTTTTCGACACCAGCCACGAAGCGCGCCAGCAGACCGGTTGCAATGCCACCATGATCTTCGTGCCTCCGGCGGGCGCCGCCGACTCCATCCTGGAAGCGGTGGATGCCGGCATCGAACTCGTTATCTGCATCACCGAGGGCATTCCCGTCCTCGACATGATGAAAGTCAAAGCCGCCATGGCAAAATCGAAATCCCGACTCATCGGCCCGAATTGCCCCGGCATCATTACTCCCGGGGCCTGCAAGATCGGCATCATGCCCGGCTATATCCACAAGGAAGGCAAGGTCGGCGTCGTCTCACGCTCCGGCACCCTCACCTACGAAGCCGTGTGGCAACTTTCCAGCCGTGGTCACGGCCAATCGACCTGCGTCGGCATCGGTGGCGATCCCATCAATGGCACATCGCACCTCGATGTCGTAAAAATGTTTAACGACGACCCCGGCACAGAGGCCTTTATCATGATCGGCGAGATTGGTGGAACCGCTGAAGAGGAAGCCGCCGAGTGGATCGGCAAGAACTGTAAAAAACCGGTCGCCGCTTTCATTGCTGGAGCCACAGCGCCTCCCGGTCGCCGGATGGGCCACGCCGGCGCCATCGTGAGCGGCGGCAAAGGCACCGCCCAAGGTAAGATCGAAGCGATCCAAGCCGCCGGCATAGAAGTCGCTGCTACTCCTGCAGACATGGCAGACGCCCTCATTCGCTGCATGGCGAGGTAGCAAGTTGAGAGAATAAGCCCCCTCGCGCCAACCACGCGAGGGTGTCAGCGGGAGCACGCGCGAGTCAGGCCGTGCTCACCCACAGAATCGCTGCTGCCCCCGATCACCCTGCGATGTGGGATATTTCCCAAGCGGGAATTCATTGCCCCGCCCTTGGTTGTGTAGTTTGGCTGTGTAGTTTGTGTCTGTAAGACAGCAACCTATACAGCTTTCTCGCGGCGTTTCTCGAGCCAGGCTTTGAAAAATTCCCACACGATAGGCAGGATCGAAACAATGATAATCCCGAGGATCACGAGTTTCATATTTTTCTGAACGAACTCCAGGCCGCCGAAGTAGTAGCCTCCACCGAGAAAGATGCCGATCCACAGGAACGCGCCGGCCACATTGTAGAAGGCGAATTTCGAGTAGGTCATCGAGCCAACGCCGGCCACGAAGGGTGCGAAGGTGCGAACGATGGGAACGAATCGGGCCAGGATGATGGCGCGGCCCCCGTATTTTTCATAGAAGGCGTGGGCCTTCATCAAATGGGCCTTATTCAAAAAGCGGTTTGATTCGTAGTGAAAGACCTTGGGGCCAAGCCACTTTCCAATAGCGTAGTTCACGGTATCGCCAAGAATCGCCGCCACCAGCAAAAGTGGAGTTATGATTTTCCAATCGATAAGGCCTTTTCCAGCAAGAGCGCCCACGGCGAAAAGGAGGGAGTCCCCCGGCAGAAATGGCGTCACGATGAGACCCGTCTCACAGAAAATGATTGCGAAGAGCAGAGCGTAAATCCAGAGGTCGTAGGTTTTGATGAACCACTCGAGGTGCTTTTCAGCGTGAAGGAAAAAGTCGATAAATTCGCTCATGGCGTGGTTATGATGGGAAGAAGTTTTTCGGGCAAATGAAAATCGCTCGACATCACTTGCGGCGCGTCGCGTTCTTGTTCGCGCGCATTTGCAGCATCTCCACAAGCAGCGCAAACCCCATGGGCAGGTAGAGGAACTCCTTGTCCACATGCTTGTGCAGGCCTTCGAGGATGAGGGTCATTCCGATACAGACCAGGAACGAGAGGGCCAGGATTTTCAGGGCGGCATGCCTCACAACAAAGTCGCCGATCGGCTTGGCAAATGCCAGCACGCCCGCAAACGAAACCAAAACCGCCAAAATAATCACCTGCATGTGCGAGGTCAGGCCCACGGCTGTGATGACCGAATCAATCGAAAAAACCGCATCCAAAAGCACGATCTGAAAAATGGCCGAGGCGAAAGTCGTAGACACCGCCTCACCAACCCCCGTGCCATCTTCGTTGGAGGGATGTTCCACACAGTGGTGGATTTCCTTCACGGCTTTCCATGTGAGAAACAGTCCGCCCGCCAGCAAGATGAGGTCTTTCACCGAGAGACTGAATCCCGCGAGAGAGACCACGGGCTCGCGCATGGTGATGAGCAGACTCGCTCCACAAAGCGCAGCGAGACGCAAGACGAGCGCCAGAAGCAGCCCGATATTCCGCGCCTTGTCCCTCGATGCGGGATCGATGCGCGCGACGGCCAGAGTGATGACTAGGATATTATCGATGCCCAGAATCAATTCGAGGCCGACCAGCAGCGCCAGCGTGGCCCAAGCGCCGGGCGTCTGAATCCACGCGGCGGACCAATCTACAACAACAGCTGCATTTTCAGGCCCAGCCGCCAAGCCCAGACTTGTGCACCCGAAAAAAAGAACCAGAAGCATGAAAACAAATCTCATGGCTGCAACGCTACCAAAGATTCCTCGTTAAGAGAAATGAAACAAATCCGGAGCCAAGGCGTTGCGCTTACTCAAACCTGAGTGCTCTGGCAGGTGGAATGAGAGACGCACGGCGAGCGGGGAGCCAGGCCGCGAAGAGCGCTGCAGGGATAATCCAGAGCGGCGTGGAGAGGAGAATACCAAGCGGATATCTCAGCTCAATGGTCCATCCAAAGAAGGCTTTGTTGATGACCCAAGTGAGCACAACAGCCATGGAAGCACCACAAAGGAGACCAACAACAGCCGAGAGCAGGCCGATCATGGCGGCCTCGGAGAGAATGAGTCCCCGCACTTGACCACAAGAAGCGCCTTGGGAACGGAGGATGCCGATCTCGCGCTCGCGCTCCACGACAAGTGTCGTAAGCGAGAGCAGGACGCCTGCAATCGCAACCACGACTGCAATCGCCCGCAGAACGGAGGTGACGGCAAATGTCTGGTCGAAAATTTCCATCACACGCCTTCGAAGGTCAGAATTTGTATAGGTGGCAAATTCCCCCTCACGACCGAAGGCGAGGCGGAAGTCCTCAGCAAACGCTGCGGCCGTCGTTGGGTCTTGAAGGCTCACCGAAAGCGAGTGGAGGCGTTCATCACTCCAAAACTGGCGGAAATTTTGGCGAGCGATCATTACGAGTCCGCTATCGCGCGTGAAGTCCTTGACGATTCCTACGACTTGAAATGCCGCAGGACCTTTGGGCGACGAGAGGTCGAGGACATCGCCCGTTTTCGTTCCATAACGATTCGCAAAACTTTCCGAAACAGCGACCCTGCCAGGGAGGTAGAATTCCGTGTCTGCGTTGGGGCTTCTGTCAACAAAGTCCAAGGTGCCCCGGGCACTACCATCGGATATAGCCAGGTTGGCGGTTTTTTCGCCCCATGGCACGGGCATCTCTCGGAAAGTGGCGAGTTCTTTGAGTCGAGGATCGCGGCGCACCCATTCCACGGCAGCAGCAGGAAGAAAGCTTTGAAGTCCGGTGATTTCATTAGCAGCCGGGGCAATAAAAAGGTCGGCGACCAGAGTATTGGAAAGCCAGAAGGTCACACTTCCCCGGAAGGAATGGATCATGACGGAGACACTGACAGTCATGGCCACGGCCACGGCCAGCGCGGCGATGGTGACAGCGTTGCGATGCAACGAGCGCCCGAGGTGTTGAGCAGCAAGGCGAACCATCCAGCCCGGCCCGTGAACAATGTGAACGAAGAGCTTCACCACGGCAGGAACAAGGAGGGAAAAACCCGCCGTAAGGAAGGCAACGGAAGCAAATCCCAGAAATTTTCCGCCGCCATTGAGTGCTCCCCACGAGAGTCCGATGGAGAGGATGATGCAGAAGAGGCCGTAGGTGCCCCAGTGGCGAGATTCTTGAGAGAACGAGTCCCCTTGCGAGCCTGGACGCAGAACGAGTGCGGGATCGCAGCTCGCCGCTTCGGCAGCGGGGCGGAGGGCTGCGATAAAAGACGCTCCAAGGCCCACCGCAAAGGCAAGTAGGACTTGGCCAGAAGTCAGCAGCGGCCGCTCAATCGTGACAAGCGCGTAGAGGGAAGAGACCGTCTGGCTCACGGGTGCTGCTAAAAGGGCAGCGAGTGGGCCTGCTATTGCCAGACCGAGGAGGGTCCCTAAGAAACCGCAGGTGAGACCCTCGCCGATAAAGAGAGCCATTACTTCAAACTTCGTGGCTCCATTTGCACGAAGAATGCCGATCTCGTGACGCCTGCGAACGACGGCCGCCGAGAGACTGTTGTAGATGAGATAAACTCCCACCACCATGGAAACGAGGCTCAGCGCAGTCAGGTTGAGTTGGAAGGCTGCGAGCATGAGTTCCGTCTCGGTGCCGCGACGGGCGGGCGAACCAATCATCGCGTCGGGCGGTGCAATCTCACGCAGGGCTGCGATGACACTGTCCAAGGCAAGCGGGTCTTCCACGAGAATCTGAATGGATGTAAGGCGTCCACCCAGGTCGAGCAACTGCTGAGCCCAACCAATATCCATCGCGGCAATGCGAGGATCAGATGCCACAGCGGCATCGTCCGTCTTGAGATCGAATCCATGCTGCAACATGAGCGAGCGACCAGCCGCGAGAACGCGGAATTCAGGGGGCAGGGAGCGACTGGCCGGCAGGGCAATGACATTTGGCTCGCGCAGCCACCTTTCCAGGTCGAGTGGAGCACCCGTCGGGTCGATCAGTTCGAAGACACGCAGGCTCGAGCCGGTGAAGGGATCGACCCCGAGAATCCTCAGGTAGTCGCCCGGCATATCTGGCAGCGTGGCGATCCCCTCAACCAGCGGAGTAGCCGAACTGACGCCAGGCGTCTTGGCAACAAGCGGGAAAAGCTCCTCGGGCAGATCGCCCCGGATTTCCAGATTTGCCCGGCCAGCGACGAGACCAACGGCATTTTGGAAACTCGCCAAGGCCCCGCGATTGGCCATTTGAATCGACAGGAAAACCGCAACACCAATGGCAATCCCGAGAATATTCAGGAGCGGTAGGAGCGGATGAGCAGCCGATGGACGGATGATCTGCCTCCAGAAGAGTGCAAGAAAACGAGGCGTCATTCGAGGTTTTTTACCGACGCTTGGTGCAATACCTCTTGCAGGTGCTTGATAGCAGCCGGGGAGCTGATTTTTTCCCCATCCCGGCCATAGACATAGAAGGAGTCCATCGCGACATCCATCTCCGTCGTGATGCGGGAGATTTCAATGAGCAGCCCGCAGTCACCCATGGCCCGCAGAAGATCGTAGAGGAGTCCCAACCGGTCGGGGGTCTGGATATCGATGAGCGTGTAAACCGGGTGCGAATCGTTGTCGATTCTGATGCTCGTGGGCAGGTCGAATTCCTGCGAAAGGCGGTAGGTGAGCAGACGCGTTTCCTTGCTCAGTAAAGGCCGGAAATCGTAGTCCTCATACTGCAGGGCTTCGGCGAGGTGCTTCTCGACCGCAACAATGTCGCGCGGGCTGGTGATCGGCATGAGATTTGTTCCAGCCACACGAAAAATATCGAGCGCGAGGCTGTCGGTGCGGGTAAAAATATCTGCACTCAAAATGTTCAATCGCACGGAAAGGAACGCTCCCGCGATGCGCTCCAAAAGGCGGGGGCGGTCCCATCCGCAGACCCAGACTTCGGTGTAGCCTTTCTCAGGACGCGGAATCCATTTGAAGACAGGGAGGATTGCCGTGTCATCATCGGCATTGCGGTTTTCAAAGAATTGGCGGAACAGCCGCATGTGATCAGCTATTTCGAGCGGCTCATACATTTGAAAATACCGCATCGGGATAAACTGGAAGTGGGCATCCGCCTCGTCGCAGAAACCCTTGCCAAGGAGGTCGAGGACCATGCTCTTTTGCGCTTGGCGGTCGCGGCGGCTCTGCTCCATGGCATCGACCCCGCCCTCGAGCCACTGGCCCGCACGGCGGTAGAGAGTCCATACAAGCCCCTCTTTCCAGTCGGACCAGTTTTGGTCGCTCGTGCCCATGCCGTCGGCAAGTGTGAGAAGCATGAGAGCATCGAGATTTTTCCTGTTGCAGATAATACGACCGAACTCCTCGACCGTGGTGGAGTCCTCAAGATTCCGACTTTGAGCCATCTTGGAGAGGACATAATGCGAATCCACAAGCGTCAGGAGCATACGCCGGCGGTCGGGGGTGAGTTGGAGGCGACGCGCGACCTTGTGAGCCAGCACGGCTCCGGTTTCCTCATGGTGCCGCGTATTGGCCGCCTTGCCCACATCATGAAGCAAGATCGATAGGTAGAGGATCGAGGGATCCTCGAGCTTCTGGAAAATCTGTCGGTAGCCGACGAGTTTTTTTTCAGCCGCAAAGAGGACGCCATCGAGCTTCTCAATACAGACAAGCGTGTGCTCATCCGCCGTGTAGCGGTGGAAGAACTCGTGCTGAACAAGGCAGTCCAGCGCGCCAAATTCGGGAATGTAGCGGCCCAGCACTCCCAGATCGTGCATGAGACGAAGAATCCGGCCCACCTCGCCCTTGCGGGAGAGAATGGCGAAAAATGTCTCACGCGCGGCGATGGCGTATTGGAAGGTGCGATCGATCAGGTGCAGGCGGCGGCGGATAAGATCAACAAGCTCGGGATGGAACTCCAGTTGGCGAACTTGGGCGTGATGGAAAGCCCGCATGAGGCGATAGGGATCGTCATTAAAAATCTCGCGCGACTCGGGTTCGAGTTGGCCGTTTTGAATGATGAAGCGGTCGCGCTTCTCGGGTTTTTGACGAACGCCAAAAAGACTGAAAATGCCCTTGGGGCGGACATCGGGAGCAGCCTCCATTTTACGGAGCGCCGCCTCGCTTACCAAATAGATCGTGCGCGCGTGGCCGTAGTAGTCGCGCATGAAGGCCTCGACCTTGCGGAGGATATTTTTTTGTGGGTAGTTGAATTCATGAGCCACGCGCCCTTGGAGCTGGAGCGTGAGAACATCGGCCGATCGTCCGTTCAGGTATTGCATGGCGGCGCGGGTTCGCAGCATGAAGTCGTAGCTTTTTTCAAGCCGACGGCGATCTCCGTCTCGCAGGATGCCGGCCTCGACGACCTTTGCCGTGGAGTTGAGTCCCAACTTGAACTGTGAAATCCAAAGAAGGCTCTGGTAATCGCGCAGACCACCAGTGCCACTCTTGATATTCGGCTCCTGCATGAAAACGGTGCGGCCATATTTGATCCGCAACTCGGCTTGGTTCGCAAGCCGCCAGGCGATGTATTGGCCGGCTTGGCCACGGACACACTCATCCTGAAAACGATCCTTGAAGCGATTGAAAATCTCGCGCTCTCCGGCGAGAAAGCGGCACTCGAGCATGGAAGTTTTTGTGATTGGATCGTCGTTGCACTTTGCCACAGCCTCGCCGATCGATCGCGTCGCGTGCCCGACCTTGAAACCGATGTCCCAAAGAGCAACCAGCGTCTGGCGAATGATCTCCTCCACCTCTTTGTCCACCGTGTTTTTGTCCTGCAGAAAAAGAATGTCCACATCGCTCATGGGTGTGAGCTCACGACGGCCATAGCCGCCGAATGCAACGACCGCCAAGCGTCGCGCGAGGGATTTTGTTGCCACACGCCGCACAACATCGTCGAGAAGCTCACGGAAGAGAATATCCGTCATGTCCGAGCGCTGGCGGGCAATCTCGCGTCCCCCACCCCCGGCATCGTGCCAGGCGCGCAGGCGCAGTTCCTCCTCCTTGCGGAAGTTTTTAAAGAGTGCTACCGGATCGTTGTTTCCGGCGCGGGCCCGCCTAGAAAGTTCGAGAGCGGACTCTTCGAGGGTGTGCGGTTCGGGCGGATGGCTCATGGAGCGGGCGGGCGGATGACGATTTCAACACGGCGGTTGATTTGCTGCTCTTCGATGCTTCCAGTCGCAGGAGCCACAAGGCGGGACTCGCCGAAGCCGCGCGTTTCAATGGAATCCGCTGGAATACCCATCGAGGAAATCAACCATTCCTGCACGGCCCGAGCGCGGAGTTCACTCAGGCGGAGATTGTAGTCATCCGGTCCGAAGGAATCACTGTGGCCCTCGATGAGAAAACGCGAGCGGGGATTGCGGAGGAGAAGCTGGCCGAGCTTCTGCATGCTTGAAATGGCACCCGGTTGCAGGCGGTAGGTGTCGTATTCAAAAAGCAAATCCCCTGGCAGGAGGATGGGTGCTGTCTCAGAAGTTACGGGCCCGGTCCGCGCGAGAAGCTCGTCAAGATTTGTGAATCCCCGCCCGTCATCTGGTCGAGTGGAAAGACTTTTTCCAGCTTGGGCGACGGCCACGGGCTGAGGAAGAGACGCCAGAGGGTCGCTTTTCAGCGCCGGTAGTTCTTTGAGCATGTCCTCCAGGGGAGCGTCCGCTGCCAGCGGGAGCGAACTCGAAATCGGCGCACTTTGATTCACCGGATCGCCCAGCACAGGTTTCTCATTGAGGATCGCGGTGTCCAAGCGTGGCGGGTTCTTGGCATCGGGAGCTTGAGAAGCAACCTCTTCGGAGGAAAATTTCTCTTCGGGAAGCTGAACAGCCACTGGCGACACACGGACTTTCGCCGCTTCGTCCCTCTCAGGCTCCAAGAGACGCGGATCGATTTCCACTCTCTCAACCTGAAAGGTGCGTGGAACAATCTTGTCGTAGAATTCCTCACTCATTCGCTCAATCGGAAAATGTCGCGACCAATCCCAAAAAAGCAGGTGCAGCAGGATCGAAACAGTCAGTGCCAACCAAATCCAACGCCCACACCCATCCCGATTGGCCTCTGGTTCCTGATTGGCGAAGCGCCCCCGTCGATTCATAGGGCTCAATCTACAGACGCCACCTCGGAATTTCCACCATAGAAAACGCGGAGCACAATAAGCAAAGCCAGACGCTCCGCACATTTAAGGTAAGAGTGCGGTTTGGGACTCCAGAATTTCGTCAAAGCGTTTGGCGGGATTTGCGTAAAACGGGTATTGACCCACGGGGGCTGCGGAGGGCTTGTATTTCCACTGTTTATAGCTCCAGAGCCAAAGCTCAGGGTTTCGGGCAATCATGGGCTCCATGATATCCCAGCAGGCCTGCGCGATTTGCTGGTGGGTGGCACCGGGGTGCAGCTCGAGGGGAGGATGGTAGACGATGCGGAAGCGTCCGTCGGGTTCTGGGAAAATCTGACTTGGGACGAGGCCTGCGCCGCCACGTTCGGAGAGGATGCCGGCGATGGGGCTCATGGAAGTCCAGAGGCCAAAGCAGCGAACCGGCACGGCACCGTGTTTGGGATTGATACTGAGATCGGCAGCCGCACCGACTTTTCCGCCGGCACGGAGGAGTTTGATCATCCGGATGAGGGCGCGCGAGGGAGGAATGAGTGTGTGCCCTCCCCGGGCGCGCAGGCGGTCAAAAACAGGCCCGAGGAGCGGGTTTTTAAATGTTTGGGTAATGACGAGTCCAGGCGTTACCGCAAAGGAGCTCGCAAGGCTGATCCACTCGAAATTTGAAAAATGAGTGAGAAAATAAACACCTGGCGAATTTTTGTCGCGGTGAATGGGATCATTATCCAAACCATCGATCAGAATGTAGTCTCGGTAATTCTCGCTCGTGAGATTTGAAGACCAGAAGAGGCAAAGCATGGTTCGCGCGAAGTTCTGGCAGGACCTGCGGGCGATGCGGATGCGCTCGGCAGGGGTGTGGGCGGAGCCGAGTGCCACGCGCAAATTCTCGATAGCCACTGCCTGGCCACGAGAGTCCAAGTGGAAAAAGACAAAACCCAACGCATTGGCGAGGGGCCTGAGTGCGGCATAGGGCAGGCGTGGCACAACGGTCTCGACGAGCTTGAGGCCGAAGAATTCCAGTTTGTAACGCAGGCGCTTGAGGCCCGACACGGCTGGCGGGGGAGTCTCGGCTGTGGAATTTTCCGTGCTCACGATTCTTGGAGGAAAAACTCTGCCAGCTCGAGATCGCGCGGGAAGGTGATTTTGAAATTGAGTCCCTCATGGAGAACAGGGACAGGATGGATACCGTTGGCAATGAGAGCGGAGACTTCATCGGTCGCGCTCAGGTGATGCGCCTCCAGGGCCGCGAGGAGAAGGTCGTAGCGGGCGGCTTGCGGGGTTTCCATCGCAAAGAGGTGCGCCCTCGGGATGGTTTCCACAAGGCCTCCCAGAGAATCCGCGCGGTGCAGCGAATCAGTAACCGGGTGGGCGGCCGAAGCGGCGCGGTGAGATTCTGCAGCTGTTACGACTTCTTGGATAAGGGCGGGCGTCACCAGCGGGCGAGCGGCATCATGCACGGCGACGAAATCCGGCGGATCTGAGGCAAGGGCCTGGAAGCCGTGGAGGACAGAGACGCTACGCTCGGCTCCACCGGCTACGATGTCGCCGAACTTGGGAAATGCGGCGGCGAGTTCGGTGAATTCCGCAAGGCGCTGCGGAGCGCAGACAAGGACGGCGCGGTCTATGGCGGGACAGTCCTGAAATGCGCCTAAGGACCATTCCAGAACAGTCCGCCCGCAAAGTGGGGATGTGAGCTTGTCGAAGCCCATCCGGGCACTGGAACCGGCGGCGACGAGAATGGCGGCGGTGATCATAAATAAAAATAATACCCGCGAGGCCAGAGCGCACGGGCTGATTTAGAAATCAAAGAATCCCTGGTCTTTTGAAGTGCCGCCTTGCTTGTGCGGAGGTGTTGAATTCGGGGTGGTTTCAGTATCCCCAAAGATGGGCGGCGATGTCTTTTGGGCATTGTGGTTCATTGATCCCGCCCCACGCCTCGTGTGCTGACGGGTATCCTGTTTCCAGAGGTTGATTTCAGACTCGAGGATCATGATGTGGTTTTTTGCCTCCCGGATGCGGGCTTCGATGGCGGCGCGTATTTTTGCGCCTGCCTTCTCACGGTTGTCGGAGTGCCAGAAGGCCCATGCAGGTGAAGTTCGTGCTTCACGGAAGCGGGCTTTCAGCTCGCGGACGGCACCCTCCATTTCTTTTGCGACTTTGCGGAGATGAAAGAGGGTGGAGCGAACGGCGCTGCCGCTTTCGTGCAGATCGGTCATGGCGAGCAGAACCTCGAGGCGCTCGACATCCTGTGCGGCGTAGGCGTTTTGGAGGTCATGCCAGAGGCGCTGGATATTCGGATCGTTGCGGGACTTGCCGGTATCGGGATGCAGGCGGCGGACGAGGACGCGATAAAGCTCCTTCACGCGGGCGGGAACATCCTCTTTTTTCCTGCCCACGGAGCCACCTTCCCCTTCGCGCTTTTTTTTCCATCCCAGATATTCATCGAAGAGCTTTTTGTATTCGCGTTTGGTGAATTGATCAGGTTCGTTGCCGCAGGCGTAGCGCACATAGGCTCGGAATTCCCGCTCATCGTCCGAGAATTCCCGCTCGGCATCGGGGTCATACGGTTCTTCTGGTTCGGGCCTGGGCGCCTCGGATTCCCCGGCGGCCTGACGCTCTTCCCATTCCTGCTGCTCACGGGCGACCTCCTCGTAGATTTTTCGGACATTCCTCCCGGTGAAAAGCGCCTCCAAACCGGCGCGGTTAATCAGGTGCTCGAGGTGCGAGATTTTAGCAATGAGGTGGCGTTCCTCGGCCAGAAGCGGGCCGAGCGTTTCGGCCTCCCAGCGTTCGTAGGCGGGACGAATGGTTTTTTCGAACTCCGAAAGCGAGGTATTGAGCTTTTCCATCTCACCGATTTTTTTCCGCGCCGCGCGGCCCGCCTCTTCGCGAAGCGGCTGTTGATCCAGGAGAATGATCCTCCTGTCGCTGGAGAGCTTCACGAAACGAGGCTCTGGAGCGGAGGGTGCAGGTTTGCGGCGCTTTTTCATTTTTCGAGCTTCAGCAATGTATCAGCGAAGACAAAAAAAGACCGCTCCGAATTTGCATCGAAGCGGTCTTTTCGGGTTGATTTTTTCTGACTTACCGGACCTGCACCATGGCCGCGTGCTCTTCGTCGGAGCATGGGGCGTTGAGCGGGACGCTCGTGGACTTGGAGGCATCGCCGACAAGGCTGTTTTGAAGCATGTAGGCTTCCACCTCCTCGCCGCTGATGTCTGCGAGCATCTTGCCGCCGATGACGACGCAAGGCGAGAGCGGTTGGCCGCTCAGTTGCTCCATCTCAAAGCGGTAGTTTGGATTTTGAATGATATCCTTCTCGGTGTAGGGAAGTTCATATTTTTCAAAAACCGCACGGACGCCGCGGCTCCAGCCACAGTGGGTCTTCAGGTAGGCTGTGATTTCAGGTTTGTTCATCGATTATTATACGAAGGAAGTGGCTTTGAGGGCTTACTTTTTCGGCTCACCGGGACGGTATTCGTCTTCCGCGAACTGGAAGGCTTGATCGAGACCGACCATGTCTTCGCCTGGACGCAGGGTGTCGAGCGTTTCGGCTTCCTTGCGGAGGGCTTCCTCACTGTAGTTGGCGGCTTTGACTGAGAGACCGATGCGGCGCTCGGCTTTGTCCACCTTGATGACACGGGCTTCAACCTCTTGGCCGACTTTGAGAATATCCTTGACTTTCTCGACACGGTCTTCGCTGATTTGCGAGATGTGCACGAGGCCGTCGATGTCGTCCTGAAGTTGGACGAAGGCTCCGAAGTTTGTGAGTTTTGTGATTGTGCCTTTGACGAGGTCGCCGATACGGAAGCGGCCGTCGATTTCCTTCCAAGGATCGGTGTCGATTTGTTTGACACCGAGACTGATGCGCTGGTTGGTCTTGTCGATGTCGAGGACAACGGCTTCGAGTTCGTCGCCTTTTTTGAGCATTTCGCTCGGATGGTTGATCTTGCGGGTCCAAGAAAGGTCGGACACATGGATCATGCCGTCGATGCCTTCCTCGAGTTCCACGAAAGCGCCGTAGGCAGTCATATTGCGAACCTTGCCCTTGACCTGTTTGCCGATCATGTAGCGAAGCTCGATTTCATCCCAGGGATTTGGTTCGAGTTGACGAACGCCGAGGGAGATTTTTTGCTCGTCCTTGTTGACGCCGAGCACGAGGGCTTCGACTTCCTGGCCGAGCGTGAGAACATCCGACGGACGCGCGATGCGCTTAGTCCAAGAGAGTTCCGAGACATGGATGAGACCTTCGACTCCGTCTTCGATCTGAACGAATGCGCCGTAGGGCATGAGGTTCGTGACCTTGCCGGAGACTTTCTGACCAACGGGGAAGCGCTCTTCGATTTTGTCCCATGGGTTCGACTGCATCTGCTTAAGGCCAAGAGAGACGCGCTCTTTGTCCTTGTTAATGTCGAGGACCTGAACGGTGAGTTGCTGCCCGACTTTGATGAGTTCAGAAGGGTGGTTGAGGCGTGCCCAGGACATGTCGGTGACATGCAGGAGACCGTCGATGCCGTCGAGGTCGATGAACGCACCGAAGTCGGTGATGTTCTTAACTGTTCCAACAATTTTATCGCCGATTGTGACCCCGCCGAGGAAGGATTGGCGTTTCTCCGAGCGTTCCTGCTCGATGATTTCGCGGCGGCTGAGCACGACGTTTTTGCGGTCTTCGTTGATTTTGACGATCTTGAAATCGTAGGTGTTTCCAACAAATTGCTGGAGGTCCTTCGGTGGCACGATGTCGATCTGGGATGCGGGGAGGAAGGCCTCCACGCCCACATTGACGGTGAGTCCGCCTTTGACGGCACTGCGGACTTTGCCTTTGATGAGTCCATCGCCCTTGAAAACTCCGACGATTTTTTCCCAATTCTGGCGTTGGGAAGCCTTCTCTTTGGAGAGAACGACCATGCCCTCGTCGTTTTCGAGGCGTTCAAGAAGAACTTCGACTTCATCGCCGAGTTCGACAGATTCAGGTTCATCGAATTCCGAGGCGGGGATCACGCCTTCGCTTTTGTATCCGATATCCACGAGGAATTCCCGTGGTCTGATCTCAAGGATATGGCCCTTGACGATGCTTCCTTCGCGGTAGTTTTTGACCGAGCTGGCGATCAATTCTTTTAATGCTGACATATGGTTGATGGTTCCTTGTTTGGGTTCGCCACCGACCTCAAGCAGGAAAGAGAGGGCGGCTTGCGGCCACGTCGACCGCGCGCGAGATTCGACCGGACGGATCCGGACTATGGTTTCCGGCAAGCTTTTGTTCCCGCCGGATGGGAAAATTTGGGAGAGAGAGGCGTTAGGCTTTTTCGACCTGCCAGTATTCGAGATCCACGAGGGTGTCGCGACCGAAGATGCTGACGGAGACCTTGAGTTTTCCACGCTCGGGATCGATTTCTTCGACAATTCCATTCTGGTTTTGGAACGGACCATCGGCCACTTTCACCTTGTCGCCGATTTCAAAATGAATCTTCGGCTTGACAGTGTCTTCGCGGTCGCGTATTTGCGCGAGCAAGCCTTCGACTTCTTTTGGCCGCATGGGAATCGGGCGGTCTTTTGTTCCAGCGAATCCCAAGACGCCCGCTGTGTCTTTGATGAAATACCAAGTCTTCTCGACCAGTTGGTTGCTTTCATCAAGCAGGTGCATGTTGATGATGAGATAGCCTGGGAAAAACTTGCGGGTGGTCTCGGTCTTCTTGCCCCTCTTAATTTCTTGCACGCGCTCGGTGGGGATGAGCACCTCGAAAACGAGGTCGGACATCTCATCGGTGAGGATGCGGCGGTCGATGTTGTCCTTCACCTTCTGCTCTTGTCCGGAGAGGACATGAACGACGAACCATTGATCTTTTGGGGCTAGAGCCATTTTATAAATTGGGTTGGGGGGGATTAAGGGTTCGTAAGAAATCCTACCACATTGATGAGAACGAAGTCGAAAAATGCGATGTAGCCTCCGAGGAGAACCATGGCGACAAAGACAACAACTGTGGAGTCGGTGAGTTCTTTATATCGGCGGAATCCCTTTTCAGTTGGATCCCATGGCCACTGGGCCTTGCCGAGTTCCACCCGGACTTCGGATGTGAACTTGCGGATTTTTGAAAACATCGGGTTTTTTAGTTTGTAAAGGAGCCACAGGCCAGGAGGGACTTGAACCCCCAACCGACGGTTTTGGAGACCGTTGCTCTACCAATTGAGCTACTGACCTTCGGAAATTGACTCCGGCCCGCTTTGTGAAGGCGGGCGCTTGTGGTGTGTTAGGCGATGATATCACCCACGCGTCCGGCACCTACGGTGCGGCCGCCTTCGCGGATAGCGAAACGGATGGTTTTTTCCATCGCGATGGGAGTGATGAGCTCGACTTCGACAGATACATTGTCACCAGGCATTACCATTTCAACACCTTCCGGCAATTTGACAGTTCCAGTCACATCAGTCGTGCGGAAGTAGAATTGCGGGCGGTAGTTTGTGAAGAACGGTGTGTGGCGGCCACCCTCATCTTTGCTGAGGACATAGACCTCGGCTTTGAACTTGGTGTGGGGCTTGATCGAACCGGGCTTGGCGATGACTTGGCCGCGCTCGATTTCTTCTTTCTTGGTGCTGCGCAGAAGCACACCGACATTGTCGCCGGCTTCGGCGCTGTCGAGGAGCTTGCGGAACATTTCGATGTCAGTGACGGTTGTCTTTTTGGTGTCACGAAGACCGACGATTTCGACTTCCTCCATTTTCTTGAGAATGCCGCGTTCGACACGACCTGTGGCCACGGTGCCACGACCTTCAATGTTGAACACATCTTCCACGGGCATGAGGAAAGGGAGATCCGTGAGACGCTCTGGCTGTGGGATGTATTCATCCACGGCTGACATGAGGGCAATGATTTCTTTTTCATACTCTGCATTGCCTTCGAGTGCTTTGAGCGCACTGCCTTTGATGATCGGAATGTCGTCGCCGGGGAATTCGTATTTGCAAAGGAGTTCACGAACCTCCATTTCAACGAGCTCGAGAAGGTCTTTGTCGTCCACCATGTCAACTTTGTTCATGAAAACAACGATCGAAGGCACGCCAACCTGACGGGCCAGAAGGATGTGCTCGCGGGTCTGCGGCATCGGGCCGTCAGCGGCGCTGACAACGAGGATGGCTCCGTCCATCTGGGCGGCACCGGTAATCATGTTTTTGACGTAGTCGGCGTGGCCGGGGCAATCAACGTGCGCGTAGTGGCGATTTGCGGTCTCGTATTCCACGTGGGCGGTGTTGATCGTAATGCCGCGCTCTTTTTCTTCTGGAGCGGCATCAATCTCGTCGTATTTTTTGGCAGTGGCTCCGCCGCTTTTCGCTAAGACGGTGGTGATTGCTGCCGTGAGTGTTGTTTTGCCGTGGTCAACATGGCCAATCGTGCCGATGTTGACGTGCGGTTTGTTACGCTTGAACTGTTCTTTTGCCATCTTGATTTTTCGGTTGGTTTTTTAGGTGCAGGACGGTGTTGGTGGAGCCCATGACCGGGATTGAACCGGTGACCTCGTCCTTACCAAGGACGTGCTCTACCAACTGAGCTACATGGGCATTAGGCGGTTGGAGCCGCGGTGTCTGCACATCGACCTGCGTTATGTTTTCCCCACGGAAAAAGGCGACGAAGTGGACCGCTCGCGCATTGGCAGCGGGCGGTTGACTTCCTCTCCTGAATCCGACAGGGAGATGAAAAGTAGCGATCCCGTGATGAGTGTCAAAGGGAAAATACAAATCTCCATACGACTTCCATGGATCGGCCTTTCAGGAGATAGTTTTTTTGCTGCTTTTTTGGCGGATGACCGCGAGGGCGACAAATGCAAATTCACACAGGATAAAGGCAACGGCTCCGGGAAGCCCGCCAGTGCCGAATCCGTAACTGTGGAGTCCCACGCCGAGAATGAAGTTCACGCCATACCATGCCATGATCACGGATTGGAAGGCCAACACAGCGCCGACAGCCATTCCAAATCCCCCCCACTTACCTGCGATGCGGCCGTGTAAGATAAAGAGATAAGTGAGAAAGGCGATGAGGGCCCATGTTTCCTTGGGATCCCAATCCCAAAAACGACCCCAAGAATAATTGGCCCACACACCGCCGAGGATGGTTCCTATGGCCAGGAGGAGCACGCCGATCTGGAGAGTGCGGTAGAGATAGTTGTGCAAAGCAGGGGAGGACTTGCCGCCGAGGATGGACTTGCCAAGGATGATGTGGCCAACCCCAAGGGCGAGGGCAAAGGCAGCATAGCTGAGAGTGATCGTGAGCACATGTGTGGTGAGCCAGAAGTTATCCGCCAGCACAGGCACAAGCGGATGGATGGATCGATCGAGGATCACGGGTTGGGTGTCGGCAAGGATAAGCGAGGTAACCGCAATCGGCACGGCGCCTAATAAAAAATAGCGACTGCGATAGATGGCCTCAAAAATGAGTGCGAAGAAAATCGTGCCAAATGCAACCCATACCACGGACTCATACATGTTCGTCACGGGCGCTCGTCCAGAAATAATCGTCCTCAGGGTGAAGCCCGCAATTTGGAGGAGAAAGCCAGAAAGGCCAAGAGCCCAGCCCCACGCGTAGCCGAGTTTTCCAGGCACCACGAGCATTCCGATGCCAGCAGCCAGATAAAGAATCCACGCATAGCGAAAGGGGTGAAGCCTCTGATAAAAAACTTCCAAGGAGATTTTGCCAGCATCCGCTTGGAACCTCGATTCTTCACGCGCCTGCTCGGTGCGAAGCTCTGCAAGCCCAGCATCGAAGTCGGCTTGGTTATTTGTGCGGAAGCCTTCCCTCAGCCTGACAAGTGCGGAGTCGTCCGTTTTCAACGGGCTCCACGCGGCAGCTCCTGTAGGCAGAAGCGTTAGAGAGCGTGTGCTCACGAGTCCTTCAAAAACCGCGAGGCGCATGCCAACCGTGGAGGCCTCGCGCTGGAGCACATCGAGAGTGGCCTTGGGATTCTTCGAGCGGATGGCAGAGACATCCTGCAAGGCAGTGCGGAGCGTCTCGCTTCCTGCCAACTCGCGGTAAGAGAAAAGTTTCTTGGCTGGGTCGAACCCCATCTGATCTTTGAACTTTTTATTCGCGATGAGGATGAGCGGTTGGTCCTCCCAGCCCTGGGGTGTGAGCCAGAGAGAGGCGATCGTCATGGTGGAGCTGATCTTTACACCGTCTTTGAGGAATCGGCTTTTGCCCGAGAGGCTCAAAAGCGCCTCATCGGCAAAAACGAGAAAAGGCTTCTTGCGCCCCCCCTCCTGGATCGGCACCGAGTCCAAGCCCGTAAGATCAAGACCGCGTGTGGCGTTGCAAAAAAAGAAAAAAACGGCGGCGAAGGTGAAAAGGCGGATGAGTGATCTCATAGGACCTTGGGTTTGGGTTTGAAGTAAAACATAACAGTGATGCCGATACAGATGGCCAGCGAGCCAACCCACTTGAGTAGCCAGCCAGGGTCGTAGAGGACTTGCAGCGTGGTCTCTCCGAGGTCGCGTGGGTTCCACTCGGCTTGGGAAAACTTGTAGTTGATACCCGTGAAATTCGCAAAGAGCGTGCCGGGAAAGCTGGCTGGATGGTTCATGCGGGCTGTGCCTGTTTTGGTAAAGCCGGTGCCGTCTTCCTTGAACTCTATCGTGGCGATGAAATTTGAGGGCGTCTCGGTGCCTTCGTAGCGGGGAACTTCAAAATTCAATAGCCGCATGGCAAAGGGCGTCGGGCGCAGTTCCAAGCCGTATCCGATGCGAACGACATTCCGGCCGTCCGTGAGCGAGGTGATGTCACCACTCGCGACCCAGCGGGTTTCGGAGTTGTTGTTTTCCGGCGAAATGAGCTTCGCACGGAATCCGGGAACTCCTATTTCACCCTTGGGCAATGGCGGGCCGGGCTGCATGGTTGAGCGCATCGCAGCCTCGGGATAAAAACCCAATATCTCAACCTGCCAATCCGCCCAACCGGTGGAAATGGTGTCACCGACCTTGGCATTCCCTTCCGCATATGTCCCTCCGGCACGCTGAAATTGATAGCGGATGCCGTCTTTGCCGGGTGCCACGAAAAGCGCAGGCTTCAAATCGCCCTCAGAGGCCTTGGCGCTTTGAATTCTTACCAGTGCAGCCGGGTTGTTCGGTTCGTCGCTCTTGGTCGTGGGACGCCCGCCGACCATTTCAAAATCAGGCCAATACTCATCGACGGTAACAAGCGACTCGCCGAATGGGATAGGTGTCTTCATAGCTTCACTCCGAAGATACGTCACCGTTGCGGCATCGGGTGCAGCGATGGATATTTTTTTGCCATCCGCCCCCAACACAACACGGATACCGGAGGCCTTAAACTCACCGGGCATCACTGGCGCAAACTTTCCAAAAACCATCTGCGTCTCGACCCCACCCGCCTTCTTGGGCGGGGGAAGCTCCGACTGGAAAACCACACGGGCGAGACCAAAAAGATCGCGCTCCTGAGGTCCCTTGGCATCCAACACCATCGGCATCTCCAGTGTCTGCCCCATGCGCGGGCTCGTGAATCGCAGCATGACGCCGGGGCTTCCCGACTCGGAGGGCACCAGCTTTTCCTCCTTGATAAGATTGTCGCTGAATCCGTCGGCGAGGATTTGAAGATTGGTTTGAGGAACCTCGAAGACACGCGGACGCTTCTCGCTTGGGCGTGAAATGGAGGCGTCGAACGGCATGACATAAAGAGCCGAGTCGTTTGGGCTTTCCACCTGAATAATGCTGCGATTCACCGTGATCTTACGCACCGGCCCCTTGTCTTTGTGCAAGGTCACATTGCCCTCGAATCCCGTCTGGATGCCAATGATCGCCCCGATGAGGAGCGTGATGATGCCGTAGTGGGTGACGATAAACCCAGCGTGCTTTTTCTCCCACGGCCAGCGGGTCATGGTCACTGCAAAAAGGTTGATGCACAGCACGGCCAACCACACGAGAAACCAAGGCGCCTTGTAGATATATACTTGGGCTATTTTTGTGCTGAATTCCGACTCGGCAATCGTGGCCACTGCACAGGCGATCGCAATGGTCGAGAGGAGAACAAGGGCCAACTGCAGCGATCCCAACCAATGCACGACCCTCCAGAAAGTGGAACTTTGCTTGCGGGCCTCAACCAGTCTTTTCCGCTCGACGGCAGTCAAAGCTCTCGCCCTCCGGCGGCAGAACTTTCCCGAAAAGAAATGTCAGGCGAATACAAAAAAGTCGGCATGAAGCGAAAAACATATCCTCTCGTTCGAAACTTTCAAGTGGCGGGCCAAATCAAACCCCACCGCCTCTGTCCAAAATGAAAAATCAACCGAGCGCCAGCCGCACTCCAGCAATCACAAGGTCTTGCTCACGCTCGGAGAGGTAGGGATTGAGCGGCAGGCTGATCACTTCCCGTGAGGCGGATTCAGCCTCAGGGAAGTCGCCGTAGTTATAACCCAGCGGGGCGAAGACCGGTTGCTCGTGCAGGCACTTGGGATAGTAAACGGCCGTGGGAATGCCGAGAGCTTTGAGTTTTTCGGCGAGGGTATCCCGATCCGGCACCCGAATGGTATATTGGGCATAGACATGGGTGTTTCCCTCGCGGATTGCCGGAGTCTCACAGACATCACACAGTTTCTCAGAGTAGCGCGCACCGAGACGATTACGGGCTTCGACCTCGGCTTCAAAACCGGGCCACTTGGCAAGCATGATCGCAGCCTGCAATGTGTCGAAGCGGCCGTTCATTCCAACAAGGTCATGGTAGTGGCGACGAATGCCACCATGCGTCCGGATGGCTTTCATTTTTACAGCAAGGTCGTCGTCATTTGTAAAAAGCGCCCCCCCCTCGCCATAGCACCCGAGCGGCTTGGCGGGATAGAAACTCGTGCTCGCGATCCGGGTCGCATTGCAACTCCTCACTCCATGGCGAGTAGCGCCAAAACTCTGTGCGGCATCTTCGATCACTGTCAGACCATGTTTTGCCGCGATGGCATGGATCGCCCCGTAATCGGGCATCTGGCCGAAGAGGCTCACTGGCAGGAGCGCTTTTGTGGCCGGGGTGATGGCTGCCTCGATTTGCTCCACCGCGATGTTGAAATCCAACGGGTCGATATCGACAAACACAGGCTTCGCGCCGACTTGGGCAATGACCTCCGCCGTGCTGATCCAGGTGAAGGGGACCGTGACGACTTCATCGCCAGGTCCGATCTCCAAAGCGCGCAAGGCGATCTCAAGGCTGTCCGTTCCGCTGGCTACCGTGATGGCATGCCGACAGCCAACATAGGCTGCAAGCGTGCTCTCAAGCGTATCGATCTCGGGCCCCATGATGAAGCGCCCGTGCTCGAGAACTCGGTCGATGGCCTCGCGAATGGAGGGTTTGAATTTGAGGTATTGCGTCTTGAGGTCGATGAAATCCATAGCTCGGTGTGCTGACTACTATAACGAAGGGCTATACAAAATGGCCATACTTGAGAGAGAAAAGCATTTGCCGCAGGCCAGGGGAGCATGGAATGAACCGGGAGAAATTAGCGCTCTTGCCGATATGTTTTAAAGACAGGCTGGAGGATGTTGTTCGGCAGAGCGATAACGCGGGTCCCGGTCACCTCGCCTTTCGCGTTGTAAACCGGAACGACCGTTTGCATCGGAGAACCATAGTTCACAAAGCCCTCCAGTTCGGTCATCCGAATAGACTGGCCCGATTCGTTATCCTGCATGGAAACGCCTACCTGGCGTGATTCGAAAGATCTCGGCTGGGATGGGGTGAAGACAGAAGAGCCGTTCGCGTCGGTGCGCACACTCGGCGCCGAGTAGTCTTTGGGATAAGGGACTTCCTGACCGACGAAGAAATAGGAATTTCGAATAACTGCGGGCGGAGAGGCGCGGACTTTTTTCGAGTGTCCCAGAATCGTTTTCTCGCCGCTCTCCTCTTCATCCTCATCCGGAACGGGAGAGAGTGGTGTCGGCAAGGGAGTCGGCTTTTCAGTGGGCGCGACGGAGGCAACGGACTTTGCAGCCATCGAGTCTTCGAGAATGATGCGATCAGCATTTTCTAAATACTGCGTTTCGCCCTTCTTGGCATCACGCGGTTTGGCATTCGCTGCGGATACGAGGGTGCAAAAAATGGCGAAGGCGAGGAGGACGCATTTCACAAAGGAAATTTTAACCGCAAGCCAGCTTGGCGCAAGAGCGGCTGGAAGTCGGGCGATGAAGGCCCACCGCCGTCCACATGCCTTGGCCTTCCGAACTACGCTACCGCCACCGGCCTGGCCATGAAGCCGATGAGGAGCAGGGTCAGCACGACATCCTCCGCCCCTTGACTGGTGATCAGCTGGAGGTTCGCATCTGCGCATTTGTGGAACGCGCGCTGGAGCTCTTCGAGTGAGTAGTGAACGGAATTTTTGGCCGCGATACCAAGGCCATAGGCGTTGAGGCTGCCATCTTTTTTCCGAGGCAGGAAATCCGTTTCCTCAGACGGAAGTTTGGCAAGCGCGGAGGCAAAATAATTTGCCTCGGCAGGCGGACGGAGCTTGTGACGAATGAGCAGGCTTTTTGCGAGCAGGAGATTTCGAGTGGTAGGGACGATGGACGCCAGGAGGATGCCTACGCCTTTTTCGCCTTGGTAAAAAAGTTGTTCGAGCGTTTCGAGGGCCAGCGGGAGATTGCGGGCAGATATGGCGTTTCCAATGTCAAAGACACCGCTCTCTCTCGTGGCCGGCACGAGGTCGCGCACATCGCGCTCGCCAATCGGGTGGCCGGGGCCGAAGGCGGTCTCGATCTTATCGAGTTCGCTGTGCAGTTGCGCGGAATCCAGACCGACGCGCGCCGCAAGCACCTCGACAGCATCAGCCGAGACTTTCAACCCCCGCGCCCGCGCCTGCTGCATAGTCCAGTTGATGATTTCCTCCTCCCCGGCACCGAACCCCAGCGAGGGTTTGTCATGCAGGGTCGTGCTCCCCGCTTTCGAGAGGCGCTTGTAGGCCGAGCGGCGCTTGTCCGCCGCCGGGGCGCTCAACAAAAAAGTAATCCCATCCGGCAATCCCTCATCCAGCAAATCGCAAAGCCGCTCGACCGCCGTGATGACATTTTCGGAGCGTCCGGCAACGCTGTCGGCAAGGTAACTTGCGCTTTTCAGCCACACGAGCTTCGTGCCTCCCATAAACGGCAAGGTGGAGAGGGATTGCATCGTCTCCCGCGTGCGGGCAATCGCGGCATCCACCGAATCCACTCCTCCATCGATGATCTCTAAACCAAAGACATCCGCTCCGGGAGCCATCTTGGCGGCAAGTTCGGAGGCGGCTTTCTTCACGGCAGCCTCGTCCGAGCCACTGATGAAATGAATCGCTTGTGAGGTTTTTTTTGCGGCCATCGGGATATGCAGAATCTTGGGGTCACATCCGCCGAATTGCAAAATTTCTTCGTCATCCGCCGCCTGACGACCGTAGAATCGAAAAACAACTTTTCGCCATGTCACACATCAAACTCTTCATTCCAGGTCCCGTCGAAGTCTCCGAAAAAACCTTCCGCGCCATGTGCTCGCCGATGATCGGCCACCGTGGGTCGGAATTTAAAAAGCTCTACGGCGGCATCCAATCCCGCCTGCAGACACTCTTTGGCACCGAGCGTCCCGTCTTCCTCTCCACCTCCTCGGCCTGGGGAGTCATGGAAGGTGCGATACGGAATCTCACAACCCAAAAAGTCCTCAACGGCATGTGCGGCGCCTTTTCCGACAAGTGGTTTGATGTTAGCAAGCGCTGCGGCAAAGACGCAGCCGCGCTGCAGGTCGAGTGGGGCCAGTCCATCGAGCCGGATATGCTTCGCGCGAAACTCTCCGAAGGCGGATTCGACACCTTCACTCTCATCCACAACGAAACCTCCTGCGGTGTGCGCAACCCTCTCCCCGAGATCGCGGCCGTCCTGCGCGAATTCCCCGAGGTGATGTTCATCGTCGACAGCGTCTCTTCCTTTTCCACCCAGCCGATTCCGATGGATGAACTCGGCATCGATGTGCTGCTCACTGGCAGCCAGAAGGCGCTGGCCATGCCTCCCGGACTGGCACTCTTCGCCGTCTCCGAACGCGCCATGAAGCGAGCCGAGTCGATCAAAGATCGCGGATACTACTTCGACTTCGTCGAGTTCGCCAAAAACCAGGAGCAGGACATGACACCCAGCACACCGGCCATTTCGCTCATCTATGCCCTTGAGTCCAAGCTGGACGATATTTTCAGCGAAGGCGTCGAGGCACGCCACGCCCGTCACGCCACGCTCAACGCGCAGGTGCATGAATGGGTGAAAGCCCGCGGATTCGAATTCTTTGCTCCCGAGGGTCGCCGCTCACTCTCGCTCACTTGCGTAAAAAACAATCGCGACATAGACATCGCCGCCTGGATCAAACGCCTCCGCGAAAAACACAGCTTTGTGATCGATGGTGGCTACGGAAAACTGAAGGGCAAAACCTTCCGCATCTCCAACATGGGCGACGAAACAATCGAATCCATCGGAACACTTCTCGCCGCCCTGGACGATACACTCGAATAATTCCCATCCGCTTCGGCGTGGAGGTGTCGGGCGTATCAACCACACACTCCCGCTTGTTCGGAAACATTCCGGAAAACGGCGCCGAGCCCAGCGACGATTCCACGTATTTGGTTTGTTTCTTTTACGCCTGTTGGATTCGACTTTATTCAAGTCGGCGTTTGCTCTCGCTGCTCCCGCCATCAAGCCCCTTGAGGAACGCCTCGGTCTCCTTCGCATTGTCGTGCATCTCCGCAACAAAGCGCGCGCACCCAGCCTGCATGCCTTCAAGCACAGCCTCATCGGCCATCATGCTCCGAGCATCGGCCTTGAGCTTTTCAAAATCTCCTGCCGCATAAAGCCCCAATCCGAACCGCTCAAAAATCCCATCCGGATTCACCGCCAACGAAAGCAAAGCCGTCCTCCCCAATCCTGCCTGAATGAAACTGTTCGGCCACCCCTCCCACTCCGAAGTATTCAAAAAAACCCGCGCCGCATCGTAGCGACTCTGGATTTCATGATAGGGGACCTTTTCGATGAAGCGCAAGTTGGACAGAGTCGCCGCCCGCTTCGCCACGCTTTCCCACAGATTCACATCCTCACGCGGACACACCATTTCAAAAGAACTGCCGGGCAGGGTCTCCACCAGATCGAGAAAAAGGTGCGGCCGCTTCACTGGCTGACAGCGCGAGACCCAAAGGAAATCCACAGTCTTCGCCGCCGCAGGCTCAAAGGCACGCGGCAGGATGAGATTTCGATACATCCCACAGCTCCAGCCCCTCTTCGCAAAAAGCGCGCGCTGGTGCTCGGTCATGGCGTAGCGGAGATCACACTGCGCCACGCCCCACTCGAATAACCCGCCGCGCACCGGATTCTCCCTGCGGAAGTCACCCGTCAGTTCACTATCCAAGCCGCAAATAAACCCTGCGCGATACCCAAGCGCCGCCCGTATTGCAACCACGATAGCCATCCAAGCCGTCCACCCCAAAAGAAACACCCAGTCCGGCCTCTCCTCCCGGATCACTGAAAAAACCCGGGGAATCGCTGCCAACATGGCGACAGGATTGCCACTATGGAATTGCCCACCGGAGCGAATTTTTACGCCCTCAATAACGACACCATCCTGCTGCCCGGTATCACCCCCAACGATTACGACTTCAACTCCCCGCCGCGCCAATTCTCGCGCCAGCAAAGCCACCTGCAACTCCGCCCCGCCTGAAACACGGGATGTGCTGCGCTCCAAAACGAGATGCGCATAACTGGAGAGAAAGAGAAGTTTCATCGACTCCCAATCCCTTCCACGATCAATGCCAAATTCCGCCCGCTCTGGAACATTTCCCGTTCACCCAGTGGCATGGAACTCCGGCGTTTTCTTAAATCCTCAGCGGATATTTTCCTTAGCTCCAACAACCCGCGAACCAACGCCAGATTCTTCTCACGCCCCACCACAATCTTCACCGCCGCCAAATCGAGAGGTTCCAGCGCGAAGACATTGTCAAACCCCTCCACCGCCACCAAGCGCCCTTCCCAGCCATGCGGTAGCGTTTCAGCAATCGAGAGATGCAGGATGTTGGCGTGATAACCCCGCTCCTTTTCAAACAAGCTTCCCTCTCCGATTGCCTCCTTCAAAAGGTCGGAGATGCCCTTGGTGACTGGATCCAGCAGCAAGTCGGCATCAAAGGTGTTATCAAGCAAGCCCGCCTCGCCCAGTTCGGGAAAACTCGCGAGGAGCGACGAGGAGCCCAAAATGAAAATCCTCCGGCTTTGAGCCAAAGCCAGCGCCGACTGCGCCAAATGTTCTAATGACTGAACGAGCATTCCAAAATGAGCGGCCTCCGCTCCGTGTTTGTGAGCACCCCCGCAAACGGCGCAAAGTTCCTGAAAAATTCCGCCCGGTCGCTGTCCTCGCGCAGCGCCTTCAACAGCACCTCCATTCCCTCTTCCGAATCCCGCGCGGCCAGGATCATCCGCTCCCACTCGCGCAACTTGTCTTGCTGCGTGGAGCCATTGGCGATCCAGCGTGCGATATTGTCCAACCCCGTTTGCAACCACGCCGGATCCCGCTCGATCTTGTCCGCGATCAAGTGGAACATCTTCAGTCGGGCCGCATTCGCCGGTCTCGGATCGTAAGGCATGGCAGAAAATTCCCACATCCTGTGCGCGGTAGCTATACGATTTTCATAAAATCGAATACCCACCGCGTGTTCTCAAGATACGCCGCAAAAACTGCGAACTAATCAACCCGTCGATGCAGGCAAACGGAAATACGGCTGCCAAGGCAGGATTCCGGGCAGGAGCAAAAGCCAATGATCTCGCCACGCAAGCCAGCCCCTCGCGATTCCTGGAGTGCCGAAAGAAACACCGCGCCGTATTCTCCCAATGTTGAGAAATGACATTCCGCCTGTGCGCTGCCCCCACGGATGAGAACGCCTCGTCATGCTTGGCCAAAAACCTCTCCGTGGAAATAAGGGTGAAATCCGCATTCGAGGGAGAGTTTTCATGAATCAATGAGAGCGGTTCAGGCAAGACATGAATGCGGTGATTTTGCGCAATGCGCAGCATCCAATCCCAATCTTCCAGCACCCTCAACGACTCGTCCTGCAAGCCGACCGACTCGAGCACGCTCCTTCGCACGACTGGCGTGCTCGCTCCATGAAATGGCTGCCCCGATTGCAAACGCACACTCCAGTATGGGGGATTTTCCACAATCACCTCCCGTCGCCTCCCGTCACGCAATGCGTAAAAATGCGATGTTGCACAAGCCACCACCTCGGGATGTTTTTCCAGATACTCGAGCTGCGCCGCCAGCTTTCCCGGAAGCCACTCGTCATCCGAATCCAAAAAAGCCAAATACTCGCCCGACGCAATCCGCAGAGCTGCATTCCGGGCAGACGCCGCACCGGCATTCACCTCAAGCCGAGCCAACCTCGCCGAGGGGAACTCCCTCCTCACAATCTCCCAAGTGTCATCCGTCGAAGCATCATCACCAAGGATCAACTCCAAATCCGCCACCCCTTGTTCCCTGACGCTCTCGAGCGCCCGCAAAATGCAATGGGCGCGATTAAAAACGGGAACGATAATACTAAGCCGAGGCATACGATTAAATTTCATCCTAAATCCGGCAGTTGAAGGGGCAATTTTGAATGAAAGGGCCTATTTTTGAAGGTAATCCAACTGCTCCGCTGTTCACCATTTGGGATAGAAGGTTCTTATCTGCTTCGCTTTAGATTTCAGCTTTTTAAACCCAGTTTACCAATCCCAACTGCCGAATTTAGGTTCATCCATCTCTAAACGAGATTCGTCTTCGATGCCGCACAAAACAGCTCTCATTTTAAAATGAGAGAGAGCAAATGCTGGCTGGCACCATCAAGATTGCAGTTTTTAAACCGCAATCGCTATTTGGAAGTGTTCGACTGAGGTTGCTGATTTTCCGAAACCACCTTTCCATCTGCAGTGATCCAAGTGGAGCCTGAAGTCGCCACAACCGGAGGAAAGGTGAACACACTCTTTTTTTTCTTCTTCGGCTTATTTTTGCCTTTCTGCTGGTTAGATTCTATTCCGCATTTACATTTTGGTCTTTTTTTAAGTTTTGGACCTTTTTTACATTTACATTCTGGCGTTGGCGTTGGCGTTGGCGTTGGCGTTGGCGTTGGCGTTGGCGTTGGCGTTGGCGCGGCGTTTACAGTTCTATTGGCGGAAAGGCTTGCTGTTGTGTTGCCGCTTGTAAGGAACACCGAAGCAGGAAGCGTCCCTTTGCTCGCAGAGGGAGCCACTCGGAGTTTAAGCAGGGCATTTGTTACATTGCCACCGATGAGCGGAATTTCCAGCGTTTGAGAAAAAGTTCCATTCCCAAGGGAAATCTCCAAGCCAGCTGTGGCATTAGCTGTCAAATTCCCCGGCAAATTATAGGCATTGACAGTAAAATTCGCCGATGCAGAGGGCGTTCCTGCCGTTGTAACAGGCAATGTTAAATCATAGGGTATTACCTCAATATACGGATCAAATACCTCAACTACTGTGCCTTCCAGCCTGACAGATTCATCTGGCGCAGCCCCGAATGGGATATTTAAAGAGGCCGTTTTATTGCCGCCGGAAGTTTGAGCAGCAGCAAGACGGACATATAAAAGGGCTGAGGCATTTCCTGAAACAACTGCAATGGTGGCGTTTGACCCGAATGTGGAATTATCTGTTGAAACTTCAAAACCAGAACCTGAAAGAACAGATGCCGTAACATTTGATGTCAAATTCGTTCCGTTGATACTGAGGGACTTGGATGGAGAAGCCGTGCCATTACGGGTTCTAAAACCTGTTAGTAAATCAGTAGAAGTATTCAACTCGGGCTTTACCATTACGAAGATTTCAAACTCTAAAAAACTATACTTCGCCAGAGTCGGTTGAAAAATAGCCGTGTGGTTGCCTGATTGGGTGACAACCGTGTCAGGATTTTTCCATGCAAAGTTTCCTTCTACTCTATCGCCATTGCTGGACGCGTTTAGAGCCCCCAGAATGCTTGGAATGAGGGAACTGCCTTTTTCTATATCAATCGAGAGGGGATTAATCTGCACAGACATGGCATCCATCGACTCCTGCATGTAGCTTTGAACTTCAGCATATTGATCGTTTTCGAGATATTTATTGAATATCAGAATTTCATGGATATGGGCATGTGCGAGATTTTGTGCGTCTCGATCATCCATGTCGCCCAAGCCGATGCGTGTTTTACCTGAGCTATTTTGAGCTGCCATGTTCGGATTGGAGCTTTGATCTCCCTCATTTTTATCGAGGGAGACAGTCATGTTTCCATCTTCACTTATGCGGTAACTTAGAACCGTCCAATTTCCAGAATTATAGGTTGGGGATCGTGCGGCATGAGGATGATCTGGATTACCTCCCATTTCGGATTCGACTCGAAACATGTCTCTGTCTCTGTAGAACATCAAAGCTAATGCGTCTGGCGGTCCAGCATCATTTTCGGAGCCATTTGCGGAAAAAGACAGCACACGGGGATATGGCGGTTTATTTTTGTTTAATTTTAGAGAAACTAAAACTGTGGAGTTTTTGAGATTAAAGTTGTTTGGAATTTCGAAGTAACCATATCCCCCTGTCGCATTGCCTTGCGGGAAAAAGATAGCATTTTTGTTGTTGGGAGTTGTTTGGTTCCCCTCAATACGAGCGGATTCATTTGAGCTTTGCGTCGCAACTAAGCCCCCAACTTTAGACTTCCATTTTTTAACAACTACCCCATCGCCTCCTTGGTATAATTCAAGATTTTCATCAGCTTTAAGCCACAACGCAGCGCCCATGTTTTTAGGAAGATTTCGAAGCGTTTCCGCTCGGGCAGCGGGAGGCGTCCATGAAAAACAAAGCAATATAAAAAAAACTGGTATGGAAATGAGACACACAGAAATACCCTTATCGGTTTGTAAAATTATCTGTCAAAGGAAAAAATGTGATTTTTTGGCAAAATACCACGGCGAGCTTCTTTTCGAACCGCGAAATATTCGGTTGTTAAAAAAACGTCGAGCCCACGCGGGCACTATTTTCTTCTTTTTTGAAAACAAAAAATGATTTATAGCCAGTAACCATGCTTCGATGTTCCACTGACCTCCGCTTGTTAAACGCTATCCTTATTTCCACTTCATTGGCCTTTCTATCGGCCTGTAGCGATGACAATCCAGCGAAGACAGACACCCAAAGCAAGACCCCATCGACACAACGGGATGCCAAAGACTCGGATGATGACTCCTCCGACAAGCCCAAGGATTTTGCTTCCATCACAAAGAGCCTCGCCGCGCTTCAAGCCATCGGCGCGCAGAGCGGGGAGGCCGTAGAACTTTTGGCGGCGGCCATTGAGATTTCGCCCAAGCAAGCCGCCGAGTGGGCCGCAACGCTACCTCCGGGGTTGAACAAGGACGCCTGCCTCGAAATCGTTTTCAACAACTGGGCCCAGAATGCTCCGAAGGATGCCGCCCAATTTGCCAAGACCCACCTCAAAGGCGTGGACTACCGCTTAGCGCTGGCTTCTGTAGTGGAAGGCGCCGCCTCGGCTTCTCCGGAAACCGCCATCGCACTGCTCGCCAGCGAAAACGAACCTCTCCTGCGCAGTGTGCTCATCGACTCGCTCGTGAGCGGAGCCATGGATGACAACTCCGAATTTCTTGCGGAATGGGCTGCCGCCTTGCCTCCGGGAAATGACCGCGACAAAGCCATCAGTTCGCTTGTGGAGGAGTGGTCCACACGCCGTCCGGTGGAGTGCGAAAAATGGCTTACACGCACATTGACCCCCGAGGAAAAAAACGAGCAAGCGGTGACCCTCACCACCAACTGGGCCAGCCTGAATCCCCGCGCAGCCCGCGCTTGGGTTGATGCCCAGACAAATCCCGAGTTGAAAGAAAACGCCTCCATCGCCCTCGTGGAAAGCTGGGCCTTCGTCGATCCAGCCTCCGCATTCCAATGGGCCACCGGGTTGCAGGATCCCGTCTTGAAAAAATCCGCCCTTGAGACCGTTTCCGCCGCATGGATCGTCAACGACACCGCAGGCGCAGTCGAGTGGGCCTCCAAACTTCCCGATACCAGCCTCCAACAAACCGCACTCCAAGCCGCCTTCGAGCGCCTCGCCGAAGAATCCCCAGCCGCTCTCGAGTATTGGATTCAACAACACCCGGGACACCCAGCCCTCATCTTCGCCCAAACCGCCTTCGCAGAGCAGTAGATCCCAGAAAAAGTATAGGCGTGGCTGCGCACGTGTTGAATCGGCTGTCTATGACTGCCGAGCTTGCGGCACGCGAGAGCGCGCCCCTCTCGCATCTTGATAGCGGCGGTCTGCGCCCGCACAAATGGGACGACACGGAGGTCATCCCTCCCAAGGCCCTGGAGGGCGATGCTCCGTCGGCGCCCAATATTCCCGCACGTGAGTGCGGCCATATCGTATTTGATGGAAAGATACCGGTCTCGCGTATTGACGCATGGGTTAGCGGAGTTGCCGTAAAGTCACCGCTGGGGGGCTGGTGCCGACGAGGACGGCGGCGTTCCGAGCGGGAACTTTTTTTCGTATCTTTGTCACACCATAACCGTCGGGCTTCAGGGACTACTTTTTCTTCGCTTTTTTGGCAGGAGCTTTTTTAGCGGGAGCTTTCTTTGCGGCAGGTTTTTTCTTGGAGCCCGATTTTTTGGCTCTGGCCGGGATTTTTCTGTCGATGCCTTTCGCTCCCCCGTGGGATGCCGGCTCGCGGCCCTATGCCGTGACAATGCCGATCATTTTTCTCCTGTGCGGCCTTGGAGTTGCTGCTTTTTTCAACC
>Ga0247837_1002542_pt1 | contig 34182 bp, 24 predicted proteins | sample LaCtaG_2_FD_187115 | JGI IMG/M metagenome (GOLD analysis project Ga0247837, IMG submission 187115) | Freshwater microbial communities from meromictic Lake La Cruz, Castile-La Mancha, Spain - LaCruzMarch2015_14.5m | ecosystem: Environmental > Aquatic > Freshwater > Lake | place: Spain: Castile-La...
GGTTCAAGCCTTACAACCGCCGCCAATCCGCCGCTGCCCGCGCCCCGCGCAGGCCGTGCGGAGAAATCGCGCACGCGCAGGCGACTTTCAGCCGAGCAGGGGAGAAAACCTCCTCCCGGTGGAGGTAATCATTCCGAAACTCGATTCGGAAGGCAATCAGATCGATGGTAAATTCGTAAGCGCAACGGAACTCAAAGTTGCAAAATGGGAAGACGCGTTTGAAGGAACCGGTACCAATGGATCGGTGAAAGATGACTTCATCGGCTGGGACAAGGATCGGTTTTATGTCCGCATTCCGGGCGGGGCGAGTATGGGAATCGAAGCGGTCAAGGTGGCGACGGAGGATTGCCCGGATGCTTCCTACAACGATGATGCAACGCGGATCGAACTCACTGCGAGCGGTTCCGACAGCATCACTGATTCGATGATCCTTGTATCCGATGACGAGGACGATGACTACGCCGGATCGGGAGCCGGTGCCGACGACCAAGACAACGACCGAACCCACAAGGTTCAGCTGGGAGGCAAGTTCGTGATCAAATCGATCTTCATCAATGGCATCGAGCATCCGGTGAACATGAAGGTTCCCGTCCCTATTAGAAAAGTCCTGCCGGTGGATTTCATCCGGATGAACGTGGCTGGTGTGCGACCGCTCGCCGAGATTGAGCAAGCGGTCAAAATCGTGAATGAACGTTACGCCCAGGTGGGCCTGCGCGTTGACGCGACGATCAAGGAACTCCCATGGCCGAACCTGCCTAATAACAATCCCGGCTACCTCGATCTTTTCGATGAGCCTCCCGGAGAACGAATCGGACCTTTGACCGATGAATACAAAAGTTTTATCGACCAGACCGATCCGATGGGAACGAATGTGTATTTCTTGTTGCATACGCAAGCAAGTGGTGTGGCCATTACTCAGGATCAGCTCCGCTTGGAGCCGGATGGAGAAATCAGCGGAAACTATTTTGACAAGGCTTTTGTGAACTCCATTTCCAATTCTGCAGGTTATACATCTGCCCATGAACTGGCTCATCTGCTGGCATATCGCACCGATGGTGTGAACGATCACTCCGAGCCATTTTGGAATCTTCTTAGTACCGGAAACCCAAACCAAAACCCCGTGTTCTGGTCGAAGAGGCTTAACGGCGTGCAGCAAGGACGGATCGACCAACATCCACGAATTCAAAACCCATGATAAGATCATTCACCAAACCCACGGGATTTTTCCTGGCAATGATAAGCATATGCCACGCAGAGCCTTCTACGCTCAAAAACGAGGAACCCAGAACCGACGGGATGGTCAACATTGGTGGGGTGCTTTACCGTGAGGATGAAATGAAGGATCCTGAAAAAAGAAGAAAGACGGAGCAGGCCATCAAGCGGGTCCAACAACTGAAGGAAATTGAACGGCAGCCTCGTGACTACCGGAACATTACGACATCGGAGCTTTTTAAAATTGTGCTAACGCACACAGGGAATGTTCGTTTCAGTGACGACTTAAAAGAACTTTCGAAACGACCTGAGGAGACGAAGGCAGCCATTGATAATTTTCTTAGAAATGAAAAGCCATTTCCATTTAATGATGACCTTCTTTTCTTCTCCATCCTCCCAAGCGTGGCAAAAGTGCTGGGCACGGAATACCATGTGGAAGTGACGAAAAGAATTCTGGATCATCCTTTGGCGAAAAAATATGATGATGTTCTCCTTGAAGACAAGACATCATCAATGGTGGGAGGCGGATTGCTCGATCATTTAGCTGCTACAGGGAAAGACGAGACACAAACACTCGACAAACTGATTGACGAAGGACGCATTGAGCGGGGTTCTGAACTGGAATCGAAATGGAGAAAGCGGTTGTCGGGTGGCGAACGGAAGGTGAAAGACCGACCGGAAAAGAACGATCCGCAGGATGTTCGAACCAACGACCGGGAAACAGGAGAAACTCCGATGGGAAAGGCAGACAGCGAATCTTCATCGGATACGACTTATCTCGTTCTAGGTGGACTGTTCGTAGTGTTGGGGATTCTCGCCTTGGCCTTCAAACTTTTGAAAGCGAGATCGACACGATAGCACCAATCAACTGTTTCCATCGCAGCCTTCCAGGAGAATTGAACACGGTTGCAATGCCTTCTGCGGCAGTTATGGGAACCCGGGTGTGCAGAGCAGGCGCTTGTGGTCCCTCGCGGACTTCCTCCACGGCAAGGTCGCCAAGCTCAGCGTCGTCAACCCCAGAGCCATCAAAGCTCACGGCGATAGCGACCTGCGCCGCTGCAAATCCGACCCCGCCGACGCAAGGCTCATTGCCGACTTCTGTCGGGTCAAAAAGCCCGTGGAATGGACACCTGCAAGCCCTGCCATGCGCGCGATCAAGGCCATTTCACGCCAGATCAACAGCCTGAAAAAAGACCTTACACGCTCAAGCAACCGCTTGGAAACCACCACCGATAAGACCGTCGCGAAGAGCTTGAAAGCACACATCGCTTGGCTCAATAAGCAGGTCAAATCACTGGAGGCGGAGTTGGAAAAATCCATCAAAAGTGATGAGGAAAACGGGCGCAGCCACAAGCTCCTGTTGAGCATCCCGGGGATCGGAGCGAAGACCGCAGCCAGCCTGATGGCTGAGCTGCCCGACATATCCTTGTTGGAAAACGCCCGTCAGCTCGCGGCCTACGCGGGCACCACGCCGAGGATTTTCCAATCCGGCACGAGCGGCAAAACAAGGACTCCAATGAGCAAGGCGGGAAACAGACATTTACGCAAATGCCTGTTCTTCCCAGCCATGACAGCGATCCGCTACAACCCGATTTGCAAGGACTTTGCAGCGCGTCTTGCGGCACAGGGCAAGCCATCCATCGTCATCATAGGAGCCGTTATGAACAAGCTCCTGCACATCATCTACGGCGTGCTAAAGCACGGCCAACCCTTCAACCCTCAGCACCATAAAAAAGCACAAATTACCCCTTGATTTCAACGCCGCATCTGACCCCATAGATGAGGTTTCCCACATGCCGCCCTCAGGCATGCAGGTTCGCGCTTGAACGCAGACCCGCAGGAATCTCCGGGAAAAGGTCTTGTCACACACCGCCACGGCCGGAAACCTCGTATCCATCCTGCCTACGCTCAGAACCACGGAAGCCGCAAGTCGTATGACCCACTTTCTCACCAAACATCTCGCCTGGCTGCTGCCTGCGGTCTGCCTCGTTTACATCGCCTCGAACATGTTCCGGGCATCACGTCCTTCGGAGGGCTTCGATTTCCAAGGATTCGGGACGCTGCCGGTGCTCTCCAATGGTCGGGTGCAGCCGCTGGACTCGCTGGCGCGCAACACGCTGCTGGCGATTCACGCGAAGCAAAAAGTCCCCGGTGAAGGCGCACCTGCTACTCCTGCCGAATGGCTTGCGGAGCTCGCCTTCAAGCCCGCGCTCGCCGATACACGGAAAATTTTCCTGATCCACCACGATGATTTGCTCGGGTTGACAGGCCTTACGCGCGGCGAGGAGAAGAGCTATTCCTTCGACCAGCTCAAGCCCGCCTTCCCGGCGCTGCAGAAGGAGGCCGCCCGCATCGAGAAGATCGATGCGCAGGCGCGCAGCGCTTACGAGAAAGCCCTGATGCGGCTCACGCGGAATCTTTTTTCCTACAACCAACTCAAGCACGCGCTCTCCCTGCCATCGAAGGAGAAGATGGAAACGGAGTTCGGTCTATTCCTTGAGAAAGTCACTGCCGCGCTGGCCGCCGCCGACAACAAGGAGGCGCCGAAAGACCAGCCGCTCATCGACGATGCGTCCGCCCGCATGCGCGAGATGCTTGCGTGGGCGCCCTTCAGCGAGGTATTCACCACGCCCTCCGGAAAAGGCGATGACGGCTGGCGCAAACTGCCAGATTCCGTGATCGACTCCGCAGACACCGGCCAGCTCCACCCCGCCGCACTCGCCTACGCCCGCCTCGGCGATTCCTACCGCTCGGGCGACAGCACCGCCTTCAACTCCGCCATCGCGGATTACCGGAAATGGCTTGCCGAACACCGTGCCGATGCCGCCGGAAAAAGCTCGGCGGAAACGCTCTTCAATCGCATCGCGCCATTTTACCAAGCCATGGCGCTCTACGTCGCGGCTTTCCTTTGCGCGGCGTTTTCATGGCTCAAGGTTGGCTCCATCGCTCGGGTCGCCGCATTCCGCATTTTGCTGATCGGCTTCGCGCTACACACCGCCGGGCTCATCACCCGCATGGTGCTCGAAGGCAGGCCGCCGGTTACGAACCTCTACTCATCTGCCATCTTCATCGGCTGGGGTGTCATCGTCCTCAGCGCGGCGCTGGAGATTTTCCACCGCAACGCAATCGGCACAGCGGTTGCGGCGGTGGTAGGCTTCGCTACGCTGGTCGTTGCGCACCACCTTTCCCTGTCCGGCGACACCCTCGAAATGATGCGTGCCGTGCTCGATACGAATTTCTGGCTCGCCACCCATGTCGTCATCATCACGCTCGGTTACTCGGCTTGTTTCCTCGCGGGTGGTATCGCGATCTTTTATATCATCCGCCGCGCCTTCGGCGAAATCCCCGCCGTCACCGCCACCTCTTTGCGCGGCATGGTCTATGGGGTCATCTGTTTTGCGACGCTCACCAGCTTCGTCGGCACCGTGCTGGGTGGTATCTGGGCGGACCAATCATGGGGCCGGTTCTGGGGCTGGGATCCCAAGGAAAACGGCGCGCTGCTCATCGTAATCTGGAACGCGATCATTCTCCACGCCCGCTGGGGCGGCATGGTGAAGGAACGCGGTATGATGGTCATGGCGGTCTTCGGAAATATCATCACCTCGTGGTCATGGTTCGGCACCAACATGCTCGGCATCGGCCTCCATTCCTACGGCTTCACCGACGCCGCGTTCTTCTGGCTCTCCGCCTTCATCGTCTCGCAGCTCGTGATCATGGGGCTGGGGTATCTGCCGGTGCGGAAAGTGGGGGAGCGTGGTTCGGTGGAACTCCAAACCGAGGGAAAACTGCGTTCGTGATTTCCGGCAGGGCTGTTCCGGCTCGATCGGCACCTTTCCTGAAACAAACGCACCGCTCAATCGGACGGGAGTGAGATCTCGAAACAAAAGCCAACCTCACCACGGTTTCACTACCATTCCGGGATTACAGCTCCTCCGTTTTTGATCAGGGCCGACCGAGCCGGATCAGCCCTACCGGTATGCAAAAGCCCGTAGCTTTTCTCAGAATCCCCGCAGCTTCGCGGCGATCCAAGCATCCTCCATTTCATCGAGGGTGGCGGCTTCGAGGGTTTTTCCGGCGGCCTTGAGGGCTTTCTCCATCTCCCCGAAGCGTTTCTCGAACTTGGCATTGGCGCGGGCCATGAGGACTTCGGGGTCGATCTTGCGGAAACGGGAAAGGTTCACGACGGAGAACAGCAGGTCTCCCAGTTCCTCCTCGACGGCGGGCATGTCCTGTTCGTCGATAGCGGATTGCAATTCTAACAGCTCCTCGCGGATCTTGGAAATCACGCCGGTTTCTACCGGCCAGTCGAAGCCGACCTTGGCGGCCTTTTTCAGGAGCTTCGCACCACGGACGAGGGCGGGCAGGCCTTTGCCGGTGCCGTGGAGGTAAGGCACATCGGCCTCGCCTTTTTCCCCGCGCTTGATTTCGTCCCATTGTTTCAGAACCGCATCGGGATCGCCCGCCACCGCCTCGCCGAAAACGTGCGGATGGCGGCGGATGAGCTTGTCAGAAATCCCTTTCGCCACCGCGTCGAGATCGAAGCGACCGGTTTCCTGCGCGATCTCGCTGTGGAAAACCACCTGGAGCAGGAGGTCGCCGAGTTCCTCGCGGATGTCGGTGTCATCGCCGCGCTTGATGGCGTCCACCGTTTCGTAGGCCTCCTCGATGAGGTTCGGCACGATCGATTCGTGGGTCTGCTCGGCGTCCCACGGGCAGCCGCCCGGTGCGCGCAGGCGGTGCATGATGGCGCGCAGACGTTCCAACTCCGGCACCCCGTTTCCGTTGATCATTTCCTCGTCCGTCATAAGTCTTGTTTCTCGCCTTTCTTTGCCGCGCGGTGGAGCACATCGCGTTCCGCATCCGTCAGGCTCTGGAAGCCGTCGCGGGAAATTTTCTCAAGAATCGCGTCCACTTGCGATTGCCCATGAAGATCGATCATCGTGCGCGGGCGGATTTTCGGAGTGAAATCGGAAGCGGGTCGGCCACGAGGGGAGCTGATCTTGCCACGCACCCAGCCCGTCCAGCCGTGGGTTTTCATCAGGACAAATCCCATGATCGCGCCGCCGAGGTGACCGGCCTCACCGCCTTCGTTGCCACCGATTTTCAGGACGATGGATCCCACCGAAATGGCGAGTAGCGCCAGGGCGAGCTGGCGCATGGTCAGTGTCACGGGAGGGAAAAGTAGCGAAACACGCATCGTGGGGGCGATCACCGCCACGCCGACGAGAATACCGTAGATACCGGCTGAGGCGCCGACCAATCCCGTTTGCAGGTCGTTGCTTGGCAGCGCGCCCGTCAGCACTAGGCCTGAGTAGAAGACAGCCCCGCCGACGCCGCAGACCAGGTAGAAGAACAGGAAACGCTTCGCCCCCCACCAGCGCTCCATCCAGGGGCCGAAGAAAAACAGTCCGATGCAGTTAAAAAGCACGTGGCCGACGCTGCCGTGAATGAACTGGAAGGTGATGAATTCCCACACGGCAAAGTCGAACAGCGCGGACTCGATCGCAAAGGCGAAGCGCTCGCGGATCGCGAAATCGAAAAGCAGCATATCGGCGAAGTAGATTCCGAGGTTTAGGATCAGCAGCCATTTCACGACCGGCGTCAGTTGCGCCATCATTCCGCCGTTGTTAGAAACCCTTCGCTCCGCTAAGCCCATCCCCGCGAGTATCGACATCCCAACCCACGCCGCAAGCCCCGAGAGGAACCGTGGTTTAGAAACCACGTCTGCAACAGGAGCGAGCTTCGCAGGTGATCTGCCGCGCAGGTAGGAAAGGAACCGTGGTTTAGAAACCACGTCTGCAATGGGAGCGAGCTTCGCTGGTGATTCGCCGGGCAGGTCGCGATTTCTAAATCGCGGTTCCTTTCAGTTGATCTCCACGCATACCGCCTTGAGATACTCTGCCTCGCGGAAACGGGCGGGGTGATCCAGCGCATGGCCGCTGCGCCAGAGTTCCCGGAAAGGCCTGCCGTTTTCCCGCAGCGCATCCTCCACCGCGCCGTAAAATTCCTCCGCTGAGACATGCGCGGAACATGAAGCAGCGACGAGGATCCCGCCTGGCCGGAGCCGCCGCAGCGCGGCGAGGTTGAGCCGCGCATAGGCCTTCGCCGCGCCTTCGCGCTCGGATTCTCGTTTCGCGAGGCTGGGGGGATCGGTGATGATGAGATCGTAGCTTCCACCGCTTTCCTCCAGCCAGCGAAAGGCATCCGCCTGCACCGCGTGGCGCTCTACGGCGGCGAGCGATGGGTTCAGGGAAACATTCCGAGCCGCGCTGTCGAGGGCATGGCGGCTGATATCGAGGTCGGTCACGGATCGTGCCGCGCCCCTCGCGGCGTAGAGCGAGAACCCGCCGGTGAAGCTGAAGACATTGAGCACATCGCGGCCTGCGGCGAGTTGTTCGACGCGGGAGCGGTTGTCGCGCTGATCGAGGAAAAATCCGGTTTTCTGGCCTTTGAGCACCGCCGCCTCGAAGCGGAGGCCGTTTTCGGAAAAAACCACGGTTTCCTCGCCCACGTCGTCGCGGAAACCTTCCGTAAAACCCATGCCTGCCGCGTAAGTCGTGATGTTGCGGCTGAGGCGCAGAATGAGATGTTGCGGGCGGAACACCTCGCGAAACGCGTCCTCGATTTCCTCCCAACGCGCCAGCCATGAGGCGGCGTAAATTTTCACCACCAGAGTCCCGGCATAGATGTCCGCGACCAGGCCGGGAAAGCCCTCGCTCTCGCCGTTGATGAGGCGTGCGCCGTTAGTGTTTTCGTTGAGGACGTTTCCTACCCGCAGCGCGAGGCACGCCCGCGCCTTTTCGAACCACCATTCGCGGTGGATCGTCGCCGGTTTTCCGCAGTGCAGGATGCGGACACGGATCGGCGACTCCGCCTCATATAGCCCGATGGCGAGGAAGCGGTCTTTCCGGTCATACATCACCGCCAGTTCGCCGGTCTCACCCTCGCGGTTCTGGCTTTTCACGCTGTCCGCATAAACCCACGGATGCCCGGATCTCACCGCCATCTCCGCCCTTGGAAAAAGCTCCAGCCTCAGTCGCCCCTTTGCATCGCCTCCGCTCATCGACCGCGAGAAGATTCCGGTGGGAGCGGATTTACAAGCACTGTGAGAAAAGGGTGGCGGGCGGGAATGGAAAAGGGTGGCGGGCGGGAATGGAAAAGGGTGTCGGGCGGGAATGAGAAAGGGTGGCAGTGGGCGGGAATGAGAAAGGGTGGCAGTGGGCGGATTTGAACCGCCGACCAAAGGCTTATGAGTCCTCTGCTCTACCACTGAGCTACACTGCCGTTTCCCTGCGCGCCGTTGTGCCCGGCGGGGCGGAATCCTTAGCCGCAAACCCTCCGTTTTGTCAAACGGAAGATTCCGCGTCCCATAAAGTGTGGGTTTTCGCCGCTTGATGGGCGGGCTGGATTCGCTACCGTAAATACATGGCACTTCTGAAAACAGACGAAATGATTTCGGTGGAGGACTATCTTTCCGGGGAGCTGATCGCGGAAACGAAGCACGAATACCTCGGCGGGGTGGTGCACGCGATGGCGGGGGCGAAGGTCGGTCACAACAGGGCAACCGTGAATATCTTGAGGTCTTTTGGTAATTCGCTCGATGGTAAGCCCTGCGAGCCTTTCAACAGCGATATGAAAGTCCGGATCGAGCTACCGGAGCAGACACGTTTCTATTACCCGGATGTGATGGTCGTGTGCGATTCGCTCGACAATGACCAGACCTACCAGGACAAGCCAGTCGTAGTGGTGGAGGTGATTAGTGAATCGACCCGGCGCGTCGATATGGGCGAGAAACGCGAGGCTTACCGGGCGATCTCCACGCTGCGGGTGCTGCTGCTTGTGGATCCCGAAAGGCCGCATGTCACGGTGGATCGGGGGGGGGCGAACGGGGGCTTCGACACGGAGTTTTTCACTGCTTTGGATCTTGTGATTCCTCTGCCAGAAATTTCCGCCGAGCTGCGCATGGCGGATGTTTACGCCGGGCTGGATCTGTGAGGTGCAGCTAGATCAGCTCCGCTGCGATGGGATCGACTAGGGGTCGGCCCAGTTGGGTAAGATGGATGCGGGTTTCGCCAATGTTGAGTAGGCTCTCTGCGGCGAGGGCTTTCGCCTTTTCCAATGAAGCGGCATCCAGCAATTCGAGCGGAATCCCACGCGTCGTGCGCAGACCGAGCGCGATGAGTTCGATGCGGCGCTGGGCGGGGGTGAGGGCTTCCGTTTCATGGATCGCGTTGCCTATCGATCTCACCTGCCGGATGTAAGCGGCGGTATCGGGGATGTTTTTTTCCCGGACGCCACCTATCGTGGAAACGGCAGAGGGGCCGAGGCCGAGGTAGTCCGCACCCTCCCAATAGCCCTGGTTGTGCTGCGAGTGGTGGCCGGACTGGGCGTAGTTTGAGGTCTCGTAGTGGTCGAAACCGGCGGCGGTGAGGATTTCCTCGGCGAGGTGGTAGTGGTCGGCGTCCTTGTCTTCGTTCTCGGCATAGCTGCCGTTTTTCAGGGATTCGAAAAACGCGGTGTCCTCTTCGTAGGTGAGGTTGTAGGCGGAGATGTGGTCGGGCTTCAGTGAGACGGCGTGGCGCAGGGTGCTTTCCCAATCCGCCAGCGACTGGCCGGGAATGGAGAACATGAGGTCGATGTTCACCGAGGGGATGCCCGCCTCACGGAGGATGGCGACGGATTCGCTGGCCTCCTCCGGCGAGTGCTCGCGTCCCAGCGTTTTTAAAACATGCGGGGAAAACGATTGGATGCCGAGCGAGACGCGGGTCACGCCCAGCGAGCGGAAAAGCTCCGCCTTCGCGAGATCGAAGGTGGCGGGGTTCGCCTCCAGCGTGATCTCGGAGGTTTCTGAGAGGTCGAAGGTGTTTCTTATCGAGGTGAAAAGAGCAGTAAGATGCTTCGGCGAGAGCATGGAAGGCGTGCCGCCACCGAGGTATATGGAGAAGGGGTTTGCAACCCCTTTCGCAGAAGCCAAGCCAGTGCCAAGGGGTTGCAAACCCCTTCTCCATATTGCCTCCGCGCCCAACGCATCGACAAATTCACCGATGGGCGTGCCGCCGGGCGTGTGCTTGTAGAACGAGCAATACGGGCAGATGCGGTGACAGAAGGGGATGTGGAGGTAGAGGAGCAAAACTTTAAATTCTAAACTTTAAACCTCAAGGCGTGGCTGGGACTTGCAGTCCCAGTCCGTCGTGGGGACATCCTGTCCCCACATCAATCAGCTTCGCAACGCCGCACACGTGCGATGTATTTCCTCGCGGCGGCAATGGTGGCTCCGGCAACGTCGGTTTCCGGCTTCGCAAAGGGCGGGACGAACCAGGGGAAAGAACCCAGTAGGTCGGTGATGACGGCGATCTCGCCATCGCAGGTGCCCTCGCCGCAGCCGATCCCGATGGTGGGGACGGAGATGGCGGCGGTGATTTCCCGCGACGCGGCGGGTGTGACCGATTCGAGGATGATCGCGAAAACACCGGCATCGATCAGTGCTTCCGCACCTTCGAGGATCGCGCGGGTTTGCGCGGGTGTTTTGCCTTTTTTGTGATAACCGCCTTCCTCAAGCACGCGCTGCGGTAGCATCCCGAGGTGGCCGCAGACGGGGATGCCGGCGGCGGTGATCGCGCGGACTTTCTCCGCCTGGCGGATCCCGCCTTCCAGCTTCACCGCATCCGCTCCGGCGGCGGCGAGCTTGCGCGCGGTTTCCACGGCTTGCTGCGGTGAGTCGTAGGTGTGGATCGGGAGATCGGCGATCACGAGGGCCTTCGGCTGCGCGCGCGCCACGGCCTCGAGGTGGTGGAGGATATGGGCGAGCGTGACGTGGGTGGTGTCCGGAAACCCGAGGACGACCATGCCCAGCGAGTCGCCGACGAGCAGGATATCCGTGCCCGCCTCATCGAGCAGCCTCGCGGTGGGGAAATCGTAGCAGGTGAGCGCGGCGATGGGGTGGCTGCCTTTGCATCCCGCGATGGCGGCGGCTTTTTCCTGGGGGCTCAAGGGATGGATTTTTCTTGGTGAAATGAAAAAGCCTCCGGGGAGCGGTGCTCTGATCGGAGGCTGTTTTTGCCATGAAATGCCTGCGTTTCTGGGAAAACGATGGCGACCCGTAAGGGAGTCGAACCCTTCTTGCCAGGATGAAAACCTGGAGTCCTAACCGATAGACGAACGGGTCGTTGGTCGCGGTGCGGGGGGCAAGAAAGCGGAGCACCGGAGGGCTTGCAAGGATTTTCTGCCAGTGCCGGAAAAATTTTCCAATGCCCGCAAAGCCCACTCTTCTCTTGTGTCTTGTGTCTCCCAGTCTTCCGTCTCTACGAGAGTTTGGCTTGATATGTGGGGATCGCCGTGCATTGTCGCGCCCCCCGAACCATGGCATCCACCGTTTTCCAAGCACTCCCCGGCTTCCGGGACTTCACTCCCCGTGAATGCGCGGTGCGGAATTACCTGTTTGAGACTTGGCGTGGGGTCGCGCGGCGGTGTGGGTTTGTGGAGTATGAAACGCCCATCCTTGAGGACACCGCGCTTTATCTGAAAAAATCCGGTGGTGAGCTTTCCTCGCAGCTGTTCCGTTTCGAGGATCAGGGCGGCCGGGATGTGACGTTGCGCCCGGAAGTGACCGCCTCGCTCGCCCGGATCGTAGCGGTGGAGCAGCGCCAGTATCCGAAGCCGCTCAAGTGGTTCGAGATCGGCCAGTGCTTCCGATATGAGAAACCGCAGAAGGGGAGGGGCCGCGAGTTTCATCAGTTCAATGTCGATATCCTCGGCGAGGCAGGCCCGGGCGCCGATGCGGAGCTGATCGCGCTGGCGATCGAGACGATGCTCGCCTTCGGTTTCGTGGCAGGTGATTTCGTGGTGCGCGTCTCCGACCGCAATGCATGGTTGAAATTCGCAGAAGGCAAGGGCGTCGATGACGCGCGGATGGCGGATTTCCTCGGCCTCGTGGACAAGCTGGAACGCGAGAAGCCGGAAGTTCTCACCGCAAAGCTCGCGGCCTTCGGGATGACCTTGGAGGAGGTGAAAGCCTTTGTCGCGAACCCCGCGAACGCCTCGGAAGCCTACGACGCGATCCGCGCGGATCTCACCGCCCGCGGTTTCGGCGCTTTCGTGGAACTGGATCTCTCCATCGTCCGCGGCCTCGCTTATTACACAGGCGTGGTCTTCGAGGTGTTCGATTCGAAAAAATCGATGCGCGCCATCGCGGGCGGGGGTCGATACGACACGCTGGTGAAAACGATTTCCGACGGCGCGGTGGACATGCCCGCCACGGGTTTCGCGATGGGCGATTACGTGATCCGCAACCTCATTGAGGAAACCACCCATGCCGCGATGCAGATGGAGGTTTGGCTCCAGCGCAACGCCGCGGGCTGCGAGGTTTATATGGTCGTGCCCGACGCCAGTCGCCGCGACGATGCGCTCAAGCTTGTCACCGACCTGCGCCGCGCCGGCGTTTCCGCAGATCTCCCGCTCTCCGACGCGAAAGTGGCCAAGCAATTCCAAGCCGCCGAGAAATGCGGCGCGAGATTCGCGGTGATCATCGGCCAGGAATTCCCACAGGTAAAAATCAAGATCCTCGCCAGCCGCTTGGAAGAGGAATGCGAAGCCGCCTCTCTTGTGGTGTGGATCAAACAACGCCTCACCGAACCCGACGGGCCTTTGTTGGCATAAAAGAATATCAACCGCAGATGAACGGGATGAACGCAGATGGAAGAGAAGAGATACATGTTCTTGAGACGGAGCGCGTGATCGGCTGTGCGTTTAGAGTTTTGAATACAGTGGGACATGGCTTCTATGAGAAAGTGTATGAGAACGCGCTTGTGGTTGAATTCCGACACCAAGAAATCCACTTTCTCCAGCAGCCTCGCTTCCCTGTCCATCATCGCGACATCACGGTCGGCGAATTCATTCCTGATCTCATCGTTTTCGGGAAAATAGTCGTCGATACGAAAACCATTCCCCGCATTACCGATCATGAAATCGGTCAGATGCTGAATTACCTGCGCGTCAGTGGTCTTCAGGTAGGTCTCATCCTTAATTTTAAATACTCCAAACTTGAGTTTCGTAGAGTCACTCTTTCCCCAAAATCCACTTCTTAATGATCCCCTCTTCCATCTGCGTTCATCCCGTCCATCTGCGGTTAAAAAATCTTTCTTTCACATGTCCATGAGAACACACCACTGCAACGAACTCAAAGAATCCCACATCGGCGAAACCGTCAGCCTGATCGGTTGGGTGAATTCCGCGCGCGACCACGGCGGCGTCATTTTTATCGATCTGCGTGACCGCGAGGGTCTGACGCAATGTGTGTTCCGTCCGGAGGAGGATGCGGTGGTGGCTGAGCTTTCGCATACGCTGCGCGAGGAGGATGTGGTGCGCGTTACCGGAAAAGTCGCGAGGCGCCTTGAGGGTGCGGAGAACGACAAGATGGCCACAGGCACGGTCGAGATCGTGGCGAGCAAGATGGAGATCGTGAACAAGGCGGACGTGCTGCCTTTCCAACTCGACAAGGAGCTTTCCAACGAGGATATCCGGATGAAATATCGTTACCTCGACTTGCGCCGCCCGCGCATGGCGAAAAACATCCGCCAGCGCAGCAAGATCACCTCGGCCGCGCGCCGTTTCCTCGATGAGTCCGGCTTCTTCGAGATCGAGACGCCCATTCTTTCTAATCCTACACCTGAAGGCGCGCGCGATTTCCTCGTGCCCTCCCGCCTCAACCCCGGGAAATTTTACGCCCTCCCGCAGGCACCGCAGCAATACAAGCAGCTGATGATGGTGGCCGGTCTGGAGAAATACTTCCAGATCGCCCGCTGCTTCCGCGATGAGGACTTGCGCGCCGACCGCCAGCCGGAGTTCACGCAGATCGACATCGAGGCGAGCTTCATCGGCCAAGAGGATATCATCAAACTCGTGCAGGGTCTGCTCGGCGCGATGTTCAAAGCCGGCCTCGGTATCGACATCCCGGCGGAGTTCCCGCGCATGACCTACCGCGAGGCGATGGATATCTACGGCTCCGACAAGCCAGACACGCGCTTCGATATGAAAATCACCGATCTCGCCGACGTATTCGGCACGACGGAGTTCAAGATTTTCCGCAGCATCCTCGATGGCGCGGGCGTCGTCCGCGCGATCAACGCGAAGGGCTTTGCGGGCATCACCACAGGCCAGATGAACCGGCTCAACGAGATCGCCGTGCAGGCGGGCTTGCCGGTGAAAAACCTCGCTTTCATCAAGCTTGAAGGCGGCGAATACAAGAGCCCGCTATGGAAAATTTTCACCGAGGAGGAGAAGGCGAACGTAACCTCGAAAATGAACCTAGAGGAGGGCGACATCGTATTCTTCGCCGCCGGTTCCCGCGAAAGCGTTTCCACCATCCTCGGCCGCGTGCGCTCGGAATGCGCGGTGATGCAGGAGCTCAACAACGATCCGGACAAATTCAATTTCCTCTGGGTTGTCGATTTTCCGCTGCTCGCACACGATGAGGAGAGCGGTCATTGGGTTGCCGTCCATCATCCTTTCACCCGCCCGCATCCTGACGATATCGAGCTTCTGGAAAAGGGCGATTACGCCAACGTCCGCGCCGTCGCCTACGACGTGGTTCTCAACGGCTACGAGCTCGGCGGCGGATCGATCCGGATCCACGAAAAGGATCTCCAGGCGAAGATGTTCGGGGTACTCGGCGTCACGCCGGAGGAGCAGCAGATCAAGTTCGCGCACATCCTGGATGCCTTCCGCTTCGGTGCGCCTCCCCACGGCGGCCTTGCTCTCGGCCTCGACCGCATCGCGATGCTCGTCGCCGGCGAGGACAGCATCCGCGAGGTCATCGCGTTCCCGAAAAACAACAAGGGAGCCGACCTCATGGCGCAAAGCCCCTGCGAGATCGGCATGAAGGAACTGCGCGAGGTTTATGTGCAGAGCACGTATAAGAAGAAGCCGGTTGAGTAGTTTGTGCGCTGGGATGTTCCGAACATCCCCATCAGGCGTCGCACCGCGACGCGGAGAATCGGGTGGCGCGGAGTCCGTGGGTTTCAACTCACGGGATACGGAACCAAAATCAAACCGCGTCGCGTAGCAACGTTCCGAACGAAACGATGGCCAACACCTACACCAACCCGCATATCCATCCTGTGTGCAGCGGGTAGGGTTATCACCTGTTTCTCTCCCACGCATCTTCCTTTGGCATTTGCGGGTTGTTGGTCTAGGATCGCGTGGTGAGCGATGAGGTAGCTGATGTGAAAAAGTCCCGCCGGAAACGTGGTGGATGCTTGCGTTGGCTTGGACGTATTACGTTGTTCGGGCTGTTTTTTCTTGTCGTCACCTTGGTCTGGCTCAACGGGCCGGGGATGCGCTGGCTGGGGCCGAAGGTGGCGGCGCACTTCATGGCGAAGGCGGGGATGTCAGGCGAAATGCGCCTAGGCGGCACGCTGCTGGGCGGGGTGGAGGTGTATGACCTTGAAATCACCTCGGCGGAGGGCGCGTTGGAGCGGGTGGTGGTGGACAGGCTGGTGACGGATTACCGCTTTCTTGAACTGCTCGATGGCAAGGTGCGCGGGATTTCCGGCTCAGGGATTCATGCGGATCTGCGCGTAGTGGAGTCGGAGAAAAAGGAAAAGGAGCCGCCGGACTTCCCGGAACTGGCAAAGGATTTGGGGATGGCGCGGGAGAAATTCATGCCGCTCGCCCTCGATCTTTCGGACATGAGCGTCTCCGCGAAACAGGACGGTGAGCGCGTGGTTGAGATCACCGGCGCTTCGTTGTCCCACAAGCCCGGCGCGGATCTCATCGAGCTGGCGGTCGGCACGATCACGGATGCCTCGGGGCGGACGTTGATTTCCCAGAAGGTCGATATCGTCTGGGAGAATGGGAAGCTCGCTATGGGCAGGTTCGATCTGCTGCCGAAGGTGGGTGTGCGGAATTTTGAACTGCTGTTGCCGGAGAGCGGCGCGGTCTCCGCGAACGGCGAGTTCCGCGTGTTCGGCGCAGTTCTGAAGCTGGATGTCGGTGAGGGGATCGGCGATGTGCGCGTGGATCTGACGGAAGGCGCGCTGGATTTCGGAAATCCCATGGCCGGGTTGGGCGTAGGTATGCCGTTGAAAGGGCGGATGACCTCGCTGGCGGTCGAGGTGAGGGATGTGTTCCCGGATTGGACGAAAGCGGTGGGCACGGCGGCGGCTTTCGTGGAGGGATTTTCCTACGACGGCTGGGACGTGCCGGAGACCTCGGTGGGGGTGGCCATCGAGGAGGGGAAATTTTCCGCAAAGGTGGCGGGCAAGTCACTGGGTTCCGATTTCACCATCGATGGGGGAGGGGAGTTCGACCGCAGCGGCATCCAGGAAGGGAAGATCGGGCTGGAGCGCATCGCGGGGAATTTCAACATCGCCGAGGTGTCCCGGGTTCTGCGGGTGCTGGATGCGAAGCTCAAACTGCCAAATGATTTTAAGAAATTCCCCGGCAGTGAAATCTCCGGGAAGTGGGCGGTGGATCTGCGGGAAATGAAATTCGGCGGCGCGGCCGCGGATCTGACCCTGTCGGCGAAGCAAGCGGACGCCAGCCCGATCCAGCTCGACGCGGCGTTCGCGGACGGCATGGTCAGCGTGAAGCGGCTCGCGGCGGAAGGGCTGGAGTTCTCCGGGAAATACACGCTGGATACACAGGCTTACGAGGCGCGGCAGACGTGGGAGAAATTCGACAGCGCGCGCATCGCGCCGTGGCTGGAAGGCGCGGGCATCGTCTCGCCGGGCAGCGGGGTGGTCTCGATGAAATGGGAAGGCTCCGGCATTCTAACAGATATGACCTTGCGCGGCGTGATCACGGAACTGGACGGCACATGGGATCTAACAGCTTCCGACGGCACGCCGCGGCCACCCGTTTCCGCGAAGGCGGCGAAGATCACCTACGACTGGCCGGGAAAGGCGGATGTCAGCGGCTTGGTGGTGCAGACGGAGGGGCAGACCATTCAGCTCGATGCGAAGCTCGCCGACACGCTCCTTTCGCTGGAAAAATTCGTCTGGCTCGATGGCGAACAGCAACTCGCAAAGGGAAGGGGAACGCTGCCCGTGCCCGGGGATTTCTCGAAGATCGATGAATTCCTCGCCAACGACACCCGCCCGCTCGACCTGACGCTCGACTCGGAAACCCTGCCGCTCGCCAAGCTGCGGCCGTGGATCGCGGGCCTGGTGCAGATCGACGAAAAGGCGACTGGGAAGATCGGCCTGAAAATCGCGGGCAGCCTCGCCGCTCCCGAGGTGGATGCCTTTGTCGAGATCCGCGATGTCAGCGTGCCCGGCAAGAGCGAAATCCCGAAGACGGATGTGTCCGTGAAACTCAAGGCGCGGGACGGACGCGCGGAAATTTCCGCCAATGCGGTAGCTCTGGATTACGCCCCGGCGAGCTTCAAGGCGGAGATGGCTTTCCTGCCGAAGAAATGGGCGGAGAATCCCGATTCGCTGCTGGCGGAGGAGATCAAAGGCTCGCTCGATCTGCCGCGCGTCGAGCTGTCCCGTTTCCAATCCATCATCCCCGGTGCACAGGAACTGGCCGGCGTAACGACCGGCAAAGTAGTGATCGCGGGCACCATTGGCGAGCCGAAGGTCGATGGCTCGCTGAACCTCAGCGGCGGAAAACTGCGCATGAATGGCAATGCGATTCCGGAACTCAGCGGCATCGGTTTCGATGTGAAAGCGAACATGAAAACGGTCGCGATCAAAGGCGCAGTGGAAGATCTTGCGGGCGGCAATCTCAGGATCAACGGCACGCTGGAACTCACGAACGCGGCGGGCAACGGGCTCGGGCCCTTGGATGTGAGCGTCAAAGGTGAAGGCCTACCGCTGTTGCGGAACAAATTCCTGATCGTCCGCGCGAACGCTGACCTCAACCTCAAGGGAACCATGACCGATTCCCGCCTGAGCGGCAAAGTGGGCATCATCGACAGCGTGTTTTTCAAAGACATCGAGCTGCTGCCCATCGGCAAGCCCTTCCTCGGCCCCGCCGCCGCCTCGCTGCCGAAGGTCGATGCCCCGGCCAACATCGGGGCGGTTCTGCCGGCTCCCTTTGATGCTTGGACGGTGGATGTCGCGGTGGAAACCGTCGATCCCATCCTCATCCGCGGCAACCTCGGCCGGGGTCGCGTGGATGTGGGCCTGAGGGTTTCCGGAAAACTCTCCGATCCGAAACCGGAGGGGAAAGTGCGCATCGCCGAGCTGGTCGCGCGTTTGCCTTTTAGCACGCTGGAGGTGCGTGAGGGTTTCCTCACCTTCACGCCGCAGAACGGCTTCGATCCCACCCTTGAAATTCGCGGCACGGCGGAGCCTCGACCGTATCGCGTCCAGGTCTATGCCTATGGCCGCATGTCCGATCCCCAGCTCGTGCTCACCTCCGAGCCGCCGCTTCCTGAAAACGAGATCATGACCCTGCTCGCCACCGGCACCACCTCCGCCGGTCTTGAGAACTCGCAGGCCGCGTCCTCCCGCGCGATGCAGCTCCTCATCGAGGAAATGCGGCGCGGCAGGTTTCCCCTCGGTAAACGCCTCCGCCCGCTGCTTGGCTTGTTGGACAGCGTCGATTTCAGCCTCGCGGAGACGGATCCCTACGATTCGGATTCCTACAGCTCGGCCACCTTGAAATTGAGCGAAAAATTGTATGTCACGGCAGGCCTCGCTGCGGAAGGTGATCAGCGCGTGATGGCGATATGGAGGATCAGGTTCCGATGAAATTTCCGCTCCCCATCCTTGCCCTTGTCGGCGCGCTCGCCTTTTCCGGTGTCGCGTTGGCGGAAACGCGCATCGAGATCCGGGGCATGACCAGCAAGAGCGAGCGCGAAGTCCTTCAGCTCATGGGCGACCGGCTCGTCTATGTCCGCGAAAAATCCGCCAGTCCATGGCGCGCCGCCGACGCCGCTTTCCTGCTCACGAAAATCCTCCGCAACGACGGCTACAACGATGTGAAGGTCACGCCGAAGGTCGTGTCGCCGGATCGCATCGCGCTCATCGTCGATGAGGGAAAAAGGCTCGCTCTCGGAAAAGTCACGATCACCGGTGAAGGCGATGCGAAACAGCTCGCGAAGCTTTACGCGCTGCCCGCCCAGAAGGACATGCCATTCGGCGCGGGCGCACCCGCTTTCCACGAGGAGGATGTGGAAACCGGCCTCGGCTACATCGAGCAGCAGCTCCACTCGGAAGGCTATTGGAATGCGGATGCGATCCTAAGCGAACGAGTGACAGATCAGAAATCCGGCAAGGTCGATGTCACCATCACAGTCGATCGCGGGGAGCGTTTCAGGATCGGCAAACCCACCGTTTCCAGCCCGGACGGGCGCGGCGTGAAGCGCGCGGCGACGACGTGGGAGCCTTTCATCGGCGAGTGGGCGACGACCGAGAAAATCAACGGCCTGCGCGCCGCGATGGAGGTGGCGTTCATCAGCAGGGGCTATCCCGACGCGAAGATCCGCATGGAAAGCAGTTTGGGGAAATCCACCTACCAGCCCGCGTTCTTCATCAATCTCGGCACCCGGGTGCGCTTGCTGGAGGTTCATGCGGAAGGCTTGGAACTCACCCAGCCGCAGCGCGTGAAGCGCATCATGGAACCGCTGGAAGGCGAGTGGTACGACCAGGCGGCGATGAACGCGAAGGTGAAGCGCCTGCTCGCCACCGGCGCGTTCGAATCCGTGCAGGTGGAGACCTACGAGGTTTCTAGTAAACGGATCGATGCGACCCTCCATTTTCGGGAGGCTAAGGCGAGGGAGATCAGCCTCGCAGCGGGGGCGGAGACGTTCTACGGGCCGCTGTTCCGCGCGGGCTACACCGACAGGAATTTCCGCGGCAGCCTCAAGGGGTTTTCCGCCGGTATGGAATTCAGCGGACGCGGCGCGCTCGGCGAGGTGAAGCTCACCAACCCTTGGTGGCGTGGCTCGGAAACGGCGCATACGCTCCGGCTGTATTCGCTCGTGAAAGCATTCGAAGGCTACACCTCCTTCGAGTCCGGATTCGAGAGCGGATGGAAATGGCAACCCTCCAAGCGCCGCCACATGGAGCTGGTGCTCGGATATTCGTTTCTCACGGTCACGGACGATGGATTGCCCTCCAACCTCCTCGGGGAAACCGATTACAACCATATCCGCGTCGCATTCACCCACACCTGGGATCACCGCGACAGCGCGATCCTGCCGAAATCCGGCTGGCACTTCGGCATCCCCGTCCAGGTCGGCGCGGCCATCGGCGAGCAGATGGAAACCTATGCGAAGGTCGGAATGAATGGCGGCTACTACCTTCCGTTGGGCGATAACCACCTCCTCGGCATCGGTGGCTTCGCGAACTGGGTTTTCCCCACGGAAAACATCCAAAGCCTGCCGGTGGACTTGCGCGTCTTCAACGGCGGCGCGCGCAGTGTCCGCAGTTTCCCGGAAAGGGAACTCGGCCCCAGCTTCGGCGGCAATCCGTATGGCGGCGATTTCAGTTGGTGCGTGAACACGGAACTCAGCCGCGCAGTCACCGGCCCGCTGACCGCCGTGGCCTTCGTCGATGCGGGCGCGGTCACCGGCAACTACACCGGCATCCGCGAAGGCGGCCTCGAACTCGCCGCCGGCCTCGGCCTCCGGCTCGATCTCCCCATCGGCCCGGTGCGCCTCGAATACGGCCACAACCTTTCCCAAGACACCGGCGAACCAAGCGGCACATGGCACTTCGCCATCGGCGCGACTTTCTGACGGGGCGCGCACGTGCCGCGCATACTGTTTCGGGCGACCCCGCCGGAAACTCGTCTGGCGATGGGGCGGGCGTTGTTTCTGCTTTACGGCGCACGCGATCATTCCAGCAAGCGGAGAGCGAGGGCGCACTCCGCGACACGCGGGGGCGCGTGTGCTCCCCCTCTGAAAATTTCCCCAAGGAAATCGGCTGCCCGTGCGTTTCATCAGCACCATGAGCATTCACGCACAACTCAGCCCGGAAGCACTCGCTCGCCTTCAGCAACAGCGCAGAAACTCGACGATATCCTCTTTCGTGGTGTCGATCCTTGTGGTCGTCATCATCGCCCTGATCCTGGGGATTTTCCTCCTGCCGAACATCGTCAAGGAAACCCCGGTCATCGTGACCTACGCAAGCAGTCTGGATGAGGAGACAAAGGTTGAGGAGAAAAAGGTCACCACAAAAGTGATGCGCAAACCCTCCTCTCCATCTTCCTCAATGGCAAAGGTGATCGCAGCCAATAACCAATCCCCTACCGCGGTTCCTGTTCCCGATCAGCTCACCAACGCCCCTTCCCTAGACTTCGGCGACGGCGACGACTTTGGCGCAGGTTGGGGTGATGGAGACGGCTCGGGCGGCGGTGGCGGCTTCACTGGCATTCCCCCTACGATGAAGGCGCGTTGCTCCAAGGCGGACCGCATGGCCCGCTTGCTCGCCGAAGGGGGCACGCCCGAGTGCGAAGACGCCGTGGTAAAATGTCTGAACTGGCTCCAATCTACGCAGAATCCTAACGGCAGCTGGACGAATAACTACCCCGTCGCCATGACCGGCTTCGCGCTTCTCGTTTACCTAGGCCACTGCGAAACCCCACAATCCCCTGAATATGGCGAAACGGTGCTCAAGGCCATTACCTATCTCATCGATGTAGGTATGAAAAATGACGGAAGGCTCTCAAACCTAGATGCCACTCATAATCATTGGGTCTATGAGCATGGAATCGCCACCTACGCCCTCGCCGAGGCCTACACATTCTGCAGCCAGCTCAAGATCGTGATCCCCAACCTTGATACCGTTACCAAACAAGCCGGTGACATGATTATGCAGGGGCAGACGCATGAAGGGGGCTGGCTTTACAAGTTCGAATCCAGCGGTGGCGGTGACAACTCAATCGGTTTCTGGCAGATTCAGGCACTCAAAGCCTGCAAACACACGGGCCTGTGGCCCACCAGCAAGTTCACCAAGACGATCCGCAATGCCCTTGATTGGCTGGAAAAAGTGCAGGGCGAAGACGGCGCGATCGGCTACCTCAATGACTCGAAAAGGAGTCCGGGATTGACCGGCGGCGGAGTGCTCGCCTTCCAGATGTGGGATAAAGGCAAATCCGGTCCGGCAAGAAAGGGAATCAAATGGATTTCCGAGAATTCCGAGTTTGAATGGGGTGAGGAAAATTCCAACCTGTATTACCACTACTACCACGCACAGGCGATGATCAACCAGGGAGGCAAGGCATGGAAAGACTACAACGAACGCTTCCGCGACGTGCTGGTGAAAGCTCAAAACCCCGACGGCTCATGGACACAGGCGGGCATCTCACACGGTCCAATTAGCGTCCATATGGCCACCTGCCAAGCCGCACTCATGCTGGAGGTTTACTACCGCTTCCTTCCCGGTACTGGTGAGAAATAACGTATCGGATTTTCCGTTGCCTTCCGCCCATAAGCCGGATACACCCTCCCCAGCCTTCCCGAAGGCAAGGCCGGCTTAGCTCAGTTGGTAGAGCAACTGATTTGTAATCAGTAGGTCAACGGTTCGAGTCCGTTAGCCGGCTCCACTTGTGGAGCCAATCACGGACGAGAACCCCAGGTTCGAAAGCCCCTGTCGCTGGTAGCGACATTTTGTTGGAATGTGGCACAGCCACACATCCCGCTTGGATGCCGCGAAGCGGCATCAATCCGTTAGCCGGCTCCACTTTTTCCAGTGGTTCTATTCCAGAAATTTTTCTTCCTAGGAAGGCAGCCGACACAGCGATTAGGCCGCGTCAGCATTTGTCACAGCCTTGGCAGAGGAGGTGCATTGAGCGCGAACCTTCAACGCCCGCTTGGCACCTTATCTCCGGGCAGGTGCTGTAAATTTTTTAGTGCCCAGTTTTATGTCCAGTTTTCCGCAACAGCTGCAGACGCCGAGAATTCTTGCCGCCGCCACTTTCTCGCGCATCTGGGCGTTGGCTTTTTTACGTCTCTGTTTTTCGCGTTCGACGCGTTCTTCCAAACTAAGTTTCATGGATACCGATTCGTAGCTCTGCCCGGTCAGTCCAATAGTTCCTCCTTGGGTTCGGGAAGGAAAAAGGAAAGGATCAGGCTGACGAGATACACGCCGAAGCCGACTGCTGCGGCTGTGTAAGCAAGCTTGGCCGGGGCGGCGGCGATGTCCGCGGTGGTGGCGAGGGTGGTGGTGATCCAGGCAAAGGAGGTGCCGATGAGCCGCCCGCCGATATTGGCGGCGAAGCTTTCGCCAGTGCCGCGAAGGTGCATGGGATAGACGCGCGGCAGGTAATTTCCCCAAAAGCTAAACTGCCCGACGGTGAGCAAGCCTGCGAAGAAGATGCCGATCTGCAAGGGCATAAGTCCGGTTACGCCGCAGTAGGCGAAGACCAGCGGCATGACGATCAAGCCGGGGATGACAAACAGCCGCAGCAGCTTGCGGCGGCTGATGATGATGACAGCCAGATACGCCAGCATGAAGCGACCTACCAAGCCGCCGACTTCCTGGATCTTTGTGGTGTTCGCCGCGATGGATTGCTCCGCCTTTTTACCGGCAACGATGGAGGCCTTTTTGATGACCGCCGCGGGTTTACCTGCATTCGCCTCAGCGGCTGCGGCCGAGGCAGCCTGCGAAGCGGCCTTCACTTCCGGCAGACCCGGGATGATGCGCGGGATGTGCTGAATGGCTCCGAACGCGGCGCCGTAGGCCATGGCAAACATCGCGGTGGTGACAAGCGTGGTGCGGCGGAGCTCCGGGGTGAATAGCTCGCGGATGCTGGGGCGCTTGAGGGTGCCCGCCGCCTTCTTCTGCGCCCACGCCGGTGACTCGGGCAGGAAGGGTCGGATGAGGATCAGCGGGATGGCGGGAATCACGCCGGACATGAGGGTGTAGCGCCAGGCGGCATGCTCGTCCCCCACTGTCCCTCCACCAAACAGGCCGCTGAGGAAATCGGGCAGATGGATCGCCGGAAAGCTGCCTGAATACTTCACGCAAATGCCGTAGGCCACCGCCACCATCAGGCCGCCGAGGGATGAGAAGGCCTGCGTGTAGCCGAGGACTTTCTCCCGCTGTTTCGGATCGGGGAAAAGCTCGGCAAGCCATGCCACCGCCGCGACGAACTCCACGCACACGCCGATGAAAACCAGGCAGCGGAAGAACAACAGCATTTCCACGCTCGTTGAGTATCCGGCCGCGAAGGCCGAAAAAGCATAAAGCAGAATGCTCCACGTCAGCACCCGGCGACGCCCTAAGCGATCTGTTAGATACCCGCCCAGCAGGCCGAAGATGCCGCCCGCGATGGCCGGGATGAAAAACAGTTTCCCGATCCAACTGTTGAACTCCGGCGAGCCAGGCGCCGCGCCGATGAGTTCCTGCAGGGCGGGCCCGACGATCAGCGGCAGCATTAGCAGCTCATAGATGTCGAAGGCGAAGCCCAAGGCGGCGATGGTGCAGATCAGCCATTGGGTGCGGGTGAGTTTGAGGGCGGACATGGGTAAGAATGGTTGTTGTGTTGTTTAAATCATCGTGCCGCATCGCGGACAAGTCCGATACCGTTATCAGGCGCGGTCTCTATCAGGGCGAGGGGCGTTTCAGTGACATCGTGCCGCGGTCGCCCGCGCTTTGATAGGTGGCTGTGAATACTTCACGGGTGAGCTTGCCTTTGACCTCATAGGTTCCGAGACCTCCGGGAAGTTTCATTTCGCCGGTAAGTGCGAGGGAGCCGTCTTCGCCCAGCTTGGCGGGGATAGTGTGGGTGTAGTCGCCGAACTTGAAAACTCCCCAACCGGCACGGTAGCGGAAGTCGTATTCACCCGGGCGGTCAGGGCTTGGCTGGGCAATGCACCACAGCGGGCCGGTGTGGCCGTTGACCTCGCTTTTCCAATTACCCAGCCATGGGCCTTCCGCATTGGCGGGTGGGCGAGGGAGAGCGGCGGAGGCTTCGGTGAATCCGCGGTGGTAGGGATTCGCGCAGGAGCAAAGCACCAGCGAGAGAGCGACAGCGATGAGGTGGGATTTCATAAAGCTGGCATGGTGGGATAAATCACTCGCCGGTGATTTTCCAAAGATGATTTTCGGTGCGCAGATAAAGGGCTCCATCGAGCAGGACGGGTGAGGCTAGCGTGCGTTCGGCAAGGTCGGTTTCGAATTGGATCTTCGCGGCGGCGGGAGAGATTTTTACGACGTAGCAAACTCCGTCTTCGGTCACGGCGTAGAGGGTGTCGCCTGTTAGAATCGGCGAGGCAGAGAAATTTCCGGGGAGCTTTTCGTTCCAGACCGGCTCGCCGGATTTCGCGTCGAGACTGGTGAGCGTGCCGGTGTCGTCGAGCGCGAGGATCTGTCCGCCGGTGGCGATCATGGACGGGGTTTTCGGCATCCGGCGCGTGACTTCCCATTCAATGTGCGTTTTCGTGACATCGCCGCTGGCTTTCCCGAGGCGGACAGCGATGAGCTTGGGAACGTTGTAGCCGGTGGCGACGTAGGCCATGCCATTGGCGACGACCGGCCGCGGAACCACCGAATAGCCTTCGCCGTAGGTGACTTTCCAAAGCAGGCGTCCGTCATCTGGCGCGTAGGCTCCGATCATACCGCTGCCCGCACTGAGGATTTCCGTGCGGCCATACGTTTCCACCACGAGCGGGGTACTGAAGGAGAACTTGCTGCGGACTTCCTGACCGCGCGGGGTGCGCCATGCGATGGTGCCGTCCTTCCGGTTAAAAGCGACGATGGTGGGGTCGATCTCGGCGTCCGCGTTCACTACGAGTAGGTCGCCTACGATGACAGGTGAGCCGCCGTTGCCGTGCATCGGTTTGTAGGAAACCTGGGTTTTCCAGATGATCTCGCCATCATCGAGGCGCAACGCGGCGGTGCCCATGTGGCCGAAGTGGACATAAACCACACCGTCCGCGATGAACGGTGTGGAGCTGGCCAGGCTGTTCTTGCCGTGGAGGGCGGACGTTTTCTCGGCGGAGGGCTTGAACAAATCGATGTTCCAAAGTGTTTTGCCGGTCGCGACATCGAGGGCGAAAGCGGTCAGATGCGTGGTGTCGCCGTCCTTGCGCGAGCCGGTGAGAACGATTTTCCCATCGGCGATGACGGGCGACGACCAGCCTTGCGTGGTCATCGGGATTTTCCATGCGATGCCGGCATCCTTGCCCCATTTCATCGGGCCGTTTCCGCTGGTAATTCCCTGGCCGGTCGGACCGCGGAACTGCGGCCAGGCCTCGGTCGCCGTTGCGAGGCTGGCCAAGAGTCCGGCGAGGAAAAGGCAACGGATTTTCATGTTCGGGATCGTAGGGCTTGGGAACGGCAAGTCAATTGCTGGAAGAGATGGCGACGGCTCCGCTTGCACTCGGCGTAACGCCCGTGGTGTGGAACGAAGTCGCTTCTTGTGCGACAGCTATTATCCGACCGGTCAAAATCACGGACTTTCCCACACGCTCCAGCCGGTTTGGAAAAATGAGATCGCGGGGAACCACACCGACAGGAATTCCGGATTATTGAATGCTAGGAAATTGCTTTTTCACCTAAGGCGGAGAATACACTGGGGAGCCGCTCTGGGAAGGGGAAAAGGGGGTTATGGCTCCGGGATCGGGCAGAAAATCCCTCCCGTGAATGAAATGCCTTGCCGTAGCGGCGGCCTTTTCAAAAAGCTTGGCTTTGAGCGGCACCAGCCCTCTCTCAAATCCCCACCCGCAAGTCCCGCACGCTCCACAACACCCCCTTCGCCGCCGCGCCGCTGCCCCGCATCCGCCGCGCACCATCCTTCCTCCTTTCCGTGAACCTCTCCCGCGCCCCCGCGAACGCCTCGTTCACGAACTCTTTGCTCCCGATCACCGCACCGTCCGTGAAATATCTCACCCGTTTCATCAACATCCCGGCCATACCAAGATCTGGTAGCACCGTTTCGTTGTCCTTTGACGCAAGCATCTCTTCCTCGTTCTTGGTCGCTGCTTGGCTTCTCTTTCTTGTGTCTTGTGTCTCCGAGTCTTGTGTCTTCCCCGGCTTCCTGCCCAGTGCCATGCCCATCGCACGACGGTAGATCCTTGAAACCTCCTTCCACTTCTCCGCCTCAAAGCCAGCCCCCTTGTGGCTCATGCACGCGCGCACAAGCCCTTCCCGAGCCTTCTTCCCGTTTCCTTTCGCGCCGCTGCCCACCGCCTCGCCGTAGCTGCTCCAGCGGTAATCCGCAGGATCGCCAACCATCCCCGCACGCACCGGATTCAGGTCGATGTAGGCTGCGATCGTCCGCGCCGCCGTCCCGCTCTCCACGATCACGCTTTTGAAACGATCCTCCCAAAGCGTTCCCGTGCGGTTGTGCGTGCGGTTGAACCAACGGGTGAATCTTTGCAAGAGGGTCTTCATAAAATCGCTCAAATCATGCATCCTGGGCGTAAAACGTCCGTGGATCTCAGCAACAGTATCCATGTTTTCCCCATCGCCATCGCCTTCCGTTCGAGCCGCCGAAAGCTCATCGGCCACACTTTTCACGAAATTCTCGGCATAGAGCACACCCAGCCGCTTGAGAAGCTCCGCGTCGCTCAAACCGGCCTTCGGCATCGGTGGAACCTCAAGCAGGATATGGAAATGGTTCGACATCACGCAGTAGGAAAGCACCCGGCAGCCGCTGAAATTCTCCATCATCCGCATGAACATACGGAATTTCCCCCGCTCCTCATCCCCGAACACAAACCGCCGGTCAACCACACGAGACGTGAGGTGGTAAACGGACGGCCTTTCCTCGGATTCCGCCCACGGAGTGAGCCAGCGCTTCGTTCCTTTCTTGCCTGACATGCCCCCACCCTGCCCGGCTTTTCTCCGCAGTCAATGGATTTCTGTCATTTTTCCGGGAATTTTGCATTCAGAGTTGAATACAGCGGCGACGAACGAGAAGTCGAGCGAGAGCCGCTTGCCGAGTCGCAGTTGCTTGCCGTTGACGTGGATGCGAAACAACTCGCGGGAAAAGTCGGATGGATAGAACACCTTTTCGCCCGCGATGACTTGCTCCACCTGGTAGAACCCGCGCCCGTCCCATGCGAAGAATCCCGGAGCGGCGAGCTTGGTCGAGCGACGGCCGAGATAGCCGGGGATCACCAGTGGCGCGGCGGTGTTAGTGTAACGATAGATCACGCCGCTTACCGGTGAGACGGGCAGCACGTTCGCCGTGGTGAAGACCAGCGGATCGACATACACGGCTGGCAACAATCCACCCACTCGCGGGAGGTCGGCAAGTTTGATCGAGGGCACATCCTCCGCTTCGATCTTCTGGCGCGTAGGAAACACCTCGAAGACTTCCGGGAGTTCCCATGCTGCAATCACGGTTTGCGTTGGCGCACTCACGGAGGGATTTGATGCTGGGATGAACGCTTCAAGCACTTCAACGCGCTCGCCCAAGTCATCGAGGATGAGTTGCAGCCCTTCAATCTGGGGGATCGTGTGACTGTGTGCTTGAAAGACAGAAACCGGACCTGCCGTGGAAATGGTGACGACATAGCCGCTCAGCGCTGGGGAATCCTCGAAGGCAATGCTCAGATCGTCCTCGCCGGTGAATGTCACGGCCAGCGGTTCCACGATGGCAAACTGGCCGCCATTTTCCCGCACCGTCACATGCAAGTCGCGGGTGCCAAGGTTGTGGCTGATGGTGAAGTCCGAATTCTCACCGTCACCGATTGGCGCGACGTAATGCTGTGAGCCGGTGATGATCTGGTCTGGCGTGAACGGGATGTAAGTCCTGCCGTATGGTGGGCGAAGCCAGTCGATGTTGGCGGCAGTTTCGAGTCCTTCCCAGTTGAGTTCGCGAATCAACGAGATCGGTGCGCGGAAGGGGGTGAGCGTGTAAGTCTTCGTCGGGTCGTTTTCGTCGCGGACAGTGACTTCGATTTCCAACTCTGGCTTTAACTCTGCTGCGCCGCGAAGTGCTGCGGCAATCTCAGCCGTGTTGAGATCGAGGTTGATGGTCGGATCACCGGGCGGCGCGGAAAACACGGCGACTTCGAGCAACTCGTGGTCAACGCCAGCCATCGAGCCGTTGAAGGTGATGTGGGCGATGTTGGTCGCTGGGTTGGTGACAGAGAACGATCCTCCATCGTCTGCCAGCGAGGAAAGCGCGTCCTGAATTTCCTCCGGTCCATCGTCCGCCGATAGCTCGCGGGTTTTCTTGTATCCACGGCGCAACTGGTAGGTTCCTTTGAATGTCGGCTGGATTTTGAGCGCCTGGATTTCTGGCCAGATTGTGGTGGCAGATATCCCGCCTGCTTGCACCTCGCTCACGGTAGGCGCTGGCGGCACGATCAATTCAAAGCTCGCCGTGGATGCCAGCGGTGCCTGCACAAGCCGGACCTCATGGCGGTATTGTCCCGCTATCTCCGTTGATCGCACCCGCACAAACGACACAGGTCGAAGTTCTGATAACAGACCAACGGCAGAGTGTCCGGATAACGAGATTTCCTGCACGCCGGTGGAAATGATCCACGAGCCATCCTGCTTGCTCACCACCGCGTCATCCAATCCGATGGCGGCAAGAGCGGTTTGTATCGCGCCCGCCGTGGCGTCGTGTGGGATCGACGCGGTGTTTTGACCGTCCACTCGCAGCACAAAAAAGCCAGTCGTCGGGCGAGCATCGACGAATCCGATAGAGGCGCGGATGTGCGTCACAATCCTCTGCACCTCGATGGGCGAACCTTCGATCGATTCAGCGAAGCGTAGTCCGATGCGCACCTTGTCCCCCTGGACGAAGGCCGGGAATGAAATCGCGCTGCCGCCAAGCGTTGTGGTCAGCCTGCGGGTGGTGAGATTGGCGTAAACGGTGGCCTGCATGGGGATGTCCTGCCCATGCCTGCCGCGTCAACTCGCGGGGCGGAAAATGCCGCTGCCTTTTTACAAATCAAAGCCAATCAACTCATCACCCATGCCGAAAACAGATACTGGCTCACTTGTAAAATGTCATTGCCTGATTCCAATCGTCCCATGCCAATATCTGAATGCCGCGGGTGTATGCCTCCACTAAACATCGCACCCCAAAAAGCAGCCCGCCCGCGGTTTTCGTGCCGGAATCCACCGGCCTACTCACAGCGGACGAGCTTTTTTGGGGTTTGTCATATCCGCATAGCGGGCATGAGCGGGATGACGGCCGGTTCAGTTCCTGCTCATCAGAGAGCCATCCGACTCTCCATGACTGAGCTGCGGGCGACACGAAAACCGATGTTGTTGTTCGTGTTGGACGGGTTGTTGTTGTTGCGGTTCGCGACGCGGCAGTTGTTCGCGTTGTTGTTCCAACTGCCGCCCCGGTTCACCCGGTTCGTGCCCGATGGCCGGCATCCGATGGTTTTCCATCACACTGCGGCGGAATGCGTGCGAGCTTGCCGGAAGCACAAATGCAGTCAGCGCCGTGAGACGTTGTTGCACCTGGCTCTGGTTGAGCACACCGCGGTCATGCAGCTTGGCTAGGGTGGTGAGCCGCCGCCGGTAGCGTAACTTACTACGGCGGTTCAGCGCCGTGTGACGTGGGAAAATGCGGTACCCAAGAAAATCCATGCCACGCGATGTTGGCTGAGGCGATGGCGGGTGCTTGAGCGTGAGGCCCAGATGTGCCTCCACGTAGCGCTGTATTTCCCAGCCCAGTTCAGCCATCGCCGCTTTGTCATCACCCCAGCACACGAAGTCGTCCATGTAGCGACAATACGCCTTCACCGTCTGCTGCCCATGGCAGAACCGATCCAGCGGCCCGAGGTAAAAATTTGCCAAATGCTGGCTCGTCAGGCTGCCGATTGGAAGGCCGCGTCCTTCTTCACTCCGGTGGCCCCGCAGCAATTTCTCCAGCCAATACAAAACCTCCGGATCTTTGAAAACCCGGTGCAATCTGAAAATCAACAACTCATGCGGCACCGACTCGAAATACTTCCGGATATCCAACTTCAGATGCCAAGCACAGGCTCGTGCCGCCTTCTCGGCCACCCCGATTGCTGCCAGCCTTCCTTTCCCCTTGCGGCAGGCGTAGCTGTGGAAGATCGACTGCTTTTCCAACACAGGCTCACACAGATTCATCAACGCGTGATGGAACACGCGCTCTTGAAAATGCGCTGCGTGAATCGTCCGGCGCTTGGGGTCATGCACCTCAAACACATGAAAGCGACCCGTCTCAAAGCTCCGATCAAGCAACTCTTCGCGCAGGCGGTCCAAGCGCTGATCCAGATTTTCAGAAAACCGCCGCACTTCAAGCTTCCATCGCTTGCCTCGGGCCGCCTGATGAAAGGCCCTTGCCAGATTTTCACGCTCGGTGATGACCGGCCACAAGTTTCCCACACGTTTCACGCCGGGCCTCCCTTCTCCGCCAGAAGTAAGAGGAAGGCTTTGCCGTATTTTTCCAACCTTGCCGCACCGATCCCCTGAATGTCACCCATACCTGTCAGGGAATCCACCTTGCCCGTCACCATCGCCGCCAACTGCTCGTTGGTGAAAATGCTGTAGGCGGGGATCGCCTCCTTCTCAGACAGCGCCTTGCGCAGATCCCGCAGTTTTACAAACCGCGCAAAATCTCCCTCACTGAGGATTTCCCGGTAATCCACCTTCGGCGCGGCACTGCCTCCGCTGCGACTGCGATCCGTGCCCAGCACGCCATCCAGATACTCAATACAGAACGCCCAAAACGAATCCTCCCCATTGGAAACAAATTCCTTCTTCACTGACGCAATCCGCCCGCCCCGCAGCAGTCGATTCAGCTCCTCCTTCGCGCTCCCCTGCCCGTTGGCAGGAATCTGGATGAACTCAAATGGCATGTCTCATTTTATGAAAAATTTCGCGAGCAGGGGCTTCGCCCCTACAACCCCTCTTGCTTTTCTTTTCCATTCAAAATCCATCATTCAAAATCCAAAATTACTCTACCGCTCCACTCCCTTCACTTCATTGCCTGCGGTCGTCCCTCCCTTGGCCATTCCGTTCCGTTCGCTCCGCTCCTGCTGCTACCTAAGGAACTGAACTGCGGGCGACACGAAAACCGATGTTGCTGTTCGTGCTGGACGGGTAGTAGGAGTTGCGGTCCGCGACGCGGCAGTTGATCGCGTTGTAGCGCCAACTGCCGCCCCGGTACACCCGGTTCGCGCCCGAACTAACACCCCTTGGATCGGTCGGTGTGCCCGTATCGTAGGTTCCATACCAATCCCAGCACCACTGCCAGACATTGCCTGCCATATCATACAGTCCGTAGCCGTTCGCTGCAAAGCTGCCCACCGGTGACGTGTAGGGATACGATCCGGTGGCGTAGGTGGGGTGGTAATTGTTCACCGCTCCGCTCAAATCATAGCTGTATTTGCTGGTCGCATCGTAATTCGCCTGGCCCTGGCTGATCGTGTCGCCCCACGGGAAACGTTTGCCACTTAAGCCGCCACGCGCCGCCTTTTCCCACTCCGCCTCGGTCGGCAAACGGTAGCCGTTAGCGGCCCAATTCACCACCGGAGCCGTGGTGCCCGTCTTCATGACCGCGCCACTTACCGTGTAAACGGGCGTAAGCCCCTCCTGCTGGCTGCGGGCGTTACAGTATTTCACACCATCCCACCATGTAATCGTCTGCACCGGATGATTGCTGGCTTTACCCGCGCCGGCCGCGAGATCGCTGTAGCCGTTGCTAATGGCCCAAGTCCGCACCGTATCCCACTGCGCCTCGGTCACCAGATTCTGCGCCATGTAAAACGCGCTGACATTCACCGTGTGGGTCGGGGCGTTGGAATCACCATCCAGCGCGTCGCCCATGGTGAAACTACCCGCCGGGATCAGCGCGAAGCCGGTAGGAGTTGTGACAGCCGTAACTGTAACCGTGGCCAAGGTCGAATTAACGTTCCCTGCGCCATTGCTCACCCGCACCCAGTAGGTGGTCGTCGCTGTCAACGCGGGTGTCGTGAAACTGGCTGTGCTGGTGCCAACTGGAGTGGTCGTGGTGCCCACCGATCCTTGATACCACTGATAGGTCAGTGGAGTTGAACCGCTCGCCACCACCGACAAGGTCGCCGTACTGCCTGAATTGATCGACGTCGAGGCTGGGTGCGTATTGATCGATGGCGCAACTCCGATCGTAATCGTGCTCAAGACAGATTGCGCCTCGCCAAAGACATTACTTACCTTTACCCAATACCGTGTGGTCGCTGTCAAAACAGGAGTGGTGAAAGAGGCAGAATTCGTTCCCACCGGGGCAGATGTGACCCCGACGTTGCCTCGATACCACTGGTAGGTGAATGGAGCTGTGCCGCTCGCCTCCACGCTCAACGTCGCGGTGCCGCCGCTGGCTATGATTTGTGAAACCGGCTGGGTTGTGATCGTTGGCAGGCGGTTGATCGTCACTGCAAGGCTGCCGGAATCTTTGATTCCTGCGGCGTTGGTCACCCGCACCCAATACGTTGCGTCTTCTGTCAGTGCACCCGTGTTGTAAGAGGAGGAAGTGGCTCCGTCAATCGGTTGGGTGGTGTCTCCCGATTGCCCGAAATACCATTGGTAGCTCAGCCCCTCGCCCGTTGCATTCACCGTAAGGGTGGCGGAATCCTCCTCTTCAATCGCCGTGTTGCTGATCGGCTGGCTAACAAATGTCGGCAGCTGCAGAACATGAACTGCCATTCGGAAAAACTGCTGGGCAGAATTGTTTTGAAAGAACAGTTCGCCGTTGGCATCGATCATGTCCGGCGTTATCGGCACCACCTGCCAAGTCTGCAGATCAGTGGAGTGCTCAAGTTTCAGTTTACTCACGCTCTGCGCCATGAGCGAAACGGGCAGAAGCAAAGCCCAAGCAAGAGCGCATGTGATAACGGATCTTAAATTAGAGAATATCAAGGCCATATAAGGTTAGCCTTACGCCTTCGCCCCGTTTGTGTCCAGTGCAAATTTACAGAACTAGCTAATCGCTAGCGATCCGTGAATTTTGCTCAGAGAGCACCTTACAGTGAGGCGGCCCCGAAAATCCGACCACTTATTGGCTAAGTTAAGCTATGGTGGATGGGTGCGACGGATTGATGGGAGATCATGGTTCTTGGGTCAAGGTTACTCTTCTTCTGGTGGAAAAGAAGGG
>Ga0247837_1002543_pt1 | contig 34174 bp, 29 predicted proteins | sample LaCtaG_2_FD_187115 | JGI IMG/M metagenome (GOLD analysis project Ga0247837, IMG submission 187115) | Freshwater microbial communities from meromictic Lake La Cruz, Castile-La Mancha, Spain - LaCruzMarch2015_14.5m | ecosystem: Environmental > Aquatic > Freshwater > Lake | place: Spain: Castile-La...
ACGGCGCGTGACAAGGCGATAAAAAACAGCGGTGTCGTCAAGGCCTGCAGCCGCTATGGCAACGGGTGCGTTTCTGGTGCCGTGCGGCCAGCCAAGTGGGGCCACGAAGTTCAGCTGAAGAGCGGCACCTGGATCGACTGCCGCCAGGATTGCGGCCGCGCGTTGCTTGAAGAGACCATCGATTTTTGGGATAGCCAAGCCGACAAAGCGCGCGTTGCCGCTCCCTGAGGTTGCCAGATTAGTTCGATGCGCGCTCGTCTTTGTTTTGGCGCACAGGCTTGCCCGATCCATGACCATCCGGCAGCCCGCGCTGCATGAGCGACAGCAGTTCCTCGGGGCTTTTGACATCGATCGTGTGGGGATGTTCGGGATCAGTTTTGCCAACGAGGTCAGAGCGCACATCACCGTCCGGCGTAATGAACAGGGTGCGCGGCACATATGTTCCGTCGGGTGAGAAAGCGCCGTTGGCGACCGGATCTTTATCCACATCGACCAGCACCATCACATAGCTCTGACTGGCCGCGACGACCCCAGGATCTTTGAAGACTTCGCGATATTTTTTGCAAGCTGAACACCAAGAGGCATGAAACACGAGAAGAACCGTTTTGCCGGTGGCGTTGGCCTCCTTGACGCCGCTCTTCAGTGAGCGCCAGTCGATCTCAGCACCGTTCCAGGCTTCCGCCAACTCTGGCTGCCGCGCCTGCGAGAGCGACGGCATCAGAACGGCAGCGATGGCAAACAAAACAGCAGCAATACGGCTCATGGTCGGTCATTCTCCAGGGAACGGCGTCTTGCGGTTATAGATAGCATAGCCATTTACGTTGTCGCCCGGCTTTGGATGACCCGGTTGCGGGGGGAGGCGCTGCACGACCATTCGTGACCTAGCAGCTCGGCTGGGCCGTAGTAAGGTAGCTGGACGAGGTAAGGAGTATCCCCCGCGTGCCGTCAACGCCGTCTGTTTCTGTCAAGGTTCAGCCGCTCCTGTCGCTCGTCAGCGCGGCCGAATGGGACGCGTGCGCCAACCCGGACCCGGCACGCTACAACCCGTTCGTCTCGCACGCGTTCCTGAAGGCTTTGGAAGACGCGGGCACAGTTGGCGGCAAGACCGGCTGGCACCCACAGCATCTTGTCTTAGAGGATGAGCAAGGGGGGATAGCCGGCTGCATGCCGCTTTATGTCAAGGCGCACAGCCAAGGCGAATATGTCTTCGATCATGCCTTCGCAGATGCCCTGCACCGGGCCGGCGGCCGCTACTATCCCAAACTGCAAGGCGCCGTGCCGTTCTCGCCCGTGCCTGGGCCGCGGCTGCTGGTGCGCCCTGGGGCTGCGAGCGGAGACGTTACAAAACTGCTGGCGCTCGCTGGCGTGCAGCTTGCGGGCCAGCTCGAGTGCTCATCGCTGCACATGACCTTCCTCGAGAAAGCCGAGTGGGAGTTGCTTGGCGGCCTCGGTTTTCTGCAGCGGACCGATCAACAGTTCCATTGGCAAAACGCCGGCTACGCCACCTTCGACGATTTTCTCGAGACACTCGCGTCGCGCAAGCGCAAGGCCATCCGCAAGGAACGCTGCGAGGCGCTGGCCTCGGGATTGACGCTAGAGCGGCTCACCGGAGCCGAAATCACCGAGGCCCACTGGGATCACTTTTATGAGTTCTACTGCGACACAGGAAACCGCAAGTGGGGGCGCCCGTATCTCAACCGCAAGTTTTTCTCTCTGCTCGGCGAGGCAATGGCAGAACGCTGCCTGCTGGTCATGGTCAAGCGCGATGGGGCTTACGTCGCCGGCGCGCTGAACCTCATTGGTGGCGACTGCCTCTATGGCCGCTATTGGGGCGCCATCGAGCATCACGCCTGCCTGCATTTCGAGGTCTGCTATTATCAGGCGATCGATTGGGCCATTGCACATGGCTTGCGGCGCGTTGAGGCTGGCGCGCAAGGCTCGCACAAGCTGGCCCGCGGCTATCTTCCCGCCACGACCTACTCCGTCCATTGGTTCGCAGACCAGCGGCTGACAGATGCCGTTGCGCAGTACCTCGAACAGGAACGCCTGGAAGTTGCACAGACCGCAGAGTTCCTGACAAATATGGGGCCATTCAAGAAGTTCGCGGTGGAGGAAGCCGACTGACGGGATATGCCGGAGGCTCGCAACCCTTGACGTAACGCGGTAGCCAGCCATAACCACCTCGTGCTGCCAGCGGGAGACGCCTATGACCTACGATCCGAGCAACATCTTCGCCAAAATTCTGCGCGGCGAAATTCCTTGTCACAAAGTGTACGAGGACGACGCGACGCTGGTGTTCATGGACGTGATGCCCCAGGCTCCCGGCCATGCGCTCGTGGTGCCAAAAGCTGCTTCACGCAATTTGCTCGACGCCGGCCCGGCGGTTCTGGAGCGGCTGGCTGTGGTCGTTCAGAAAATCGCGATCGCCTCGAAAGCCGCCTTTGCCGCCGATGGCATCCAAATCATCCAATACAATGAAGCAGCTGGCGGGCAATCGGTCTTCCATTTGCATTTTCATGTCATCCCGCGCCACGAGGGCGCCGGACTTCGCGCCCATAGCGGCCAGATGGAAAAGCCGGACGTGCTTGCCGCCAATGCCGAAAAACTTCGCGCTGCTCTTGCGCACTAGCCGCACCCAACAAAGGATCACGCCATGATCAGGTACGCTCGAGCCTTCGCTGCCGTAGCTGTCGTGATATGTGCGGCGGCCGGAGTGGCACACGCGGTCAATACGTCGCCCAAGCCCTCCGTTGGCAGCAAGGGCTCCCCGAATGGCCCCGAAGTTTGGCCGATGCCGATCGATACCTTTCTCGCCGGCAACTATCTCGACCGGGCCGATATCGTTCTCACGCGCCGCGATTGGGATCTGTCTTCGACCATCATCCGCTGGGCAACGAACTCGCCATTCTCGCATGCGGCCCTGGTCTTCAACCGGCCCGGACAGGAACCGGGCATCGGCAATACGTTCGTGATCGAATCGGGCACCAGCGGCGTCGACCTCACAAACCTGCGCGACTATGCCCAGGACAAGAGTTCGTTCATTGCCATCAAGCGCTTTAGAGGCACTTGGTTCGATGAAGCAAAGCAGGCGCGCGTGCGCGGGCTGCTGCTCGACAAAATCAAAGCTTCCTACAACTATTGGGCCATTGGCAGCATTGCGCGAACGCTATGGTTTGGCGTGCAAAACAAGCTCACTAAAGAAACAGACATAAAGTCCCAGCGCGAAACCACTCTTGAGTCCTACAAAGAAAAAGATTGGGAACCGCCCAGCGAGTTCATCTGCTCTGGGCTCGTGCAAATCGGCTTTGTGGAAACCGTGCTCGAATACATCAATCGCGGCGAGCTCCCACCCTCGGCACTCAACGATGTCGTGTTCCAGCGCGGCGCACAGCGCTGGTTGCCCGACAAGGAGGGCTGGGATGCCCTAGGGGCGGACGGCAAACAATCGGCTGCCTATTTCAAGCAGCAGAATTACCAAGCGCTCGAATCCGTTACCCCGGACGATCTGGCCAAAAGCCGCAAACTCGAATGGCTGTATCTGATCCGCGACGGCAAGGTGCACAAAGTGCGCACCCTGGCTGAAGTGATGTTCTTGATTGGCGAATAAAAAACAGGACGCCTGTGCAGCGTCCTGTTTCAACTGTGATGTTGTGATCGCCGCAAATCAGGGCGCTTCGTACATCTGGCGGTAGCTCGCGGCCTGCTCGGCCGGGAGGCGTTTGAGCAGCGGGCGCATCGTCTCGTTGCCAACCATCTTGCCCTTGCGCTTGTAAAGCCAGTCCGAAATTTTTTCCGGATTGATCTCATAGACCTGACCAACGTGCACAGACTTGACCGTCTCGGGCGTGTTGTTGATGATGCCCGTGATTTTGCCGTCGCGGCGCTCGATGTTCGTCAACCAGAAATGTTCAACTTCAGACGACGACTTCCCCTCAATCGCGACTTTCAGCGAGAAATCGGTTTCGCCAGCGCCCGGGTTTTCGAGTTTCGACCAGAACTCGGGCAATGAGGAGCGAGCCTTGCCGATGGCAGCTTCCATTTCATTGTCGCCGGTCTCTACGCGCACGACAGGGTCTTGGCCGGTGCCAGCCACTGGGACCGGCTCGGAAGCCGATGCGGCGGCAGGGCTGATATCGGGCTTTGTCAGTTCAGCGACTTGTAAAGGCTCAGTTGGTTTGACAGCCACGGGAGCGGCCGGGGTCAGCGCACCGACCGGTGCAGCCGGTGCGGGTTCTTGATCTGCGGTCGGCACCATGCTGTCGGATGTTTCTTCAACACTCGTGGCCGGTTGAGCCTCTGAAGCTGCAGCCTCGTTGATCACTTTCGGCGCAACGGTCTGCTGTTCAGGGGTGGGAGGGGTTGCAGCGGCGGGAGCAGCCATTGCTACCGGGGCTGAAACCGGCGCGGCGGCAGCAGCGGGCCTTTCTTCCATTACCGGTGTGGCGGTAACGGCAGGAGCGGGCGCATCGGACGCAACAGCCTTGGCCGGGACGGTAGCAACGCCTGACGGCTTCATCGCTTCCGCGGGCGGGGCTTCTGCAGGCGTGGCTTCAGGGGCCGGCGCGGCAGCCTTTTCGATTACAGCTTCAGCCGTCGCAGCTTGCACGGGCATCGTTGGTTGAACCTTGGCAACCGGCTTTTCCTTCACAGGCGCTTTTTGCCCAGTTTCCTTGGAGATGCGCTTCATCCAGTCGCCCGAACCATTTGCGCCCGGGTTCGTTGTTTTACTGGTCTTGGCATCTACGACGGCCGGAGTAACGGTGGTCACCCAGCTTCCGTTTGAAGCGGCAGCAGCAGCAGCGGCCGATTTAGAGCGCGCGACACCACCGGGAACCGCTTGATAGGACCGCGAGCTCGACTCGTAACAGCCGGCCTCACAACTGATCAGCGGCTGGCCAGATTTCGCTGACGCCTCGGACGAATTCGGAATCATCTCGCCGGACGAGATCGCCTTCCGGGCGGCGCGCGGCTCGATAAAGACAATCTGCGCACTTTTCTCGGACGGGCACCCGCCTTCACAGACGACCACATTGTGATCCGGGTTGGCCTTCTGCAGCGCATGAAGCTGACCTTCTGACTTGCCATCCTGCTCAACCGTCTGCTTGGCGCGTTCGGTGTAGTAGTCGGGCCGCGAGGGCGGCAATGGCTTTTCGTCAGAAACAGGTTCGGCGGTACGAGGGGCAACAGGTGCTTGAACAGGCGCATCCGTCGCGGCGCTGGCATCGGAAGCTGGCTGTGAGGGCTCTTCGCTTGCCGTTTCCGGTTGGGGATCGCTCACCGCTTCCGAGGGAGCCTCGTCGTCGCTTGCCGGGCCATCAGAATTGACTTCGGGCGCTTGCTCGGCAGCGGCTTCGCCGCTCGCCTCAGTCATTTGCATGACTGGCCCATGATCGCTCCAACCGGCCTGCGCCGGAGACCCGGCTAGTGCTACTGCCAAAGCCAGGGCCGCAGTTAAAGACGGCTTGGAGACACAAACGTCAGTCATGATGGATTACCCGCAACGCTACAGACATTGATGAAACTGAAACGATTGTCGCAAATGCAAGTAAACGAACCGTTTACCGTGTGAGAGCAGGCGAGAGATCCTTTGCGCCTCCCGCCCCTACCGTCTGCGACTGTCACGTCATGCAGTACTTCCGGCTTATTGTTCGTGCCGGTACCAGTTGTCGCTGCCAGGTTCCGCATTGATCAAGCGCACGTTACGAAAATCGGTGCCGGGTGAGGCAACCGGAGGGGCACGATGCTTCGCGGTAACCCCGGCTTGGGCAACTCTCCAAGGCCCTGGCCGTGCGGCGTTTGCCTGATCTTCGGGCCCCCCGAGGGTCTTCTTGAAATCCAGAGAAGGCGCGTTGGCAGCATCGCCCGGCGCGGACTTGGCCGGCAGCGGAGGGTTCACCGTCAGGCCGAAATAGCCAGCGATGCACGGGTCGGTGCGCTTCAACTCTTCCAGTTCGCCGGGCTTGACGTAAACGACCCGGTCGGTGCCGCACAAAAAGGCTTCATCGGCGAAGGCAACTGGCGTTCCATTGACGACAGCCGCCGCAAAGGCGATGGCCGCGATTGAACCTCTCAGTAACATGGGCAACTCCTCACATGACCAACGTCTGTCACGTTACGGCACACCCATTGACGATTGGTTTACTCGCGGCCGCCGCCGGCTCTTTGAGTTACGGCGCCTTCGGGAACCGCCAATACTTGCCATCCCCCAGAGGAACCTCGATCAGCGTTGGCATGCGCACGCCGGGTGCCGCCCCGGTTGACACCAGAAGCTCGATATCCTTCAGCAACTGATTGTTTTCGGCATAGCCCGAATGATTGATCCCCAGGCTATCGGTCGACACGCTCGTCACATCGAGCGTATCGACGCCGGGCACGATCAGCGGACCGCTGGCGGGGATATCACCAGCACGCGGGCCGCCGTTGACGCGCCGCGATGCGGCAAGCGCGGTGTCATTTTCGGCGGCGTACAGCGTAATGTTTTTGGCCAGTCCTTGGATTTCCCGCGCAATATCACCGAAGCTATCGCGGTCAACGTCGGGGGCTGCCAGAATGATCTGGTTGAATACGACGCCGCTCGGCCGCGCCGCCTTCAAGTCTTTCAACACCTGAAGCATCGGTTGATTGCCCATCGAGTGCGCGACCACACTGACGGCTTCCGCACCAGTCTGATCGAGAACCAGTTCGATGTATTCCTTTAGAAAGCGCACCGATTGGCCTGAGCGCTCGCGGTCGAAGGTGTAGCTCGTCAGCCCGCCGCCCGAAGGCCAGCTGTAGGAGAACGATGCACCGTCAAATTTCAAGTCATAGGCAATCTGCGCCGTCCGGTAGACGGCGTAGTCAAAGGTGGTGTTGAACCCGTGCACGAAAATCAACGCGTGCTTTTTGTATTGCTGAGATGACGCCAACCGTGCCCGGACAAGATCGAGAAACTCGTCTCGCGTCAGCGCTTTCACTTCTTTCATCGTGAAATGCGTTTTGGGGTCTTCGGATTCGCCCACCGTGATGTCGAGGATCGGAATGGTGATCGACCAGGGCCGTTCAATGAGCGGCGAGGTGTGAGACTTGGGCACGGTGACCATGGCGCGGCCCAATTCCAAGCGCCGCCCGCGCTCGTTGCCATAGTCGATCCGGGTTGGCTTATCTTCGCGGCCGCGATCTGTGCCGTAGAACACAGGCACCACGTCCCAATCGGTGTTGGCGGCGGCGTCCGTTGGTGCCGGGGTCGCCGGAGCCGGAGGAGAAATGCCACTCAGCCCCCGCGATGTGCCCTCTTCACGGTCTTCGCCAGGCGGTGTTGATCCCGGCGGTGTTTCGCTAAGCCCGCGTGTTCCGCCTGTGTCTGGTTCTTCGGTGGCGGGCGAGGGTGGTGCTTCAGCGGAGCGCGGCTCGGGCGCCGCCTCCGGCGCGGGTGCGGGTGAGGGCCCGGGCGCGGGTTCGGGCGACGCTTCCCCCACAACAGACGACTCGGGTACGCTTGGTGGTGGGCCACCCGATCCAGCGGGTTCAGGCGGCTCGGCCATTTTCGGCAGTTCGCTCGATTTTTCCTCAGCAGGAGCCGTCACAACCGGTCCTGGCGCATATGGCGCAGCTTCAGTTGGTGCCGCCGAACCACCAGCAGGCGCCTCGGAAGCAGTTTTTTGCGCATCCTCGACCGTCACCATACCGACGACCGCAACCCCGATCGCCAGTGCCACAATTCCAAGAAAGGTAAGTGTTCTGACCCAGCCAGCCGATCCCGTGATCATCCGCCAGCCAGCTATGGCCATCAGCACCAGAAAGCCCAGCACCAATCCGACCGCGAAAATCGTTCCAGAATCACCCATAGCAATACTCCCCGGCAAAATGATTGACGCCCGGCTGTCCACTCTCGCAGCAGTTCCTTCCCCCGCATCTTAGCGGCGGCGCTTGCGCGCTTGCGTTCTCCGCCACGGCAACGCATGACAAAGACTGCGTTGCAGCGGCTGCGGCCATTCCTGCTCGCTACCTGAGCTTTAGCCAGGATCGGCCGCTGGGAGCAACCCCACCAGAGCTGGTCCCGGCAGCTTTTCTGTCAGCGCCGAGGACTTCGCACATCACCATGACACTTTCGACTGCCCCGCGCACCGGACCCGACCCTGCCGAACTTGCGGCAGCGATTTTGAGTGGCGATCGCGCTCAACTGGCACGCGCCATTACTCTCGTAGAGAGCACAAAGCCCGAGCACATGGCACTCGCCCAGCAATTGCTGAAAGAGGTTCTTCCACACGCCGGCCGGGCCCTGCGCATCGGCATCACTGGAGTTCCAGGCGTCGGCAAATCGACGACCATCGATCAGTTCGGCATGAATCTCGTCGAGGCTGGCCATAAGGTGGCCGTGCTCGCCGTCGACCCGACTTCGAAGCGCACCGGTGGCTCGATCCTTGGCGACAAGACACGCATGAACCGCCTTGCCATGTCGCCCAAGGCCTTCATCCGGCCTTCTCCCACATCGGGCACACTCGGCGGCGTGACGCGCAAAACCCGCGAAACTATGGTGCTCGTCGAAGCCGCTGGCTACGACATCATCATTGTTGAAACCGTGGGCGTGGGTCAATCGGAAGTGGCCGTGGCCGATATGGTCGACTTCTTTCTGGTCTTGTTGCTGGCAGGCGGCGGCGACGACTTGCAGGGCATCAAAAAGGGCATCATCGAACTCGCCGACATGATCGCCATCAACAAAGCCGATGGAGACAATGTGACCCGGGCAGCGCGTGCGGCCAACGAATATCAAAACGCCATCGCGATCTTCACGCCCAAATCTGCGGCGTGGTTGCCACCCGTGCTCACGATGTCGGGCCGTGACAACGCGGGCCTCGACAAACTGTGGGAGAAAATTTCAGAACACCGCGCGTTGATGACAACCAACGGCGAGTTTACCGCGCGCCGCCAGCGCCAAGCCGTCGAGTGGATGCGCGATATGCTCAGTGATCGCCTAATGGGCGCGCTCAAAGCCAACCCGCGTGTTGCCGCCCGCTTGCCCAGCATTGAAAGCGGCGTGCGCGAGGGGCATATTTTGCCAACGCTTGCAGTCGATGAAATCATTGGCCTCATGGGGCTGTAGGCATCCCTCTCGCACTGCAAGGCGAGTGCGGGCCAGTTGAGTTAACGCACAGCGCAATGCGCCGTCCCGGCACGCGCCGTATTGCCACCCGATGAGACGAGCGCTAACAGTTGTGTCAGCGGCCAGCCGGGGGCAGTTCGCGCGAGGACGATTATATGAGCACTTCTTACCGGATTTGTGCACTTCTCGCGGGAGCGGCCATTTTGGCAGCGTGCGACACTGCCCCTTCGACCGGGGTGATCACCAGCACCATCGCCGCGACACCCGGTTTCGTTCCCGGCGTACCCAACGGGTTTCAGTGCCCGCTCGTGCCGAACGGTTTCGACCCGGCCGGGTCCATTTACCGGCTCGATAAAAGCGGCACCTATTATCGCGTCAAGGACTTTAGCAAGGAGCCGAGCGTAGCCGCGCTCGGCGGCATCAAGCGCGATATTGCAATTTCCAACTACGCGCTCAGCGACAAGCAAACAGCGAGTGCAGGCCTGTCGTTTGAACTCCTTAAAAACGCGCTCCCCGGTCTTGCCACAGACGGCTCTCTCGACACAAAAAAGAGCGTCGCCGTCAACATCGTGGTCGAAGACATGATAGGGGAGTCGATCGACGATACAGCCGCCGATCATATCCTAAACTTGTTCAAACAGACGATCGAACCAAAGTCTGGCAGCACCTACTTCCTGGTGCGCGAAACCGTGAAAGCCGGATCCATAAGCTATAGCCTCAAGCAGGATGATGTCGCCAAACTGGGTGGCAAGGCACAGATGGAGGGGCTTGCCAAAGCCAACGCCAACGTGACCTTCCGCGACAACAACGGCGGCTACGAAGTGAAGCAGAAGTTCACGCCGGACCGCATTCCCGTGTACGTGAAGTCGGCGGAGATCGTTATAGACAAAAGCCGCAGCGCCGGGTCAGGCGTGGTCACCGCCGCGCTCAAGTCGCCCGAGGATAGCGCCATGCCCGCGATAAAGAACGTCGGAAAAAACTAACACGTGGGCACCCCGCGCGACATCCGGCCAGCGATTGTTCTCACCGGCTTCGGGCCGTTTCCAGGCGTCAAACATAACCCCAGTGCAGATCTCGCGGAAGCTCTGGCCGGGTTAGCTGCCAAGCGTTTTGCAAAGAAAACCGTTGTCTTACGGATTTTGCCAACAGAGTGGGCCGCGGCCCCGAAGCTGCTCGCCGCACTCTACGCCGAGCATAAGCCCGCCGTGGTTTTGCACTTCGGTGTTTCGCAGCGAGCATCCGGGTATTGCATCGAGACACTGGCGCGCAACGAGCAAAGCCCTGCATGTGACGCGGCAGGGCAATTCCCGCATCAGCCATTCGTTACCAAGGATGGTCCACGGAAACTGGACACGTCGATACCAGCCAAGGCGGTTGTTAGGCGCCTCACCCGCTTGAACGTGCCTGCCACCGTGTCCACCGATGCCGGAACATATCTTTGCAACAGCATACTGTACCAGTCGCTTCAACTGGCTGGTAGAGCCAAGGGTCCGGTCAAGGTGGGCTTCGTTCATATTCCGGCGGCCTTTGCCGCGCCGTTTGATTTTGAAACAGCGCTTACCGGTGGGATCGAGATTGTTCGCACCGGCCTTGGCCTTCCAACGCCCCGGAGCCGCCTAGGCTAGCCCGGTCTACCTCGGTTTGACGGGGATCGCCGCAGCCCCACGCCGCCAAGCCATTCCCACAAGCGTTAAGCTTTCATGGCCTAGAATGTGCTTGGCAGCCCAGCCTGTGTTTGCCCTACTACCAGAAAGTGCCTCGAATGACCCTTGATCGCCGCGCACTTCTTTCTGCCGGAGCCTTAACGGCTGGCACCGGCTTTGGCGTGCTCGCCATGACCGCTGCCGGTGCCGCCAGCGCTGCCGGACCGCGCGAAGCGCAGCCTTCCGGCAAACCCGCACGCACATTTAAGTATGGCTTGAAGCCCGGTTCGCTCGACGATCAAACCGCTCCCCTGCAAGCTGCAATCGATGCCGCTGCCGCCAATGGCGAACCCGTGATGCTGCCAGCTGGCACACTGCGCACCGGGCCTTTGCGGCTGCCCTCAGGGTGCAAGCTGACCGGCGCGGCGGGTTTGAGTGTTCTGCAATTCAGCGGCGGAGCGCAGTTCATTTTTGCAAAAGATGCTGTAGGCATCGTTATAGAAGACATCGTTTTCGATGGCGGCACCCTACCGCTCGATCCAGACCTCTCAGACGGCCTCTTGCACTTTCAAGATTGTGCAGGGCTTTCTTTGCGCCGCATCGAGGTACGCAATGCTTTGTTGAACGGCATGTCCCTCGAGGGCTGTAGCGGCCGCATTTCCGATTGCACCATTACCACTGTATCTCAGGCCGCGCTGCGGTGCCTCGACTCGACTGGACTCGACATCAGCCACAATCACATTGCCGATTGCGGCAACAACGGAATTCTCGTTTGGCAAAGCAAGGCGCGGGAAGACGGAACGCTTATTTCGGGCAATCGCATCGAGCGGATCGCAGCGCGCAATGGCGGCACCGGCGAATACGGCAACGGCATCAATGTTTTCCGGGCGGGCAGTGTTATCGCCACTGGCAACCGCATCAGCGACTGCGCCTATTCGGCCGTGCGCGGCAACGCTGCTTCCAACATTCAGATCTTATCGAATTCCTGTGCGCGGATTGGTGAAGTCGCCATTTATGCGGAATTCGGATTTCAAGGCGCCGTGATCGCCAACAACGTCATTGATGGCGCAGCAACGGGCATTGCCGTGACAAATTTCAATGAAGGTGGACGCTTGGCAATTGTGCAAGGCAACCTCATCCGCAATCTCGTTCGCCGGGAAGCAGAGCCCGAAGACAAGCGCGGAGACGGTATCACCATCGAAGCCGACACACTTGTATCGGGCAACGTCATCGAGAACGCGCCAAGCTGCGGGATCTCAATCGGTTGGGGCCCGTTTTTGCGCGATTGCATGGTGACCAACAACCTGCTGCGGGCAACGCGCACTGGCATTCTCGTTTCGTCAGACCCTGCCGCCGGCAAGGCGATGATTAGCGGCAACATGATTTCAGGCGCCACCGATGGGGCGATCCGCATGATGGAGTATGGCCGCCCGGTCGGACCGGATCTTGCGCTCAAAGTTCAAGACGGTAACGGACGTATTGCCGTCAGCGCCAACACAGTCTCGTAGCGGCGCAACGCGGTGCCACATCGCGAGCGGGTGCCTCTATGACCACCGTCAGTTGGGCTTTTCGCCACCAACAAGTTTCAACAGCGCGCTGTCTTTGGCGAGCTGAGCCGAGTCCTTGCACTGTTCCTTGGCCTCAGCCGTGCACTCGACCGTTACCGTATAGGGAACGCCGAACCGCGTGATCGTGTATTCGGCGATATAGCCTTCCATGCCTTCTTCGCTCGCCTCGTCCATGACCGACACCTGAGGCTCGTCGCTGATGCCCGCACTACGATTGGCATTATCATAAACCGGATGGCTGGCATCGAACGTATTCTGCACGCGCAGATCGGCTTCAACGCTCACCGTCACGTCACCATAATCTTCGACGATTTGATACCAGATCGGGTTCGCCGCATCGAAATGTTCAACCCGCTCGGGAGCCGCTTCTGGCCCGGCCCGCAAGTTGCGCGCCACAGCTTCGGGCGGGCGCTCGAATGCAAGCACGGGGATTTGCAGCTTCGTGAGCTTGCTGTCGCTTTCAGCTTCAACACCAGCTGCGATATTGGCCGTGCGGGCTTCTGCAAAGCCTTTGATTTCCGGGTCGTCCCAATTGACTGTGAGCGTTTTTTGTCCGGCTGCTCCCGCGAGCGCAGGCAGAGCCGCCAGCAAAACTCCGGCAATTGGAAGCGCGGTCTGCATCATAATGACTGCCGTGAAGCGCGGTTTGTGAACTGGGGCCATCGCGTCAACTCCCTTGCGGTCCCGGAAGGTTTTCCCAGGTTATTTCATATTAAGCCCGGGCGTTGTGCCGGATCAAGCCGCAACGCTCACCGCCGCTGGCAAAATGGCCACACAAACTGCCCACTCGCCGCCGTCACAAAGCCGTGCCATGGTGGTCCTACTTCCGGCGGTCAGTCCTCACGGCTTTCGCGCCTAATACTCTTTCGACTGCAGCCCTACCAATTTTGTGACTTGCGCGGAGAATTTCCATGGCAACCGGACAGGACAACTCACCCAAGAAGCGTGGTGCGGGATCGTGGATCGTGCGCGGGCTGCTGCTCACCATCGCCGGTATCCTCGTTGCCGTGGGCCTTTTGATTGCAGTTCCGCCAGCTGGCCTGATCAAGGACCAGATCGAGCTGGCCGCATCGGCTGCTGCGGGCCGTTCCGTCAAAATTGCTGATGCAGATGTTAGCATATGGCCGTCGCCGTCGGTCAGCCTCAATACTGTGACTGTCGCCAGTTCCGCTGGCACAACCGGATCTGAGGTTTTCAAGGCACAATCGATCAATGCCCGTCTCAAACTGCAGCCGCTGTTCTCGGGCAAAGCCGAAATCGAAAGCCTAGAGATCGTCAAACCGGAAGTGTCACTCGCGACCGATGCCAGCGGCAAGCCCAATTGGTTGTCAGATCAAACGCCAGCAGCTGGCCCGGAAGCGGCCACAAGCCCTGCGATGATGCTGCTCACCGCAGCCGTCGTCAAAGATGGCAGCGTCTCGTACTCGGCGGCCGGCTCGAAGGAGCCCGTGCGCTTTGAGAAGATCGACGCCACATTCGATCCAGCGGGCGCGTTTGCCGGTGCCGGGCAACTCATCCGCAATGGCGAAAGCGCTAAAGTTTCGTTCGATCTCAAGGACGTGCTGGCCATGGTTGCTGGTAAACCGTCGGCGGTCAAAGCCAGCATCGATGGCAAGCATGTGAAGGGCGAGATCGACGGCATCGCCTCGAACGGCGCCACTCAAGAGTTCGCTGGCGGCGTTTCGGTCACCAGCGGATCGGTGCCGGAAATGGCGCGCTGGCTCGGCATGGACATCACAAAGGGCACCGCACCGCTTGCCGGTTCGCTTGCTGGAAAAATCAAGGCGACGGCCTCGGGCATTCTGTTTGAACCCGCCGATGTCGTGCTTGGAACGGACAAGGCAAAGCTTGCCGGCACGCTGTCACTCGCAGGCCCCCGGCCGAAGTACGAGGGCACCATCGCTGTGCCGCGCATCGATCTCAATGCGTTCCTCGGGAAAACAGGGGTCGCCGTAAAGTCTGCTGGCCCAGAAGCCGAAGAAGAGCTCGAATTGGAAACCGCCCCGGCCTGGGACGGTCTGCGCGCGGCACTCAAAGGTTTGAGCACCAGCCCAGGTGCGGCCCCTGAAGCGGCGGCTCCATCTGTTGCCAGTTCAAAGTCTTCGGCTGCGGCCTGGAGCGAGACTCCCATCGACCTCACGATGTTGCAGTCCGCCGACATCGATGCCGTGATTACTTCCGAACAATTGGTTCTAGGCAAGCTCGATTTGAAGAATGCCGAAATCAAAACGAAACTCAGCAATGGCAAGCTCGACGCGCAATTGCAGAAACTCGCCATCGGCACGGGCAGTGCAACCGGCACACTGAGCGTCGATAGCAGCAAGGCCGTGCCGGTGGCGAACGTGGCGCTCAATCTCGTCAATGTGGCCGCAGAGCCGATCATCTCCGAAATCACTGGAAAGCCCTTGTTGACGGGCGTCTCCAACGTCGACATCACAGCGTCGGGTGCTGGCAAGAACCAGAACGAATTGGCGTCCTCGATCGAAGGCAAGGCCACGTTCCGCATGTCGAAGGGGCACATCCGCGGCTTTGATGTTCGCTCGATCGTCTCGAACTGGTGGAACAGTCTGACCGGTGGCCTCAAGTTCGACATCAACAAACAAACTGGCTTTGAAAAGCTCGAGGCGCAATACGATATCAAAAAAGGCGTGATGACCAGTTCGCCCGGCCTCGATATCGGCGGCTCTGAAGTCGAAGTGCAGTCGCGCGGCAACGTCAGCCTGCCGGCCAAACGCATCAATCAAGAAATCCGCGTGAAGGTCGTGCCGCCGCCCTCCGCGCCGCCGATCCCCGTCAAAATTTCCGGCGCTTGGTCAAAGCCCAGTGTCAGCATGGACTGGGGCGATCTGCTCTTCTCGAGTGCGCCCACCGCTTTGTCGGCTGCGCCCAGTATGGCACGCGAAGCATCGGGCGCTGCAGCGGCTCGCGACGCCTCCGATTCGGTTGCCAACGGCTTCCAAGAACTGGCACCAAAGCCGGAAGAAATTCCTTCCGACGTGACGGACGAAATCAAGCGGGTGCTCGCTTCCGATGCCGCTGCCGCGATCACGCCGGAAGGCCGCGCGCTTCTGGAAACACTCTTGCCGTTGGCAGCACGCCCGGCGCCAGCACAAGCCGAACCGCCTGCCGGAGAGAAAACACAAACGGCACCATAGCGTTGAGCGTTCCGGCAGTTAGGCGGGCCAAGGCTCGCATTGCCACACCCTTACAGTTTGGGCATTATTGATTTTGCCGGACGTCATCGCAGCGTAGATGTCAGCGAGGGGGATTGCCGTGGGGAATAAAGCGAAGCTGGTGCCGGCCGTTTGCGCCGCAGTGCTGTTAGCCGGACTATCTCCGGCCGCAGCGGAGACGCCCGATCTCTCCAAGCCCAGTTTCCTGGCCTATGCCGGGCTTCCGGTGCCGCCTCCCTCTCGTACCGCTCGCGAACCCGACGCCGGCACGCTGTGCCAGGCTGCGACGTCAAGCGATCCTGAATTTCCGTTGCTGCCCGTGGTTTGCGATCTGCCGGTCGTGGAACCTTCGACCACCCCATTCGTGACCCCGCCTGCTCCCGTGCCCACGCCAACACCGGCACCTGGAGAGCAGGCCGGTGGGCAAGCCCCAGCACCGGCACCAACCACACCAACCGTGCCGCCGCCGGTTGTGCCACCTGCACAAAAGCCCGGCTTCGCTTACTATCCACCCGGCGATAGCTATCCTGAGAACAACAAGCTCGGCCGCAAGAATGACCGGTTCGTTTATCTGCCGAACATCATTTTTCCCATAAAACTCGACGATGGCCGCTATCCGCATCTGAACTCGCAGATTTATGGCCACGGCGGCTACAAGGGCCCGGGTGGCGGGGAAAGCAACCCCAACAACTACAACCCCTTCAAGCAGCGCGACAACTTTTGTGAAGAACGCGGCTGGGCTATGCCTCTGTGCCCATCAGGCACGGGGCATCAAGGACAGGACATTCGCCCGCCAACACCCCAAGATAACAAGTGGGAGTGTGTGGCCGTTGCCGATGGCATCATCACCAAGGTGACGAGCAACACGACGGTGGAACTCAAAGCCAAAGACGGCACGACATATCAATACCTGCACATGAACGCGGCCTCGATCCGTGTCAAAACCGGCCAAAGCGTCAAACAGGGTGATGTGCTTGGCAACGTGTCGAAAATCATGGGTGGTAAGCCGGCGACCACCATCCATCTGCATTTTCATGCGCGGCAGAACATCAGGGTTGGGCAGCGCGATCTTACAGTCTTTGTTCCGGTCTACAGCTCGCTCGTGGCTGCACTGCGCCGCGCCAAGGGGCTCGACAGCGGCATCGGCGCCGATGGCAATCTCATAGCCGATGCGGCCTATGAAATCGGTGTGCAAGCGCCGCCCGCTCCGGTTCCGGCGCCAACACCGGAACCTGCACCGGCGCCAACGCCCGCACCTGAGCCCGCTCCAGCGCCAGAACCTGTCCCGGCACCCGTGCCAACGCCACCCGCACCAGAGCCGGCACCGGTTCCTGAACCCGTGCCACCTGCTCCAGAGCCCACGCCTCCGGCACCAGAACCAACGCCTCCGGCGCCAGAACCAACGCCACCTGCGCCAGAGCCGACGCCTCCGGCACCCGAGCCCGCACCGGCTCCCGAACCTGCGCCGCCTGCGCCAGAGCCATCTCCGGCGCCGCCTGCACCAGAACCGGCGCCACCGGCGCCTGCACCTGCACCTGCACCCGCCGAGCAAAAGTGGTGGTGGCAGAGCGCTTGGGACAAGGCAGCGTCTTGGTTTGGAAGCTGGACGAAATAGGAGAACTCGCCGCGTGCTGAAAACCGCACGCGGCAGAAGACACACCGCCTCCAACGCGATGACCCGGCAGCGGCTGACTATGACCGCTTCCAGAAACTGGGTGTGAGACTGCCTGGCGAAGCGCCGAGGGGCGATCAGTGAGATTAAGACCGATAGCCTGCAAAATGAAGCCGTATGGGGCGAGTGGAGTGACGACGATGTTGAAGACTGTCCTGACCGCAGCAGTGATCGCCACGATCGTGCCGGCAAGTGGTGCGCTGGCTCAGAACGACGCGCCAAAGTACGATAAGCTGAAGCGCGTTCTTGAGCAGAAATTCAACCCTTCTAGTGCACAACGGCAGCAACCTGCGGCAGAAGAGTACGAGGGCGCAACGCGCTCCCTCTCATCGTCGGGCTCGAAATCTCCTGGCAATCCGCCAGAGGCAGTGCAGATCAAAAAGCGGCCGGAGTATAATTGGCTCAAGGTGCAGTCACCGGATGCCAAAGACGGCGTCACCAAAGACCGCGCGAAGGACGTGCCGCCCGACCGCCGCGGCGCTGCACAGCCCATCGAGGCCGAAGCCACCAAGCAAGCCAATTCGAATTGGTTTTCTTCTGTAATCGCCAGTGTTTCAGGCAAAGTATTCGGCACCGGCCGTCAGGTTGCGTCGGACGCTCCAGACCAAACCTTCGCCTTCGCGGCGATGACGGGTGCTGCCGCCGCCCCCGCGCAATCCACGGCACAGCAGCCCTCTCCCGTGCAGGTCGCTCAGGCAGCTCCCGGTTCTGGCCGTGCGTCCGAAGCTCCGCCCGCAGCCGTCGAGGCTCCGGTTTCTCTGCCCAACAGCTACGTCATCCAGCTAAAGCCCGATGCCTCCGAAGAAGATATCGCCAAGCTGCTCGAGAAGTATAATCTCAACGTCACCAAAGTGATTGGCGAACTCGGCGTTATCACTGTCGAGTCGAACACCGACGCTGGCGGCACGCGCAGCCTTGGCGGTCCGGGTGCGGCGCCTGAAGAAGCAGCACCTTCAACGCCGGCCCAGGCCAAGCAGCAACTCGAACGCATGCTCGAGCCGCCCCTCATCAAAGAACTGCGCGGTGAAGGCATTGTCGATGCGGCCATTGTCAATTCGACCATCGGAACCAAAGCCCTGCGGCATCCGAGCGGCGCAACACTGCAGGGTGGCGGCAAAACCTACGAATGGACCTGGGGCCCGCCGCAGGCCGCCGACGGCAATTGGGGCTTGAAGGCCATCCGCGTGCCGCCTGTGTGGAGCATGCTCGACCGCCATCGCAAGAACAACCCCGGGGCCCAGCGGCCCAAGATCGGCGTGATCGATCTTGGCTTTTCGGCAAGCCCGAACGTAAAATTCCAATCGATCTACGGCAACTTGCCGGTCACGGGGCAGCGCCCCGACTGCAGCACCAATCACGGCATGCACGTTGCGGGCATCATTGGGGCAGCGCAGGGAGCCACACCGGGAATCGACGGCATAATTCCCGGTGCGCGGCTGGACGCCATCGGCATCTCTAATCAGGCCAGCCTGGAAGCGGGGAACCTCGGAGTTGAAGAACTGTGGCAATTGCAGACACTGGTTTTCGACGAAGTGCTCAGCAAAACCATGGACTATCTGGTCGATAACATCACCAATCCCGATGGCCTGCGCGTCATCAATATCAGCCTTGGCTACAACTTCCTGGCCAAGCGGCTGATTGGAAATGAATCGCTCGATGATGTCAGCGGCTTGAAACTGCATATCCATTCACAGGCCAGCATTCTGCGGACCATGGCGCGGCGCGTCGAAGATAAGGTGTTGTTCGTCGTTGCAGCGGGCAATGACAGCGAGGGCCGCACTTCGCCCCTTGAAGCTCGCTGGTCATCGCCCTTCGCCTGGGCGGGCACATACGAGTCTACTTCCGATAAGCCTGCAAAGAACATCATCGTCGTCGAAGCCATTGGCCGCGATGGCCAGCGCGCCGCCTTCTCGAATGTGGGCGGTCATTTGGCAGCGCCGGGCGTTGACATCATGAGTACGCTTGCAGCTTCCGGTCAGGCGGCTTTCGGAGTGTGCAGCGGCACGTCTCAGGCAGCGCCTCATGTGGCCGCTCTCGCCGCAATCATGTTCGAGATGGATCCGCTGAAAAAGCCGGCCGACATTGTTGCAGCTCTCAAGGCCTCGGCCACGGCGGCGCCTGCAGGATCTCCTGCTGCGCCGACGATCGACGCGCTGGAAGCCGTTCTCGCCTTGTCGCGTGCCAACGATGCGCTGCTCGCCGATCTTGATGGCGATGGCAAAGTGGGACCTGGAGACCTCGCCGTCTTCAAGCGCCAGGCCGCTGCCATCGAGGCTGCGGCAACAACGAACGCCGCCTTTACCGAAGATCTGAACGGCGATGGCGCCATCGACGACAATGAATGCTTCTGGCCAGCCATCGACCTGAACGGTAGCGGAGCTGCCACACTGTATCCCAGCGGTCTGAAGCGGCTCGCCGGACTGATCCGTTCGGACTTGCAGATTCTTGGCTATGCTTGGCAAGGCGCGAGCGGCTCGTTCGAGGCCGCCGTGACAGAGGCTGGCATTGCCCCGGCAGCCGACGCCGAGGGAGCAACCGCGGCCGCAAATAGCCCAGCCCCTGGAATTGGGCCGCAAATTCCGCAGAACTGCCGCGGCACGGTGGCGACCTCTGAGGCAATCCCGGTAGCAACACCGGTCGCGACGCAAACCCCTGTTCCCCCACCGCCGCCGGCAACTGTCGTCGTGTCTGGAAACACAAACAGCACCACGGCCTCCGAGACAACAGCTCCTGGCGCGTTGAAAGTCGTCGAGGACCGTCTTCACGTCGCGGAAAACCTCGTTGCCAATCCCGCCTCGGTCCGCAAGGAAGTTCAAGGCGCCATCGAAGCGTTGAAAAAAGAAAATCCGAAGCTGCGCGTGACCATCAATCCTGCCACGGGTCTGCCCAGCTCTATTTCCGGCTTCACACCGAAGGGAGATGCCTCGAGCGCTGCGGTGACGCGTTCGTTGGGCGAACCTAACGAAGACGATGTGCGCCGCGTTGTGGAAGGGTTCTTCGAGACTGGCGGGCTTGCGGCGGCAGCTCCAGACACCCGCGCGTTCGCAACCCACAACCGTCAAGCCGTCACCAAGATGACCGGCAAGCCCAAGAAGGACCCAGACTTCCCAGACCGCACGGTCGCCACCGTCGAGCAGCGGATCGACGGTATCCCGGTTTTCGGATCGAGCGGCAAAGTAACGTTGGATCAGCTCGGCGCTGTTTCAAAGGTCACACTCACAGCGTCACAAGTCGCGATTGACGATACCAAGCCAGAGCTTACCGAAACGGCTGCCATCGAGGCCGCGCGCACGAAGCTGCGTGAGTTGATCAAAGGCGGCCGCGACTTGGCGCCTATTCCGCTTGCGCCGGACGTCTCGAAGGCCAAGGCGACCGCGAAATTGACGGTCTTTGATCCGGCCATCGTGGACGTAAAGTCAAAGGGCGCAACACGCCTCGCCTATCTCGTTGCTATTGAATCCTTCCGCCTGTTCGTCGATGCAAATACGGGGGAGGTCTTTTACAACTACCGCGACCAGCCGTCGGGCATGTTACGCCGCATTTTCGATCTCGGCAGGTCGACCGCTTTTCCAGGCACCAAAGTCGCCGACGAAGAAACACGCGAAGTGTCCGAAAACCTCAACGCTGATAGCATGACCGCGTTTCACAACGGCGGCGTGGTGCGCGACTATTTCTTTATGCTGTTCGGCCGTGCTGGCTATGATAGTACCGGCAGCGTTCTCGAATCTTATGTGCGTTACGGCAGCCTCAGCAATGCCTATTGGTGCCCACAGCAGTCGTACAGTTGCCCGAAAGCCAACGTGATGGTCTATGGCCCCGGATATGCCGAGGCCGTCGATATCGTCGGCCATGAGGTAACGCACGGCATCATTTCGCACGAAAAGAATCTGCTCTATTTGAATGAATCAGGTGCCGTAAACGAGTCCCTTGCCGACATCTTCGGGACACTCATTGAGCAGTACGCGTCCGTGCCGCGCGCGAATTGGGTGATTGGCGAGAAGCTGCCCGGCTTTTCAGAAGCCGCCCCCATGCGCAGCATGTCCGATCCCAATCTCAAGGACCGCGATGGGAAGTCGATGTTCCAGCGCGAAGTCCGCTATTCCATGTCAAATCGCGGTCAGCCCGACCATTATGCCGAAGTCCTCACACCGCTCGATCCGCTGTGCGGCAAGACCCGGCTGCAGGACAACGGCTGTGTTCATTTCAATAGCGGCATCCTCAACAAGTTCGCCTATCTGGTTTCCGAGGGCGGCGAGCACCGCGGCGGAACTGTCGAAGGTATCGGCCGCGTCAAGCTGGCGCGTTTGGCCTACCGCACCATGACGGTTCAGCTGAACCAAAGCTCGAAGCTGGTCGATGCCGCCGAAGGGTTTGTGTTGTCGTGCCGTGAACTGGCGGAAGAGGGCCGCGCCAATCTCACTACAGAGGACTGCGATCAGGTTGAAGCCGCCCAGCAGGCCGTTGGTCTCGTCTTTGCCAACTCGTAATTGAAAACGTGACTTGGGCACTATAAAGAGCCCGGCGATCCGCTTGGATCGCCGGGCTTTTCTATGAGTCAAAATTCACGGCGCGCCACTCAGGCCGGCTCTTTTACGGCGCCCATTTCGACCAACGCCTTCAGCAGCACCGCCGCGCCTGGCTGTTTCGATACCGCATTTTCGTCCCACACATTGTCGCGCACGAACTTGCCCTTGGAATAATGGTTCGAATAGCTCCACAGGTAAGGTGAGTTGATGTTGTACAACAGCCGCAAACGCCAGCCATTGTAGCGCTCCCAGCGATACATGATTTCTGCCAGACCCCAGCGGTTTTCCTTGTCGTAGCCCTTCATCGACAAGGCATCGATGGCGCTCGAGGCCCAATCGCTCGGCGGCAACCACACCGTTGGCCGGTTGGCGGGAATCTGCCACGTGCGCTTTCTCAGAGAGTCGCCGTTGTGCAGATGCGCGGTAAAATCGAAGCTTGCTTCGAGCGCGTGAATTGCACCCACGAAGTACCACGGGATGCAAGACTTCGCCGAGACATCCTCGTATGCCTTCCGGCGCTTTTCCTCGAGCATCTTGTTGACGTAGCCCATCACCTCGCCGCGCTTATCATCGCGAATTTTGCAAGTGGTGAACAACTGCTTGTACCCTGCCGCGATCTCTTCGAGCTTGGGGGCAACGATCGCTGGCCCGGCAAATGCGGACCGGCCTTCTGGGTCCTCGTCTTCCTCGGGTTCGCGCGGCGCACGCTCTGCCTCGCGCAACTCGCGCAGCAGAGACGAGGCCTGCTCAAGAAGGTTTGCCACGCTGTCTGGATCGGCAGTCCGCGTTGCGGGAGCCGAGCGCTCGATGCTGTCGATGAAATCTATAATAGCTGGCGCGATGTCGTTGTAGTCGCTCGTGGCCGTTGCTGGACCGAGCGACATATGAGGCGCCGAAAGCCCCATGGCCTCGGCAGCTCGGGTCATGGCATCGAGTTCGAGCCACGGATCGGCTGACACGGCTGCCTCGCCTGCCCGCGCAAGGCTGCTCCAGGGCGCTAACGGTGCCGCAACAGACGCCGCGGCAAGCCCGCATGCCAATTGGCGGCGATCCAACTTTGAATTGAAGACCACAGGTCATCCCCCAATTGCTGCAAACAGATAAAAGACCACGGCGATGCATGGGAAAGAGCTGGCCGGCCGCATCCCCTGCCGCCCCAGTATGACACCAACTTGTGGCACTCTTCAAACGGCATCTTCCCGCGCTGTGCGACGGGAAAAATCGCATGAACTTCAAACGGCATCGATGCCTCAGCTGGCCCTAGGCAGCCCAATCCCGCGCCGGCTCAGCACAAAAACGAGCACAATCATGATGGCAAAAACGGGACTCTTGGCCGACAGGCTGACCGACGTCGAGGCGACCGCGAAGAAATACAGAAACACCAACAGCGCGCCAGCCCCCGCCGATATGACTACCTCGCGACAGAAGACCAGCAGAGCAAAAAAGAAGATCAATGACACGACGAGGCCATGCAGCAAGATCAACGCGATCCAGAAACTCTCGATGCCATAGAGCAAACCGTACTGCGCCATCAACGTGGAAATCTGCTGGGGATCGGGACCCAAAAGAAAATCATACCAGCTCAGGTACTTGAACAGCTCGAACATCTCGACGCGTGTGCTGGCGCTGCCCTCGTCATCGATGATGCGTGCGAAAAACTGGTCGAAAAATCCGCTTTGCTGCAGAACGATGACACCAAGCGCAAGAACTGGAACCATGACGAGGCCCGTGAGCAGCGACCCCGTCTCGAACCGGGCCCCGCGCAAAATCTGCAGCAAGCGGTTGCCTGCGAGCACAGCCATGGCAACAAGCATGAAGGCTGTCGCCGCACGCCCGCCAAAGACGATCATGCCAGCGGCCGCCAAGCCAAAAGCGCAGAGCCGGAGCAGTGGCGCCATATCGCGCGCGCCACCCTTGGCGAGCAATATCATGTAGCAGCCGGTGAGCACGGCATTTGCCAGAGGATGCCCGAACAAGGCCGACGAACGCCACTCCGCTTCCAGAACCTCGCCTTCGACATAGAGCGGCGTCAGGCGGAACCCGAATGCAAATTCGGCAAGCCCGACCATGGCATTGAGGGCGAACATGCCGTGTATCAGCCAAGCAAGGGACTTGCGGCGTTCCTCGCCGATGTCGCGCAACAATAGAAACATCACCACCGGCAGAACAAAGGTGTCGATGAAGACCGTGAACGGCAATCCGGCCACAAACACCGCATGCGCCATCAGCACGGCGATGCCAACGAAATAGACGATGACGCCAGGATAGGTCTCAAAAGTGCGGATGAATGCGGTCAACGGGTTGCCACGCACGGCTGCCGACATCGCGATCAATGCGAAGGCCATAAGAGTGCCAGGGTGCATCTTTTCGAGCGCGCTCCCGCCGGCCGAGCCGTAGTTCCAGCCAAGTTCGATGAGCGTCAGGGTCGATATGCTTAACAGCAGCAGCACAACCGCTGCGAGCCCCGCGCCAAACAGAGCTCCAGGGGGCGGCGAAAGCGAGGTGATGTCGGTGGCTGGGACCATGAGCCTGCTTTAATTTTTAAGCGGTGTTTGCCAAGGACCGGAAGCGCCCGCCCAAACTGAGACACGGCGACGCTTCAATTTAAAACAGCACGCACGCCAGCACATGCGGCCCTGAGGGCCGTCACGCATGGCGACGGTGGCCGGTGCGGCCACAGCCGAAGCGATGCAAAGCGCATGCCCGGACGTCTTCAATCATCGTTGATCCGGCTTTGCCGCAACTTTTTAACATTGCCGCGCTTGGCCTTGCCGTCGAGGCGGCGCGTTTTCGAGGCCCGCGTCGGACGCGTGGCCACCCGGTGCTTGGGTGCCACGAGCGCCGTGCGGATCAGATCGGACAACCGTTCGCGGGCATCGTCCCGGTTGCGCTCTTGCGTACGGAACCGGTCGGCGCGGATCACCAAGACGCCGTCGTCCGTCATGCGCCGCCCAGCAAGGCGAACGAGGCGCTCGCGCTCGCTGGCCGAAAGCCCGTCGCAAAGGCGCAGGTCAAAGCGCAACTCGACCGCCGTCGAGACCTTATTGACGTTCTGCCCGCCAGGTCCGGATGAGCGCACGAAGCGCTCTTCGAGACAGCGCTCGTCAATCGTCAAAGTCTCGTCGATGCGCATCGTATGAACCAAGGTAAAGTGGGGCTGCCACCCGGACGTTAAGCGGCCTTATCGCGTGCCGAGATCCCAATAGTCGTTGCGAAAGTATAGCAAAGGCTGGGCTTCGGCGCGGAATTGGCCGCCGAGCACAATGCCAATGAAGATCGAATGCGTTGCAAAAACGTGCTGTTCCGACAGACGGCAATCGAGACTTGCGAGCGCGCCTTCGAGAATGGGAGCGCCAGTGGCAAGATTGAGCCAAGCCGATCCCACGAACCGGTCTTCGCCCTTGAGGCCCGTCTTGCCGGAAAAGCGCTCGGCAACATCTTGCTGATCGCTCGCCAGAATGTTGACACTGAATGTGCCCGACTCGCGGATAACCGCATGCACGCTCGATTTCAAGCTGACACATGCCAAAATGGCTGGCGGCTCGTCCGATAGCGACGAAAAGGCGGTCGCCGTGATGCCCGAACGCCTGCCGGATGCGCCAGCGGCAATCACCGTGACGGCACCCGCTTGGTGTCGCATCAGCGCGCGATAGTGATCTGCTTCCATTCAGCCGCTCATCCCGAAATAAAAACTCATACGCACCGCCGCCAGCTTTTCAAATCGCGGATGATTTCTCGCGCCGCGTTGTGTCCGGGAACACCCGTCACCCCACCGCCCGGGTGGGCGCCAGATCCGCACAGATAGAGCCCCGTCAAAGGCATACGGTAATCGGCATGCCCGAGGACCGGGCGCATCGAAAACAACTGATCGAGAGACAACTGGCCGTGGAATATGTCGCCATCGACAAGGCCGAAGCGGCGTTCCAGATCGAGCGGCGACAGCACCTGCCGCCCGATCACCGACGCGGCGAAGTTCGGCGCATGGCGATTAACTGTTGCAATCACGACATCGGCAAAGGCTTCTTTCTCGTGATCATTTTGCCAGCTTCGCCCATCGGGCAAATGCGGGGCGACGTGCTGCACGAACAGGCTGGCGACGTGCTGTCCTGGCGGGGCAAGACCGGCATCGAGGGTTGAGGGGATCAGCATCTCGACGACCGGCTCGCGCGACCAGCCGAGCGTGCGCGCATCGAGGTAGGCCGTCTCTAGATAGGACATCGACGGGCCGATAACGATGCCAGACCCGTGATGGTCCTGCAGATCCGCGCCCGGCCGGCAGGTGAAATCTGGGAGCGCCGACAAGGCGACATTCATGCGGAACGTGCCCGAGCCGGTCTTCATGCCTGTGAAGCGCGCGTGCAGATCCTCAGGCACCGCGCCGCCGGGCACCAGATCGCGGAACAAAAGCTTCGGCGGGATGTTGCTCGCCACCACGCGCGCGCGGATCGTTTCGCCCGATGCCAACACCACGCCGGCAGCGCGCCCGCCCTCGACCAGAACAGACGACACCGGAGCATCGAGCCGGATGGTCGCGCCAGCCTCTGCGGCAGACTTTGCCATGGCTTGCGTGATCGCGCCCATGCCGCCAATCGCATGGCCCCAGCGGCCAGACTTGCCGTTCACTTCACCGAAGCAGTGATGTAGCAGCACGTAAGCTGTACCCGGCGTCGAGGGAGAGGCGTAAGCGCCAACGATGCCGTCGAATGCAAACGCGGCCTTGACCGTTTCGTTTTCGAACCATTGATCCAGAAAATCTGCGGCGCTCTTTGTAAAGAGATCGGTGACAAGCCGCTGGTCCTGCAACCCGAGACCAAGAAGCGTGCGCCCAATCCCAGCGCCCTTCATCAGCTCTAAAAACCCGCCACCGGCGTTGGGCGGCGTTTTCAACACCAAATCGCGCAACACAGCCGCTGCACGTTCGAGAGCTGCGTCATAGGCTGCAAGGCGGGCGGCGTCGGCGGGTGAAAACGCGGCGATGGCTTTTCGCCGGCCTTCGAAATCATAGGGCATCAGCAGCGAGCGCTGTGCATCGACGGGCCAGAAATTGCTCACCGGCCGCTCGACGATCTGCAAGCCGTGGCGCGCTAGATCGAGATCGCGGATGACTTTCGGATTGAGCAGGCTGACCGTGTAGGACGCGACCGAGTTGCGAAAGCCGGGATGAAACTCCTCGGTGATAGCGGCCCCGCCGGCAACAGCATTTTTCTCCAGCACCACCACACTCAGCCCAGCACGGGCGAGATAGGCCGCCGCGGTCAGGCCGTTGTGACCGCCGCCTATAATGGCAGCATCAAAGCTGCGCCGGGTTTGTGAAGTTTCGTTCGCCATATCTGGGCTTGTGACGGCTTTTGCTGTCCAATGCAACGCCACCCCGAAAACCGCGCATCACACGTCGAGGCCGCATTGAGACCAGGGCTGTCCACAGACGGAGTGGAGGGTGTGGATAGTGGGGATGATTCCTTCGCCCACGTTGTTCGCCAAGTTTGAGGCTGTTAGGCATTTTGGAGGCGGGGTTCCCCGTCACTGCGTTTGCGTCCGACTTCCGCGGCACCTGTTTCGGGATCGCCGCTTGCCTCAGGAAGCACAGATGCAAACCTCCCTCAGTCAAACCATCTCCGTCCCGATTGCCACACGCCCCCTGGCGGACCGGCCAGCCGCCGCACACGCCATACAGCCAGCGGCCGAACCGCGAGATTTATACTACAGAGTTCTTGGAATTTTCCTGGCATCTGGCTTTTCTGCCATGTTTTGGGTCGGGGTGCTCGCCATCGTGATGCCGGCCTGGAACACGGCACCATCAACCCCCGCTCTGGTGATCACCGGGCTCGCCATTGCTACTGTTGTATCGGTGAGTGTTTGGGCGATCACGTCAATCGTCTAAGATTGACGTGATAAAGCAACGATCTCACTGCCTGCCTGATTGAGCTGCGGGCTGATGCCACCAAAGCTTTATTCAGCTGCGGCCTTACGCTTTGGCTGCACCTCGGCCATGTAATCGGCAAGCAATGTTTCCGTGACGCTGCCCGGAGTGAACGTGTGCGGACCGATTTCGCTAACGGGCGTCACTTCGGCTGCCGTGCCAACGATGAAGCACTCGGTGAACGAGGGCAGTTCGTCTGGCATAATGATGCGCTCGTGCACGGCGATACCCCGGCGCTTGGCGAGTTCAATCACCGTCTGGCGCGTGATGCCGTTCAAGAAGCAATCCGGGTCGGGCGTGTGCAGTGCGCCATCTTTTACAAAGAACATATTGGCGCCGGTGCATTCGGCGACCCGGCCGCGCCAATCGAGCATCATCGCGTCGGCATAGCCGGCACGCTCAGCGCGGTGCTTCTCAATGGTGCAGATCATATAGAGGCCTGTTGCCTTGGCCTTCGACGGGATTGTTGCAGGATCTGGGCGGCGATATTGCGCTAGACCGATGCGGATGCCGCGCAGACGCTCTGCCTTGTCGAAATACGACCCCCAATTCCAGGCCGCGATGGCCAAGTGGATGGTGTTGTTCTGCGCCGAAACACCCAGCGCCTCGCTGCCGCGCCAAGCAATCGGGCGAACGTAGCCGTCGGTTAGATTGTTGGCGGAAATAACCAACCGGCAGGCTTCGTCGATGACATCGGGTGAGAAGGGGATTTCGAAATCGAGCATGCGGCCCGACTCGATCAGGCGCACAGTGTGCTCCCGCAACTTGAAAATTTCTCCGCCGTAGCACCGCTCGCCCTCAAAAACGGCACTTGCATAGTGCAGACCGTGCGTCAGCACATGGATGTTGGCGTCCCGCCAGGGCTTGAGTTGGCCATCAAACCAAATGAACCCGTCGCGGTCGTGAAAGGGAGCAATCAGCGCCATTCGATGTCGTTCCTTTTAGACTCCGGGGAGGAAGCTGGCCACTGGCTCGCCATCAAGGCAGCTGAATGACGGAGCGGCCATTCAGGCGCACTACCGCAGAAGGGCCTTTGCGTTCTCATGTCCGGAGTAAATTGACTTGCCAGGACTAACAATCGCCTCCAAATATGTCAACATGACTGACATAAACAGGCTTCAAAGCCACCACACACCTGCAGCAGATTTGCCGGCAGCCGCGGCGGAGGCCGGGGCCATCACGCTGGACGAGCGCGAGCATTTGCTGGCCTGTGTCGAACTTTTGTTTTTTGCCTATCGAGACTTCACCAGCGATCCCGATGCCGTGCTCGAACAGTATGGCTTCGGCCGTGCGCATCATCGCGTCTTGCATTTCGTGCAACGCAATCCCGGAATGCGGGTAGCGCGCCTGCTCGACATTCTGAAAATCACGAAGCAAAGCCTGTCGCGCGTTCTCAAGCAGTTGCTCGACGAAGGCTTCATCGCCCAGAAAACGGGCCCCGAAGACCGCCGCGAGCGGCTTCTCTACACCACCACAAAAGGCGCGAGGCTGGCCGAGAAACTTGCCGGGCTGCAGTTACAGCGCATTGCGGCCGCGCTCGATGGTGCTGGCCCCGATGCAGCCGCCGGTGCGCGCCGCTTTCTACTTGGTCTCATCGGCGAAAGGGACCGGCAAGCCGTCGAGGCGCTGGTTCTGCACAGCCGCTGCGCGGCTCAAAGTGGGGAGGCAAACCGCTCATGAACGAACGCCTCGCCGGCCGGAGCGTCGCGCTGCCGGACGACGCCCCGCATGTGCTTGTCGTCGATGACGACCAGAAAATTCGCGATCTGCTCGCTCGCTACCTCATCGAGAACGGATTTCGCGTCACAACGGCTGCCGATGCCGCCATGGCGCGCGCTGCTCTACGCGGGCTCGCGTTCGATATCGTCCTGCTCGATGTGATGATGCCGGGGGAATCCGGTCTCGATTTGGCGCGGCACCTCAAGGCCACGACCAAACTTCCCATTTGCATGCTAACGGCCCGCGCCGAGGCCGAGCACCGCATCGAAGGGCTGGAAATCGGTGTCGACGAGTATCTGCCCAAGCCGTTCGAGCCGCGTGAACTGCTGCTGCGCCTGAAGAACATTCTCCGCCGCGGCCAGGCCCAGTCGGGCCCGAGCGATGAAGTGCGCATGGGTCCCAATGTCTTCCATATCGCACGCGGCGATCTGAAGCGCGAAGACGAAACCATCAAGCTGACCGAGCGCGAGCGCGAATTGCTGCGCATATTCGCCCAGCGGCGCGGCATGGTGGTGCAGCGCCATGAATTGTCAAACGACGACTCGACGGGCAGCGAGCGGGCAATCGACGTGCAAATAAACCGGCTGCGGCGCAAAATTGAAACCGATCCCGCCAACCCTGTCTATCTGCAGACGATACGCGGCAAGGGGTACATCCTTTACACGGATTGAGCAAAGGAACCGTCACCTGAATTTTCCGAATCTGCGAACCGGAGTTACAAAGGCGCTCGAGCCCGCGCAGGCCGTACTGCGGCGCACGGCTGGCGCGTCGGGTTCGTTGCTGGCGCCGTTGAATGCTGCATCGAAGACCACCCGGGAAAAGCTTTCAACCGTCGGCTCGGAGCTCATTCCGAAGGGCCTTTATGCCCGCGCGCTCATTATTATCATTGCGCCCATCGTTGTTCTTGAGAGCGTTATTGCGTTCGTCTTCATGGAGCGCCACTGGCAGAACGTAACGCGGCGCTTGTCGGAATCGACCGCGCGCGACATCGCCGCCTTGATCGAAATCTACGACCACAACCCCGAACGCAGTGAACGCTCGCGGCTGATCGATATGGCCCGCGAAAAGCTCAATCTGTCGATGCAGATTCTACCACCTGGAGATCTTCCCGAGCCAAAGCCCAAGCCATTCTTCGACCTTCTCGACCGCGCCTTATCGCGCGAAATCGTCAAGCACGTGCAGCGGCCCTTCTGGATCGATACTGTCGGTCAATCGCGGCACGTCGAAATCCGCGTGAAGCACGAAAGCGCCATGCTGCGGTTTATTGCAACGCGCAGCCAAACGTATGCCTCGAACTCGCACATCTTCTTGCTCTGGATGGTAGGCTCGTCAGTCATTTTGCTGACCGTGGCTATTCTGTTCCTACGCAACCAGATCCGACCCATCTTGCGGCTCGCGGAAGCCGCCGACGACTTCGGCAAAGGCCGCCCCATTCCGGACGACTTCAGACCGCGCGGCGCGCGTGAAGTGCGTCAGGCCGCACAAGCTTTCCTTGAAATGCGTGACCGCATCAAAACCCACGTCGATCAGCGCACCACCATGCTTGCAGGCGTCAGTCATGACCTGCGCACGGTTCTGACCCGATTCAAACTCGAACTTGCCCTGCTCGGAGAGAGCGCTGAAATCCGCTCGCTGCGGTCCGACGTCAACGAGATGCAGCACATGCTGGAAGATTATTTGGCATTCGCGCGCGGCGATGGCGGGGAAGAAGCAAAGCCTGCCAATTTGAGCGAACTGCTCGAGGAGATCGTCGAAGAAGCGCAAGTTTACGACACTTCGATCGAGCTCAAGTTGCGCAAACGAACGGAGGCACTGGTCTTACCCTTAAAGCGGCAAGCCTTGAAACGGGCGATCACGAATCTGGTCTCCAATGCCGTCCGTTACGGCGACAAAGTGGTCATTCGCGCCGCGAAAGAGGCCGAATGGGTGCGCATCGAAGTCGATGACAACGGTCCTGGCATCCCGGCTGCAGAGCGCGAGAACGTGTTCCGTCCGTTCTACCGCATCGACAAAGCCCGCAACCAGGACGAGGGCAACTCGGGCCTTGGCCTGGCCATCGCCCGTGACATTGCCCGCAGTCATGGCGGCCACGTAACGCTTGGCACGAGTTCGATCGGAGGCCTGAGAGCCGTCATTTCCCTGCCTATTTGATCAGGCAAAATGGCCTCCAACTTCCGTCACGGCAGCAGCCCTGACATTCATTTTGACCTTGGACCTCACCCATGATTTTCCGTGCCTATTTGCCAACTGCAATGGCGCTGGCCCATGCCATGATTGCAGCGGCACCTGCGGCGGCCGACACCTACGCGCTCGACCCGCAGCACACCGAAGTGCGCTTCACATGGGACCATCTTGGGCTGTCGCGGCAGGGTGGACGGTTCACTTCGGCGGAAGGCACCGTGACCTTCGATCCTGCCAAGCCCGAGGCCAGTGCTGTCGAGGTGAAAATCCCGGTCCGCAGCATTGCGACGGGGGTCAAAAAACTGGACGAGCATCTCGTCACCACCAAGGAGTTCTTCGACGTTGCAGCATACCCCAACATCACGTTCAAAAGCACATCGGTGCGCACCACTTCCGACAAGACGGGTCAAGTTGAAGGCGACCTTTCGATCAACGGCATCACCAAGTCCGTGGTTCTCGATGTAGTCTGGAACTTTACCGGCGAGCATCCGCTGCAAACTATCAACCCTGTTTATGCGGGTGCCTTTGCTTCCGGTTTTTCCGCCTCGACCCAGATCCGGCGCAGCGATTGGGGCATCACCCGAACCATTCCTTATGTGTCCGATGAACTGCGCATCACCATCGAGACCGAGATGCTGCGCACCGCAGAAACCCCAGCAGCAGACACCCCGCCAGCGGCCGGCGCGCCGATTGAGAGCGGCGGTCCGCCATCTCTCTCCCCGCTTCCGGAAGCTGCAACGGTTCCAGAGATGGCTCCTCTGCCAGACGCGGCTGGCGCAGGCGAGCCGCCCAGCGCCATACCGGACACGGCAACAGACGGCGCTGCGCCGTTGCTCCCGTCACCACCCGGCGAAAAGTAACCACTCCTGACCCCGGTCAGCAGGCTTGCAGCACACCGGGTCTCGCCCCATTTGACGGTGATGTGTTTCGGTCTATAACGCGACCTCACAGCAGTTTTTTGGGGGCTGAAGTGGTCTTCCGGCACATGGGCATGGCTCATTGGCCGAGGCGATTGTTACGCTCCACGGAGATAGAGTATGCCTGCACAATGGTCGCCAGACAGCTGGCGCGCAAAGCCAATCGTCCAAGTGCCGGATTATCCGGACGCTGAAGCCCTTAAGGACGTGGAAGGCAAACTGGCCACCTATCCGCCGCTGGTGTTTGCGGGAGAGGCACGCGCCCTGAAGAAGCAGCTCGCCGACGTCGCGGGCGGTCATGGCTTCCTGTTGCAAGGCGGCGATTGCGCCGAAAGCTTCCTCGAACATCGCGCAGACAACATCCGCGACTTCTTCCGCGTCTTCCTGCAAATGGCCATCGTGCTCACCTATGCGGGCGCCTCGCCCGTGGTGAAGCTCGGCCGCATTGCCGGCCAGTTCGCCAAGCCGCGGTCCTCGCCCATGGAAAAAAAGGGCGATGTGGAACTGCCGAGCTATCGCGGCGACATTATCAATGGTCCCGAGTTCACACCGGCCTCGCGCATTCCAGACCCATACCGGCAAATCGAGGCCTACCGGCAGTCGGCCGCGACCCTCAACTTGATCCGCGCATTTGCGTCGGGCGGCTATGCCGATCTCGAACGTGTGCATCAGTGGAACATGGGCTTCGTCAAGGACAGCCCGCAGGGTCACCGCTACCAGGAACTCGCTGACCGCATTGCCGAAACCCTCGGGTTCATGCGCGCCTGCGGGATCACCAGCGAAAATACCCCGCAACTGCGCGCGACGAGCTTCTACACCAGCCACGAAGCGCTGCTGCTGGGCTATGAACAGGCGCTGACGCGTCTCGATTCAACGAGCGGCGATTGGTACGCGACGTCCGGCCATATGCTTTGGATTGGAGATCGCACGCGCCAGCCCGACCACGCCCACGTCGAGTATTTCCGCGGCATCAAGAACCCGATCGGGCTCAAGTGCGGACCGTCGCTCGAGCCCGACGGCCTATTGCGCCTGATCGATGCGTTGAACCCCAAGGACGAAGCCGGCCGCCTGACGCTGATCTGCCGCTTCGGCTACGACAAAGCCGACAAGGCGTTGCCGAAGCTGATCCGCGCCGTCCAGAAGTCCGGCCGCACAGTCGTGTGGTCCTGCGATCCGATGCATGGCAACACCATCTCGGCAGCAAACAACTACAAGACGCGGCCGTTCGAGCGAATCTTGAAGGAAGTCGAAGTATTCTTCGACGTACACCGCGCGGAAGGCACTCATGCCGGTGGCATCCATGTCGAAATGACCGGCCAGAACGTCACCGAATGCACGGGCGGCGCAACTGCCATCTCCGAAACGGAGTTGTCGGATCGCTACCACACGCACTGCGACCCGCGTCTCAACGCCGATCAGGCATTGGAACTGGCGTTTCTCGTGGCCGAACGGATGAAGCTCGAGCGTGAAAGCCGGAGCCATGCTGTGCCTGAGGCAGCGGCGGAGTAGAGACAGAACAAGGGGTCGGCAATCCAATCAACCTGCAGACGGCGGCATTTTCAACCTGAACATGCCGCCGCGCCGCCTCAGGGAGCGGCAGGCGCAGTCGCTGCCTTCTCGCTCTGCGGCTTTTCTTCTACGAGCCCGGGAAGCTTGGTTCCAGCAGGGCCGATTTCCTTCATCGCTTCAGCGCAACTGAATGCGTGCGACAGGCGGCACTCGTTTGGCCCCTTGGCGTTCTTGCAGCTCAGCGTATCTTTCCACATGGTGAGAATG
>Ga0247837_1002546_pt1 | contig 34155 bp, 24 predicted proteins | sample LaCtaG_2_FD_187115 | JGI IMG/M metagenome (GOLD analysis project Ga0247837, IMG submission 187115) | Freshwater microbial communities from meromictic Lake La Cruz, Castile-La Mancha, Spain - LaCruzMarch2015_14.5m | ecosystem: Environmental > Aquatic > Freshwater > Lake | place: Spain: Castile-La...
TTTAGATAAAAAAACAGATTGTATATTGTTATATATTGAACATATAAAATATGCACGTGGATTTATGTCTGGATTACGCGCGGCATCAAGGTTAAAGCCCGTGATTGTAATTAAATCTGGCAGGCACGGTGAGGGCGAGCGTTCGGGGATCTCTCATACTGGAGCTATGATAGGCTCCGATGATATATTTGATGCAGCTTTGAAGCGTGCTGGTGCTGTAAGGGTTATGACCATTAAAGAGCTTTTTACTGCGGCTGAAGTATTTGCATCTAAAAAACGACTTAAAGGGGATCAATTAATAATTGTAACCAATGGAGGTGGGGCAGGTCTAATGGCAGCTGATTATGCTTATGATTTAGATATTTCTTTGTCAAAGCTTAAATACGGAACCATAAATCTTATTAATACGGGAGTGCCTCGACAATTATTAAACTTAAATCCTATTGATATTTTAGGTGATGCAACTTATGAGCGTTATCAAAAAGTAATGACAGCGATTATTAATGATAGCAATTGTGATTGTTTATTAGTAATTTTAGCCCCTACCGCCTTGGCAGAGCCTTTGCTGGTAGCCAAAGAGATTGTCGCTTTAAATAAAAAAACAGATAAACCAATACTCACTTGTTGGATGGGGCGTGAGCAGGTTAAAACTTCACGAGCAGTATTTTCAGAAGCTCATATCCCTTGTTTTAGTACGCCTGAAATTGCCGTAGAAGCTTTTTCATATCTTTGTGATTATTATCAAAATCAACAATTATTATTACAAGTGCCAGAAACTATTTCCTATAAATCTAAAGCAGATATTAATGGTGCTAAGCTAATTATTGAAAAAGCTTTAAGCGAAAATAGATTTATTCTTAATACTATTGAATCAAAAGAAATTCTTAAGTCTTTTGGTATACCTGTAACCCAAACAATAGCGGCACAAAGTGAGAAAGAAGCATTAAATATAGTAGAGTCTATTGGCTTTCCAATTGTGATGAAAATTAATTCGCCTGATATCACGCATAAACAAGATGTATCTGGAGTACAGCTTAATATTACGAATATGGATGGTGTTAGTCATTTTTTTACAAAGTTAATATCTAATGCAAAAAAAGCGATGCCTAACGCTAGAATAGATGGTGTCACTATTGAACGCATGTATAAAACTCCTAATGATCGAGAATTAATGATAGGCGTTTTAAAAGATGAGGTTTTTGGGCCGGTAATAAATTTTGGTGCTGGAGGTAATTTAGTTGAGGTAATGCAAGATCGCGCATTAGCACTCCCCCCGTTAAATCAGTATCTAGCTAAAAATGTAATCGCGAGCACCAATATTGCAAAATTACTTGGAAAATTTCGTAATAAACCAGCGGTAAATTTGCCGGCTATTGAGGAGTTATTATTACGAGTTTCGGAACTGGTTAGTGAGTTGGGGCAAATTCAAGAAATGGATATTAATCCCTTAATTGTCAATGATAAGGATTTAATTGCAGTAGATGCACGTATTGTTATTAATTCAGCTGATGTCTCTATTCCTTATAGTCATATGGCTATACATCCATATCCTAGTTATTTAGTTTCAGAGTGGCAGTTAGATTATTATACATCCTTAACCATTCGTCCAATTCGTCCTGAAGATGCGAAATTTGAACAGGATTTTGTTAGGAGTCTTTCTGAAGAATCAAAATACTTTCGTTTTATGGGGGCTATGCAAGAAATGACGCCGGACATGTTAAAACGTACAACACAAATTGATTATGATAGAGAAATGGCATTAGTTGCAGTTATTCAAAAAGATGCAGTTGATATTATAATTGCTATCGCAAGATATGTGACTAACCCTGATTTTAAATCATGTGAATTTGCTTTAGTCGTGGCAGATGAATGGCAAAATAAAGGTATTGGTAGTCATTTAATGCGATGTTTAATCAATGCTGCAAAGATAAAGAACTTAGAATCTATGGAAGGAGCAATCTTGGCTTCTAATAATGGCATGTTAGCTTTAGTTGGAAATTTAGGTTTTAATATCACTTCAGATCCTATAGATCCTACTTTAGAATTAGCAACTAAAATTTTGTAATTGAGCCCTGAAGAGCACGTCTCAGTTAGGACAATTATAAATTGGACATTATCTGAAAAATTTTTAAGCTTTTGCTTAATCAGCACCTAGCATGTTAGCATTCGCGTTTATTATTTTTATATAGGCGTTAACTTTGAATTATCGAGCAGATATTGATGGCCTTCGTGCTGTAGCTATTTTGTTTGTTATGATTTTTCATGGTGGTTTATCTTTTTTAAAATCAGGATTTATTGGCGTAGATATTTTTTTTGTTATTTCTGGATTTTTAATAACTAGTATTATTAATGATTCTTTAGAAAATAATCAGTTTTCCTTATCTAAATTTTATAGCAGAAGATTGTGGCGACTTCAGCCGGTATTTATTTGCTTATTACTTATTACAACCATTCTTGCTCTTATTTTTTATTTACCAGATGACTTGATGGACTTTAGTCGAAGTGCGCGTAAAACATCGCTTTTTATATCTAATATTTATTTTAAATCCATTACCACTAACTATTTTGCACCAGATACACATCATCTTCCTTTGTTGCATACTTGGTCATTATCCATCGAATGGCAATGTTACTTAATTCTGCCAGTTTTTTGCTACGTATTAAAACGTATTTTTAAGCATAATTTTAATATGGTCATCTATTTATTAACGATCTTATTTTTTATTTTATCTATCTATGAATCTTATAATTATCCTGCCCAAACTTATTATTTCTTAAATAGTAGGATTTTCGAATTTTTAATAGGAGCCTCTGTCTCTCTATATCATTTTAAGCATTTTACTTTTAATAAAACATTGCTAAATATCCTAGGAATTTTGGCTATTATTACGTTATTTTATGTGGCGACAAAAGACAATATTGTTTTAGGATATCCTAATTATTATGCTTTATCTGTTTGTGTTGCAACGGGAGTAATTATTCATTTAGGAAAAAATAATTCGAATAATTATGTTACTCGATTTCTTTCTTTAAAGCCTTTGGTTTTTATTGGTTTGTTATCTTATTCTTTGTATGTATGGCATTGGGTTATTTTCGCAGTTTTTAAGTACCAAGGAATTTCTGAAACGACTTTAAATTATTTATTCACATATAGCCTTATTTTTATTGTATCTTATGGATCTTGGCGATTTATAGAAAAACCATCGCGGACATTTTCTACGATACCATTTAAATATACCTTTGTAAGTCTTATACTTTTACCAATAATTTTTGTTCATTTAAATTCATACGTTATTAAAACTAACCAAGGATTCCCGGCAAGATTTGATCAAGAATTAGTTAATGTTTATCAGAAATTAGAACAAAATCAGTTTGTAGAACGGCCTAAATGTATAGATAAATCTGTGGATGATCCAAATAGTTATTGTCATATTGGAGCAGAAAACGATATTGGTAATAAAAAAGCGCTAATGATTGGCGATTCATTTGCTAATCATTATTGGGGATTTATGGATGTTTTGGGTAAAGATGCAAATCTTTCAATCTTAATGACAGGAACATCTTCATGCATTACTCTGCCAGGGATATATTTATATAATTGGTGGCATTTTAAGAATCAAGTCTATGCTAAATGTCACGATGCAACTATAGAATATTATGAGATGATTAAAGCTAATCATTATGACTATGTGATCATTGGTCAAAATTGGCCTAATTATATTGGTGATAATGTCATCAAAACATTAAATGATAAACGTTCTTTATCTTTTACAAAAAAACGTCTTAAATTCGCTTTAGATGAAGCATTGCAAATTATTAGTGAGTCTGGTGCAAAACCAGTATTAATTAAACATTCAGCAACAGCTGCTTTTATTCCTAATGCGAGAGATTGTTTTTTTAAGCATATAAAGCTAAGACAAAAATATAATCCTCGGCAATGTGATTTTGATCTTCAGGTACTCGAAACTGAAAAGTGGTTAGATAATTTATTTAAACAAATGCAGGATAAATATCCGGCATTAGTCATTATTGATCCTAAAAAGGTCCAATGCCCTAATAACCGATGTAAAGCAGCTATAAAAGGCGTTCCTATTTATCGTGATATTGGTCATATTACTGATTATGCGTCCTTACAATTAGGTAATCTTTATTTGAAAAATTATAATAATCCATTGGGGAATAGTGAGTTATAACATTAAAGCTCTTGCTCATAGCGTAGCCTATATAGAGCTGCAACCAGGCTAAGTTTTTTAGCCTGGTTGCACCACGAACAAGTCTTGGTAGGTAGGTATTTTAAAGTTTGGCCTCAGCTGCAACAGATTCTGCAGCCACAGGAGCAACTGGTATAACAGGCGCTTCTGTTGCAGCGGTTACTAATGGAGCGTCTTCCAAAAGCAAACCAGCTTCAAAGAATCTACTTCCAGCACCGCGTGGTCGTCTAGGTGGGCTGCTGATTATTATACTTGCTGAAGCACTAGCCTCAGCAGCATTAGCATGTGGCGATTCTAATAAGTTTCGAGTAGCAGCAAGAGCTCTTGGAGGAGAACCTGGATCCCCCGCTACGTAATCAAATAATAGTTTAGCGCTTGAAGCAGCACCTCCAGCAGCTCCATGCCCTTGAGGAGAAAGCTGTTCGTCAGAGTCGTAATAAGCTCGTCTGCGCTTCCTATCATATCTGGTTATTTTGATTTCTCTTGGTTGGTCCTTAAGCGCATCAATATCAAATATACTTTTTACTTCGGTTTCTAACTCATCCTTTTTAATGGAATAACTTGGTTCTTCATCACTACCTCCAGAAGAAGATAATTTTTGAATATTAATAATATCTGCGAGTCTTACTGAAACTGCTTTTAATTCAACTTCATTTGCAATCAGAATGGCAAGCACCCATTTTAACGTATCAAAAGGGGGTCTAAAATCACCACTTTTATGGTTAATAAAGATTATCTCTTTATGATCATCAGAAAATGTAATGTTCCCAGCGGTAATGCATCTCGCACTATTAGCGGCATCACCAGTTATTTGATAGTGAGCAGGAATGATTTTGTTAGGACCACCTTCTTCTGCAAACCATAGTATTCCATATAAGTCTACTAAAAAGCGAACGGTGTGCGTGCTGTCTTCTGCACCACTATTGGTTTTAATTTTTTCTAATAAAGAATTTAGATGATTTATTGGGTAAATGCTATGAGAAGAATCACAGTTAACTGTTCGTGGTGATAAACAACCAATGCTCGGCCTGTCATTGGTTGGGCTAAATATATCTGGGAATATTGGCATAATTTAAATGTCCACAATTAATAAACGAGGTGCTGCATATTACTGCAATTTGGTTAATGAGTCTATTAAAATCTGCATTAAATATATTTTTGTGTTCTTCATGTTGACACTTTGCACCAACATTGTTAACTTTAGTGTTATAATAATAGAATTTATATAAAATAATGGTATTTGGTTACATTACTTAACTTTTAACAAAGCGATAGAATTTAATATTTTTTAAGGTATTAGGAGTATTTATGGCAAAGTGGACAAAAATTGGTGGCGGCTCCTATAACACTGCTTATCGAAGTGAAGATGGACTAGACGTTTTAAAAATTCAAATAATAACAGCGGATCTAGCAACCAATGATTATGATACACCTAAACGATCAGTTCGTTTGTGGAATAAATTAAACTCTCATATTCTTCCTCTGGCTCGAGAAGTGAACATACCTGGACTAGGTGCCGGATGGATTTGTCCATACATTGAAGGTAGGCAATCAACAGATGCTGAAATTAGAGAAGCATTAATTAAAATCTTTAATGACACTGGACGAATTATTATAGATGCAGCAAGTCCTAGAAATTTTGTTACTAAGTATGATGGTCAAGTTGTATGTTTAGATATTGGTCAAGCTTTGGAATTAGAGCGAAGAGATGGTGAATTCCTGTTTGGTGGAAGGTCTCGAAGAAAGAGTATAACATCTATTAATGCTTGGCGAGATCTAAAGGAATCGCACATAAAATATTTAAATAAACCTAAAATGATAAGAGATTTTCCTGAAACAATCACAACAGTTAAGGCCTTGCTATTTATAAAGCAAAATTACCCAGATATCTTTGATATAAGTTTTTTAAAAGGTAATCACGCAGTTATTTCTAATCTTGCGCACTCTTTTGATTTAGGAACTAAGGTAACGACATTAGATCTTGGTGCATTGGTGGCTGAAGCCGCTGTTGTTGAAGAAAGAGCTGTTGCAGATCCTCATGTATTTAAGAGGTCTCGTCAAGTAGATATTGGTGTAGTAGCTGCTTCTGCTCCTATTATTGTTGATACCGCAGCTGTCGCAGTCGCTGATGTTCCTCCTTCTGTATCTTTACCTGCAGCTTTTTCTGCTAGTTCAGAACATATTCTTGCCTCAGTCCTTGGCAGAGTGAAATTTAATCGATTTTCACGTGATTTTGAATCTCCAGGTAGATCCGCACCTTCAGTGCGTCTTGGATTTTTTTCAGGTGGTATGCGTTTGGCATCAGCTGATTCTTTATGTGGTCATGAATCTTCAACGTTTTTATTGGGCGATCCCTTTGACGAGGGTGCTCGGGTTGTTATGAGTGCGATGAAAAAAATATAGCACTACCTTGTGATTCTCGTATTTACTATCGTTAATTGCTGACAAATCCACTTATATAAGCTAGAACAGAAGATCCTAAAGCATCTAAAGCATATCCTCCTTCAAGAACTGATATGTTGCGACCTTTGCAATGCTTATCAGTAATTTGCTTTAGTTGTTGGCTTAGCCATAGATAATCAAATTCAGTTAAATTTAAAGTTGATATTGGATCTTTTTCATGGCCATCAAATCCTGCCGAGCAGAAAATTATTTCTGGTTTAAAATCGTTAATTTTATCCAAGGCATTTTGAATAATTTCCGCACGAAACTCTCTGCCTGTTGAACCTGGTGGTAAAGGGATGTTGATAATATTATTTGCGTTTGTAGGTGGCCCATCAAAAGGATAAAGTAGATCTTCATATATTGAGCAAATCAGTACTTTTTTAGAGTTTAGAAAAATATCTTCAGTACCATTTCCTCGGTGTGCGTCAAAATCTACAATAGCGATACGTTTTAAATTATAAACTTTAATTGCATGCGCCACCCCTACAGCTAAATTATTAAAAAAACAAAATCCCATGGCTCGATTGCGAGTAGCGTGATGTCCAGGTGGGCGTATATTGCAAAATACGGAATTTATTTGTGGTGATTTTGATAAAACTAAATCTACAGCTTGAATTACAGCACCTGCAGCGTGACAGGCTGCTTCTAAAGTATTATGGCCAATTAGAGTATCACTATCGATATTAATTAAATCATTTGCTGTATTTAACTTAAAAACTTCATCAATATACTTACGATCATGCACCATTTGTAATTGTTCAAGCGTGGCTTTAATGGACTTTTCAAAAGTTACGATTGATTTTAGTTTAGCTAACGCCTTTTTAATTACTATTATTCTATCAGCACAATCAGGGTGGCCAATCCCTGTTTGATGCATAAGGCATGATGGATCTGTTATTATTGCTGTAGTCATGTAAGCTCGTATTGGTCTAAATATTTAGGTATTTCAACATTCCAGTTAAACTCATGTTCAATTTTAGCTTTTAACGCATCTGATGCTTCTTGTTCACCATGAGTTATAAATACTCTTCTCGGCGTTGTTTTTAAGTGACTTAACCACGTAAGTATTTCTTTATAATCAGCATGAGCAGATATATTTGAAATTTGTGCGATTTCTGCTCTTATTGGAATCATTTGCCCAAACATTTTTATTTCTTTTTCCCCACGAATCATTCTGTCTCCACGTGTTCCACCTGCTTGAAAGCCAGAAAATAAGATTGTATTTTTATAATCGGGGGCGAGATTTCTAATATGGTGTAAAACTCTTCCGCCCGTGGCCATGCCGCTAGCTGAAATAATTATCATTGGCATTTTTTTATTTGTAAGTGCGATAGATTCTTCTACTGATCTAACATATGTAGCAGTTTGACCGACACTAGCAGATTCTTCATTTGTTAGGCGATGAAGATTTGCATGGTGATAAAATATTTCACTAGCATTTGTAGCCATTGGGCTATCAACAAAGACTGGAAGATCAGGAATTTCATTTTTTAGCTTTAATTGGTGAATATAATATAAAATCGATTGAGTACGTCCAACAGCAAAAGCAGGAATTAAAATACTACCTCCACGTTTTGAAGTTCGATTTATAATTTCACCAAATTGCTTTTCTGGATCAGTTTCATCATGTAAGCGGTCGCCATAGGTTGATTCAATAACTAGATAAGTAGAATTAGGCGGATCAATTGGAGGCTTCATTAATGGATCATTTAGTCGGCCAAGATCACCTGAAAATAATATCGATGTTTCTTCATGTATTAAGCGAATTAAAGACGCTCCCAAAATATGACCGGCATAGTGAAAAGATGCATAAAATCCATCATGAAGCATAAAAGGTTTATCAAAAGGGACGGTTTGAAAGTAACTTAACGCGATTTCTGCATCTTTTTTTGTATAAAGAGGCAGGGTTGGTTTATGTTTGGTATATCCTTTTTTATTGGCGTAACGAGCCTCTTCTTCCTGGAGATAGCCACTATCTGGCAATAAAATATTAGCTAATTTCTTTGTCGCTTCAGTACATAAAATTTTACCACGAAAGCCATTCTTAACAAGTAGGGGAATATAACCACTATGATCAATATGTGCATGTGTAAGCAAGATAAACTTAATTGATGAAGGATTAATTGTCAGTGGTGCCCAATTGCGTAAGCGCAAATCTTTATATCCTTGAAAAAGACCGCAGTCAACTAAGATCTCAATATCATTTGTTTTTATAAGATATTTTGAACCAGTGACAGTTTGCGTTGCCCCTAAAAATTGTATTTTCATGATCCCTCAATAAATAATATTCTTGCTGGCAAATCTGCCAGCAAGCTATTAAAGTAGTTTATACAATTTTTATCGTTAAAGCTCTATTTTACCAGTTACCAGATCCACAGCAGCTAGAAGATGAGCCGCAGCAACTTGAGCTAGAGTAATCTGGAGCCACATAGGTAGTTCCGCAGCCACCATCACAGGCGCAACTAGTTAGAGTTAATGTTGAAATTACAATAAATACAGTTAAAATTATATTTTTCATAATAGCATCCTTGCATTAGGTTTGTACTTAAATAATACGACAAGCATTGTTATTTTGCAAGTTGTTGTCGTTTGTTGCGTTTATTCTTGTTGACTGTTATTCTTCATTACCTAATTAGACTATCACTTGTTGTTTAGTCAGAGAGTCTAACGTCAACATGTGGTGTATTGGACCTTTTTTATGAAAATTCAACATATTATACCGATATTTTGTTATTTTGCCTTCTTGATTTTAGTTTCTTCCTTTAATCTTCTATCTTATGATACCTATTATTATTGGGAGTGGAGTCGACATCTGGATTTTGGGTATTACGATGGCTCGCCACTGATCGCGTACTTCATCAAAGCGTCGACTTTATTATTTGGTGATACGCTTTTTGCTTTAAGCTTGGTAGGCGTTGTCTCTATAGCAATAACGAGTTTAATCATTTATAAAACCGCAAATCTATTTTTATCTAAAGAAGCGAGTGGCATAGCTTTGCTCTTGTGGTTATTTTCACCATTGGTAACACTAGATCTAATCAATCAAACAACTTACGATACACCATTAACCATATTTTGGGCGCTAACCCTTTATTTTGCAGCAAAGTACATAATATCTAAACGACCTAAGTACTTGTATTTTTTGGGAGTAAGCATTGGTTTAATGATGCTCTCAAAATATTCTGGGGCCGTATTGGTTCTTGCTTTGTTTGTGTTTTTATTGACCTCAAAATATCGATATTTATTTAAATCAGTACATTTATATTTAGCTATGTTGCTTGCGTTTGCGTTATTTAGTCCAGTTATTATTTGGAATCAGCAACATGATTGGCAATCTTTTTTATATCAATTGACAACTCATCAATTGAAAAAAAATATTAATCCCTTCGTTAGTGTCATAAAATCATTTGCTTGCGTGTTTATTCCGTCCTTAAATTTTATGTTGATCCCGTCTTTGTTGTGTTGGATAAAAAAAATAGGCAAATTCGATGATCAAATAGCAGATATCGTACGGTTATGTCTTGTGGTTTGTACTACCTTTATTTGTTTTTATTTATTGGTAGCTACAGAAGATGCTATAAGAGATAAGTGGTTGGGAACTTATCTTATTTCCAGTGCGCTTTTAGGCGGTTATTGTTACCAAACTATGCGTTATCGAATATTAACCCATTTAGTAATCGGTGCATATATGATTGTGAGTTTAGGTATCGTTGCTAATAATTCCTTTGATATCTTTAAAACTACTGACAAACTAATATATTATCGTTTGATTCAACAATTTAATACCGAACATCCTAATTTACCAAAAACTATCCTAACCTCTAGTTGGCTTGAAGCGCGCATGTTATTTTTTTTAAAAGATAAACCTAATGTTTATACTATTGATTGTGGATTAGAACAGAATCAATACGCATTATGGAGTAAAGATATTGCGCAACAAGTTAATAATAAAACACTAAAAGAGGCGTTATTTATATCACCATATGATCAAAGTGTATGTGTAAAAAAATACTTCAACCATTGTGAGCAATTGGCACCCATTATTTACTCTTATAAAACCAAAAAACTTAGTGTTTATGCTTATATATGTACAAATTAAACAGTAAAAGATCCAAATTTTTAGGGTATTAAACAAATTGATCTATTGGTATGTTATAATCCTATCCGCTCCATGATTGTTACGATTAGGTAGGATTATAAATTGGAAATTATGCAAGAATTTAAAGATATGAAAATTTTGCTAGGGATTTGTGGCGGGATTGCGGCTTATAAGTCCGCAAATCTTCTGCGTGAGCTTAGGCGAAAAGGTGCTGAGGTTCGTGTGGTTATGACTCATGCAGCTCTCGAATTTATTAAGCCTTTGACATTACAAGCTTTATCCGGTCATGAGGTGAGGACTGAGTTATTTGATGCTTCTCAAGAAAATGCTATGGATCATATCGAGTTGGCACGATGGGCTGATTTTATTCTTATAGCTCCTGCCACGGCAAATTTATTGGCAAAACTAGCGCATGGAATAGCAGATGATTTGTTATCTACTTTATATTTAGTTGCTGAAAATCAAGTTATCTTTTGTCCTGCAATGAATAAGAGCATGTGGTCACACCCTGCGACTATTAATAATTGTAAATTGCTTGCTGAAAGAGGCGATTTGTTTATAGGTCCTGATGAGGGTTTGCAGGCATGTGGTGAGTTTGGGTTTGGTCGCATGAGTGAAGTTGATAAAATTATTTCTTCTTTAAGTTTTTATAATACGCCTAAAAGTCTTGAGGGTAAAAAAATTTTGATTACGGCAGGTCCTACGCGAGAAGCTATTGATCCTGTGCGTTATATTTCTAATCAGAGTTCGGGGAAAATGGGTTATGCTTTGGCCGAAGCCGCTGTAAGGGCTGGAGCTATGGTAACTTTAATATCAGGCCCTACAGCATTAACACCGCCTAAAAATCTTAAATTCATCGAAGTTATCTCCGCAGAATATATGTATCAGCAGGTTTTAGCTGAATTACAGGATGATATGGTTTTTATAGGGGCTGCAGCAGTTGCTGATTATCGTCTAGAATCAATTGCTGATAATAAACTTAAAAAACAAGATAATTCTTCACTTACACTAAATTTAATTAAAAATCCTGATATTATTGCGGCGGTTGCTAATTCTCGCAAAGCTTCATTGGTAGTTGGCTTTGCCGCAGAGACAGAAAATTTAATTGATAATGCACTTACTAAATTAAATGAAAAGAATGTTGATATGATCATTGCTAATCAAGTAGGTAATGGTCTTGGTTTTGATAGTGATTTTAATAAAGTTACTGTGTTAACTAAAAATAGCCAAACTGAATTATCTTTTGATCACAAAATAAAGCTTGCTGAAGATCTTATTGCAATCATTGCTACAAGCCTGCAAAATAAGGCGCACATGACGAATAAAACAACTCTTTTAGACGTAGGATCTCATGGATAAAATAATTCAGTTAAAGATTTTAGATAGACGTATAGGCGATACTATTCCCTTACCTACTTATGCAACAGATGGTTCTGCAGGAATTGATCTGCGTGTTTGTATTGATGAACCTATTCAGATTGCAGGTGGCGAAACAGTTTTGCTTCCAACTGGTATTTCTATATATATCGCTGACCAAAATATGGCCGCTGTAATTCTTCCGCGCTCAGGTCTTGGACATAAGCACGGTATAGTTTTGGGAAATTTAGTAGGTCTTATTGACTCTGATTATCAGGGAGAATTGAAAATTTCTTGCTGGAATCGTAATCAAGAGCATTTTACAATAAACCCAGGTGAGCGTATTGCTCAATTAGTTTTCGTTCCAGTTGTTAAGGCACAATTTTCTTTAGTTGAATCATTTGCTGAAACTAATCGTGGTGAAGGTGGGTTTGGCAGTTCTGGGAGACAATAAATGACAAGCCACTCTTATAGACAGCGATTAGTTGATAGAACAGTATTCAGAGCCTATGACATAAGAGGTATTATTGGTAGTCAATTGGATGAAGATGCCTTTTATAGTATTGGTAAAGCAATAAGTTGTCGTCTTTTGGAATTAAATCGCTCATCTATATTTTTAGCGCGTGATGGTCGGTTAACAAGTACAAAGCTTGCTAATGCTTTAAAGCAAAGTTTGATTGAAAGTGGAATTACGGTAATTGATTTAGGCGAAGTAGCAACTCCTGTAATGTATTATGCAACCAATGTTAATAGTGTTGATAGTGGGCTGATGGTAACCGGAAGTCATAATCCTGCTGATTATAATGGGCTTAAAATTGTTCTTGGTGGCAAGACGTTAGTAAGTAGTGATATTGATATACTTTTTGATTTGGTTGCATCTTCTAAGAAAGTAGAAGGAGCAGGGCAGGAGGTATATGTAAATATTATTGATGAATATGTAGAACGTATAATTTCTGATATTAAATTAAAACGTCCATTAAAAGTTGTGGTTGATTGCGGTAATGGTATTGCTGGAGCGACTATCCCTAGGGTTATTATGAATCTTGGGTGTGAAGTTATTCCTTTATATTGCGATGTTGATGGTAGTTTTCCAAATCATCATCCTGATCCTAGTATTGAAGCAAATCTTAGCGATCTACGTGAAGCGGTCTTTGCATATAATGCTGATATTGGTTTGGCATTTGATGGTGATGCGGATAGATTAGGCGTTGTCACGAATGAAGGTCAAGTAATTTGGCCAGATCGCTTGATGATGTATTATGCTAAAGAATTATTACAACGAAATAAAGATGCTACTATTGTCTATGATGTTAAATGCTCAAGTCATTTAGCTGAATTTATTGAGCGTCTGGGCGGCATTGCGAAAATGTGCCCTACTGGTCATTCAATAGTAAAACAAGTAATGAAAGAAGAAAATGCTCTACTTGCTGGTGAAATGAGCGGACATTTATTCTTTAAAGATAGGTGGTATGGTTTTGATGATGCGTTATATAGTGCTTGTCGTTTACTTGAAATTTTATCTAATTCATCATTAGCTGCAAGTGAGCAATTTGCGTTAATTCCTAATAGTACTAATACTCCTGAAATTAAGATCCCAATTGTTGATGAAGAAAAATTTCTGTTCATGAAGCGTTTTAGTGACGAGGCTAAATTTTCTAATGCAAGATTAATCACTATTGATGGTTTAAGGGTTGAATTTCATCATGGGTGGGGTTTATTGCGAGCATCTAACACTACTCCTTGTCTTGTCGCACGTTTTGAGGCACATGATGATGAAAGTTTACGTGAAATTCAAGATTTATTTAAGGTGCAACTTAAACTGTTAGATAAAAATTTGATGATCCCATTTTAGGGTTAATCTGATTGTAGCAATTGTAGCAATTGTAGTAGTTGCTATGGTTGCTTTCAACCAGGGTTATAATCAGCTACATCCTAGTTGCTGCTAAACAGGCTAAGCTTTAATTACAGCATAAAGCATTTCATGTAGAGCTTCTTCGTTTTGTTTTCTTGCTACAACTTTATCTTCTCTGGCAATAATAAATCCATGTTTATCACATAATGATTTTATATAAGCCGGATTATGGCTAAATCTCGCACTTTTTTGTAGTTTATATGGTTCATTATCAGATATTTCATGGGAGAAAATAAATATACTATTTTGGTATAAACAATTTTTTATAGCAATAAATAATGGTTCTAAGTCACTTAAATAAGGTAGCACATCGGCAGCTATTATAAGGTCGAAGTGGCTAGAAGTTAGATTTAAAAAGTTTAATATTTCATCCTCAACTAGTTCATCATAAATCTCTTTCTTTTTAGCTTGTGCTAGCATTTTGGCACTAAGATCGATACCAGTTAAGTATTCTGCTAGTTCACGTAATATAATTCCACTTAAACCCGTCCCGCAGCCTAGATCAAGAGCATTTTTAACTTTTGTAACTTGCAATTGATGCAATAGCGCTCCAATTTTATGTGGTAGGGAATATTCAAGTATATTTTTAACATGATCTTCATAATTAATAGCATAATTATTAAATAAATTATTAACATATGTAGTACACGTATTTGGATTTGCTTTATTCCCAGTAAGGGCAGATAGCATAAACTCACAAGATTTATCTTCTGGATTTGCTTTCATCGCGGATTTAAGTAACAAAATTGCTTTATCGTGATCTCCTAAGCGCATGCTAATTGCTGCAAGATTATTTAAGCTTGCGAAATGATCTTTTTTTAATTTTAAAATAGCTTCGAAGTGAGTCTTCGCCTCTTTTAAATGTCCAAGTGACATTTGGGCTACTCCAATATTATAAAGATATTCAATATTATTGGGGGCGCGTTTTAATAAAACATCATAATGCATTAAGGAGTTTTCAAATCTGTCATTGTGAATAAATGTTGCCGCAAGGTTATTACGTGCTTCTACGTGATCTATATTTATGGTTAAAGCTTTAGTGAAGTAATCAATTGCTATTTGGTCTTGCTTCGATTTTAAGGCAATAACACCTAGATTAGTTATAGCCTCAATATGTTCGTTATTAAGAGCTAATACTTTATTAAAAGCAAATTCAGCGTCTTTAATTTTGTTGTCCTCTAAATATAATATACCAATATAAAACTGAGCATCTATATGGAAAGTGTCGAGCTCAAGTACATTTTTAAATTGAGTGAGTGCACTATCCAATTGATTATTATTAAGAAAAAGTAATCCTAAATTAAAATGAGCAGTAATAAAGTCAGGTTCTTTATTTAAAGCAATATGATAGTGATGTAAAGCTTTCTTAATCTCACCCTTTAAGGCATAAACTGCGGCAATATTATTATGAGCTTGAGCATAGTTTGGATCTAATTCAAAAGCTTTTTGATAATGAAAAATGGCATTATCATAATCGCCTTTATTTTTATAAGCATTGGCAAGATTATTATTAATTTTAGTATCATCTGGTTTTAGTTCAAAAGCACGTTTTAGATAGGTGATAGCGCTATCATTATTCTTAGATTGCGCATGAGCTAGAGCTAAAAAACAAAGCGCTTCTATATGATTGGGTGATGATTTTAATAATTCATCATAACAATTTATAGCGAGTTTTATTTCTCCTGAAAGCTGATATTGATGTCCTTCTGAAAATAATGTCTCTATATCCTTGTTAGTCATTTTTCATATTATCCATTTGATTACGTAACTGGTTCAAAGCAATAGCACGATGGCTTATAGTGTTTTTAATTTTGGCTGGAATCTCTGCTAATGTGCATTTGTAATTTTTAACATAAAATATTGGATCATATCCAAAACCATTATTTCCTTGTTTTTTAGGCCATATTTCTCCATTAAATTTACCTGTGGCAATTAATGGTACCGGATCATTTGCATGCCTTACTAAAGCAATAGCACAATAAAAGTATGCTTGTCTTTCATTATCTTTAAAATTTTTCATTTTTTCTAATAAGAGATTGATGTTCTCATCATCGGTTGCATCAATTCCCGCATATCTTGCTGAATAAATTCCAGGAGCGCCTAAAAGCGAAGTTACGACTAACCCCGAATCATCAGCTAAAGCAGGTTTTTTAGCGATATGGCTTGCGTGGCGTGCTTTTATTATGGCATTTTCGATAAAACTTAAACCCGTTTCTTCAGCACTATAAATTTCTAGATCTTGTTGCGATATGCAGTTAATAGGCGCCAATATATCTTGTAATTCAGCGATTTTGCCTTTATTGCTTGTAGCTAAAATTAGATCATTCATTTAAGTAAATTGAAAATTAAAGTTAGTTATTATGTCATGAAAGCTTAATTTTTTTAAAGAATAGCTATATAAATAAAAATTGTTATTGCCTCATATACCCTATATATTGATTAGGCCAGATACAATAACTATTAAGGGATATAAAAATGAATAAAAAACTAGTTGGTTTATCAGCATTTTTGTTGTCTTTATCAATGAGTAACACAGTTTTAGCATGCTCTGATCATATGAATCATAGTTCAGGTCATTGGGTTGAAAGAGTTACAGAAAAACTTAATGTAAATCGAGAGCAAAAAGCAAAGATCAAATTAATTAGTGAAAAAGCAACAATTGAATTACAACCAATTCGTAGTAAGTTGCGTGAATTACGTCATGAATCAAATCAACTTTTAACAGCTAATAACCTTGATGAAGCTAAGTTAGATAAATTAATTAATCAAGAAAAAGACTTATTAGGTAAGATGATAAAAATTAGAGTCATGGAAAAACATGATGTTTCAGTAGTTTTGACTGCAGAGCAAAGAACTAAATTTTCTGAAATGATGCAAAATTGGGAAAAGAAACACGAAGCTTATAAAAAATAATAATCGTAGCCCGGTTGCTTGCAACCGGGATCTTTTCTCTACAAGCCAAAATAAGTATCATATAGATCAGTATAAGTTTTATCATTTTGCATGTCTTGCAATTCTTTATTAAATTGCTCTAATAATGGAGCATTTTTTGGTAGAGCCATAATACCAATTCCATCAGCCACCTTCATTTCTTTCCCAACTTTAACAAATTTATTTTGAGAATTAAGGATCCAGTAATCGGCTTCATTAGAATCCATAAATGCAGCATCAATATCTTCATTATCTAATGCATCAATGAGCTTTTGTAAATTATCATAAAATACAATTTTAAATTTTCCATCATATTTTTTACTTAAGAAAGAACTATAAATACCAGCGCTTATATCAGTTCTTTCTCTAACTAAGCCAACATAGCTATCCTTTGATAATTCATCAATTGATTTAATTCCTTCATCCTTAGTTGAGATAAACTGCCCTTCACTTAATAAATAAGGATAAGAATAAATATAACCACCATTTAATGGATTAGGTGTTACATAAAAATCAATTCCATCTATGGCAACATCAATTTTTTCATCATTTAAAGAGGAAAATAATTCATCATATTTCATAGTAATTATGTCGCACTGTTGATTAGTTCTTTTGCATAAAAGTTTTATTAGATCTATTTCAAAACCTTGATTTGTAAAATCAACATAAGGGGGATCAAATACAACGGTACCGACGTTAATTTTTGCGTAAACATTTGCGAATGGAAGTGAAAAAAAGAGGATAAATGATAATAAAACCAACTTAAATCTCTTCATAAATGCCATCCTTTATCATTTTAGATTATTACAATATAGCATGTTTTAGGAGATAAAAAAGATGGTTGTTTTGTAAGAATTCTTTATACGAAAAACCAAGATTTAAAAATACCTTCATAATTTGGATAGGGTGCGTCTATAATTGCTTGAACAACCCCGTGAATAAAGCGTGGGGATGAACGTAGATGTTTTGTAGGGTTCATGAAAAATAATTGTCAACATACCCTAGTATTCGGTTGATTTTTCCCAAGATTTTTTACTTTATTATTTAGGATAATTCCCACTAGTATTTTCTGGTGGAGTAGGAAATTCATCATCTTTAGCTTTAGGTGATTCTTCGCCTTTTATTTTAAGAGTTTCTCTTATAAAAAATCGAGAATAATCTCTTGCGGCAATTTCTGCTCCAGCTTCAACGCTTGGATTTAAATGAGTGATTATTCGCTGTAAATCTTTCCCAGTGCGAACTAGATATTTATCAGACATCGTGTCAATGGCTGTTTCTATTGCTGAGAGCTCATCGGTATCTTTTCCATTTTTTTCATAAAGATCTTTAATTGTTTCTAGTAATGAAAGCGTTTTATTTTTGAGATATTCAGAATATTCAGACAATTTTAGCTTTAGGGCTGCTTTATTATAAGATTGATCTGTTGTTAGATTATCCAAAATAGCCTTCTGTTCTTTTACAAATTCTCCGCTGTCTTTGAACTTTGAAATATATTTAAGTTTTTTGTCAACCTTATATTCTAATTCTATCTTCTTAAACTTTCTTTTTAGTATTGTGTTAATTTTACTCAGCGTAGCTATATCAGTAGCTCTATCAATTTTTTGTAACTCTACTTCTATAAATTCTTTTACTTTAACTGGGCTTATTATGTCGCGCGATTGAATAAATTTTGAGCGAATTTCGATTTTCTCTAAAAGAGCACGAGATTTAAATTTTAATTCATCTATTAAAGCAGGGGATGCCGGCATTGTGCTTCTAGCAGAATTAGTATGATTTGGGGTCTCATCTGTTACAGCTGGTAGGATTTCAGCATTCGAAGCTACAGTATCATCATCACTAGAGATTCCTTCATCAATTGCTTCTAATAGACTTTGATAAGCTCTCCCAATATATTTTTTGAAGCGTTTTGGTCTTGGCATTTTAATTTAATCCTTACAATAGACTTGTGTTATAAATATAATCAATATGCGCAATATTCGCAAGTTTTGGTCTATGGTTTGGAGTGACTTTGATTTAAATTTTAATTCTTTTCTTTATAACTTATGCTTCAAGTTGCCAGAGCCAAGAGACAATTTTATAGACATGTTTGCGTAAAAGGCGCTATTTGGTAGATAATAGCGCATAAAAAATTGTTGATTCTTAAGCAAATATTAAGTGTAGATATATAGTTAAATATAATTATGAGGGGATAACTAAGTATTCTTCAAAAGTTTCGCTATTTATTGTATTTAAATTATCTTTCATTATCCTTATATTTTCTCTAATTGCCTTAGTTTCTTTAGGTAGATAGTTGTCACTGTTATATAGACCAAAGGTAATCCATTCCAGAAGTTTTTTAGCAAATTGGATAATGAAATTTTCTTGATTTGGTGCTAAAAGATTTTCTTTGATAGTATTTTGTATATCAAAATTAACTTGTCCAAGTTTTCCAAACGCCATCTCGATTTTTTCTTGTGAAGGAGACTGTAATTGTTCTATCTGAATTTTAAGGATTTGAGCTTGATATTGCATTAACAAAATTGCGTTATCGATAAGTAATTTATTGGCATCACTTTTAACTTCAATTTTGTAAGTATCTAATTGGCTTGCCGCGAGTTCAATTTCAGCTTTAAACTTTTCAATTGTTTTTGCCACAAATTTTGCTTGTCTCTCTATAGCATTAACTGGTTCTGGTTTAAAGAAAGTTATGACCTCAGCCACCTCAACTTTTTTAACAACTTGCAGTTTCTTAGCAAGTCGAGTCCATTGTTTATGTAATCTTTTAAATTCATCAATCTCATCAGGAATTGCATATTCTTTAATAAGATTCCATCGCGCTAATAAAGTATCAACTAAAGCCTTATGTTTTTGAATTTTTATGGCTAATTTTTCACTATCTAAATTTTGAAGTTTGTCATCAATTAGAGTTGTTAATTTATTGATCCGCAATGCAAAATTTGCAATTTCAAGTTTTATTGTTGCGCGTTGTAATTCTTCTCTTAAGCGTTTAGATTCTTCTAGCTCATGTTCTCTTGTTGATAATTTATCTTTTAATTCGCCGGTGGCTGTTATTTGTTTAGCTAAAAAATTTTTTTCTGTTTTGAGCTCATCTGATATTCGACTTACTTCAGCTTTAAGATGATCAATTTCATCAGTAAAAGAAAGGATAAAAGTCGAAATATCTAACGTCTGAATCGCCACTTCTCTTTCAATAAAAAATTTAATTATAGCAATTTGCTTAACATCTTCGCTTTGAATTTGCGGTGTAACCTCTGTTAATAAATTGTTGTAAAATGTATACGCATGCGATCCTTCTTTACTTGCAGTTTTGAGTTTATCTAATACGATTTGCCTAAAAGTAATTGACAGTGCACCATTGTGTAATAAGGCTAATAATTGTTCATGATTAATTGATTCTTCTGCAAACTCTAAGAACCATTCTTTACAAACCAATATTGCAACAGCCCGTGCTTGCTGTAGCTTAGATGTGGAGGTTTTAAAGTTATCACAAATAGCATCTAAAATTTGAGTAGTGGTTTTAAATTTATTTGTATTATTTGTAGTTGTTCTTAAGAAATTTTTTAAAGGATTAACAGGTTCTGTATTACTTAATAAGTGGACTAATACATTCTTAGATTCAGTATCGCAAGTTGAGTTAATTTTCTCAATGAATTTTGCTAAAAATGAATATTCCTGATGTTCTAAAATGTAATTTAGCAGGTTTTTTCCATTAGAGTCTATTTTTTTAAATAGTTCTTGCCATTTATTAGGTGTAAGCTCGATGGCTTCCCCTAATGATAATAATTTGATTACTCCAACAAAATTACCTTTTTCTGCAGCAATTAATAAAGGATATGCAGATGTTCCGATTGGAGCTTCTAATAAAAATCTTTCAGTATTAGTCTTGTCAGCTTGCATAAGTGACCAATCAATTAAACTGCTTGTTAGCTCATCTTCTAAAAAAAGATGGTATGGAGAAACATTCTCAGGTGGGTATATCACATTAATGATGCGTGAAGGTGTTAATGTCTTACTTGGGTTGATTTGATTATAAGCTACAATGATTTGTTGAAATAATTTTAGATTATTTAACCTTGCACAAAAATGTAAAGCTTGCAGGAAAGCTTCATCATCTTTAGTGCCTGAAGTTAATGCTTTTAGTAATAAAGCTAATTGATCTTCTTTATTATTGCGAATGGCTATATGAAAAGCATTGGTTGACCACTTAATGTATGGTAGTTCTTCTTCTGGACCATATTTACATAATATTAGATTAAATATTTCATCACTGCCAGCACCGGCTATTATATAGGCGTTTATTATGGCTTCAGCGGCATCAGTCAGTCCTTGTTCGAGTGCGTAATGCAATAAGCCTTGTTGTTTGACCAATCCTATGAATTCTTTGTTAGTTGTAGAAATTTTACTAATTAACTGGATGAGAATTTCGTTTTGGCCTGTAGCAATACATCCTTTAAAGATATTTTTCCAAGGCGCATTATCTTCAATGAATTTATCGTTAAGCTCAGCTTCATCAATAACTTGCTCTAAGATAGCAATGACTATTTTTTGTTGAGCTTTTGTTTTTGGATAAGTACATAATACCTCTAATCCACTAATTCCATTGATTACTTCTTGTAATAATGAATCTACTCTTAGCATTGATAAATCTTTATGACTATCAAGTACATCACAGATTAATGCTTCTCGATTAGAAGCAAGTTGATAATCAATATCATGTATCTTTTCATATTGTCTAAAACAGGTTTCTACACGGCTTAAAGTTGCTTTTAATTCATCTTTTTTTAGTCCATTGCCTGAGGCAACGGCTGCATGAACTTCTGACAAAATTTTGCCAATATCCTCTCCAATTTTTCTTGTGGCTTCTTCTTTCAAACATATTTCTTGAAGGGCTAGTAAACGTCTGTATATATGAAAAGGCTCGCCTTCTCTTTGATTCGAGGGGATATACATAACAGCATTTTTTTTCTTATATGCAGCTTTTGATTCCAGCTGTTCCTCTGTAACTTGATCATCAATTTCACAGGAAAAATAACGGTTATACTTAAATGCGGAAATAATTTTTAAACCCAGTGGATTTTCCCCATCCATTTCTAAAATTCCGGGAATTACATAGTCAGATACCGTTCGTCCTTTAACAAGAGCAAAATAGGCGTGGCGATTACAAATACCAAAGGTCATTGCCGTCAATGCCCAATCATCCATCATTGGATTGTTCGATTCGAGGATGGTTTTAGTAGCAGGAAGATGGTCTTCATCATCACAACCCACTGCTAAAACTTGGGGGCTTATATAAGGTAAAGTACTACTACGGATACCTGTTAATATTTCCAAACGCGGGTTAATGCCATAGAGATATCCATCAACCACTTTTTTAACAAAACGCCCTTTAGCGTCGGAACAAACTATACCATCTTCGGATATTGATGGCATTTGATCATTGCCAAATAATTCAGTGAAAATTTGACATAAATCGTCAGCTTTGCCAATGTAATTAAGTTCAAAACCACCAGTTGCCCAATCAATAAATTTAATTTCATAAGTTCCATCCATTCTTCGCTTATAGCGAAAATTCTCAGGTTTAATATCGTTGTGAGCAAAGCCTAGCTTTTGAAATTCTTGTGCTTTATCAATAAGCTCCAGAGATAAAGAAATTATTTCATGTAGATCTGAATTTGTAGATTCTAAACTTGGATCATGGTAAGAATGATCAGCTTTTGAATGGCGGTTTAAACGACGATTAGCAGCATCAGCAAAAGTAACACCTTTTGCGCGTTCGGATAAAATTCTATATTGTTGTGGTCTACCATCTTTTTTATATAGGAGGCCCGCGACTCTTACTTTGTCATCTTCTAACCAATAATGTGTGAGATTATGCTGTGTTTTTGGGCTTTTTTCAGCGGCATTTGTTAAAGCCTGTAGAACATCATATTCAACGCGATAAAATGGGTCGTTTCGGGATATTAATGGGCGTAATTTTAAATTTATTTGTGCAGTTTCAGTAAAAGTCGCTTCTTCTTGTGAAACATATCCCTTTTTAATGATTCTATTTAAGCCAGATAATAACTCTTCTACTTCAATGACTGAACCATATTGTCCAACACCTACGAGTCTCATATGAGTAAACATGCGTCTTTTTTTCATGCCAGGAGAAGCATATGCTTCATTAAATCCTGCAAAAGGTGCTATGACGCCACGACTACCACCAAAAGAAAATATAAAATCACAATTTCCTTGTGGTTTTAATAATGAATATCTAATGGGTGTTTTTAATACGATTGAAATATTATGCTGCTGACCATCTAAATCAATAACCTTTATGGTTCGAGCACCAGTTGATGAGTCGTGTGGGATCTTGAATTGAACATTATTAATTGTAAGCGGTTTGATTGCTTCAGCGATTTGTTGAATAGCTGAAAAATAGGTTAGCTCTTCTGCTTCAGATAATACTGAAAGACCCGCATCCGCTCTCGTTAATAACCAGTTAAACTCTTCAGCCATCAAAGTAATATCACGCACTATTTGGCTTTCATCCGCAGCATTTAAATTTAAACTTTTTTTCATCGCCAAGTATTCTATTAAGAAAATATCGGTAATTTTTATTGCTGTTGTTTCTGGATCTAGAGGTGTTGTAAATGCGGCTTTGAGTTCACTTAATTTTTCGATACGATCACTACTTGATTGGGTGATGATTTTAGCTTTAGCGATAATTGAAAGGTTTGCGGGTAAAACAGACAATTCCTCAAATCCTGCAATTTCTAAAAAGGCCGCATCTACTATCGATTCTAATTGGTCATTTTTTAGGACGTCGTTATAATGGGTAGTACATAGATTTTCAAATATGGGTAACAAATTTGCTGGCGCCGGTGGTTGATTGTGATAAAAAATAAATAATTCTAATACCTTACGCAATAATAATTCATCATTGTCGCTCAAATTCAATTGACTAATCTCTGTAGGGAACCGCTCTTTAATTTTAACGCTTACTTTAGTTAAGGCTGTTTGATAAGCTAGATTTTGTGAGGCTGGTAAATCTAATTGACTGACTTGTTGATTAATTTCTGCTAGTGAATAACCAGAAAATTTATGGCTATGTATATTTTCTGTAACATCTGAAATAGTAAAAATTCGTTGAACCATAGTTTCGGGCCTAAGTCCAAATCCACCACTGCCAATAATCCTACTAAGGATAGCATCAACATTCATCTTATCTATATCAAAATAAAAGAGCTCTATGGTTATTTTTCCATCATCATCAATGTTAATGACTGGAATTTTAGCTACTTCATTTAGTTTCGATTTGATGGTCGCTTTGGCTAAATCCATTTGATCTTTAGATAATGGGCTAACTGAATTACCTAATGGGAATAATTCCGGTTTTCTTCTTTGCTTTCGTAAATTTTTGACTTTTAGTAGCGCTTCTTCTAATTTTTGTTTTATAGATGTTAGCTCTTCACCTATTATTTTCATAGTTTTTGGATCAGCTTCTATTTTAAAGGGATGATTTCCTTTAAGGTAGTGAAGCAGAGCGAACTTGCTAAACTGTAGGTCTACAGCAGGATTTTCAGTAAAAAATTCAATGTCACGGATATTTCTTGCCCAAAATAAATCTCGTGCTAAATTTTCTTTAAGCTGTTCGACGTATTCGCGACGATCTTCTTGGCCAAATCGTAGTTTATGAAATAGAGCTCTCTGATAGATGGCGGTATCTATTTTCTCTTTACTAGACCAATCATTGTCTGAACTAATATTTAATTTATCTGCCACGCTAGAAAGTATCAGACTTATATTTTCGCCTTTTGAGTTTTGGTATTCGCTAAAATTGTCAAGGATTCTGGAATTACCGACATCAATCAATTTTGTAGTTAAAGAAGTCAGAAATGACTGATGCGCATAATTATCTGCTGTTAAATTGTCTGTTTTTTCGACTTTAGAGCAATCGCGATGTATGAGTTCAAATAAACCCATTTGCACTATTTGTTGGCATTTTGGGCGCAACGTCTTATCATCAGAATGATTAAAGGTAATAATCGCTTGTTCTAGCATGTCTTGAATATTATTGGATGTTAGCGTTTTTAATTGTATCTCTTGGTCTTTTTTATCTAATTTATATAAAACCTCAACATATAATTTTGTTTGCAAATTTTTAAAAGCAGGAGGCGCATCGGAGAGTATTTTTGCTAAATGAAGGACATTGCTGAATTTATCAGCAAGATATCTAATAAATTTCTCATCTATAGCGAGCTCTTCTTTTTTATCGATGCCAATTCTGCTAATTTCAGTTGTGATTAATGTCTTTTGCGCCGCAATGGCTGCCAAATTCTCTTGTTGTTTTGATTTGAAGGCTCTTAATTGATCAAGATCGGTATCTTCATTGGCTAATCCATTTAATTTTTCTTGTATAATTCTGCATTCAGTTTCTAACGCATCTAAAGCACTTTGTAACAAAACCTGTTTGATTTCTAAGGCTATATCTTCTGAAAAATTAATTTGTTGAATGCCTTCAGTAAAATTTTTACAATGCGACATTTTTCCTATCCAAATTGTTTTAATTATGTGGGTGCTAGTATATCAAGCACGACTGTGATTTCAATAAAAACACTATGATTTATGTTGTTCCAAAATAAAAACGGTAAAATCTGGCGTTATTAATTTTACTGTTAATTTAAGATTGCCTTAACAATAGAACATTACAATCACCATATTTTTTAATAAAAACAATCGGTACATTGATTCAAAATTTGTACCAATGTGTTTGTTTAGATTATTAATTTGAGGGTAGTATGAAAAATAGACATGATATTTTTACGCAAAGTCTAACAGCAAAACAAGCTGATGCGCTTCTTTTACCTTTAAATTTTCCTTTAGAAAGTGAACGTTTCTGTGCGATTTATGATGAGCTTGCCGCTTTAGATGATAAATTTCTTGATCCTTCTCTTACAGCATCTGCTGCTAAAATAGTGGAAACTTTTGAAAATAAATTGGCAACTAAAGATATAACTACAGATGAAAAAATTGATAGTATTTCTAACTTTCTACATGAGTTAAGTATAGATTCTAGGTTATCTTACCTAATTGGTGAAAAACGTATAATCGAATTATTATTACCACTAATAAAAAAATCATTTTCAAGTGAAGATTGGGATGAATTATTTTCTTTAATCTGCTGTTTAAATAATTATGATGGGCCGCTTTTTGCGGCTTTTAAGGTGTTTTTTAAGGAACTTGTAGATAACGATGATCTTGAATCTATTTATAACTTTCAAGATTTTTTGTTCCAACTAGATTTTGAAAGAACAATGGAAGACGCAGATGCATCAACTAATTTCCATACTCAGCTATTATCTGAACTCTTAACACAGATAGATAATGAGTCTAAGAGCAGCTTATTAGGTATTATATTAAAAAGGTATAAATCCTTATTATCAAGCCCTATGCGGGATAGTTACACTCACTTTGTTCGAGATATGCTAAATTCAATTTATTTTGATCTTAATCAAGAATCAATAATCAATTGTGTGGTAAAGCTTGTTCCTCCAACTGAAGTAGTTAAGCCTTCTTTAAAAACCACAATAATAGGTGACGCTATTTATTTTTGGGAAATGTCAATTGGAGTGATGAATAATACTAATACAAATAGCGTTTATTCTAAGCTTCCCCCTGTGGCATTTAAGAAAAAAATACATGAAAATTTAACTAGATTAAATAAGACCACAGAAAATATTATTTTATTTGCTGAAAGTTTCCATTATCTATATATATTAGTTACAAAGCACCAAGATGCTTATCCTGAATTTAAAAGAATATTTGTTGATTTAGAGAATATTTTAATAGTATTGCGCGAAGGTGGTAAAGAATTTTCACCAATAATTGAGGCATTACTTAATGAAGACTTGGATTTTTCTAAGAAAGCTATCCGTGGGATTAGACGTCTATTAGAAAAAGATCCGGCTGTAATTAAAGAAGATAAACCACACCATGTGGTAAAGAAAAAGAGCGTGCCTGCAGAGCTTGTTTATGAATTACCATCGAATACGTTTTATCAAGAAAAAATAGATTTATTGAGGATGCATCTATCAAAGCTTCTTCTGCATATAAAAAACTTTAAGATAGAATTAGAAGACAGTGAGTCAATATTAGAAACTGATTATTCAGTAAAGTTAACGCCATGGATTAGTCTTTATAAATTTTTAGAACAAAGAGAAAAATCAATAATTAATTTTGGAAGATATTTAAAAAAAGCACGTTCAGAAAAGATGGTTGCATTTGATTTTGATGAATTAGATATACGGCCAAAACTTATGCCTACTTGGAGTTATGCGTATATTGATGCATATCAAGAGGAAATGGAGCATTTTATTAACGTACTTAGGTTTATAGAATCTAATCAAGCACATGCGGCTTCTCCAATCGTGCAAGATATCCCCGCATTAATTAAGATGCTTTCTATAAACATTTCTGTAATAAGTATTAGTGATCTTGAAATAGCTGGAACTAGCAAATCAGTAAATGATGATTTTACAATTATAAGCTTTCCCATAGAAGATTTTAACGACATGGAAGCCACCGCGCCTGTTGCAACCCTATCTGAATCTGAAAGAGCTGGTTTCACTTTAACCGCGAGTACCACGCCTATTACATTTGATGAAAGATCAGAAATAAGCCCTCAGTTATCTGCGCAAAGCTTAAGGGAAAGCCCACGATTTGCAGTTGTTAATCCTTTATTTCATAGTTTAGCGCAGCAGAAAAAACGATTTGAAGCCATTATGCTGTTGCTTAACCCTATTTTAATTGGTTTATTATCACTTTCTGAGTTTTATAAAGATTCAGTTGAGTTATCTAAGCTGCGTCAAGATGCGGAAGATCTTTGGCAACTTATTCATCAGTTAAATCAATGGAGTGAGCGAATAAGTACAGAACCTTTAGGGGTTGATTTATTTACAGATTCTCCTTTAAGGGCGCTGCCAAGGCAGAAAGTAGCCATTGATATTATTTCACCTTTTTATTCATCGATGTTAAATGATTTCACTTTGATCATAGATAAGTGGAATCGTGAGATTAATAATTTTGCAATTACACTCAAACAAATTATTCACGCTGATTTATCTTCATCCTTTAATTCAAATATAGACGCTTTCATTAAAAAACTATCGGGATGTTATTTTTATGAGCGAAACAATCCTGTTTATCAATATTTACAGGAATTATTAGGCGGATTAGGTACAGTTGAAGTCTTTGGGGCTGAGCTTTTTATGTGGGATAATTGTGATATTGATGCGAGAGTCATTTGTCATAAACAACAAACGCAAGAATTTGTAGTTCAATTTATCCTTGATGAGCTAGGAAGAAAAAATCCTCATGGCAACAATAATCTTAAAGTTCAAGAGCATTTTTTGGTTAGTGATTCTTCTGTGGCATATAGTGTTATTAATATTAAAGTTCCAGCAGGACCTAATAATATTCATCCATTGGATATTAGTGTATTTCCCGATGGTTTTTTTGAATCTCATCATTACCTTCCTCACGCGGCTGCCAGTTTAAATCTTAAAAACGGAAGATTGCATTGTGATCATGAGTTTTTTAGTAATATTTTAAAAAATACTATTAATATTCGAGGGGAGGCTTCTTATTATGCAAATCAATTGTCTCGAGAAATACATATTTTAAAATTTTTAATTCGCGCAAACTATGTAAAGGTGTCTTATTTAGGAAAGCAAAGTTGGCTTGATTTTGGTCCGGAAGCGGCTCATATTCTAGCAACTTTAAAAATCTATGGATCTAATTTGCCTGCTTTAAAAGAAATTAATCCATTATTGGAGGAGGCCTTACGTACATTAATTTCTCGTCATTTTAAAGATGATCAATTCACTGTTGCTTTTTTAAATCGTTCAATAAATTTGATTAGTTTTTATCATGGCATTGGTTGTAGATTAATTGCAACTAAAGGGCATCAACAATTTGAATTAGGACAAGAAACATTTCAAATTATGAGATTAAAACCAGTTAGAGAGAGAGTAACAGAAGATAATAGATGTTCATTATTTTTTGAACTTACTCCATCCCTAGAGGCATTTTTACCTCCTTTACTTCCATCATCACATTTAATGTTTGGGATGTTTGTAGCTCCAGGTGTACCTTGTATAGAGGAGCAAGGCAAAAGTGAATACCATGCCAACATAAATTGTTAATTTATGGACATTATGCGTTAAGCTCGGTTATTATTCCTGCAAATTTATAATATTTGAATATAATGCAATCTTTTTCATGTGAATTAATTCATCGGCATGCTTATACAAAGGCAAGAGTAACAAAGGTTAAGACTCCGCATGGTGAATTTATTACTCCGGTTTTTATGCCGGTAGGTACTCGTGCAGGCGTTAATAATATGATGCCAAGTGAATTACTTAAGTCAGGCAGTCAAATTATTTTAGGTGGCAATACTTATCATATGCTTTGTGCTCCTGGTATGGAAGTTATAAAGCAGGCAGGAGGCATGCACAAATTTATGGGTTGGCATGGCCCTATGCTTACAGATAGCGGTGGATTTCAGGTTTTTAGTTTATCTAAAAATAAAGAAATTTGTACTATTGATGAAATTGGTGCTCATTTTACAATTCCTGGTACTGATAGACTTATTCATATGACGCCGGAAATGTCGTTGCAAACTCAGAAAATTATTGGCGCTGATATTATTATGGCGTTTGATCAATGCACGCCAAGTGATTGTACGCAAAAAGAAGTTGTAGCGATTATGGCGAGAACTCATCGTTGGCTTAAGCAATCAATAGATTATCATCAAGAATTCCCCAACTCAGTTTATGGTGCTAAACAAGCTTTATTTGGGATTGTTCAAGGCGGCGTCTACGAGAATCTGCGACGTGAATCTGCAGCTTTTGTAGCATCTCAGAATACTGATGGTATTGCTATTGGCGGAGAAACTATTGGGTTTGATATGCCGGCTACTGTTGATGTTATTCGCTGGATCTATGAGTTTTTGCCAGAGAATAAGCCACGATATACAATGGGCGTTGGTATGTCTCCACAAGATCTTTTAGATGTTGTGGCTGAGGGCATTGATATGTTTGATTGTGTAGCCCCTACGAGAAATGCACGTCATGGAGCATTGTATTGTGGTGAGGTAGTTAAATCTGGGAATTGGTTAAAATTTGAAAGTGAACATCAAAATGCTCGCATACAAATTAAGAAAGCTAACTTTGCAAATGATTTGTCGCCAATAATGGCAACTTGTAAATGTTTTACTTGTAAAAATTATTCGCGCGCTTATTTGCATCAATTATTTAAACAGAAAGCTAATTTATTTACATCTCTTGCTAGTATTCACAATATCAGTGTTTTACAAGATGTTTGTGATAGAATGCGTGATTTGATAACTGAGGAGAAATTATGATTTTAATTAGTACATCTAAAGGTGATATTAAATTGGAATTAGATGAAGAAAATACGCCTAAAACTGCGGCTAATTTTTTGAATTATGTAAGAAAAGGTTTTTATAAAGATACAATTTTCCATCGTGTTATTAGTGGTTTTATGATTCAGGGCGGTGGCTTGACTGCTGAAATGGAAAATAAAGCAACAGATGCTCCTGTTGTTAATGAAGCAAAAGTATCTAAGCTTAATAAGCGAGGCACTATTGCAATGGCAAGAACTATGGATCCACATTCAGCAACAGCTCAATTTTTTATTAATCTTGTTGATAATTCATTCTTAAACTACAGTGGAGAACAGGCACAAAATTTTGGTTATTGTGTATTTGGTGAGGTAGTTGAAGGAATGGATGTAGTTGACTTAATCGCAAAAGTTAAAACAGGCCAGAAATCAGGGCATGGAGATGTGCCTTTGGAAGATGTTGTAATTCATGAAGTTACTGAAATTTAAATGGGGTATATCATAAGTGTAGCCTGGTTGCTCGCAACCAGGCTTGCATCTTTCAAATGTAGGCAGTGCACATTAAAATGTGCTATTCCTATCATCTGCTATAATATAATTAATCATTCTGCGTAAATTACGGAGATTAATTATGATAAAGCTAATTATCACGAGCATTTTATCTACAATACTAATACTTTTTAGTTATACAGCTTATGCTGATAAAATTATAATTTCTGGAAAGCCTACCCAATTAGAATATCATCCAGGTTTTTTCACTTTACCCAGTGATTATATGGAGACTAATGGTTATCGCTATATAACCTTATCTAATGATGATAGAGTTTGTTTTATGAGACCTAAAACTGAATTAGCTAGTTTGGATATGTTTTCTATTATGATTGAAGAAAAAGGGGATCAAATTAAATGGTTCTGTTATGAATTTGACCCTAATTTTTTTGAGAATGATTATTAAACAATCGAATCTCTCTTCATTTATTTAGGATCCATATTATGTCAACAGCCCCTAATATTAGCGAAGCTCTTGATTGAGCTATAATCTATTGGCAATTAGCCATACCAAATAGTGGTTGTATCAATTTTCAAAAGACCCTATAATCACTTCAAAAATTAATTGTAGAGATAATAATGCACAGATTATTTAATTCCACTAGTGTAAGAAGCGCTTCGATTGTATCGGCGGCTGCTTTATTGATTGGTGTTAGCTTCATCTTTAAAAAAACTGAACAGAAACCATTACCAACACTAGATAAATCAAAAAAAATAGATGGGCTTAAGCAATCAAATACAGAACCAAAGCCTGAACCATTGTTGGGCTCATAAGCTTATGATGTGGGTACGCACTTTTACCACTGCCTAATCAAGCTTAAATCTTTTGCATAATGTAAGTTTGGCGCTAATTGAATAAGTTAGATATCGTCAATTTTTATGCATCTTAGCCAACGAGTTTTTTTGCTGCTTGCCAAATCTGCATTAATTCATTAAATGATTTACCTTTTAAGTCATTTAATCCTTTTTCTATTGTAATTTGTTTAACTGCGGATAAGCGACGATCAAATTTCGCGATGGTTTTTTTTAAGGTATCTTCTGGGTCTAATTTTAAAAATATGCATAATGAAAATGCCGCATGGAGGAGGTCGCCAACTTCTTCTTGTAATGCAAGTTCATCGGTATTTTTTGAATTAGGTTCTATATGTTCAATAATTTCCAAACATTCAGATCTGATTTGATCTATTATTTGTTGAGGCTCTTCCCAGCTAAATCCAAAGCCATCTGCTATATTTTCTAACTCTATTATTTTTTTTAAAAGTTCCATTATTTAATCACAAAAATATAAAATGTTACTATAATTCTATCACGCGCAAAGAAGGTGTTTTAAGATTATTTTTTAAATTAGTTATATGGCGATAGGCGTCATTTATTCTCTCTTCATTTATCTCACCACTAGCTATTTTTTGCTTAATAATTGCAATTATTTCTTTAGGGTCAACGTATGATGGAGTTAATTGATTGCCAAAAACTAGCATATCAGCCCCGGCATTAATTGCTAATGTAACGGCTGAATCAGTACCATAATTATCAGTGATAGCTTTCATTTGCATATCATCAGTAATAATTACCCCATCAAATTTTAATTTTTTGCGTAAAGTATTCGTCAAAATTTCATATGATAAAGTTGCGGGAAATCCTTCGGCATCTAATTTTTTATTAACAATATGTGCTGACATTATTATGCCGCAGTGTTTTGGTTCAGCTATCATTTTTTCATAAGGTATTAATTCAAGATCTTGCCAAGTGTCTGTAACGTCAACAAAACCTAAGTGCGAATCTTTAGTTGAGCTGCCGTGTCCAGGGAAATGTTTATAAGCACATTGTACGCCATGATTTAAAAATTGTTCTGAGAAAATTTTAGCGTAAGCTGCAACTTCTTCAGGATTTGAAGAAAAACTTCGTTCTTTTTTGCCAATTACTGGATTTTCAGGATTAATATTAACATCTAAAACTGGCGCAAAATCTAAATTAAATCCAGCTGACTTTAATGTTTGTGCCATGTTTTTTGCTATATTATTAGCTTCATCTCTAGGCATATTACCAATGTTTTTTGCAGAGATAGTAGCAGGGAATCCATATGCTTCGCTTAAGCGGTTAATTTTTCCACCTTCATAATCCACTGAAATTAATAATGGCAAATTTTCGCGATGATTGGTAATATTTGCATTAGATGTATAATTTTGTAATTGTTTATTTAATAATTTAACTTGCTCGGGGCTTTCTATATTTTTATCAAATTGTTTGGTTTGATTATTATAATCAAATAAAATAACTCCACCGATATTTGATTCTTCGATGATTTTTACTATTTTGGAGTTGGCATCGATAGTCTTGCCATCAAAGCCTATTATTAGCATTTGACCTATTTTTTCATCCAAGGTTAGAGCTAAAGCTTGGCTTGAAATAGTTGAAAATAACATAATTAATAATAAAATTCGTTTAAATAAATGCATTTCCGCTCCAATCTGTGTTAAAATAAAAAACCAATTGATTATTTGATGCCCAGGCATTGTATTATAAATGAGCAATTAATGCAAGGTGATATAATAAAAACCAGTATGGATAGATAAATGAAAATTATTAGCCAAATTATGGAGGCACGCCATCTAATTAATCAGGGGGGCATTATTGCTTACCCAACAGAGGCGGTATATGGTCTGGGATGCGACCCATTTAATCAACAGGCTGTTAAGAGAATTCTTGCTATAAAACAGCGGCCTTTTAGTAAAGGATTGATTGTTTTAATTGCTGATTGGTCGCAATTGGAGTTATTAGTCTCTCATATTGAGAGTGATTTATTAGTTAAAGTTAAAGAAACTTGGCCAGGAGCTGTGACTTGGGTTTTTCCTAAGGCTAAAACTGTTCATCAATATTTAAGTGGTGAACAAGATAGTATTGCTATTCGCATGAGTGCGCATCCAATAGCGCGAGTACTTTGTGCTGATGGGCCTATAGTTTCAACCAGTGCTAATATTAGCGGGCACAATCCTGCTATGGATATTGCTGAATTAATGAGACAATTCCCACAAGGAATTGATGCTTGTTTATCAGGAGATTTAGGTGGGGCTAATCAACCTAGCTCTATTTATGATGTATTAAATGGACAAAGGCTAAGATAAAAATGTAGGGTTGGCGAAGCGAGCCCACCATGCAGAATATCTTAGTTGATTATAGTAAAATGTTGTTAAAATTTTAAATATTTTGTTTTAGAAGGATAATAATGAGTAATAAAAAGCATGCACTGT
>Ga0247837_1002547_pt1 | contig 34144 bp, 23 predicted proteins | sample LaCtaG_2_FD_187115 | JGI IMG/M metagenome (GOLD analysis project Ga0247837, IMG submission 187115) | Freshwater microbial communities from meromictic Lake La Cruz, Castile-La Mancha, Spain - LaCruzMarch2015_14.5m | ecosystem: Environmental > Aquatic > Freshwater > Lake | place: Spain: Castile-La...
AGCACGGCCTCGGAGATGTACGGCAGCTTCGCCACCGTGATCGTGCTGATCCTGTGGATCTACTACTGCTCGTCGCTGCTCCTGATGTGCTGCCACGCCGTCAAGACCGCCCAGCGTCGCTTCACCGTCGGGCCACGCTGGCCCAAGGACGGCAAGCTCCTGCTCGTGGCCTGACGCCGGGGAACCTGACGCCGCGGAACCTGATGCCGAGGGGCGTCACTCGTCGTCGTCGGGATGCAGGATGGGGGCTCGGCCAAAGCCCTGGACGAATTCATCGAACAAGCCCTCGAGCCAGACCCGGGCGTCGTCGCCACCCAGACAGCACCGGAACATCAGCGGGCCTTCGCCCCGGGCACCTGGCGTGTCGAGCTCATCGTCAAAGAGCTTCCGGAGGGCCTCCCGCACGGAGCGGGCGGCGTAAAAGTAGAAGACCATGGCGCTCTTTCCGCTGGGCTAGGCCACCAGGGAGCGGTCGGCGCGACACAGCTGGACGGCGCCGGGGACGTCGGGGGCGCGTTCCAGCACCGTCTGGGCATCAAGGGGGAGCCAATCGTCGAACTGCATGGGCAAGCCTATAACGCAATGTGTCACATGTGGCGTCGAAGTCGCGGTGGCACCGAAGTGACCGGTTCTGACAAGTGCCAGGCGCAGGCCCTACTGTGGGGGACGAACACGAGGGTGAGCCATGTCGGCGCAGTTGATGGGGTTGGTCCGCGAGCTCAAGGCACTCAACGCACGCAAGAAGGCGGGCGAGGAGCTCAGCGCGCCTGAAGAGACGCGCCGCAAAGAACTCAAGACGTTCCTGAAGGCCCAGCTTGAGGGTGCCGGCGGTGGCGGTGGCGGCGACGAGAGCCTGAGCGACGCCCGGCCAGCCACGTCGACGCCGTCAGCGCCACCCGTGGCGCCGCCGCCGACCCCTGCGCCTGTGGCCGCTGCAGCGCCACCACCGCGGCCCCAGCCGCCACCGACGCCACCGCCCCGTCCGTCGCCGGCAGCGGTGCCAGCAGCGGTTCCCGGCGGCCCCGCTGCCGTCCAAGCAGCAGCGGCGCCGGTCGCCCCGCCGGTTCGGCCAGCCTCGACGTACGTCCCCAAGAAGGACGCCTATGCCATCGGGGGCGCGGCGGCCTTCATCGACGCCGCCATCAACAGCGATGCCGTCAAGAAGACCGATGGCTGGTCCCACCGCAAGGCCCTCGCCAGCGACGTCGAGATCGCCGACGCCGAGGCCGCCGCCGACGCCGCCGTGCGCGCGACCAAGAAGCGCGCCCACGTCACGAGCCCCGAGGAGGTTGAAGCCCAGCTGCAGGAAATAGCCGGCGGCTACACACCGCCCGACAACGACTTCGTCCTCGAGCAGTACTACGGCGACTACTTCAGCGAAGGCCTGGCCCAGGCGTCCGTCGCCGAGTCCGCGGACCTGCGGCCCATCGACCCCCGTGAGATGCAGTTCCGCCAGGCCCTCGACGTCGCCATCGGCTCCGGCGCCGGCGCCACCAGCGTGACGATTCCGCCCGGGCTGTCGTTCCTCGACGATTTCCCGGCCCTGTACACGCGCCGGGTGCTGGCGCCTCCTGCCGACGAAGCGAGCGCCGCCGCTGCCGACGATCCGACGCTGCTCATCGGCAAGCGCAAGGTGACCGTGCACTTGCTCAACGGCGAGAAGAAGCAGGGGTCCGTGCGTGCCCTTCGTCGCGGCGAACTCGGCATGAAGATCGAAAACGGCGGCGTCGTCGAGGAGATCGGCCTCATGCAGGTGAAGGCGGTCTTTGTGCATCTCCAACCAAACGCCCAGCAGACGCTTGGTGGAGGGCGCATGATCACGGTGCTGTTTCGCGATCAGCGGGCGGTGCAGGGCGAGTCCAGCGACTACGAACCGTCGGCCCCGGTCTTCTCGCTGGTGCCGCCGGCTGGCCGCGGTCAGTTCGAGAAGATCATCATCAACGCCGCAGCGGTGTCGTCGGTGACCTGACGGCGTGACGGAAAGCGGCTTGCCGATTCTTCGTCACACCTGAATGACGACGGGGCGTGGGGCGACGCCCCACCGAGAGCAGGTCACGACGACAGGCGCCGGGTCTTCAAGCGCACCACGCCATCGGCGGCGCCCAACAGCAGGTCGTCGCCAATCTGGACGAGCTCGCCAGGCAAATGGCGGCTGTCGTCGATCTCGACAGCGTCGAGGACCCGCAAGACGTCGCTGCCGGCGTGCACCACCAGGTTGTTCCACCGGCCTACGCCCCGCGCGAACGTGAAGATCCGCCGGGCGCTCTGGCTGGCATCGATGATGACGTCAGACGCACCGGGCCGGGGCGCGCGGGTGGCGAGGCTGTGGTCCTGGGGCGTGCCGTGCTCGCCCGCTGCCAGCCGGCTGACGGCGTCACAGACCTCGGCGCCGGCCAGTTCGGCGAGTTGGTCCACCAGGTCTTCGCCGCTGATGCCAAAGGTGAGGGGCAGCGCCCTGGCGGCGATGATGGCGCCGTCGTCCTCACCCGGTGCGATGCGGTGCAGGGTCAGCCCGCCGGTGTCGTCGCCGTCCTTGAAGGTCCAAAACAACGGGGCCGGTCCCCGGTGGTGGGGCAGCAGTGACGGATGCATGTTGATGGCCCCGAGAGGGGCGGCACTGATGGTGCCCGGGCTCAGCAGCTGATTGAAAAACGCCACGACGATGACGTCGACGCGTTCCCGGGTGATGAGCTGGCGCACCATCGGGGTGTTGGCGCTGCCACACAACCAGGCCGGGATGTCCCGGTCGGCCGCCACCGCCAGCGGATTGGTCCGGTGCTCGTCGACGTTGAGTCCCAGCAGTCGGCGCATGGCGATGTCGAAGCCCCGGTGTCGCTTCAGCACCGAATCGTTGCGCGTCGACAGGGGGCCAAGGGGGCGCAACACGAAGCGCACGTCGTGGCCTGCCGCCAGCAGCGCCTCGAGGGGCCGCACGGAGAACACGCTCTCCATACACAGGTAGGCGATTCGAAGTCCCACGGAGCCTCAGCGCTGCTCAAAGAGCAGCACGGCTCCCGGCAAGCTGGTGTCGGCGTAGGGGGCCCCACCGGCGACAATCAGGTCCGTGTCGCCGTCGCCGTCGACGTCGGCGGCCGCGATGTTGTTGCCCTGCAAGACCCGATTGGGCCCGGGCAGGTGGGCGCTGCCATCAACGAAGGTGCCGTCGCCGCGGTTGACGTACAGGCGCAACAGCAAGGTCAGGTTGCGCCGCGCATCGACAGTACCCGACCACACGACGTCGAGGTCACCATCGCTGTCGACGTCCACCAGTTGCACGCCCACGGTGCAGTTCTCCCGGAACGACGGCAGGGCGCTGTCGTCGACGCGAAGGGAGCCGGCGTCGTTGCGCAAGATGGCCTCGGACGAGACCTCGCCGTCACCAAGGCAGATGGAGGTGACGATGTCGTCGTCGCCGTCACCATCGATGTCGCCGGCGTCGATGTCATACAGGTCGCCAACCATCTGCTGAAAGCCGGCGCTTTCCTTGACGAAGCCGCGGCCCTCGCTGACCCGGTTGCGCAGCAGGCGATGTTCGGCGCTCACATAGGGGTCGTTGTTGGTGACGATGAAGACGTCGTTGTCGCCGTCGCCGTCAGCGTCAAAGATGACCATCTTGTGGTCGTGGACCTGTCGGGCTTCGTGGGGGATGAGCTCATTTCTCGCCGACAATCGCGAGCCACCGCCCTGGCCGGTTTGCTCAAAGAGCGCCTCCCGGCCCTGCCGACTCGGATCACATCCGGGAGACTGTTGCTGGTCGAGGACGACGTCACAGCCAATGCCGAGCACCAGCAGGTCATCCCGGCTGTCGCCGACGAGGTTGGCCAGTTGGGCATCGAAGGCGCTGTTATCCGCCGTCAGGGGCAGTTCGATGACGTTCCATGCGGCAGGACCCGTCGAGGCGAGCAGCACGGCGCCAACGGCATCGCTCGCGGAAATCACCAGGTCGGGAAACGCGTCGCTGTTGATGCGACCGACGTCGACGGTGTTGCCCGTCACTTCGGTGCCGGGAATGTCTGTGCGGGTGAAGGTGCCGAGCCCGTTGTTGCGAAATACTTCACTCAACTCCGTGGTGCCCACCCGCCCGTTGGCGACGACGAAATCCAGGTCGCCGTCAGCGTCAACGTCAGCGACGGCGATGTGGTTGGCGTTGCGACCGGTGTTCGGGACCCGATTGGAGACGTCGGCGAAGCTCGTGTAGGTAAAGGCAGTGTCGCCGTCGGTGGTGCCGTCCGGGTTGCGGAACCGGACTTCGACGGGGCCCGTCCGGCCGTCGATGCGAACGGGGGTCTGGCAGATGGCCTCCCGTGACGACAGCCGCTCGCACACGGCGGCCCGTCCGCCGAACGTCACCACCACACCGTCGTCGAGGCCGGCGGCGCGCACGCTCACCCTGGTGAAGCCCACGGGGAGCCCATGGTCGGGGGTGACCGCCACGCCGACGTAGCGATACAGGCCGGGTGCCGTGAAGCTTTGGCCATCGGGGTTGACGGCCGTGACGTCGGCAGGGCCCCGCGCGCCTGGTGGCGTCAGGCAGGAAAGCTCGACGTCACTGACAACCTCGACGTCGACGCACGCGGCGCCGTCAATGAGCACGGCCATGCCGGTTTGAAAGAAGGCGCCGGTGACGGTGACGCGTTCGCCACCGAAGGTGGGGCCTTCGGCGGGCACAATGGCGTCCACCCGAGGGGGCGGCACATAGGTGAACGCACCTTCCGCCACTGCCCCTTCGCCCCCATCGGCGCTGCGGGCGACGACGTCAGCAGGACCGGCGTCACCGGGCGGCGTGGTGCAAACGAGTTCGGCACTGCTGATGAACGCCACGTCGGTGCACGGTTCGCCATCGAAGCTGACGGTCGTACCGGCTTCAAAGAATCGACCGACGACGACGACGCGGCTCCCGCCAACGGTGGGACCTTGATCGGGTTGAACCCGCAACACCTCGGGTGGCCAGCGATAGCTGAAACCGTCGACGAGGACGTGCTCCCGCGTATCGTCGGGGCGGCTGCGGCGTACAGCGACGTCGACCTGGGCCAGGCCACTGGCGGGTGCTGGTTCCAGGGGCAGGGCACTGGGCGGCAGCACGACCACCAACTCCAGGTCGTCCACGCTGTCGATGACCTCCCCGACGACGCCGCCAAAGCTGACTTCATCGTCGCTGGCCAACCCGGCCCCGAGCAGGCGCACCTCGATGCCACCGGCGTGAGGGCCGACCTCGGGCTCCACCAACAACACCAAAGGTGGGCCAAGGAAGCCGAAGCCGCCGGCCAGCACACCGGCCTGTCCGTCGGGGTTCACGACGACAACGTCCGCCGCGCCCGGTTCCGCCGCCGTGGTCGTGCACTGCAGGCCATCTGCCACCACGATGACGCCGATGCAGGGGGCGCCGCCCACCGTGACCGCGCTGTCGACCTCAAAGTGGTCGCCGCGCACAACGATGAGCGTACCGCCCTCGCTGTTGCCGGTGGCAGGAGCGACGCCGTCGATGACGGGGGCTTCGACGTAGGTGAAGGCGCCCACCGCCCGGACCCGCAGGCCATCCCGATCTTCGACGACGACGTCGACGGGGCCGGCCCGGCCGGGTGGTGTTTCGCAGGTCAACTCCGTGTCACTGGGCGCCTGGGGCCGACGGCAGGGGACGTCGTCGACAAAGATCTGGCTGTCGGGGCCAAAACGCTCGCCAACGATGATCAACCCGGTGCCCCCGCGGGTTGGTCCGCTGTCGGGACTGACGGCGACAATGCGTGGGGCCTGGACGAAGGTCCAGGCGCCTGGCAGCCGCCTGCTGACGTCGCCGCCGGCCACTTCGACGTCGACCAGACCGGGGGGATGGGCCGGAGTGACCACCCGCAAGCGGGAACCCGACAAGCGCTCCACATGGGGTGCGGCGACGTCACCAAAGCGCACGAGGGCGCCAGCGGGAAAGCCCGCACCGGTGACTTCGACCACCTGGCCCCCCAGTTCAGACCCCTGGGCCGGGCTGATGCTGTCAAGACGCAACGCGTCGTCGTTGTCGACCACCCGCAATTCGTGGGCGGCGACCGGGAACGTGCTCGGCTCAAGGGCGCACAAGCCGAGCCCGTCGCACACCTCGACCCCGAAACGGATGACTGAGCCAACGGGCTGGCCGGGCAGGGTCCCGAGCAGGCGCGCGGACCGGCCGTCACCTCCGGCGTCATCGAGGACCAGCGTGCGGTCGTCGCCGCCATCCACCAGCAGCCTGGCCGCGCCATAACCGTCGTCCGAGAACGCGGTGACGCGAACCTCATAGGGGCCATCGGTCACGCTGGTGACGGCGGGGGCATCGACGCTGCGCACCACGGGGGGCTCGTTACAGGCGACGGCACCGACCATCACCAGCACAGTCAGCAGCACCATCAGGGACGGACGGATCATCATGACCTCGGCGTGCGCTGCGCAGGCAGGGTGGGCGGCGTGGCGTCGTCGCCCGTCGTCGCCACAGGTGGCGCCGGCCGGGAGGGCGACCGCTGGGACAGCTGCGCATGGAGCAGCTTGGCTCGGGGATCAGGGGCCCGGGGCGTGGTGCGCTCCGGTGGGCGCCTCGGGGGCTGGGGCGAGTCAGGCGTCGGCCCTGAGCTGGCACCACCTGCTGGCAGTGCCGCCGATGCTGCCGCCGGTGGGCCGGGTCTCGGCCTGGTCCCTGATGCATCGGCAAGGTCCGCCCGGGCCGGCGCTCGACCGAGGACGTCGCCAAAAGCCTCCGCTGGCTGCTCGCGGGTGTCGCGCTCTCGACGCTCGGCGTCATGGCGCACCTGCTCGATCCGTTCAGGGTCCGTCGCCATCCCCGAACCGACAATCTGGCGTGTTTCAACCCGTCGATGATCCTCGACCATGGGTCCAGCGTAGCAGGTGGCGGCGGCTGGTTTCGCGTTTTTGGTTCCGGTGGGGCTCCGGCCCGGGCCGAGGCTGATGCCTCGATGTGAGCGCCCGGGGCACGGTTTTGGCGACGTGGAGGACGACATGCTACCTGCCAACGAATGCGTCGTTTTGCCGTGCTCATGGTCATGAGTTGTTGGTGCGCCAGCGCCGACGCCCAACGCGAATTCGTCGAGGAAGTCGAGCGGCCGCGCCCAACGCCGACGGACATCGACCTCGACGCCCCGGACCCCGCCACAGTGCCGGCGCCGGCACCTGTCCCATTGCCGTCACCTGTCCCGTCGCCGTCCCCGTCACCGTCGACCGTGCCTTCAGGCAAGAACCCCGTCGAACCCGGCAGCAAGCCGGCGGGCGTGCCCCCCCTTGTTCCCGCCGTCGACCCCCTGTCGCAGGCGCCAGCAGCGGTGTTCTCGGTCACCGAGGGCGGACGGGATGCCTTTGTCGAGAAGGTCAATCCCCACTTCGCCGCCGTGTTGCGGGGCGATGTCACGAAGGCTCGCAAGGCCCTGGCCGACGTCGAACGGGCTGGCGTCGAGGCTGCTGTGCACGGGGTGCCGGGGGGCTTCGCGGCCCCTGCGGTGGGTCAGGCACTTGTTCGGGAAGCTCGACGGGCCAACGACGATGGCCGCAGCGACGAGGCCATCGAACTGCTCATGACGGCGGGCAAAATGGCGCCATCGGATCTGGCGACGGCCCTGGGCTCCCTGAGGGTCCGATTTGACAGCCTGGGTCCCATTGCCGCCCTTGGGGACCTCGAGGCCGTCGCGACGGCAATCTTGGCCGACCCCGTCGATCGGGGAAACCTGGTGGCCAGAGCCGCAGCGGTGGCGCTGCTGACCGTGCTGGCGTTGCTGCTGCTTGTGACGGCGGTGATGGTGCTCCCGGCGCTGCCCGTGACCGTCTTCGACATCGTCACGCGTCTGCCCCGGGGTGTTCATCCGGTGCAGGGCTGGCTGCTGGTGCTGACGTTGGCGCTGGCCCCTTTCATGGTCGGGCTTGGCGTCGTGCCATCGCTGCTGTGGGTCTGTGCGGTGACCGCGGCTTCAATGCCACGCCGCTCACGGGTGGTCGTCGGCGTCATTGGAGCCCTGGTCGTGACTGCGCCGCTGCTCGTTGGCGCCATGGCGCGCGCCTGGACTGCACCGTCCTCGACAGGGGCCACCGTGCACCGCGCCCTCTTTGACATCGACGGCGCCGAAGCCGTGACGCGTTTGAGGGCGGCCAAAGACGCTGGCGCGTCCCTCGACCTCCTTGCCAAGGTTGCCCTGGCGAACGCCGCCCGGCGTGAGGGCCGCATTGAAGAGGCCCTGGGAGCGTACCGTGAGCTTGTTCAACGGCACGGGGACGTCTCGTTTGTCCACGGTGGCTATGGCGTCGTGCTGGCGACGGCGGGCGAACTTGATTTGGCGCTGGCGGAATTCGGCCTCGCGATTGAACGGGCGTCAGGTGAAGCAGACGGCCGCTTCGTCGCCGACCCCGCAGCCTTCAATGCCTCAATGCTCCACCACGCTGCAGGTCGCCCGGAAAAGGCCCAGGCGTTGCTTGGGCCCCTGGCGGAGTCGAACCCCGCGGGACTCGCCTTGATGCGCCGGGCGACGTTTCGGGCGGTGGATGAGACTGTTCAGCACAACCGTGCTTTCGTCGAGGTCCTTCCCGCGAGGAGCAGCACCCAGGCGTTGCTTGGTGGCCCTGCCGCCGACGCGTTGGAAGCTGGCATCGGCCGTGTCTTGTGGCGCGGGTTGCCAAAGTCATCAGCGATGGGACTGTTGGCGGGTGTCCTGGGTCTGTTCGTCGTCCTGTCGGCCATCAGCACGCGCGTCGATATGGCCACGGCGTGTCTTCGCTGTGGCGCCCCTTCAAGCCGCCGGGTCGACGGGGCCGACGTGCCGCACGAAACCTGCGCCGCTTGTTTTCATGCTTTCGTGTCCACCAAGTCTCGCGTCGATGCTGCGGTTCGCATTCGTAAGGAGAACTCGATTCGTCGTCGTGGTATCCGGCGAGCCCGGGCAATCGTCCTGCTGAGCATCTGGCCAGGTGCCGGTCATCTCTTCGCCGGGGCCGGTGCGCGCGGTGGTGTGCTGGCTGTCCTCGGCACCTTCTCGGCTGTGGCCGCGCTGGCCGCCAGCGACGCCTGGCCGGGGCCGCGCATCAATGGTGATGTGTCGGGCTGGTTGCTCGCGGCGCCATTTGGCCTGGCGTTTTGCGTCGTGCTCGCGGTGGCGGTGCGCAGTGCGCTGGGCGTGGCGAGCGAAGAGCGCGGAGGGTTCCGATGAGCTTGCGTGGCACCCTTGGCGACTTTGGCATCGCCGATATCTTTCAGTTGATTGGCCACCAGGCCAAGACCGGCGTCCTGAAGCTCAAGGATCGGGAACTCGAGGTCCGAATCTCGTTTGTCGACGGCAACGTCGTGAAGGCCGAGCAAAGCCTGCGGGACCGGGCCGACCTCCTTGGCAACATCATGGTGCGTGCGCAAGCGCTGCAGCAAAGCCAGCTTGACGAAGCCCTCGCCCTCCAGCAGCGGACCCTGCGCCGGTTGGGCGACATCCTCGTCGAGACAAACGCCGTTGATCGGCCAACCCTCAAAGAGTTCGCCCGCCTCCAGACCACCGAGACCATCTACCGGCTCTTCGCCTGGCGAGCCGGGACCTATGAGTTCGTGGCCGAGCCCGTTGACTATGACGAGGCCAGCTACGAGCCGATTCGTTCCGAGAACATCCTCATGGAAGGGTTCCGGATGGTCGACGAGTGGCCCGCGGTTCGCCGGGTCATTCCCTCGATGCAGCACACATTCCTTGTCATCAAGGAGCTGCCGCCACCGTCGGTTGAGGGCAGCGCCGACGACGACCTGCTGGCCGGTCTGGACCATGCGCTGTCGGGCAGCGGCGAGGATTCGGCCCCCCGTCAGCGGGCCATCGGCGACGCCGACCGTCGCATCTTCGGGTTCGTTGCACCGGGTCGAACGGTGACCGAGATCGTCGATCTGTCGCGGATGGGGGAGTTTGAGACCTGCAAGGCCCTGGCAACCCTCGTCACCAACAACCTCCTCTCGATAGTTTCGCCACAGGCGGCCCAGGAAGCGCCCAGCGCTGTGTGGAAGGCGGCACTGGCCGCCGAACTCCGTTCCATCGGTGCCCGTGTTGCCGTGGGCGCCGTCGCAGCCCTGCTGGTTGGGGGCCTGGTGCGGGGGGCATCCACCGTCGACGGCGGCGTGCTGCAGGGCGCCCCTGATATGAGCCTGGCCGCCACCATCGCTGAAGCGCAGGGCCAGCTCCAGTTGACGAAGGTTCACCGGGCGATCGCGGTTTTTGCATTGGAGCGCGGGCGGCTGCCAAACCAGCTCGACGAACTCGTCGAACTCGGTCTGATTGCCCAGGGCGACCTGGACGGCGTGTTCACCGACCCCTTGCTGTATCGCGTGGTGGCCGGTCGCTACGTGCTGGCGCTGCCCGTTCGCTGATGAGCCACCGCGAGAGGAAGCATGATGAACGGCCATGGCTGAGAGACCCATCCTGACGGTTGTGCGAGCGGACGCCTCCTCGCCGCCCGCGCTTGTGGCGCCGGAGCCCGCTCCGGGGCTGCCCCACAGACGGACGCCGGTGACGACGTCGACAACGGCCACCACCAGTCGAGGTGGCCTGGCCGTGCGCCTGGTGGTGATGGTGGCGGTCTCGGTCCTTGGGGCCGTCGCCCTCGGACCTCGCCTGGTCCGCGCCGATTTGCCGACTGACCCCGCGTTGCTTGGGACACCCGCCCGCGGGGTGGTCAAAGCCGATCGTGACTACGCTCTTGTTGACGACGACGAAACCGACGCCAACCGGCGGATGTCGGCGGCGGCGTCGTTGGCGGTGTGGGACCTCGACGACGTCCGCGGTCGCCGCAACGGGCAGGTGTTGCAGAAGGCTCTTGTGAGGACGGCCGTGGCCCTTGAGGCCGCCCGCAGGCTTGTCCCCGAAGGCCAACGCGAAGGGGCTGAGGTGCCCGCCCTCAAGGCGTTTGAGGAAGTCCGCGCGGTGGTGGCCGGCGAACTTGCCGATGCCGGGCTTGAGGCGCCGCGCGATGCCGAGTGGCGGGCCACGGTGACAGTCCTGTGGTTTGCGCCGGGGGCCGCCGACGCCGTCGGTGCGGCCATCGGCGCCGCCTTCATGGATCCCATCGTCAATACCCCTCCGGGTGGTCCCCTCGCCAGCACCGAACAGCTGCGGGTTCGCGGCGTGCGCAGCAGCGAGGAGCAAACCGTTGACGCCAAGGACGTCGCCAGTGTCAGCGACGCCCGGGGGCGGGTCGAAACCCATCTGTCAGCGGCCCTGCGGGACCTCGCGCCTCCCCACCCGCCGGCGACGTGGGCGGAGGGGGCCTCGCTGCTGACCCGCTGGTTGGCTTCGCACATCGGGGCCAACCTGACCTGGAATGCGGCCGAGACCGAAACCCGTCGTCGACTCGCTGCGGAACGGGTGGCCCCTGTCATCGTGCGTGCCTACCGCGGCGAAACCGTGCTGCGGCCTGGCGAGGTCATCACCACTCGCCACCAATTGTTGGTGCGCGCCATGGCCGTGCAGCAGGCCGATGACCTCCGGACCCGGGCCACCGTTGGCACAGGGTTCTTCGTCGCCCTCGTCTGTTGCGTCGTCTATCTCTTCGGCGCCCGCCGCGTCTTTCAGCGGCGGCTGCGGACCCGAGACATCGTCTTTCTCGGATCGTTGATGGTGGTTGAACTCGGGCTGCTGGTGATCGCCGACGTGGCGTCACCATGGGTGGTGGCCAGCGTGCCCGGGATGCACGCCGCGATGCTGGCCTTCGCGTTGCCTGTTGCCTTTGGACCGATGTGCGTTCGCCTCACGTTGCCTCCCGACGTGGCGCTGCTGTTTGCGTTGGTGGTGGCCATCCTTGGCGGCGTCGTGGTCGAGGGCGGCATGGCCTGGGCTGTGGCCACCACGCTCGGGGCCATGAGCGGCGTCGCCGTCGTGACCGGTGGGCCTCGACGCCTGACCCTGTTGTTGGCGGGCGTGGTCGCCGGCGTGGTCGGCGCCTTCGCCACCCTCTCGCTGGAGCTCTTTCGGGGCGCCTTGACGGGCTCGGCGCTGTTGGCGCTGTTGTCGGCCTGCGTGATTGGCGGCGTTGTCTCGGGCATCGTCGCCGTCGTCTTCGTGCCAGTGGTCGAGCGGCTCTTTGGCTACGTCACCGACCAGCGCCTGTATCGGCTGGCGGATCTCAACAGTCCGTTGCTCAAGGACCTGATCGTGCACGCGCCCGGCACCTGGCACCACAGCGTGCGCGTTGCCGTCCTGGCGGAGCACGCCGCCGTCGCCATCGGCGCCAATCCCCTGCTGGCCCGGGTGATGTCCCTCTATCATGACATTGGTAAGATTGCCCGGCCGTCGTCGTTTCGCGAGAACCAGATGGGCAGCGACAATCCCCACGACCGGATTTCTCCCGAAGAGAGCGCGGCCATTTTGCGAGGCCACGTCGAAGAGGGATTGGCCCTGGCCCGCGAGCATGGCCTGCCCGAAGCAGTGTCGTGCATCATTGAAGAGCACCACGCCGACAGCACCATGGAGCCATTTCTCGAGAAGGCCCGCCTGCGGGCGCGGGACCTCGGGGAGTCCGATGCCGTCGTCGACGTGCGGCTGTTCAAGTACGGTGGGCGGCGTCCCCAATCGAAGGAGTCGGCCCTCGTGACCCTGGCGGACCATATCGAGAGCGCTGCCCGGGCCTTGAAGGACGACACCGGCCCGGTGAAGTTGGCCGCCGTCGTCGACGCCTTCGTCAACCGCGCCTTGACATCAGACCTGCTGGCGTCCTGCGATGTCACCCTGAAGGAACTGGAGCGGGCGCGGGCTGCGCTCAAAGACGCGTTGATCACGCTGTATCGCGGCGATGTCGAACGTGAGAGGAGCGGCTGATGGGAATCGCTGTGATTGGACGCCGCCTGCTTGGCGCCGACGATGCCGACGCCATGGCCGCTGCCAAGGCCGTCTTCAAGGCCGCCAAGTTCGGCGCGGTCGACGTCAGCGTCACGTTCGTCATTGATGCCGAAATTCGCGCGCTGAACCGGCATTGGCGCGGCAAAGACAAGGCCACCGACGTGCTGTCGTTTTCGGCGTGGGAAGGGGAGCAGGTCCTCGGGGACGAGCGCTTCCTCGGCGACCTCATCATCGGGGTGGAGACCGCCGCCCGCCAGGCCCGCGCCTGCGGCCACAGCCTCGCCGTCGAGGTCGGCGTGCTGGTCTGCCATGGCCTGTGTCATCTGGCCGGCCTCGACCACGAGCGGGGTATCGTCGAGGCTGAGCGCCAGCTGATGGTCGAGATGAACATCCTGGCCAACGCCGGGCTGCCGGTGACCGCGTCCCTCGCGGGACGCGGCTAGCCCCAACCCATCACGCCTGGCGGTAGTGGTCGACGACCCGATACCGCGAAGCCACGGCGCCAAACACGATGGCGGCGGCGAAGGCAAAGGCGGCAAAGAAGAACATCTGGAAGGCGATGACGCTCAAGCCCGAGTTGCCAATCGCTGTGGTGACGGTGTCGTTCTTCACGGCGCCGTTGACGAGCAACACCCACAAGTTGCCGACGGTGACGCTCAGGTTCCAGAAGCTCATGAGCACACCCTTCATCTTGGGCGGCGCCTGGGAGTACGCGAACTCCAGGCCAGTGGCTGAGACCAGCACCTCGCCAAAGGTCAGCAAGGCGTAGGGCAGGACCTGCCAGACGATGCTGAGGGGCGCTCCGCCGTCCATGGCAAGCTGCATGCTGCCAACGACTATCCAGGAGAGCCCGGAAAACACGATACCCACCGTCATGCGCCGCAGGGCGGTCACCTCGACACCGAACTTGCGAAGGCTTGGATAGAGCACGAGGTTGTTGAACGGGATGAGCATCATGACCAGCAGCGGGTTGAGTGCCTGCATCTGGCTTGGCTGGAACCACTCGGGCTTCACCATGGCACCGGCCTGGATGACCCACGTCGACGTCTTCTGGTCAAAGAGCGACCAGAACGGGGTCACCAGCCCAAACAGCACGAGGACCCGCAACACCGATCGCGCGCCGTCGACGTCTTCGTCGGGGTGCTTGCCGCGGGCGCGCTCAAGCTGGAGGGCGGCGCCGCCGCCGCCAAACACCAGGAGGAGCACCAGACCAAGGCACAGGGCCGTGACCACCCCGAGGGCCGGCGCCATGGCGACGGCGATGACAGCCCCGACGGCGCCGAACACCGCCAGTGCGAGACCAGGCCGCGCGCCGCCGCCAGTGGTGAGCGCCGTCAAGATGACGCGGGAAAACGCGTTGGGGTCGGCAGAGCGGGCCGGGACCATGACGTACTGCTTGCGGCCAAGCCAGAGCACGACGGTGGCCAGGAACATGAGAATGCCGGGAACACCAAACGCCACGCTCGGGCCCACGTGCTTCAACAGCAGGGGAATGAGCAACGATGCGAAGAATGAACCGAAGTTGATGATCCAATAGAATGCATCAAAAACGATCTTTGCCAGGTGCTTGTTGTGTTGGCTGAACTGGTCGCCGACGAACGACGAGACGCACGGTTTGATGCCGCCCGATCCCAGGGCGATGAGGCCGAGGCCGACGTAAAACCCCGGTCGGTAGCCTTCAAAGATGGCCAGACACGCGTGCCCCGCGCAGTAGATCAGGCTGAGATAGAAAATCGTGTTGTATTTGCCGATAAACCGGTCGGCCAGCCAGCCGCCGAGCAGCGGGAAAAAGTACACCCCGATGATGAAGGTGTGCATGACGTCTTTGGCGGCGGCGGCCCGGTCGGCTTCGACGACGTCGAGGAGCAGATAGGAAATGAGGAACGTCGTGAGGACGTTGCGCATGCCATAGAAGCTGAAGCGCTCGCAGCCCTCATTGCCGATGATGTACGGAATCTGGGGCGGCATGCGTGCCGCGGTATCGGTGCTCGTGGTCATCGGGCCTCAGGTGGCGGTGGCGGCGTTGCGGTCGGCGACGGCGGTGTGCAGCAAGGCATGACGGGCGTCGGTCCCCGATACGCAAATCGACGACAACGACAACCCGTCGACGATGTGCAGCAGCAACGACAGCGACGCTGGCAGCTTCTTGCCGTAGTCGTTGGCACCGTCGGTGGTGCCGATGCCGAGGGCCGTTTTGTCGTCGTCGCTCTTGCCGACAGCCACGTGGGCGGCGCGGTCGACGATGGCCAGGGCGCCGAGCTCTCGACGCAGGGCGTCGATGTCGTCGCGGCCGATGACGTCTTTGCCGAGGTGCAGGCGCAGGAACTTCGACACGCCGCCGGTGGCCACCAGGGTTCGCCCTTCAAGGGCACCGGCAGGCAACGGCAAGGGCGCCGTGCGGCGGAGGGCGTCGTCGACAGCGGCGAAGACGCTGGCATTGATGACGCCGTCGGCTGCCACGCGCGGATTGATCAGGGTGTCGAGAATGATGTTGCTGCCGACCTGGGTCGAGCCGCCATCCTCGAGACCCAGGTGGGTCCCAATGGCGACCTGGAAGCTGCCGCCACCGAGGTCGATGGTGGCGTAGCGCCCGGGGGTCTTGAGCAAATCGCCAAGGGCGCCGCGGAAGCCGATGTCGGCTTCCTCGTCACCCGTGAGGACCCGAGCCTGCAGGCCGACCTCCCGGTGGACCCGAGCGACGAAGTCGGCGCCATTGTCGGCGTTTCTGACGACGGCGGTGGTGATGAGGGGGATGTCAGTGACCTTGACGCCATGCTTGGCGGCCACCGCCACCAGGGACGCCAGCGCCTGCACGGCGCGGTCCATATTCTCTGTGGGGATGGAGGCGCCGTTGTCGACGTTCTTGCCCAGGGCGCAGCCAATCTTCTGATCAACCACAATCTGCAGCCCGGCGGCCGTCTGCTTGGCGACGAGCATCTTGCCCGACGAACTGCCGAGGTCGATGGCGGCGAAGGTGGCGCCCAATGGCAAGTGCTTGAGGGCGTGGATGGCCGCCGTCTGACCCGCGCGCTGCTCGACGGGCACCGAGGCCACCGGCGCCTTCGACGTCGTCGCCCCCAGCAGCGTTTGCTGCTTCGTCGACAGGTTCTGCTCCACGTCGGTCTTGATGGCGGTTGTCGCGGTGGTCGTCGGCACCGGGGCCGTCGTCGACACCACCGTCGACACCGACGTCTCGGCACTGCGGAAAAGCGATGGGGCGTTCTGGGGAATCTTCATGTCAACCTCTCGCCGCGCATGGCGGCGAAGAATCGCTTGGCTTTGCCAGGGGCGGCCGCGCCGTCGACGCCCGCGCGCCGGAACAAGGCTTCGAACGCAGCCTTCGCCTTGGCAACGTCGACGCCAGCCGGGACCTCGAATTCGACCTCATGGTGCACCTGGTCACCCGGGAAGCGGACCCGATCCAGTTCGAGGACGCCGTCGAAGCCCTCGGGAAACGCGACGTCGACCCGGGTGCGCTCGGTGACGAACTCTCCCGCCATGGCGAGGGTCTCGGTGCCGATGGCCGAGCGCATGGCGGCGACCAGGGCGCGCCGCGCTGGGGTGCACGACGGGTGCGATTCGAGCAGCGAGAGGGCCGAGGCCGGGTTTGCGTGGAGGGCGGCCACGCCGTCGCTGTCGACGACGATCTCCTCTTCGGGGACGTGGCTCAGGGTCTGGTCGGCGGACTTGATGGCCGGGCCTTTGGCGGTCAGAAAGACCGTCGTCGCCGTTGGAGACGTCTCTTCGCGGATGCGCAAGACGAAGCGACCGGCGTCGAGGGCGGCCTTCGGCGTATCAAGGAATTGGTTTCGCTGGATGGCGGTGAACGCCGGTCTGCCGTTGGCCGCAGCGCAGACGCGCATCAGGGCCGCCAGGTCGGCGACGCGCAGCTTCAGTTCGACCTCGGTACCGGTGGGTGATGCCGTTGGTGCAGCCATGGGCGCAGGCTAGCGCCGTCGACGCCAGCCGAACAGCCCGAGAAGTGCCATCGACGCCAGGCTGACGTCGGCGCCACCCTGGCTGCAGCCGCCATCCGTCGGTGCGTCGCCCGCCGGGCGCCCGCCACCGCAGCGGGCGTTGTCATCGTCGCGGGGGACCTGGTCTGGACCGCAATGGTCGACGGCGCAGTCGTCGACAGCGGTGGAGGCGCAGTCGACGACGTCGTCTTCGTCGCACCCACAGTCGCAAACGCCGTCGGCCCAACGCTCGCTGTCACACGACCAGGTCGGGGGAACCTGGACGGGCAGCGCGAGCAAGAGGGCCGACAGCAGCATCATGGGGCTCAGCGGGGGGGCTTGTTGCCCGTGTAGCGGTCCAGCCAGCTGAGGACCTCTTTGTGCCAGCGTTGGCTGTTCTGGGGCTTCAAGACCCAGTGGTTCTCGTCGGGGAAGTACAGCAGTCGGGCAGGCACATTGCGGCGCCGCAGGGCGGTGAAGGTGCTCATGCCCTGGGTGTCGACGACGCGGAAATCGTTGGCGCTGTGCACGACCAACGTCGGCGTTTTCCAGTTGGCGACGAAGTCGATGGGGTTGTGCTCGACGAAGCCCTCGGGCTTTTCCCAGGGGGTGCCGCCGTGTTCGTACTCGGGGAACCACAGTTCTTCGGTGTCGTAGTAGGCCATGCGCTCGTCGAGGTTGCCGTTGTGGCAGACGAGGGCCTTGAAGCGGTCGGTATGGCCGTTGATCCAGTTGATCATGTAGCCGCCGTACGAAGCGCCCAGGGCGGCGACTTTGGTGCCGTCGAGCCAGGGGTATTTCTGCAGGGCCGCGTCGAGGCCCTTCATCAAGTCCTCGTAGGGAGCACCGCCCCAGTCGCCGCTGATGCTGTCGGTGAAGGCCTGGCCGTAGCCCGTGCTGCCATGGAAATCGATGAACACCGCGGCGTACCCATGGCCCGCATAGGCCTGGGGATTCCAGCGATAGTGGAAGTGGTCGCCGAAACTGCCCTGGGGGCCGCCGTGAATGAGGAACGCCACCGGCGCTTTGCCACCGCTGAAATTGGCCGGCTTCATCACGTAGCCATAGACGGTCTCGCCCTTGGCGCCGGCGAAGGAAAACTGCTCGTACTCGCCCCAGGCGACGGCGTCCGCCCGGGCGGCGTTCATCCGCGTGATGGGCTTGGCATCGCTGCCATCGAACGCCGAAGACCACACCTCGGCGGGTGAGGTCAGGGTGTCATGCAGCCAGGCAAGGCGCTGGCCGGCGACGACCGGTCCAGTGTTTGTGCCCTTGGCAGCCAACAAACGCTCGGCTCCGCTGGCGACGTCGACGGCAAACAAGGCGTGGTTGCCGATGTGGTCGGCGCTCGTGAAGATGGTCTTGCCGTCGGCGCTCCAGGTGATGCCGGAGGGGGAACGGTCCCAGGCCTCAGTAACGGTGCGCTGCTGCTTCGTCTTGACGTCGTAGATGCTGATGCGGGTTCGATCGCTCTCGAACTTGGGGCGCTTCATCGCCAGCCAGGCGAGCTGGCTGCCATCGGGAGAGAAGCTCGGGTTGCCGTCCCAGGCGGTGTTGGCAGCCGTGATGTTCGTGACGACGCGGGCGCCGTCGACTTCGATGAGATGGATATCGGAGTTGGTGGACCAGGCGGCTTCACGGCCGACGTTCTTCGTCGCGAAGGCCACCAGCTTGCCGTCCGGCGAGATGCTGGTTTGCTCCATCCCCGAAAACGGTGGATCGGGGCTGTCGGCGTCCATCCCCTTCATGAGGTCCAGGGGAGCCGATGGCTGAGTCGGGGACCACACGAACAGGTGGGCGCGCTTGCCGTCCTCCCACGTGTCCCAGTGGCGAAACATCAGTTCGTCGTAGGCGCGGGCTTTCACCTTGGAGGCGGCCTGCACTTCGTCTCGCTTGGCAGTCTCCTCGAGGGAGACCGCATCGGGGTAGACGTCCATGGTCACCAACAGGCGGCGGCCGTCGGGGAACACATCGAAGCCGTTGACGTCGAGGGGGAGTTTGGTGACCTGAAAGGCCTCGCCGCCGTACAGCGAGATGCCCCACACCTGGGACGTGCCCGTGCGCGCCGACAAGAAATAGACGATCTTGCCGTCGGGGCTGAACCGGGGGCCGCTGTCGCTGTCGGGGTGCGACGTCATGCGCCAGGGATCGCCGCCGGCACTGCGGGTCATCCAGATGTCGGTGCGGCCCTTGTTGGCCTCGATGTCGGTCTCGCGCACCGAGAAGGCCAGCAGCTTGCCGTCCGGCGAGGCCACCACCTCCGACACCCGCTGCATGGCGAGCATGTCGTCGACGGTCAGGCCACGCTTTTGGGGCGGACCCTTGGCCGCGGTCAGAAAGGGGAGCACGGCCATGGTGGCCACGAGAACAAGAGCTCGGCGCATGGGGCTGCCTACGACTGTCCAGCCGAAAGCGAAAGGCCGGACGGCGCCGGGGGGCTAAAACAGCGTCAGTTGCCCACCCTTCCCGGGAGGCTTCGGTTTGACAGGCTCTGCCAGTGCAGGCGTCGTTGATGACGCCGTGCTGTCCGCTGGGCCAGGAGGTGCGGTTTCTCCTGTATCGCCCGCCGGGTCATCCGCCGGGCCGGGCAGGGACGACGCTGGTCCGGGCAGCGAGGAGAGACCTGCCAGCAAGGCGTTGAATGCCGGCTCGTCGAGGATGGCGATGGCAGCGCCATCGGCGATGAGCTTCTCGGCGGCCTTCTGTTTGGTCGAAGGGGCGCTTCGGTCGCCGCCGACGACGAGGTGGGTCAACGTCCGGGTCACCGATGACGGGGTCTCGGCACCCAACGCTCGCACAGCGGCCTCGGCGGACTTCCGGTCTTGCTCGAGGGCCCCCGTGAAGACAAAGCTCGACCCCGACAACGGCCCGACGCCCGTGCTGCGGGCTTCGGTCGCCAGGGTGATGTGCTCCAGCAGGCCGTCGATGATGGCAGCGTTGTCGACGAGGCCGGCCTTGATGGCCGCGCCGCTGACCTCACCGAGCCCCTTGATCGCCGACAACTCCGCGTGGGTTGCCGCCCGCAACCGGGGCATGGTTTCAAAGCGACTCGCCAGGGTCCTGGCCACGGTCTTGCCGAGGCCCTCAATGCCCAGGCCTCGCAGGAGCACATCCAGCTCAAGGCGCCGCGTCTTGTCGATCTCGGCGAGCAGCTTCTCGGCGAGCGTGGGGCCCAATCGCTCCAGGCTCATGAGCTGCGTCGCCGACAGCCGGTACAGATCCGCCGGCGTCTTGACGAGTCCGGCCTCGACGAGCTGTTCGGCGGCGCTCTCGCCAAGGCCGATGATGTCGGCATTCTTCGCCCAATGGATGAGACGACCGATGGTGGCGGCGACACACGTCGTCGGCGCGCTGCACATGAGAAAGTCGCCCTGCAACGACACCGTCGCACCGCAGGACGGGCAGCGTTCGGGCAGGGTGATGGGGGTGTCGCCGGGGGCCAGGACCCGTTCCACCTGGGGAATGACCCCACCTCGCCGGACCATGGCCACCCGCGCCCCGATGCTGAGCCCCAGTTTGTCGACGAAGCCCCGGTGATGGAGCGTCGCCCGGGTAACGGTGACGCCGGAGAGTTCCACCGGATCGACGACAGCGACGGGCGTGATGGTCCCCGTCCGGGCGACCTGCCACTGTACCGAGCGCAGCACGCTTTCGCCCTCTTCGCCCTGGAATTTCCAGGCAATGGCGTAGCGCGGATGGTGGCTCGTGGCCCCGAGCCGCTCGTGTTCCGCGAGGGTGTCGACGACGACCACGACGCCATCGGTCTCGAACGGCAGTTCGGTACGGCGATCGGCGACGGCGTCGACCGCCATCTTGACGAGGTGCTTGGGGGCCACCGCCTGGGGAATCGGCGGGAAGCCAAGGCCAGCCAACAACGCCAGCTTCTGCTGGTGGGTGCCGGCGCTGCTGCCGCGCAAATCGTAGGCGAGGAAACTCAAGCCGACGGCGCGGGTCTTCTGGGGGTCCTTCTGTCGGAGGGCACCCGCGGCGAGATTGCGCGGATTCTTGGGAGCGCCGTCGGCGTCACCGGCGTCGTTCTTCAGTTGCTGGAATCGCTGCAACGACAGAAAGACCTCGCCACGAACCTCCACCGGGCCTGCAGCCAGTCGACGGGGAACGCCGACAATGGTGCGGACGTTGGCGGTGACGTTTTCGCCAACCTCGCCGTCGCCGCGGGTGGCCGCCAGGGTCAGCCAGCCATCGTCGTCGTAGTGCAGCGAGCAGGCGAGCCCATCGATCTTGGGCATCGCCACGACGTCGCCCTCGAAGTCGTTGGTCCATGAGAGCAACGTGGCCTCGTCGTAGCACTTGTCGAGGGAACGCATGGGGGCGCGATGCTTGACGGCCCGCTCGGCGTCGGGAATCGGGCCCAGGTGCTGCAAGACCGGGCTGTCGGGCCGCAAGGCGCTGAGTTGTCGGCACAGAGCATCGAAGGCCTGGTCACTGATCTCGGGCTTGGCATACACCCAGTAGAGGTCATTGTGCTTGGCAATCGCGGTTTCAAGGGCCTCGACGCTCATGCCGTCGCCGTCGTCCTCGCGAACATCGGCTTCGCCAGCGGCGATGTCATCGTCGCCGTCATCGTTGCCGTCGTCGTCGACGGCGTCTTCGAGAGCGGCACTCGCTGAGCGTCCGACCCGGGCGGCGCCCACATCGAAGAAGTCCACCCGCTGCGGCAAGGACGGTCTGTCTCCCAGGAGGGCCGCATGGAGTTCGTCGGCGAGCAGGAGCAGGTCGTCGACGCGTTCGACCTGATCGCGCAGGGGGCTGCCCAGGTGCTCATACCCGTGAAATGTGCCGGCGAGGGAACCCGCGATGCAGGCAATGGAATCGCTGTCACCCGACGACGTGGCCCCCCGCCGAATGCTCTCACCAAAGTCGCCGTTGGCCTTCAAGAAACACCACAATGCGGTGACCGTCGCTTCTTCGCCAACCCAGGCGCCGCCGAGGAGGGCGCAGACGTCTTCGTGGTCCTGGTCGAGGACGGCCTCCAGGCGGTCGAGGCGCTCCAGCTGTTCGCGGTTGCCGATGGACCTGGCGGCCTCGGGATCGGCACCAAACTCCAGCAACAGGGCCTCGTCGACCCGTTCGACCATCTGTCGCGTGAAGCCAATGATGCCGTCGAGGCCATTGCCCCGGGCAAGCCAGGCGACGGGTGCCGCCGCCGCCACCGACGAGGCAATGCCCGTGGGGTGGCTGTGGGTAAGGACGCTCTGTGCCGCGGCGACCCGCAAGAGGGCGTCGTCGTCGTTGGCGAAGAACAGGCCGACCGGGGCTGCACGCATGGCGGCACCGCAGCCCTTGCTGCCCTTGATGCCCGCATGCTTCCAGTGGGCCCCCTGCTCGAGGTGACGACACCCGGCCAGGCACGTGCCTCCGGGAGCGCGATTGTTGCTTGGGTGCTTCGCCCAGGCGACGAATTCGTCGGCCATCAGGGTCATGAGGTCGTCGAGGGAACGATGTCCGGCCAGCGCCAGGGCCCGGGCCACCGCGATCGTCATCTGGGTGTCGTCGGTGAAGGTGCCCGGCGGATGGGGGCCGGCCCTGTCGAAGTCCACGATGCCGCGCTCCCCGTACCGCTGTTTGATGCGCGCCACCGACGAGATGAACTCGGTGGGGTGCCCCAGGGCATCGCCGACGGCCAGGCCAATCAAGCAGCCACGGAAGCGGTCGAGTTCCATCATGGCTGGTCTCCTTCAAAGCGTACCGGGTCGGCACCATGTCGTCGTCGGGCGTGGGTCGGGGCGTGGTCGCCCGTCAGATCGCGTCGGTTGTGATGGCATCGAGTGACTGACGAAGCCGGTCGCCCTTGGCCCGGTCCACCATCTGGACCCAGGCAATGCGTCCGCGCAGCTCCGCCACGAACGATGACAGGGAGGGCAGCACGCCGTCGTCGCCCGGGCGTCGCTGGGCGGCGAGGCCGTCCCGTGCGGCCTGGTGCAAGATGGCGCGGAGACGCCGAACGTCTTCGCGGGCCACCCCGGCTTTGTCGTTGACGATGACGCCCGTGACCTCTTGTCGACGTCCCCGGCGCATCACGCGGGTCTTGTCATCGTTCTCGGTCAGGCCTTCGTCGACGATGATGCGGCGAACCCGGAACAACAGGGTCGCGACGTCGGTGGAGGTCTTTGACGAAAACGTCAGGTCATCCGCATAGCGGGTGTAGGAGAACCCGAGGCTGCCGCCGATGCCGTGCAGGCGCGCATCGAGACGACGACACAAGAGGTTCGTCAGCGCCGGCGACGTGCAGGCCCCCTGGGGAAGTTGGCGCGCTCCCATCGCGATGAGCACCCGCTTGCCGTCGACGTCGACGCCCACCCGCGGCGGCTCCGTACACAGCAGCGCCAGGATCGTGGCCACCGCTCCCGAGTAGCCAAGGCCACGAAACAAGCCGCGCACCCGACCAAACGTGATGCTCGGGAAGAAGTCTTTGAGGTCCAGATTGACGACGACGGCCTTGCCCACATGGGGCTGGGCATTGGAGACGACATTCCTCGATGCCACAAAACCGTGGGCTGCTGGATGGAGCCGGGCAGGACTGGCGGCGCGCGCAAGGACCTCGTCAAAGACCCAGCGCTGGGCCCGCTTCAACGCCGGCTTCGGCGCCGAAATATGGCGCAGGCCGCCGGTCTTCTTGGGCAGATGGAAGCGGTGATAGTGGACGAGCGTCGCCGCGCGGCGGTGAAACGTCAGCCACCGCAATCGACGGAGGTCGATATCGAGGGCGCGGGCCACGTCGAGGTCCGTGTGCAGAATCGGCAGCCCGAGGGCGAGCAAGCGGGCCTCGTCCGAGACCACATCTTCCAGTTGCGCCGACACTGAAACGCCCGCGTGGACCATGCGTCGGGCCCGTTCACTGGCCCAGGCCTGCCGTCGCTGTTTCGCGGTTTCGGTGCGGGCCGCGAGACGTTCCGTGCGCCGCTGCCGGCTCTCGGCGATCCGCCGGGCCCGTTCCGCGTCGAGGGCCGCCTTGAGGTCTACCGGTGACGTAAACGCTTCTTGCGTTAGACGGGCTTTGTCGGCCTCGATGGCGGCCCGCTCGGCCCGCTCGTCGGGCGGATCCTCGGGGGCGCCCTCGCCCTTGGGCCAATAGCCGTGCAGGCGCATCCGCGGCAGCACGCGGTGGTCGGCGGCCCGCTCCACCTGGTCCCTGATCTTCTGGGCCTTCTCGTCTTTGGTCTCGCTCATGACGGCGAGCCCGCGAGGCAAAGGAGTGCAGCAGGGGATGCGACGACGACGTCGGCCGATGACGAACAAGCCTCGACGTGACCGTTCCACGGATAGCGATCGTCGGTGGGCTCGATGGCCCGCGGGTCGCGGAGCGACCCAACCAGCGCGGGCTGAGCCCACCGACGATCGCGAGTGAAGAACGGGCGCGTGACGAATGACAGGCATGCAGGCAAGCACGGCGAAACACCGTGCAGAATGCTCATGGCTGGCCTTCGTCGTCGTCGCATCCCCTGGTGGACTCCCTTTCTGGAAACTCTCGGTCGAACTCTGGAACAGGTCTGATGAACTGTGCGGGTCATGACAAGCGGCTCATATGGGCGAGCCGCAAGGCCAGGAGATGCTCGCAGGGACCCTTGGTCAGTCCATGTTCGCTGTGGAAACGGCAGGTGCAAGACCCGCTGATGATGGCCCCGTCAGCGTCAACATGGAGTTGGGGCCGCAGGACGCCGTCGTTTTGCAGGCCCCGTACCGAACCCGACAGCTTGTAGCCCGGGCGCGCAGCCTCGGCGGGAGTGGGGCGGTGGGCGATGATGCGGACGCCATCACCATCGAAAATTTGCTGGGCACGCTGGGCGGCCGGCGACGACGATGCAGGCTTCGCCCTCGTGACCTGTTTCGCTTCATCAAGCGTGAAACCATCCGCAAACAAATCCCGGTGGCGGTAGCGCCGCAGGCGCAGGTCAAAGGTCGCGCGACCGGCCTGGGCGAGCATCGACAACGCGCTGCGGGTCTTCTCCAGCGAGAGCCCCGTGGTGGCAGCAACCGCAGTGTCTTCGGCGACCCTGACGTCGCGCAGGGCGCCGTAGACGCGCAGCAGTTCGTCGGGCGTGCCGTCGAGCCTGCGGGTCAGCAGCTCGAACCGAGACTCGGCGCCGCCACCCTGGGCCGCTTGCTGGCCTGTCCAATCGTTGTCGGTCCAGCCCGAGAGGCCAAGGGTGAAGGAAACACCACCGAGGTCCACCACCCAGAAGCTCGGCAAGCCGAACCCGGCCAGTTCGACGCGCACGTCGGTGGCCAGGGGCAACAATCGTGACAGCAGCTTGAGGCGCTCGCGCCCCCAGACCCGAATGACCTGCTCTGTCTCACCTCGATAGACCGAGGTGGTGTCGACGACGATCTCCCAGGGCTCGAGCACCAGTCGGACGGGCCGACCGGGCACAAGCTCAAAGCGCAGGGCCTTGGGTGACGTCCGCGCCTTCTTCGAAAACAGCACCCGCAGCACGTTGAGCAGCTCAATGGGTCGCAGCTGCAAGCGGGTCAGGGCCATCGTCATGGTGGCCTGAACCTGCAGGAACCCGTTCACCCAGCTCTCGGGCAGGGGGATCTTCTGCTCGCGATGGACGCTGCTGCCGACGGTGACGTCGACGCCGCCGGGGCCAATGGCCAGGGTGGTGTCCCGGTAACTGCGCAGGCGCTCGAGATGCCGGGCGAGGGCCCGGGAGAAGTCGATGTTGGTCGTCCCAAAGACCACGTCCCCCTCGTCGCGCAACAAGGAGCGACTGATCCCCACGCGGGCGTAGGACGACTCGTCCTGGGAGAACGCTTCGAAGAAGACCTCGTCGGGGTGGACGGTGACGACGGGATCAAACAGCCAGTAGAGTTCGCTGGAGTGGTTGACGACGTAGTCGGCGTAGCGACGGCGGGCGGCCACAAACGGTCGCCGTCTCAGTTCCCGTCGCCCGTCGAGAACCTCGAGCCGCTGCTCCAACCGCTCGAGTTCGTCTTTGGCGGCGCTGCTCCTGGTCTGGATCGACGCCAGGAACTTGCGGTCTTGTTCCGCGAGCCACCGCTGCCAGTCACCGCGGTCGCGGGGCCGGCGCTTGAGGTCGCTGATGACGACGCCATGAAGGGCGCCCAGCACCTCTCGGGCCTGCTCGACGTGGGTCAGGTGGGCGCGAATGAAGCCCTGGGGGCGCAAGGCATTGGTCGCCAGGCCGAGATGGCTGCTGCCGATGTCGCCGTGCACGCCGCTTTCGCCCAGGTACTGCACATCAATGTTCATGGCGCACCAACCGGGGCAACGTCGACGACGATGCCGTCCGTCGTCAGCAGGCGCCGGACCTCGGGCCATCGATCAGCGAGCGACACCAGGGCGGCGAGGGCGTCGTCGCGCAAACCATGGGTGCGGCTGCGGACCACATCACGCAAGATGGTGGCGGCGAGTTCGCCCTGGGCCTCATCAATGAGGCCACGGCGCGCCAGCAGGGCAACCACCCGCCGACGGAGGGCGTGGGAAGGGCGCACGTCGAAGAGGGCCGCCCGCAACAGGGGCTCCAACCGCAACAGCGGCGCAAACCCCGGTCGCAGGCCAGGTCCAACGACGCCCTCGGCGAGGTCGAGCACGAAGGCCCGCATGGCGGCGTGGGGGTGCTGGGCCAGGCGAATCACGAGGGGGCCGGTGTCTTCGCCGGCGGCGACGAGGCCCCGCACAAACCGCTGCCCAACGGCCTGGACCGCAGGCCAGGTGCTGTCACAGACGGCGATGACGGCGTCGGTGTCGGGCTTGCCCGGACGAAGCAGTGTCGCCTCCATGCCGTTGAGGGCATGCAGGCCAGCCACGCGCACGTCGTCCCACTCGCCCTCAAGCAATTCCAGCAAGAGCCCCGGGCGGGCGGTGAAGGCCGCCGTCGACCACGTCAGCATGGTGGTCACGACGCTGCGCCAGGCGGCGATGCTGTGGCCCGCAAGCCGGAGCACTTCGGGAATGCCCAGCAGGTCGACGGCGTCGTCGCGCCTGCCGATGACGATGGCAGCGACGGTGGCGCCGACGGGGTGCATGGCCAGGAGTTTCCGTGCCCGTTCGATATCGCAGGCGGCGGCGACGTCGTCGGCGAGGACGTCAATGACTTCCGCGACGGCGTCAAAGGCCCCTTCGCGGGGTTCAGGGGCCTCGATGGTCGAGAGCGCGCGGGCCACGAGGTCCAGGCGTTCGCTGGCCGTCAGCGAGGGAGCGCCCATCCGAACCAACCGCGCTGCGACCTCGGCCACCGCCGACGGCGCCAGCAACAACTGGATGCAGACCGCTGGATCATGAAGCCAGAGGTGGGCGTTGTCGCTGATGACTGTGCCGACGAGAGCGCGGGCGTCGTCGCTGCCGGCGTCACCAAGGGCGGCGAGGGCGATCAGGGCGTTCACGTCGAGGGGCGGCTGTCGCAGCCGTCGACGCAACAAGGGCTCGATGCGAGGCGCCAAGGCAGGGAGTCGCAGCATCGCCACCAGCGTGGTGGTGTCGGCGGCATCGATGATGGCGGGCCGCAGCGCCACCAGACGAAGGGCCATCGCGAGGACCAGGCGGTGTTCGGCGAACGCCAGCAGGCGGCGAACGTCGACGTCAGCGTCGGCGCTGGCCCACAATGCCGGGAAGGCTTCTTCGCGGGCATCGGACTGGACGGCCTTGCCCTTGATGAGCCGATGAACGGGACGACGATGGTCCACGACAAAGCGTGGGCCACCGCCGTGAGCGATGCGCATCAGGAGGTAGCTGTGCCCGCTGGCGGGAATCCGGTGTCGTGGGGCGACGTCGTCGCTGTTGCGCGCCTGCAGCAGCACATCGGTGGCGAGGCGCGCGTAGTCCGCCGGCCGGTAGCGCGCGATGCGGGTCAAGAAGCGCCAGGCCGCTCGCCGCAACCAATCGGCGGTGCGCTGGCTGAAAACCCTGGTGGCGCGGGTTTCGCCGTCGAGGCCACTCTTCAGCGATGTCACCACGCCGCCCTTGGCGGTGCGCCCGAGCCGCTCAATGCGCGCCATGAGCAGGGCGAAGGTCGCGCCGTCGTGGCGCACCATGGCCCGCTTCAAGATGCTCTTGGCGAAACGCCAGAAGCCCGGCTGGGTGAGAGGCGCCGTCTCCAGATGACGTCGGACCGCTTCGACAGCGCCGTCGGTGCCGAGGTCGTACAGGGCCTCCGCCGCCGGGCCCTGATCCTTTTTCGGAAGGGACGCGAGCCGCAGCACCAACTCGGCCGTCTTCGACGACGCCATGACGCCAACGTCGACGAGGCGCTCCCGGGCCCGCGCCTGGCCCTCGGTCACGCCCGGCGTGTTGCCCAGCAGCCGCAACGCCTCGGCACCGGCCCGACGACGGGACAGCAGCTTGCGGGCGGCTTCGGCGCGGACGACGTCGACGGCGGCTTCGCTGGCCATGCCGATGCGGCCGAGGGCGGTGACGACGCTGGTCACGTCGTCCTTGGGCTGCTGGGCCCGCTCCACCAGGGCCGCCACGGCGGCCCGTTCCCGTCGCCACCCCAGGCGTTCGGCAGCGTGGGCCCGGGCCTTGGGGCTCTTTGACGAACGGATCGTGTCGACCATCGCCGCCACGCCGCCCGGGAGATAGCCATCCCGCCGCAGCCCTTCCACGATCTCGTCGCAGCGCACGACAGCGTCGTCGGCGGCAAACGGCCCGTACATCGCGCTGTCGGTCAGCGCATGGCGGGAAGCGCCACGGGCCACGACGACGTGAACGTGCCCGTCGGCTGCCGGCTGCACCGAGACCACGGCGAGTCGCAACGCCGTGTGCTGGGGATGGAAGAGGCGGATGGTGCTCATTCAGAAGTCGTCATCATCATCATCATCGTCGTCGTCGTCATGGTCGTTGGTCTTCTTGGCCGGGCTGTCGTCGTCTTCGTCTTCTTCGTCGTCGAGGGCATCGTCTTCATCGTCGACGGATCCCTCATCGTCGTCGTCATCGAAGTCGTCGGCGTCGTCGTCGAGTTCCTTTGGGGCGGGTGCGGCGACCGCGGCGGTGGCAGCGACCACGGCGGCCTTGCCCGTGGCGCTCTTCATCTTGGTGCCAAAGGTCCCAAGGTCGCCCAGGATGGCCTCCAGGGCTTTGCGCATCTCCTCGAACGACGAGAACTCCTTCTCACGGAACAGATTGTAGGCGGTCCACATCAGGTCGGCGCAGACCTCGACCGGGGTCCGGCCCGTGGCCGCTCCCAGCCCGGGCAGTGCGATGGAGCGGATTTGCCCGCCATGCTCGGTGTTGTGCATGTGCACCATCTGGAATGCCGCGCAGCAGGCCAATGCCACGTTCAGGCTGGCGCTGATGTCGTCGCTGCTCCCCACCATGGTCGGCGTTGAGATCAAGAAGCGGGGCTGGTCGGCGCCGGTTTCGACGCAGGTGGCGGTGCCCACGGGCATGGAGCCGCCGTAGCGCCGCTTCACCTCGGCCTGAACCTTCTTTTCGATGGCGGGTCCAAGCTGGCGCTTGATGACGCCGTCAAGGCCGCCGTCCATCGACGCCTTGCTGTTGGTGGGGGTCACCCAGGCAGACACTGGCTGCTCCAGCATGGACCCTTCGATGATTTCGACCTCGGGGTTGTCCTCGAAGGAATCCCGCCACGCCTTGATCATCTTGGGGTTGACGTCGACCAACTTCACTCGAACCAGCATGAGAGACTCCGTTCAGTTCACATCAGCGGCCAACAGGCGGGACGTCAGACCTTGAACTCGACGAGGTACTCCAGCCGCTGCTGGTTTTGGCGATAGATGACGAACTCGTCGTCCTCGAACTGCGACGTCCGGTCCTTGGTGTGGCGCAGGCCGTGGCAGGAGTCGAAGCCGTCGGGGGGCGCGTTGAGCCCGTAGGTGATCTTGGTGAACTCCTTGCGCTTGCCGAGGCCGACCCGGGCGACGGCCATGAAGCGCGTCTTCTTCTTGCCTGGCGTCGTGTAGAACGCCGACGTGCAGGAGGCGTCGCCGAAGTAGATGCCGTTGCCGAGCCAGCCCGCGTCGGTGCGGTTGACGCCCATCGACACCGCAATCTTCGGCATCAAGATGCCGCGGGTCAGCAGTCCCACCCAGTTCTGGATGCGGCTGCCGTGAAACAACATCCGCTCGCCCCCGACCTTGCCATCGAAGCTGTCCCATTCACCGGGGCGTCGCACCTTGTAGACGTTTTCGACCTTGATGGTCTTGCTCTTCACCTGGCTCTTGACGACGAACTCAGCCCACTCTTTCCACTCGGCCGTGCCTTGCTCGACATAGGCGAGCTCGGCTCCCAGGGCCTTGTACTGTTGGTCCACCTGGTCGTCGAACAAGACGGAGCCGCCCTCACCGTTGACGGCGAGCATGTCCTTCATGAGCTGCAGGGTCTCCTGCTTCTGGTTGATGGACTCCAGGCTGTCGATGATGGCCGCCGAGATGGATTCCCGGGTGCGCCCGATGCGGTGGGGAATGGCCGTGTAAAACTCACCGGAAAGGTCCTCGAGCTTCGTCTTGCTGGACTTCTTCGAGGCGTAGGCCTTGTGCAGTTCGGCGAGGATTTCTTCGCCCTTCTCGATCTGGCCAACCGTCAACACACCGAGGGGGGTCTCGATGCCGTTGGCCGTGATCTTGGCCGCCACCGTCGTCGTCAACGCGTTGGTGGCTTCGGCGTAGATGTACTTGACGAGGTCCTGAATCGGCGACGCGAGGTCGGACTTCTTCGGCGCGGCGGGTGCTGCGGCACCTTCGGCCTTCTTGCCCTGGATCTTGGCCAGGGTCTTGTCGTCGACGTCGCCGGAGGAACCGCCGCGGGCCTTCTGGGAGCCAATCTTGCTGCTGGCGAGGGCGACTTCTTTGTAGCCCTTGGATGCGCCCGTCTTCGACTTGTAGATCTTGCTGTACTCGCTCTCGGCCTCGGCGAGGCTGTCGAAGAAGCGACACTCCTTGGCGCCGGCGTCGGGGTTCGTCTCGAGGTCGTCGGTGCGGCCATAGTGGGTGAAGACGCGGAAGGCGTCGGCCTTCTGGCCTTTCGCCTGGTGCAGCTCGATGCCGTAGTACTTGTTGTTGTTGTTCTTGATGTCGGTCACCTGCAAGACCGCGCGCTTCACGATGTCGAAGTCGCTGCTGTACTTGGGTGCCGCCGAATCATTGAACTTCCAGGCCTTCACCGATGCCATGCGCAACCTCCATCAGGTGGCGAACCGTAGGCGAGGGGTCTTCGTCGAATCAAACCGCCGCGACTGACGCGGTGTGTCGTCGGTCACCGTCGGACGCGCGATTGCAGCACAACGGCCATGGTCTTGGCGTCGCACAGGCCACCTTCCCGCAGCAGGGCATCGATCTCGGCGGCGCTGAAGTGTTTGACCTCGGTGATGACTTCGTCCTCGTCGTGGTTCGATGGTGCCGGGCGGCAGTCCCTGGCAAGCCAGAGGTGGATCTTCTCGTCGGTGAAGCCGGGGGCCGTGAACACAAAGCCGACATGCTCCAGGCGGCCGGCAACAAGGCCGGCTTCTTCGATGACCTCGCGGCGGGCGCAGGCTTCGGGGGTTTCGCCGGGGTTGAGGGTCCCGGCCGGGGCCTCCCAGAGCCAGCCGTCGGCGCAGTGCCGGAACTGGCGGATGAGCACGACGGTGCCGTCATCAAAGACCGGCAGGATGCAAGAAGCGCCCGGATGCTTGATGACGTCGAGATTCGTGCGCACCCCCGATGGCGGGGTGACGTCCTCGGTGCCGACGTCGATGACGCGGCCACGATGGTGCTGGGTTCGGCTGTGGACGGTGGCGATGCTCATGGTGCGGACTCCACTGTGAAGGGCGGCAGGGTCAGACGGGGGATGCCAAACCGCCGGGCGAAACCAGGCAAGTCGACCACGTCGCCCCGCAATGGATCGGCCCTTTCGTCCTCGAGGTCCAGCAGGCGCGCCAGAGAACTGCCCCGCTCGGCATGGGGAGCCGGCCACGGGGGGAACGGTTTGATGGGTGCCCCCTCATGGTCGACCATGTGACGACGGTCGCTGGCAAAGTGGGTGGCGAAAACGACGGCGGGAATCACGCGAAAGCGCGGCATCACATCGTCGCGCAGGCCCCTGCGAAACGACGTCGTGAGCCACTGCTCGAGGGGCTGGACGGTCGCCGAGCGGCAGTCGTGATCGAGGACCAGGAACGCCGGGGGGCTGCCAGCGTCGGACGGTGCTTCTTCGACGACAACGACCACGTGGTAATCCCAGACAATGGGGTCGGCGACGGCGGCCTGTTGGGACCACATGGCCACCGATTGGGTCGGGTTGGTGATGACGACCACCCAACTGCCCGTCGAAATTGCTGGGTCAAGGGCCAATTGCCAGGCGTTTTCTTCACAAAAGAACGCCGCATGGGGGCGCTGGCTGAGCCAAGCCGCGTCGAACGCTGGCGCTGCAATGCCTCGTGTTGGGGCGGGTAAACCGTGAGGTGCGCGCATGAACCGATCATTGTAAACGATGCCATGGCATCCCGGCGACGGGTCGATGACTCTGACGAAGCTGAAGAAGCGACCGCGCTCGACTTGCGCGTGTCGTCTCGCGCCGCGCGCCCCGAGACTTCCCAGCCTCGAGCGCCTGCGCCCCCGGCTCCCGGGCAGCAGGGCGTGCCCTCGTCGTCACCAGTGCCTTCGCCGCTGGCCTCGGCGCTGCCCGCTTCGCGTCGACGGGCCCCGATCGCCGACGACAGCGATGATGATGACGCCACCGAGTTCCTGCAGGCTCGGCCGTCATCGATGCCGTCGCCACGCTCAAGCCCACCTGGCGGCGAGCCGGTGTTGCGGGCCCAGGGCCGTGCTGTCCCCTTGCAGTCGACGCCACACGCACCCATGCCGCCAGCCGCGTCCCCGACGGCGCCGCCATCGTCGTCGTCACCAACGCCCCCGTCGATGGCGCTGCCGGCGCCGATGCCCGCGCTCTCCGGGGCTGACAATCACCATCGGCCGCTGCCCCAGCGCACCATCGGCACGGATGTGAGCAGCACGGGTACGGCCTCTGTGCCCCGGGTGACCCGCATCCACGTGATCAGCAGCGGAGCGTCGACCACCGGCGACCTCGACGCCGACGAACTTCATGACCTGATGAAGGCTGTCTCCGCCGAGGATGACAGTGAGGCGACGATCCCCCCCGATCGGGTCGCCCCAGATCTCCGGCCCCGCGTGTCGACCCGGGTCGACGCCAAGGACGATGAGACCCAGGCCGCCGGCAACGACCCCGAAGAGACCCAGGCCCCGTCGACCCAGGGCAACAACGTCGAGGCGCCTTCGCATCGTCGGGTGCCCAACACGGCCGAAGGTGAGCCTGCCCAACCCAGGGCTCGCCCCCCGCGGCCTGCCGCCCTCGCCGAGGTGGCCCACGACGGCGTCCTCGTCGTCGATGCGCCCGCGGATGCAACGGTGACCGTCAACGGCGTCGAGCGAGGCCGGGGAACGGTCCGTGTCGGCGACCTCGACCGCGATGCGCGCCATGCGGTGCGGATTCACTGCCCTGGCTTCGCACCCTGGTCGGGCTCGGTGACCCTGCAGGGCAAACCCGCAGCCAAGATTCGCCCGGCCCTGAAACCCCGCCTGCGCTGACGCGGGTGCCGGGCCAAGGCCGGGCAGGATAGCTGTCGACGGCGTCGCCGTGCTATGGACGTCGTCATGAGCACCGCTACCGCCATCGCCGCCGCCCGCGCCTTCATTGCCGAAGACTTCGACACCGAGACTGTCGCTGAACTCACCGCTCTGGTGCAGGCCGCCGAAGGCAACGACGCCCGCGCCATCAATGAGCTGACGGATCGTTTCGCAGCGACCCTGCAGTTCGGCACCGCGGGCCTGCGCGGCCGCGTCGAGGCCGGCACCAACCGCATGAATCGGGTCATCGTCGCCAAGGCGACCTGGGGTCTTGGTGCCTTCCTGCTCGAAGGGGCCCTGGCCTTTGGTGTCGACGTCAAGAAGCAAGGCGTCGTCATCGCGTTTGATGCCCGTTTGTCGTCGCGGACGTTTGCGGAGGATGCCGCCGCCATCCTCGCCGGCCAGGGCATTCCCGTGCACATGTTTCCCGATCCCCAGCCGACGCCGGTGTGCGCCTTCGCTGTCGCCGACCTCGGCGCCGCTGCCGGCATCATGGTGACGGCGTCGCACAACCCACCTGCCGACAACGGCTACAAGGTCTATTGGGCCAACGCGGCCCAAATCATCCCTCCCGTCGAGGGGGGCATCACCGACGCCATCGCCCGCGCGCCGCTGGCCAACACCATCACCCGCGTCCATGCGCCCGACGCCTTCGCCGCTGGTCTGCGCCGGCTCATCGGCGACGATCTCGGATATCGCTATCTGGCGGCCATCGGCGCCCTCGCCTGGCACAAGCCCAACGAGACCGGCTTGCCGATCGTGCACACGGCCACGCCCCTGCGCATCGTCTACACAGCCATGCATGGGGTCGGG
>Ga0247837_1002552_pt1 | contig 34114 bp, 22 predicted proteins | sample LaCtaG_2_FD_187115 | JGI IMG/M metagenome (GOLD analysis project Ga0247837, IMG submission 187115) | Freshwater microbial communities from meromictic Lake La Cruz, Castile-La Mancha, Spain - LaCruzMarch2015_14.5m | ecosystem: Environmental > Aquatic > Freshwater > Lake | place: Spain: Castile-La...
GCATTTCAGAGGTAGTAATTGGCATTAAAAGCACGTATTCCTCTACCCGTGGGTAGTCCTTGGTTAGGACTGGCAGTCTGGACAGGACCAGTTTTTCAGCGTTTTCCACTTCTTGTTCTTTCCCGATCAGTGCGATTCGTCTGATGGTCTTCGTGTACGAGTAAAAGGGGTGGGAAGAGGTGTAGGACTCGGTGCTGGCTGCGATGCGCAGGTCCACGGGGTCGATAGTCCTGCGGATGTCGGCGAGGTTGAGCTCGAGACTGCGGCATTCGGTGTCTTGGAGGTTGAGGGTAGACATGGTGAGGCAGTCTAGGATGTTGTAGATGAGAGAAACGACAGCTTCTGCGTTGCTTTTGTACCCTGTGATGTACAGCACTGTCAAGTCCTCCAAAGGCCTCAACGCCTCCATCTCCGCCTCAGTGTCATAGTGCAAGTTCACCCTGTAAGTCTCCAAGTACTCATTCACATGCGAATTCCCACTCCCCAGCACATACCGCAGGTACACCACCGGCACCACCACACTCAAATCAGTGATATCGCCCAAATTCGGCTCCACTGCATCCTTGGGCACCGCCTCACTCTCCAAATACTGCTGAATCACCTCAAAAGTAGACTGCACATCTCCATCTCTCAGCGTCACTTCCACAGTTTCCCCCTCCCCAGTCCAAAAGACCTTGCTTCCCTCCCTCAAAATGTCCTCCAAGTGGCCTCGCAGTATCCCTAACTGTCCCTTTGCGATGGTAAACCGCTTCTCTGGAGTCTCGACTGGCAGGTCCAGCTTCTGACTCTGCATCTCCGCAATCAGGATTTGCTGCTTCTTCACCGCCTCTTTGTGTTTTTTCGCCTTCAAATGCTTGATTTTGATGTTCGCCTTCTTGCTGTTGCAATTGGAGCACACCCAGGCTTCCGCAGGCGCCACAGAAAGCCGGGGCGACAGGCAGTCCAGGTGGAAGCTGAGGCCACATTCATCACACCAGACCAGTAAAGTCAGGTCGTTGTCTCGCCTGGAGAGACAGATGGAGCAGGGTTCGGACACTATGGGCGACATTATCAGGTCCATTTGGATCACACCGAGGTACCGCTTGCAGTTGGCGGCGCCGCAGAGACAGCGAGTCAGGGCTGTTTTCAGCGTGTCAAAGCGGTAATCAAACGTCAGCTCCTCATTCTCCTCAATATCCCTCTTCGCAAAAATACCAATCCTCACCTCCCCCAGCACATTCCACTTCTGCGTCTCACAGTTGGGGTCACAGGAGTGGTTGATAAACCTGGCCTCATTGCCTTTCTTCGTAGGGTCAATTACCTCATTCTGGGTAATACTCATCAAGTAGGTGTCTGTGGAGCCTCTGTACTTTTCTAGTCGTCTGCGGCCCACTTCGGAGTCGATGTAGTAGATTTCGCCCATGTACTGGATTACGAATTGGTTTTTGCGAATCTTTTGGCCGGCGACCAGGCCCCAGCCGCGGTTGGCGGTCTTTTGGGGATAGACTTGGAGGTGCTCGTGTCGCTGGAAACGGCGGTTCGTGCAGGCTTCTTCCAGCCTGCACAGACTGTCCAGACACTCAGTGCTCATGAGTCGGTTGAAGCAGCGCAGGCCGCAGCCTACAGTGTAGCGCCCTTCGAGGATGCCAGTGGGCAGCTTGTAGGGCGCTTTGCACTCACAGATCATCCAATCTGCGTCCACAGGAACCTTCATAGGCTTTCGCTCCAAAAAGATATTCTTCTTAACGTGTTTGAACAACCTCCCCGCCTCCTCCAGCAGCTTCGACCGTTGGTACTGCACCGCAGGCGCCGGCTTCCTCTCCCTCCTCGCATCATCTTCCAAGAAAACACTCAGTTCTCTAGTGTCGTGGTCCAAAGTCTTAGGCGAGTGCGGGGCAAAGCCGTCGCTTTTGGAGAGTTGGATGGCTAGGAGGGTTTGCTGGCGGAGACTTAGCTTGGGGAAGCTGAAGGCAGGCGCTTCGGAGGTACCGGGCTTCTTCATCTATTATAGGGCTAATAGGTGGATATGAACTCCAGTGCGTACCATTGGAGCTGTCGCAGAGTCAGGGTCTGGGCCTGCGAAATAGGCTACGAGGGAGCTTCCGACCTCTTCCACTCCCACGGCATTGACGGCAAAGACCTGTTCATGCTGAGTGACTCCGACATGAAGCAAGAACTCAAGCTCGAGGCTCTCCACGACCGTAAAGCACTCCGCCGCGCCATTCAGTCTCTAAAGGCAGAGACCCAGGTCCAAATCCAGGTGTCCTACCAAGGAGACATAGTGGATGTATTGGTCGCCAACCCCTGGGCCTACACCTTCGACCACCTCCGACACGATGTAGCCGACATCCTGCATTTACCCACTCGGGAAGTGATTCTGCAGGACAAAAGCGGGTTTATATGGGGATATGCCTGTATCACTTTAGTACTTGACCAGGATTTGAGCCAGACGCAGTCGATTATTGCTGTGAAAGTGGACTCGGAGGGCAAGGGGAAAGGGGTGGAAGTGGCAGAGGAGGACTTTGATGAGGAGAGGAATGGAGTGGGGATGATGGATAGTATGGATGAAGACGCGGGGGAGGAGAGTTAGGCTAGATACACTGATTTTGCCCATTTCTGCAGCAATTTCTACGATTTTTAGAGCTTTCATGTGGGGAATTTCAATAAAAAGTCCAATTTGCGACTTCAAAAGTCACTTAAAAACAGGGAATTATGTGATTTAAATCGGGAAAATTCGACTTTTAAATGGATAAATTTAGAGTCCTTGCAGCTTCACTCAAATACCTCACTAGTTCCTCCCCTTTAGCAGTGATTGCACACTCCAAAGCCCTTAGTTTCGGCGTATGGTCCGGAAGCGGCAGTGAGAAGGCTAGTAGGGAGGCATCAGAGTAGGTAGAAGTCGTAATTCGCGCTAAATCGTCTTTAATATTCGATAATTCTGAGGAAAAACGGCTTCGAAGTGCCAATTGAGCGGTTTTCAGCCCTGCGATTTCTGCGTCTAATGGAGAGGCGGAAATAGCGAATTTCCCCCTAGTTTCTTGATAGGTCTCCACTGTTTCCTCCATGGCTTCGTCCATTTCCCTCACTTTCCCCCGCTCTACACACATCTGTTCCCGCCATTCGCCTTCTTTCCTGGCTATTTCCTCCTCTAGACTGGTCCCTAGTCTTGAACCCAGCGCCTCTATGCCCTCTCCCAGTCTTTCCATCAGCATCCCCTCTGCGTCCACAGTTCTCCTCAGTTCCCTTACTCTCTCAGCCGCTACCTTTGCCCGGGTGCAGAACCTTCGATAGGACTCTTCCTTGATATGACTTAGCGACTCCCGCAGTCCTGCCGACTTCATATTGCCTGATCTATATAATCAATCCTTGAAATCGGCAAATGGACTCACAGCGCCGCACTTTCCGCAGGTCCGAAAAACAAGCAGAAACCGACCTCGCGACCCACATCAAAACCAAACTACAAGAATACTCCCAGGCCATTAGTTCGCTTGAAGCGTACAAATCGCTCTGTGAACGCCGCATACTGGAGCTGTCTCCAGGCCACCCCTTGCCAGTGACTGAGGACAACGTGGGGAAAACGCTGCCCAGGAGCGTGTCTTTGAAGGGCAAAGACTGGCAAACGTCCAGTGGCCAGAGCAAATTTGAAACTCCGGAAGGTCGCGTGAACGTTAGGAAGGAACACGACTTGAGGGACAGGCTGGAGCAGGTGGAGAGGGAAAAGGCGGACTTGGAAGACAGTTTGAGGGCGGAGGTACTTCACTCTGAGGAGCAGCGGGCCTACATTGAGGCTTTGAAGCAGGCTGTGGAGTCCAAAATGGCCTCAATCGGCCTGAGCGACGTGTCCGTTTTAGACTACTGCCGGGCCGCGCAGGACGCAGAGCAGCGGCAAGAGAGCAAATTAGCCCTGGCGAAAATGCAAGGCGCACTGATAAGCCAAGAAGAACTGATCCAGCAGCTCCGAGGACAAATAACCTCTGTGGAAAACCGCTCCGAAATAGTCAATTTAAAGCGGGAATTAGACCGCACGAACGAAGCCTTCCAGCATGCGATTTCCGACATGAACAAACTCGAGGAGGAGAAGAACTCCCTGCTGGAGTACATCGAAGACCATAAGAAACAGGAAGGCCAGCTGCAGGAACTGCTGGAAAACATCGAGCCTGAACTAGTCAGCATCAAGCGAGAGCATGAGGAAATGAGGGAAAAACATGACCAAACGGTAGAAGAATTGGAAACCACACAGAGGTCTTTAGATCAACTCCACAGGGAAAATAGAGACTTGGGCGCTTTGGTGCAGAGGCTGGAAACTGAAGCGAAGGAGTTGACGAGGGAATTGGGCTTCTCCGAGAAACGCGAAAGGGAACTGAGTGCGGAGTCGACGCAAGTGCATGCGAAGATGAGAGCGATGACTGTGAACCAGACCACCTTGGCCGAGACTTTGCAGGAGACGCAGGGCGAACTGGACGCTGTGCAGGCTGCGAATGCGGAGTTGGGGCAGGAACTGAGGAAAGCGCAGGAGGAACTGGGAGAAATCGGGCAAATCAGGGAAGACACGGAAAACCTCAGGGTGAAAAACGAGGAAGAAATCGAGAACCAGCGAAATATCATTGAAAACCTCGAAGAATCGCTGAAATCCGCTCAAAGTCGCTTAAAGGAAGAAATCGACTCAAAAATCCAATTCGAGCGATTAATAGCCGCTTTGAAGTCGTCTTTGGCCGAAACGACCGAAAAAGCGATAAATTTGGAGGAATTTCAGGGCAAATACGTGGAATCCGAGGTGCATTTTTCCGCCCTTTCAGCCTCTTTCCAAGAATCCCAGCGTTCCCAGCAGGAAATATCAGAGAAATACTCAAAACTGTCCGAAGCGCATGACTCAGTCCTCTCAGAATTGCGGAAATCTGCACAAGTTTCGTCCATAAATGCGCAATTACAGGAAGAAACTCGGAATTTGAAGCTGGAAATAGCGCAGATTCAGCAGAAAGTTAAGGAATTGCAGCACGAAAAAGCGACAAATATAGGGAAAATGGAGGCTTTGATAAGCGAAAATCAAAGCTGCATTGCTCAATTAACAGTGCTGAGAGAGGCGGAGCACACTGCTAAGTTAGACCTGCAGAGGGTGAAATTGGACTTGGAAGAGGCCCGAGGAGCGGTGTTTCGCCTGGGAACTGCGCTGCAAGGGGGGGAAATGGGGGGAAACAGCGCTGTATGGAGGAGTGGGGATTTGGTGTCTATATTGGACCAGGCGAAGCAGGAAATTGAGTTAATTTCCTCTGAAAATACATTGAAAGTGACTCGATTTAGTAGCGAAATTGCGAGTTTGAGGGCGGAATTGGAGAAATGTATGGAAAAATTGGAGCGAAGGGAGGCCGAATTGGCAATTGCGCATAAGGAAATCGACGATTTACGCTTGAATTTGGACCAAAAGGGGCGCAGCGAGCAGCAAATTGAAGACTTATCGCAAGCGTTGGTAGCTGCGGCTGCTCGGGTCAACCAAGCCGAAAGCGAAATTCAGCACTTTCGCGACCTCGACCAAGAAAAAACCCTAAAAAGCGCTCTTTTGGAGTGCCGAATAAGTGGCCTCATGCACGAAAGCGAGGACTTGGAAAGCCTAGTGGCCTCCATCTACAAGTCTTTCGCACAGGAAGAAGCCGCGCCAGTGCTGGAAAAGATGATCCGCTGCATCAGCACCCTGCAACAGCTCTACAAAGACCAGTACGACACCGAGTCTTTACGTCTTTTGTCCTCTGACCAGCCTTCCTTCGCCTTCGAGCCTCGGATCACTGCAGTGCGCAGGTCGCTGGCTATGCTGGGAGAGGACTTGAAGGCGGTGATGGCGCTGGAAAGGCGCAGAGTGAGGGAGTGGGAGGGCAGTGTGGCAGTGAGACAAGGGGGGAATGCGAGTTTTCAGGGCAGGACGCTGGTGGACAGACTCAACTTGCCGAAGGTGAGGAGTGAAGTGATGAAGGTCAATAGTAGTATGGATAGTGATTAAATGTATTGGGGAAATTCCCGAATTAGAGCCGTTCTCGCATTAAAAAGGCGAAATTGTGGAAAACTACACCCAAATCTGCATAAAAAGTAGCAAATTCTGCCTATTTTCGCTTAAATAAAGCCATTTGAGGGTTGTTAGCACTAGGAATGGCGGTGCGCGTGCTTTCCTCGTCTCTCCCCTCCTCCACCCGAGACCACATCAAGGCCTTCCTCAGCCTGCCCGAGTTCACGCTCGAAGCACTGCGCCAGTACCTGTGTGCGCTGAGCCAGGACAGGTGGGTGTGTCTCAGTGGCTCCAACTTTGCTTATGTGGTTTCGTAGGCCCTATCTAGGGGCGCTTCCAAGTGCTCCGGACTCTTCGAACTCCAGCGAGACGGGGAGAAGACGAAAGTGCTGGTCTACAGTCCTCCCAACCTCGAGGTCCCCAGTCACTACCCAGTGACGGAAAATGCAGACAGTGACTGCCACTCAGACTCCAACTACCAGCCAAAGCAGCTCAAAGTAGTGCTGGACGACCTCAAAATCGAGGCTTTGAAGCAGGACATTGGCCGGGCGGCTGCGAGAATTGCGGATACCTTTGACCTTGCAAAGGAGGTCAAGGGACTTGCGATGCAGTATGAAAGGGACTTTTGGCATGTCGTGGTGGGCAAGAAGTTCACCTTTAGCATCACCAACGAAGAACTCACAGGCCCTCTAGTGCTCACCTACCGCGACACGAAAATAGTGCTATTCCGACAGCAAGGCACCAAACGGACAGTGAATTGGAAGGGACTGGGGACCTGGGTGGGCAACGTCGTGCTTGTTTTCGTGGTGTTCATGACCCTTATTGCCATCGTGAAGTGCGAAAGCGCCAGCGGGTCCTGGCTGTGTGAGCACCAAGGCAGTCTGCAGTTCACAGCGTTGACTATCATATTGACGCGAGTGATGAAGAAAATGATAGGGAAGATTAGGGAAAGGAAGGCTAAAGTCAAAACTAGCTAGTCAGTTGAGGGGAAAGTCGGTCTGCAGAGAGCACAAACAGGGTTTTCAGTGCAAATAAGGTGCAAATGATGGCTGCAGTAGCGTAGAATGCAGCTATTTCCCAGGGATTTTCCACACGACCCACATTTTTGCTTCAAATTCACATAAAATCCACGTTGATTAGCCTTGTTTGCCCGCTTTAGTTCCCTTTTCCGCTCATTTTCTGCAACTCTATTCGCATTTCTGTGTATTTCCGTAGCGCTATATACATTTCTAAGCAGCGGCCAGACCTCTTTATAGGTAAGTCCAGCCTCTGGAACCTGATTTACTAGCACGGCGGCCGCGGGGTGCATATATAAGCAGGAAAGGTACTGAGAATATAGGCTGGAAAGGTCGCTGGATAGGACAAAGTCCCACAATTCCTCGTTCCAGTGGGTTTCGAGGTAGGAAAGCGCCTGTTTTAGGTCTGTTTTGAGGGAAGTTGAGGCCTCGGAAAGGCGGTTCAAGCGGCCTAATAGATACACTTGTGCTGGAAGATTGCGGTATTTAAAGGCCAATTCTAGGGCCGATTCCAGCGCTTTCCCCTGTAAGTCTCTGAGGAAATCTACCACAAATTCCTCTTTTCTCCTTATAACTTCCTCTAGTAGTCTTTCTACAGCCTCTGCACTGCTTAGAAGTCCCTTTTCCCACCTCCGCAGGTAGTAGCCGTACTGTATTTCCTGCGGTAACTGGGTAAAGGCGGAGTCAGGCTCTGCCCAGTGCTGATATATCACCTCTATCGCCTTATTTGAGTCGATTTCAGCCAAAATCTGCGCCTGTGCGGCTGTCAAATTGCGCAGAAAGTGGACAATGTCAGCGTGAGAAGTCACCAAAAGGTCGAAAATCTGGGGGGAACGCTGGGCCAAGAGACAGTCTAGGGTGGGGTTGAGGGCGGAAAAGAGGTGTTTCGGGGGAGACTCAGCTGCTAAAGCAGTAGTTAAAGCTTGAGGGGGGGTTTGGGCACTAGTAGAAGGGGGGAAATTGTTGAAATTTGAGGGTTTTAGGCGATTTAAGGGGCGGAATATAGGGTCTGTTGGCAGTGCTGAAAGCAAATCGGCCCATTGGATCACTTTTTCAGCAGTCAATTTCAGCGCAAATTGATGCATTTTCCCTGGACCTTGCCTATTTCCTATCAATTTTAGCAGTTTGGCAGCCTCATTAGGTCCAAAATTGTCCTTTTTGGCTTTAATTAGCTCCATAATCGGCTCAAAACAGCCATTTTCCACCATATATTGTATGTGCTCCTCCTCCGAACAGGCTGCAAACCGCTCAATTCCGCCTTCACATCGCACAAAAAACTCCATTCCGGGTCCAATTTGACTCACAATCCCGCCAAACAGTCCAATTTGCAGTGTAAACTCGACCTCCAAAGCCGCATTTAGCACCCGCAGAGTCCCTTCCAGGGACAAAACCAGCAGCCAGTAGAGGTGAAACGGGGCAATTGAGGCCTTTCCAAAGGAGTGGGTCAGCACCGGCCCGGGACTAAGGCCGGGAAATAGAGTCAAAGCTTGGAAATGGGAGGGGGAGTAGAGAAAAGCAAGGGAATCACTAGTAAATGCGAATAGAGACTGAGGGAGTAGGGACAAGGAGTAGACAGGCTGCAGGGAGGGCAGGCTGAACAGTGTGAATTCCGCTGCTAACACCACTAACAGGCGCTGACAGGCTTCTAGGGCAGTGATAGGCTGGACAGAGGTGAAGACTGGGGCAGTCTGCAGCGCCACCCACTTCTTTTGCAGGAGAAAGACCTGAGTGGAGCTGGCCACTGCTGCAGTCACATAGTGTCCTGCCAGCACCCGCACTAGCAGGGCTGAGGACTGGTCTGTCCGCAGCACTTCCCGCAGACTGTCCACATCCGTCACGCCCACACCTCCACTGCCGCAGTAGCCCACTAGTCTCCCAGCCACATGCACGTCCCGCACTTCCGCCACTTCGGCCAGCTTTTCCTCTCTCCGCTCCTTCCAATTGACTCTCCAAATCTCCCCTTTTCCCCTGCTCACAGCCTGCGTTAGCCCCTACCAACACCTCTCCGTCCACCGCACAGTGAGAGCCACAGCCCTGTTCCAGTCCGCCCTCTCTGTCCTGCTTAAACAGCAAGTACTTTCCTGCCATTCCCTATAATGGACGACCTGCGCTCTAAGCAACTGCAGCTCGAAGCGGACTTATCCGAAGCCGATCGTCTCCTATCCCTGACCGACAACTTCCGTCTAACTGCTCTTCTAACCTCCTTCCGCGGCCAAACGCTGACCGCTTTGAGCAGTCTGCCAGCCCCTAATCACCCCCCAGCAAAGGCACCAGCCCAGCCCCAAGTCCTATACCACAGTATTGATGCGTATGCTTGGGACCAAGACTTGCGCTATGTAAAGATTTACGTGAGTTCGCTGCCGGACCTCAGGGATGTCCCGAATGAGGACTTGCAGTTGACGAGCACCAGAGAGTCTGTGGACTTCAAGATAATGAATGTTGGAGGGGTCAATTACAGGCTTTTCTTTAAGGAACTCACGAAAACCATCGGAACCGTCACTTTCAAAACTAGAAAAGACGGGTTTATGCTGAAAATGGAGAAAAGTCCCTGCGAGCCATGGAACGACGTCACATTCAAGCCCACAGACCGCATTAAGTCCAGGGACGACCCACAAGACCCACTCACAAAGGCCAGAAATATCCTTTTGGATGAGTATGATAAGGTAATAGGCCAGACAGGGAGATGAAAAGACCAGAAAACTCATTGGACAAGCGATGGTCGGCGGCAGAACTGGACAAAAGCCGAGTGGAGTTGAGGAAGAAAAGGATAGCTAAGCTAGAATAGGCTGAAATATACTTAGAGAATAGTCCAAATACCAAAAATAAGGGAAGATTTTCCCTCAAAATAGCAAATAAACGCAATTCAGCGTGCAGAAAAATGATTTTCGCACTGATTTCAACTTGTGCATCATCGAAAATAAAAGTGTGTAAATAGTTATTTTTATACGTGCATGTACCGAATCAACCCGTCAGTAAGTCTTTGCTAATATATCACTGTAGCTATCTCAGTTGTATATCTCCTTAATGTCTGTTTTTAAATAGCGTTTCCAAGCCCTGCTACCCTGCTAGAGCCGCAACGCACTATTAAGCCTACTCTGGAGATATATTAAAGACATGCAGAAGGGCTAGGGCTGGGACTCCACACTGAGGTGGATGTTGTGGAGAGAGGCGGAGGACCAGCGCTTCATGCGTTTGGCGTATAGAGCACTAGTGGATAGGGTAAGGACCGGCGCCTCTTCATTTCGCTTGGCAGCCAATAGTGCTTCCCGCAGCGATTTGAGTGTTTTTGCCTTCTCGGGAGTGACGCAAGGCACGACCTTAACCTTACTGCACCCACAGGTCCCCATCCTTAGTATATGTCCTACAAGCTGACTACCACTCTTGACGCTTCCGAACTGCAGTCTTCACATCAGCTGAAGACTTGGTCTTTCGTGTTCGACTCACTGAGCTGCTCCAGCAGTCCCCTGCTCCTCCGCGTGCTCGACACTCTCGTCTTCCGCCTGCATCCCTGGAGTCCTCGCTATTGGCTATTCACCGACAAGTCCAATTTCGTGCAGAAACGCGGGATATCCAAGCTGCACCTGGCCGACATAGTCCAGGCCTGTGTGCAAAGCCTCAACTCCACAGGGCTTTCCATGCAGGATTTGATGGTAATTCGCAGGTAGAAGACTCAGCCGAAGGCTTGCGAGCGCAAGGTCTGCTTCCTAGTGGTGAAAAAGACCAGGAAACTGCTGACGTTGGCAGGACTTTGGAGTCTGGGACAGAAGAAGGAGCAGGCGATTGAGCTGCTGCAGGTTTGCTGTGTGGCGGGCAGGCCTTTTGACGGGTATGTGTACTACCACAGTCTTAGCCTGGTCCCGAGGTCCTCTGTGGTCTCCAAGCGGCTGCTGGAAGGACTGTTTGCGGAGGAAAGTGTGTGTGGGGAGGAGGTTGTAAGACGCAGAATTGAGGAGGACACACAGGCAGTGCTGGGTGCGTTGGAGACTTACCAGGCAGTGCAAGTGGTCTACTTGCGACTGAGTTACTTGGTGGAGAAAGGTAAGTGCCAGGCAGAAAGCCGAGTTCCCTGGCTGATGTTTGCTGAGGAGTGCATCGTGAGGGCTTCAAGTCGCCACAGGCCGGTGCAACTCGATGCAGAGCCAGTAATCAGGCAAAACCGCACTCCGCCCAGGCTGAAGTCCCGGATCCAGCGGCGAATCACAAGTCTAAACGCCTCTTTTCTGCCTGACCCGCAGCTCTCCATCGTCACGCTCGCCTCCATTCACCACTCACAGTTGAGCAAAACTGGACACAAGTCTACGCAGGAGATACTTGCAGACGTGCGCAAACGACAAACTCGCTACGGACAGTACCGCAGCCTGAAAATACTGCCGAAAGACAGTGAAAACAGTGATATTTCTAGGCAAAGTGTGACTTGCGTCCTGGAAAACAGCGAGGAGTCGTTGAAGTGGCGGCCCGGGCGCAGAGAAGTGAGGCGGAAAGAGGTGGAAACGAGTACTTCTGCCGAAGAAATGACTGCTTTGTTGCAAATTCATGAGAAAAAGGAAGGAAAACAGCCACAAAGCAGATTAAAGTGCGGACTTTCCTCAGGGAAACTGCGGGAAAGCCCTAAATTCGACCTGTTGACTCACTTTCTCAGCACTTCTCTGGCTCAAGGGAAATGTACGGGGGATTTTTGCACTTTGAAGCTACAAAACGACCAAATCGACCCAAAGAGGCGCTATCCCGTCCTGCGAAAATGGCTAAAAGTGGGGAAATTGCAGGAAAACTGTCCTTTAAATCGTCCTGAATTGCTAATTCCGCCCTCAGATGCGGTTTCCACTAGCAACAGCAGTGAAAACGTCTTGAATTCCAAAGGCAGCCCGGCCTTTGAAGACTCACGCACCGAGGTCTGTTTCCGCTGCTTCGTAGTCTATGAGAACCTTCGCAAGCTGCTGGAATGAGGGGTTGCTTAGTGTATAATAGCTATGGAGGGACCAAGTGACTTTCTGAGGTACGGCGCGCAGGTCACACTGATGCTTGCAGACAACCTCTTCGTGCACTCTCCGGGCATGATAGATGTCTCTGTGAAGATGCAGTCCTTCCCTACGTACGACCTGTTCGAGTTCAACTTCGCAGTCTTTCGGGTTCTCCCTGCCAGCATGTACAATGTGCAAAACGACGTGTTGCGCCGGGTAAAGGAAATCGGCCAGACGCAAGAAGACGTCATTGGCGTTTTGGACGAAAGCCTGGAAGGCGAAATCAACACGAACATGCAAATCTACACCAACTTGAAGGGCCATTCTGTGAAGTTCGGAGCCACAGTGCAGCTGCAGCACCTCACGTCGCACCGCTTTTTGACTGTGAAGGGTCAGGAAAACGCCGACTATGAGAAGGACAATTTGAAGGTAGCGCTCGAGGACTACTCGAGTGCGAATACTCACTTCACAGTCGAGCACGCTTTCAACTACCAAAAGGAAGGTGACGAGTACGTGCGGCTGAACGACCGAATTCTCCTGCAGCTTTTCGTGCGCGAGCTGAACAAGGCAGTCTACCTGCACAGCAGCGCAGCCGGCGACCGCGAGTCCCCCTTCACCAAGCTGCGCTCCCTGTCCCTCACCCAGCGCCGTTCCCGCATCCGCGAAGGCCTAAACAACGAAGTGAACGCATCCCCAGAGGCAATGACAGCCTGGACAGTCTGCGAGCACTGTCCCTACCTCCCCGAAGACACTCCCTATTTGAAGTTCGGGGAATACGTCTGGATCAAGTTCTCCGAGCAAAACGCGGTTTTGTCAGTATTGCAGGGAGAAGCTGTCACTCAGCCTTTAGCGCTCATCTTCCAATCAGAACTGCATGATACAAACGGCCTGTGGAAGGTCGAAAACGAGGATGTGACGAAAGGAGGCCTGGTGCCTGTGGGGAAAAAACTCAGATTCCGGCACATTAGCACTGGAAGGTTCCTCAGTGCGGGTGCGGAAAGGGAGAGTTTCGCGGACATGGAGGGAGTGTCTTCAGTGATTGCGGAAAGCATTGTCGGGAAGCAAAGCCATGAACTGGTGCTTGTGTCCGACCCTGAAAACGGAACTTTGTGGGAGTTGGAGCTGATTTCAAGTCGACGACGGTCGACATTCACGAAAAAGGAAGAGTTCTACAGGGTCAAGCACCAGCTAAGTTCACTGTTTATCGGACCTATCGACAAGGAAGGCAGCAGAGTCCCAGGACTCGTCAGTTCCGCAGAGGAACTCACAGTGATAAAAGTCATCAGATGCGAGGACTCGACTGTGTGGGAAACTCAGTTCCTCCTGAACTCTTTGCCGATACTGAAGTCGTTCCCTGCGTTCATAGACGGGCAGAATAAGAAGCAGGAACAGGCGGAGTTCGTGGCTCGGAATAGAGAGTTCAAAAAGAAGATTTCGCTTGTGAGGAAGTGTTTGAAGGAGTTGGACAATTTCTGCAAAAACAAGCTGCAAAGTATGATTTCGCTAAATCGGCCTTTTGCGACTATTGACCCTGTGCGGCAAAAGATCCTGCGAGAGCAGTACTTCCTCGATGCACTGGTCGAACTGCTCAGATGCACCTTCACAGGTATATACGACCTCGCTAAGACGAAAAAGCTGCGCAAAGACCCAGACGAAGACCCCAAACCCCAGGGTGTAAGTCTCCTCTCAGTGGAGTACACAGTAGCCGAGCACTTACACCGGGTCCAGCACGAGACCTTACGGGCTCAACTACGGGAGTTGCTGGATACAGTGGAGGACGCGTATGACCTGGTAATGACGGTTTGTCAGGGGAATGCGGAGAACCAAGTGTATACTTTTCGCTTTTGTGAGGTTTTCATACATCATGCAGCGTATTTGGATAAGTCGATATCGTGCTTGATTGCGATTATTCAGAATAATGAGGAGTTGCTGATGAAGGTGACCACTGCTGCGACCGGGAAAACGTCGCATAAGAAAGAAAGTGTCATTAACAAGTTCCTGTTCCTCCTTAGAGTACGTGGCTAAGCAGAAACACAGCAGTGAGCGCAACCCTCGTCTGCTCTACTTCCTCCGGTCCATTTGCAAGATGAACAACGAAGGCATCAGTCTGAACCAAGAGAAAATCGGCGAGGCTTTATTCGGCAACTCCGAAACATACGACAAAGTAGTAATCACCACAATCACTGGAAGCGACCAAAAAACCCTCAATTTGATGCTTCGGCCTGACGACGGCGTGGGCCAGGTCGAAGTGGAGCTGGATTCCTGCTTCGATGAGGGACTTTTGGTGCGATTTCAGCATGAAATGACCTACTTCGCAGAGTTACTGACTCTGTTCGCCGACATCACAGCAAATAGGAATTACATTTGCAGAGAGTCTGTGCAGAAGTGGTTCCCCATCAGTACCTTGCAGCACAACATGTGGAATGAAAATATAAGTCCTGAGTTCAGGGCGGGCTTCAGTCGCTTGATCACTACTTTGTACTTGGACTCCTACCCTCGCGAGGAGCGCAAAGTGCCAGAACTCTGCCGAATCCTGCAGCACAGTGACCAACTCGCGGATATCAACAGCAAGGCCTTCCTGCGCACACATAGAATCAAAGATGACGACCAGAAAGAAGCCGCAGAGGAAATCCTAGACGAGGACTTCGTAGTGCCCATAGGTCCCGACACTGAAGTAATCCACCAGCTGAAACAAGACCTTTTGCAGTACTTTTCAGCGCAATTGCTACAAGATTACAGCGACCCGCTGACTCCGAAGGCCAATTTTGACTCGATGACCTTTGAGTTGGTTACTATTGCGTGGCAAATGGTGAAGTTTGGGCTGTTTGGCTCGGCGTGTTCCTATTTGGCGGATGGGAAGTGCGTGTTGTCGCCGAAAAGTCCGCGCTTTCGGTATAAAGACATGGATTTGGCCAGAGTTTTGGAGGTACTGAGTAAGATTTTGCTCTCAGAAGACAGCCACCAAATCAGAGTAACCGCCGCCAGAGCCCAGCACAAGAAATCCTCTCTCTGGAGACGCAAGCGAGCGAAAGCCAGTTCTATCCTCGACGTAGTGACCAATAACCCCAGTGCCCTGGCTGACCCTATAGTACGGTATTCTGTAAATATACGGAATTACATTGATTCCGTGCTTTCGCAGGTGGACACCACTGCCGACTTCAACTCCTATGAAGTGAGGACGAAGCTGGAACTGTGCAAAATATTCAATTATGCGCTGGACTGCAGGGTGAATTTCCTGGTCACCAATGTGGTGTCGTGGTTTGTCAACTCGGTGGGCGAGACGGTGGGCAGAGAGGACATTTTACGTCTGTTTCCGCCTATCATCAGAGTCGCTACTCTGGATAAGGCAAAGAACGACTTTCGCTTGCACTACGAACCAGAAATCCAAGATTTAGACAGCATCACAGACAGCCAGGGCAGTCTAATGCAGGCCTTTTTGCAGGCGTTCCTGACCACTACTCACTACGAGTTGCAGGCGGAGTACCTGCGACTGTTGCTCCGGTCCTTCAACCAGAGGGTGGAAATGCTCAGTCATCTGGACAACTTGCACATTTTGTCGGATGAAAGTGACATTCAGATGTTTCACTGGGCGAAGGAACAGTTGGTGAATTTGCGACATTACGTTGAGCAGACTGAAGTGTGGGTGAAGTACTGGGCGAATGCGTCCAAAGAGACAAACTTGGCGAAAGTACAGGGAGTGCTGGCGCTACTGGACCAGTTCGAAATCGCCTTATTTCAAGAGTCTCAGCTTGTCAATGGCAAGCCTGCCTCTCCGGGCAAGAAAGTTGTGAAGTCGGAGCGACAACTCATGATGTTTCACCTCAGCATCCATTCCCTCGTAGTCACAATGCTGAAGGACGGCATGCACACACTGGGGGAAATGATAGAAGCGCACTCAAAGCCTGGCATGCAGGAAGCAATCAACATAATTACCCGCGTCTTCACCAAAGCCCACAGCTTCCTCACGAACTTCGCCAAGTCCAACTCCAAAAACCAGAAAGTGCTCACTGTGCATTTGCAGACTTTCTCCTTCTACTTGCGTATCAATGTAGGCCAGGAGCAGCTGCTTTCCGCCCTGTACGCGGATAATTATGACTTGTGTATGGCTGTGAAGGACGACTTATTGTTTGAATTCGCGAATTTGATAGTCAGTCATGGTCGCCAGCCCCGGTTTTTGATGCTGTTCAATAGCATTCAGATCTGCAAAGGGAAGCCAATCGCTGAAAATCAGCGCAAAGTGCTGAACATCCTGCTAAACTCTCAGCACAAAAACTACTTTCTATATCTGAAACCAGACAATTTGGACGAATTCCTGTTTGAAAAGCAGGCTCCGCATCTGGGAGCGTCTATTTACTACGAAGATCACCCAGTGTGGTACCATATTGCCCTGCTCAAAGTGTTTGTTAACTGCTGCTATGGAGACAAAGGAGTGTATTTGAATGAAGCGAAGTGTCAGAAGGCAGTTACTATCAGTATGGTCATGACTCTGTTAGAGAAACTGGAAGATGAGAAGACGCCACTATTCAAATACATCAAAGCCATTCACCAGCCCATGCTCGAGTTCCTGTACCACATTTTCCTAAACACCGAAAGAGTCACAGAGGAACTCGTGTCCCACCCCATGTTCCTACGCTACCTAAAACTGCAGCAAGCAAAACTCACTGCACTGGACTCAGTCCCTGCAAGATCTGTCAAGTTCTATGAGTGGTTGCTTAGGATTGTAGCGGCTTTCACTGAACTTTTCAGTAAAACACTGTTGAAGACGGAAAGCACGATGGTGGAACATGAAGATTTCTTTGTACTTAAAAGCTTTGCGATGGTTTTCAGCGAGAAGATTGGGAAATTTGAAGCAGTGGAGTTTTCTATGGATGCGAAACATGACATTTTGCAGTTGTGCAAGATATTCGAGATAAATGGGGAGAACTTGCAATTCGGGGCACAAAAAAGGGAATCCACCCTGCTGCAAAGCACCATTTCAGCGAAGCAGCGATGGGACCTTCTGGCCAACGAACTAATATACAACTCCGACATGAAGGAAGTACTATTCACAGAGAAACAGCACCTCCTAGACCTGCTGGTAGGTTCTCACAGCACTACCGAACTACAAACCCGGGACAGAGTGCTACAGGCACTAGTGACGTTCCTACAGCACTCCAAAGCGCACAACGTCCCAGTTCAAACATCCCTGCAAGTGTTGGAAATCTTCCAGACTCTGCTGGCTCCGAGACTCAAAGTCGTGGAGGAAGTCAAGTTGGCGGAGCTGCAGGGCGAACTGCATGGCTATGGCCTGGTGAAAGTGGCATTGGTACTACTGTCTGAGCAGCGCAACAATGCGAAGCTGTTCAGAGCTCTGGTGCGCCTGTGCATTTACCTGCTCTGGGGCGGCAATGAGAAGATCCAGGGCGAGTTCCACAACTACTTCCTGAACGTGCAGGCCAGTGAGCACTTCTTCGCACGGGTGGAGTACTATGTGGAGAAGCAAGTGAGAATCGTTGCAACTGATGTGCTGCCCAGCACTGCAAAGCGCAACTGCTACGAGGAGCCGCCGGACTACCTGCGCTTCATTATGAGACTGCTGCAGTTGCTGTGTGAAAACCACAACAAGCCTTTGCAGAACTACATTCGCCACCAGACCAACTCCCGCAAGAGCTACAATATGATAAGACTGACAGTGACGCTTCTCGGTGCGCTAGGGAAGAAAATGTACTTCCGACACTTCCACCTGATGAGTCAGTGTTTCGATACACTCACAGAAAGCATCCAGGGGCCTTGCTTGGAAAACCAAACTGCTATAATTGATAGTGGCTTTCTCGATGTCGCGGTCAGTCTCTTGTCCTACAGTGAGCGCTCCAACCTGCTCGAACACTTCCCTTCCCTCAAGTCCGACGAAGGGCATTCCCTCACTTTAGACGAGGAACGACTGAATGACGAACACCAAACTACCTACTTGCATGGGTGGATGATTTCTCACTTGAAGCACAAGTGCATGATCACACTTCACAGTCTGTTGGAGGGCAGGACTGACTCGACAGTGGTCACGCCTATGATCCGGAAACTGCACTTGGAACTGTTGCGCACTAACTTGCTGTCTTACTATGAAAACTACGAGTCGAGGAATAAGCCGGGGCACTACTTCAAAGACTTATTCGGCCACGACGAGAACAACGAGGATTACGACTTTGAGCGGCAGAACAACCCACAGGACCTAGACCCTCAGAACTACCAGATCATCATTGAATGTCCGTTCCTAATTTACCACCTCATCCGCAAGTTCAGGGACTTAGACAGCACTAAAAACAAGGAGTCGTTCCAGGAAGACTTGCCTGATGTGGAACTGGAAGATTCGTCTTCGAAGTTATTCGGGCTGAAGATTTTTGGCGATGTGGGCAAAATGAGCGTTTCACTGTTCCATAAGGGACTTCGGGCAGTGTCCACACTTGCGAACAGTGTAGGCGACGGCCTTGATCCGGACAAGGAAGAAGAGTTAATGAAGAAAAAGCGAGAAACAGTATACCGCTTCTTCGAAATGTACACAGGACATGTAGAAGTGGTATTCAACGAGGCGATTTGCAAGGTGTACTTCCCTCTGCCCTACTTCTACCTAGGCTTTACACCTGAAGCCAAGCAGCGCTTTGACCGCGAGGTGGACCGGTCCAGTTCCAAAGCGAAGCTGAACTACCTGCAGACGAATGTGCCAGAAATGATCAGAGGCATGGAACATGAAGACAGACTGAATCGGTTCTTTTCCAAGCATGTGGTACTGGCCTGGCTGGCCTCTAAGCCTGAATTCTGGGAGGAACTGGCCTTCATCATGAGTCTCATCATCAACATCGCAATTTTATTCTCCTACTCAGTGTACGGTACTGACAGAGTCAACAACTACTCGCTGTTTTACAGGGAGTCTAGCAGCAAGGGAGTGGGCTTAGATACTCGCCAGACAATCTGGTTCTTTCGAGTGTGCGGGATCGTGCACTGCGTAAGCGCGGGGATAATCGTGTCTTTCTTCATCATGAAAGAATGGCCGATTCTCGCGAGTAAGGGCTGGAGAAGTGTCGCAGATCTTGACGACCAACCCCACTCTCGCTTGTCCCGCACTGTGCACAAGTGCAAGCGACTCCTAGCAGTCTGCTACTACCTCCTCACCAGCTTTCAAGTCCTCTTTTACCTGCTTTTTATCATCTTTTCGGTACTTGGGCAAGTCATCAATCCGCTCTTTTTCGCCTTTCACATGTTGGATGTGTCGAAGCGGTACCCAGTGCTGCAGAATATCATAAAGTCGATCACAGCTCCTCGAAAGACGCTAATTTTGACGTTCATATTCGTGCTAATGATCATTTATATGTTCGCTATAGCGGGATATGCGTTCCTTGGGGATGACTACGGTAATAACGGCCTGTCACTGTGGCTAACTTTCATTACAAGTTTCGACAGGACTTGGAAAAATACAGGCGGAGTAGGGGCTTATTTAGGCCCGCAGACAGAAGGCGAAGTGCGCGTGTTTCGCTTGATTTACGACAACTTGTTCAACATCGCAGTAATGATCCTGTGGCTCAACATCGTGAGTACAATCATCATGGACACATTCACAACGCTGAGAGAACAAGACGAAAGCGACTCTGCAGACAGGGAAAACAAGTGCTTTATTTGCAGTGAACACAGAGATATTATTGAACGCTTAACAGATAAAAACTTGCGCAAACATATGGCTTACGAACACAATGTATGGAACTACATCTATTTCCTCGCGTATATCGACAAGAAGGAACAGACGGAGTACACAGGCATTGAGTCCTATGTAAAGCACTGCTACGACCACAGCGACATTTCCTGGTTCCCCCAGTACCAGGCCTTGTCCTTCCAAGGACAGGAGAAAGACGCACAGAAGAAAACGCTGGAAAACCTGAAAGAAGTGGAGGAAGCGGTGGAACTCATTGAGAGGGAAAGCAACGAAGTCAAGCACAAATTAGGCACCGTAAAGACCGAGATTGAGGAGGAGTCTGATGAGGCTTCGAACCCAGACTTCCAGGAAGACAGTGAAGACGACTCCAGCCCATCACCGTAAGAGCCACTAACTCTTATTCACATCTATCGCACTCACACTAGGTCTGTGGTGGGAGGGACGCTATTAGAATGGTGAAGGTGAAGACTGTGTGTCGGCCTGAGGAACTCTACACTCGGGAAACCACAGATGACATCTACCAGCACTACAAAAACCCGGACTCCACCTTGCACCCTCTCCAGCAGGCTCGTGAGTACATGCGAGCTCTCAACTCGGCTAAGTTGGAAAAGGTCTTTGCCAAGCCCTTCCTGGCCTCCATGGACGAACACACTGACTCTGTGTACGTCCTGGGTCGCTCTGACGTGGATGTGAGCATGTGTGTGTCGGGCAGCTGCAACGGAGAAATCAAGGTATGGGACTTGTCCTGCTTCAAGTCCAAAATGACGATACCAGTCGCACACAATGGCTTTGTGACAGGCCTAGTGACCCGCGGCGATGAACTACTCTCAGTGGGGAGAGATGCTCTAGTGAAGCTGTGGCGACTGGACTCACCCGACCCTGTGCGCACCTACAACTCCTCTATGACCCTCACTGGGGTGGATAAGCAATGGGAAGACGCTGGCATATTCGCCACTTGCGGGTCTGAAGGAGTATATGTGTGGGACAAACACCGCTCCAGTCCTCTTTCCAAGTACCACTGGTCTTCAGACTCTCAACTCACTCTCAAGTTCAACCCGTCGGAAACGAGTGTACTGGCCAGCACAGGCGCAGACTGCTCCATCACTCTTTATGACATCCGGGGAAACACACCCCTTCGGAAGACTGTTCTCAAGAATAAGTCCAATGCGCTGGCCTGGAATCCGAGGGAGCCGATGTTCTTCACTGTCGCAAATGAAGACTCCAATTTATACACATTCGACTTGCGCAAGCTGACGGAAGCCTACCGCGTGCACAAAGACCATCTGAACGCAGTGCTTTCCGTCGCCTTCTCCCCCACAGGCCGCGAGTTCGTCACCGGGTCCTACGACCGCACTCTGCGCATCTTCCCCTCCCGAGAAGGCCACAGTCGAGAGGTGTACCACACTCGGCGGATGCAGTGGGTGTACGCTGTGGAGTTCTCAGGCGACGGGAAGTTCGTGCTATCAGGCAGTGACGACACTAATGTAAGGGTCTGGAAGGCCAGAGCTCACATGCCCCTGAAGACTCTAATGCCCAGAGAACAAGAAGCCATTCAGTACCGCGAGAAGCTGAAAAGCCAGTACCGCCATGTTGATGAAATCCGCCGCATCCTGAGACACCGCCACCTGCCCAGACTGATGTTCCGACAGAGACAGCAGAAGCAGGAACACTTGCAGAGTCAGTGGCGCAAGCAGCAGCACATCAAGGCCCACCTCAAGCCGGGTGCATACATGCCGATCCGCGAGAAGCAGAAGCCCATCGTAACCGAGCAAGAGTAGCTAGTTTCTCCCACAGAGAGTTACTGATAAGGACTGAGTGGTCTGTTCACTGGAGCAGTGTCGTGAAGTGGCTCCTTGCTGGGCGACAGCACAGCCCGGTTGAGGGCCTTGGAGCCTGCTAGAGTCGAGGACTTGCGGTCTGCTTCGTTATTGGGAATTTCGTCTTCTTGGTGGACTCCTACTTCCTGTCTCCAGACTACTCCGTCGCCCACAGGCCGTCCGGACCTGCCAGTCATTGGAAAAGGCCAGAGCCAAGGGTTGGCTCCGAACACCTGTTTCCAGTTCTGTCTGCAGGACTTGTTGAATTCGCCCTTCTTTGTCGTGGCTTTATCCATCGTTTCGATCGTTGTGGAGTTGGTACACACTAGTCCCACGTGAAACTTGAAGAAAGAGGAAAGGACCAGTGCAAGCATCAGGTCAAGTGCATAGGCGCCTACCTGCACGAAAGGCCTTACGTCTTCTATGCTTGGGTGTTCGTAGAGCCGCATCACAGTTTCGTATACAGGCTGGGCCATTGCTCCAGCAATTGAGTAGGTGCAGAGGAGGACGTAGATGAGGAGCAGCATGAAGTACTTGCGGTTAAAGAAGCCCACGCAGTTGTTGATCCAGGGACAGTGGTGGTCCATGTTGAGCACACAGCGGCCACATGCAGAGCAGTGATGACAGCGCTCTGGCTTAAAGACGTGGCACATTAGACAGTATCGCCTCCTCTTTTGCTCGGAGTCGCCCATGTGGAAGCCCTGTCTAGTTCATACCCAGAAGGGCGGAACCTCGCCCGGGTCTGTGATCATCGCCTGCACAAAGCTCCAAGACATCATGAACAGCAGCAGGCCGAAGCAGGACAGGTAGACTTGCACTCTGGGCTCTCTGTACTGGCGCAGGTAGTGCTCCAGCACACTGTAAATGATCAGCGACACCACTGAAGTCGCAATCAGCACGAAGGTGTTGCCGAACACTCGAGAAGTGGTGCATGCCACTCGTCGCGGCATTATCCCTCTTTACCAGCCCTGTAGCTAGGACCTGCAACTGTGTCCAGGAAGCAGTCTGTGTAGTTCCCACTAGCTGCCATTAGCGCAAAGAAGTGTTGTTGTAATGGCTTACTCTGTGACTGCGAAGTCTCTATACCTGGACGTGGTGCATGGCTCTTTCTTCTCACGGGCAGTGTTCACGGCCTGTGAGTTGCAGCTGGCGGACCACTTGCAAGGCACAATGACAGTGCAGGACTTAGCAAATGCAGCTAGGACGGATGCACCTAGCACTGAGCGACTAATGAAGTTTCTGTCTGTGTACGGCCTCTTTCAGGCTGTAGGCACTAACAGTTACTGCCACAACGAAGCATCGGGATTGCTCAGAGCCGACAATCCCTACTCAGTGCGTCACTCCTTCCTCCTGCACAGTCGCGTCATATCAAAGGCTATGACCACCTGGCCTACTGCTATCCGTGACGGCCACAGCATTCCCTTCCAGTCCGCCTTCGACACCTCTCAATCCTACTGGGACTTTCTGTGCAGTGCCGACAACCTGGAGCTAAAGAGCAGCTTCGACAAGGCAATGACAGTGAACACAGAGCGAGTAATCAGCAGCATTGTGAAGGAGTTCCCTTGGCAGCAGTACGCAGGCGCTAAAATCGTGGATGTCGGCGGAGGACTGGGACATCTGCTAGCGGCTTTATGCCGCGAAGTCGAGTCTTTCACTGGGGAAGTCTTTGACCTGCCTGAAACTGTGGTCCAGGCAAAACACTTCTGGGAAGAGAACTGTGCAGAGGTTATTGATAGAGTCACTTTCAGTGGCGGTTCCTTCTTCACTGAAATTCCCCGCCACGGAGACCTGTTCCTACTAAAGAATATCCTGCATGACTGGAGCGACTCTGACTGTCTGCGCATTCTCACTCACCTGGCCTCTGCCATGCGCCTCTCAGCCTCCCCTGCCCGGGCACTACTCCTTGAGCAGGTCTACGACTTGCCCCTTAGAGACGCCTCAGTGGCGGACCACGACTTGATCATGTTCACCCTGTTCCGGGGCAAGGAAAGAGCCACTGAAGAGTTCAGGGTACTGCTGGAACAGGCCGACTTGCAGCTGCTCAGCACTACTCACCTCAGCAGCATCAGCGTCCTTTCCGTCCAACTAAAACCTTAGTTTTAGGCTATATTAATGGCGAAAAAACGGGGAAACGGCTTCGAATGTGCTCAAGTTGCCAGCTAGCACAGTTGAAATGACAGTGCTGTTGCGCTCCAGGTCGATCACGTGGAGTCGAATGTGGCTCCAGAAGGCATTGACAGGCATACTGTCTCCACAATTGGAGCACTTCACAGTGGCCTGCGGCTTATGCGTCTCCATGTGGTGAGCAAGGCTGAACCGGTCCCGAAACCGCTGGGAACAGTGGGGACAGGGGGAAATCCGCGGGACAGGCTGGGAGTCCGCCATTATAGGACTAGCAATGGTGCATAGCCCTTCTAAAAGTACCAGTAATGCACATGGGAAAGTGCTAAAATGGCCCTGCCTGACCTTTTCTCTCGTCTGCTTCAGCAGATGGCAGACTTGGAAGTAGAAGTGGAAGCTGCGAGGCAGACTTTGGCGGAAAACCCGGATTTCGCAGTGTTTCAGTTCTTCAAGGCAGTGAATCAGAAGAAAGACGGAGTGCTGACAGCGCAGCAGTGGCTGGATTTCGCAGCACTCCATGGAATGACGCTGTCACCAGGGGAAGCAGAGGTACTACTCAGGGAACTGGACAGGAACCAGGACGGAACAGTGGGGTTGGGAGACTTTGGTCAGGCTGTGCTGCCTGGCAGCAGGGCTTTGAGGGAAGTGGCAGCAGCCAGAGAGTCCAAAACTGCATCACTCCAAGCCACCAAGCTCTTCATCCGCTGGCTCAACTATGAACTGGCGTATGTGCGCGGCACTGCAGAGCTAAAAGCAGCACTCTACAAGCAGTGCAAAGGCTCGCTTGCGTCTCTTTTCCGCACAATTTGCCCCTCTCGCTGTGATACTTTCAGCCTCAAGGACCTGCAGGCCTACTGCCTCCGAGTCAACTTCCCTCAGAATGTGCTGGAAATCGCCTTTCGCCGCCTCTGCAAAAGCCCCACGGGTCGAGTTGCCTACCCTGAATTCGCCCGCTGTCTTAGTCCTACAAGCTTTCCACCTCCTTCCCCTCCTCCTCAGTCTGCCCAGCCCTCAACTCTCTCTCCTGCACTGCTATTCGCTCAACTCTGCCTCGAAATGGTTCGTTTGGACCGCCGTTTAGAGGCTATTCGCAGAGACCTGGCCTGTAGAGCGGACTTCACAGTGGAAGATTCCTTCCTTCTTTTCAGCGACAAGGACACTCGCCTAGCCTCAGCACACCTGAAAGCAGGTCTGCAGACTTTAGGACTGTTCGCCGTAGACACAGAGATACATCGCTTAGGGAGAAGGATAGCGGAAGAGCGAATATCGCTGCGAGACTGGGAGGAGTTCCTGCTGCCCAGGTCTGAGGACTTCGCACAAAGTGTGAGAAACAGAGTTGCACACAGAGTGGCAGGAGAGCGAATGCAGATGTTCACAGGGAAAACTGTGGCTTTGTTGAAGCTGCTGTTCGGGACAGCTCTAGAGAATGAACGTGCACTCGCTAGTAAGAAGGCGGAACTGGATGCAGCGGACACTCACAACTGTCTATTTGAGCAGCTGGATTGTGATGGGGACGGGGAACTGTCCAAGGCGGACTGGGCATTAGGCCTGGAGCGACTTGGAGAAGCACTGGACAGGGAGGCGCTGGACCTGCTGTATGCGCGGTTCAGCAGAGGAAGACGAGTGAGGTTTGGTGATTTCGCTGGGCAGCTGCAGTTGTAACCCAATACTAGCGTTATACCCACGAATAGAAAAAAGCCACTTGCATAAAAGCAGAACTTAACCAAGTCTGCCTCTTCGAACTCCTCTCGCAGCAAGTCTGCCGCCATATAGAGCAGTGTCCCTGCAGCAAAGCTAGAGGTCAGTCCCACCACCCAGGCACTCGCTGTAGTGGCCAGGACTACTCCGAGCAGTGCAGCCAGCGGCGTCACCAGTGCAAAGGCTAGCAAATGCAAAAGACACACGAAGAAAGAAGCCCGGGTTCGCTTCAACAGCAGGCCGAGAGCCAGTGCATCTGCCCACTTGTGGCCTAGGATGGCCACGCCTGTGCTGAGCACTGCAGCACTTGTTGTTGCTACTCCGAAAGCCAAGCCCATGCACACCTGTCTGTCGTTTACACTGTGGAGGGAGAGGGACAGCAGCATCACAGACCCTGCCAGTAGAGGTGTGCTTTCGCTTGGCTTTGTCACCTTCAATTGTCGAGTGTCCTCGAGTTCACGACTAAGCACACTCAGCACCAGCACCATAAGGAGGAAACTGCTGCCCGCTAGCACAAAGGCCCAGTCTCCGTGCTCTTTCAGCTGCTTCGAACCCTCACTCAGCAGGTGAACTAGTCCCACCGCCAACATCACTCCCCCGGCCACACAGCGAGTCCAGCTGGCTAGCTTGGCGTTCACACTGAGACTGCGTGTAAATGGTAGTAGTCCCGCTCCGAGACAGAGGGAGAAGGTGCCAGTCATCAAGCAGAGCTTGAGAGCCATTGATAGTGTTGAAGTCTGTGTAATTATGTTGTCTGCAGGTCGAACTCATGCTTTGCGTCGCCGGTCTACTCACGGCTTTGTGGCACTGGCTTCCTCGCTCCCTTCCCGTTTGACAGTCAGTCCTGAAACGCCTACCAAGGCTCGAGGCAACGACAGCGAAACTCCCTACCAGGTCCAGAACCTTCGCGCTCACTTGCTGTGGAAGCTCGCCTGGAGACGCTTGCAAGGCCCTCTGGTTCTGTTTCGACTGTGCCGAGAACTTCGCCTGTACGGGACTTCCTCTGCACTGAAAGACCAAGAAAACCAGTACAAGCGGAATGTGGAAAGGTTTCTGCAGCGACTGCGCACATCCAAGAAGGAACACGAAGGAGTGCGCCTGTGCTTCATCCTCCTGCCCAGTTCTCCTCTGATCAAGGTCTGGAACCTATTACTGTTCCTCCTCATGCTATACACTGCAGTGGTCATGCCCTATCGCATCGCCTTCAGTTCCACTGAAGTCTACAGCGCTTGGTATTTCGTGGAGCTGACAGTGGACATCCTGTTCGCTCAAGACCTGGCCATCAACTTCATTTCAGCCTACGAAAACGACGATGGCGACTTGGAAGTGAAGTGGAGCCGCATCGCTTGGCACTACCTGTGTGGGTGGTTTGTGTTTGACTTCATTGCTTGTTTTCCCTTCAGTGTGGTGGACAACAGCGGCTCCAGTGATAACCAGCAGTACTCACAGAGCTATAACAGTCTGGTGAGACTGGTGCGTTTGCCGAGGCTATACCGCCTTGTGCGCATCACTCGTCTGCTGAAAATCCTCAAGCACGCCCGCAACAACGACATAGTGGAGCGACTGCAGGACTTTCTGCAGATCAACACCTCCCTCATGCGGATCCTTTCCTTCGCAGTGACCGTGATGATGCTGGTGCACATTGTGGGGTGTCTGTGGTACTTCATAGCCAAGCTGGAGGGACTGGGTCCAGATTCCTGGGTCGTGCGGGCTGGGCTGGGAGACCAGCCAGAGGCTAGTCAGTACATTGCCTCAGTGTATTGGGCCTTCACTACGCTTGCTACTGTGGGGTATGGGGACATAGCTGCGGGCACTGACATGGAGCGCATATTTTCCATCATTTGGATGCTCTTCGGGATCGGGTTCTACTCCTTTACTATTGGGTCGCTCACGTCCATGCTGTCTGACCTGGACAGTCGCAACAACGAACTCACAGTGAAGCTAAACGCAGTGGACCAAATAGCTCGCGAAGCCCGCCTCGGCTCCTCTGTCAAATTCCGCCTGCGCCGTGCTATCCGTCTACATATGAAGAAGACGGAACTGGACTCAGGGGACAAACAGCTGATGTTCGACTCGCTGCCGAAGAAGCTGCGCTACCAAGTGTCCATGAACATGTACGACCAGGCCTCAGAGCGCATTCCTTTCTTCCAAAAGCGCTCTCCCGAGTTCATTTCCACGATAATTCCGTACTTGCGCTACATGTTTGTGGAGGCGGACGAGTACGTGTACCGCAAAAACGACGACTCGGACGAAATCTACTTCATTCTGAATGGCAGAGTGGCGCTAGTGACTGGCTTCCTGCAAACTGTCTTCAAGACTATGCTGGAAGGGTCGTACTATGGAGACGTGGAGTTGCTACTGAAGGAAAAGAGACTGTGCACAAGCAAGGTAGAGTGCGACACAGAGCTGCTGGTTATGCCCAAGCCGGTAAGGACTAGTCAGATGGTGCGCTATATAGCGGAGGACTTCCCTGAGGTATTCGCAGAAATGATGACTCTGGCGGAAAAGCGCAGGACGAAAATCCTGGAAACGAAGGCTGAAGTGGACTGCGAAATGGTGCGTATTGACCAGCAGGCGGAGCTGGAAGCACTCAAGGACAAGCGCTTTTCCAGACTCAACTCGCGCCTTAGCAGCGAGAAGTCTTTCAAAAAGGCTTAGTGTAGAGGTAGAAATGGCACGGCTGGCCCTAGGTCTGGGCTTGGTACTGGTGACGGCGGAACTGAGCACCTGCCTTAATGAGTTGGTGCAGGTGCTCAGAGGTCTGGGCACACTGCAGCCCGCCACTCACTACGAGCTGATGGCCTCCTACTCAGGCAAGGCCGTCAACGACCTGGGCGACTACTACTCCTGCTGCAACATGAAGGAAGCGGAGTACGCTCTGTTTTCGCTAACAGTGAGCTACACGCAAGTGGGCTTAGGCTTTTGCGGCCCGCAGAACTGCACCACGGAGGACTACTACGAAATCATTGCCAACCTGACCACTGATGCCGACCTATCACGCTTTACTAGCCAACTGACTGCCTTGCAAAGCAAACAGAGCCCACTCCGACTGCAACAAACCAGTCCTTCACTCACAGTTGTCTTCCCACAAACCTACATCCATGACCACTTCACTAACCTGTCTGGTGGAGCAGTGGTTATGCTTGTGCTGTGTGGCTTGCTGTTCTCTGCTGCAGTTGCAGGGTCTGTCTTCGACTATCTTCGCCAGCACACTCCAGTCCAAGCCAGTGAGGAATATGAACTGTTGGAAAAGGCGAAAGTCAATTCCGTCCCCTCGCCTGCACTCCCCGCTCCTCTCTATCAACGCATCCTCATGTGCTTTTCCATATACACCAACCTGCCCAAACTCTTCTCCAGCCGTAGTTCTGAGAAGGTAGGACAGCGGTCGGACCCTTTGGACATCCTCAACGGAGTGCGAGTGATGTCCATGGGCTGGGTGATTCTCGGACATGTGTATGTGTTCAGACTGGAACTGGGACTGATGAAGAACGTAGATGACTTGACGGAGGTGTTCAAACAGGTGAAAACCTGCATTATATATGGAGGGTTTTGGGCAGTGGATAGCTTCTTTTGGCTTTCAGGACTGCTGATGTCGTTCTTGCTGATACAGCAACTCACTGCCAAGGGAAGGCTGAGTCCGGGCGGCTGGATCTATATGTACGGTCACCGCTTCTATCGCATTTTACCGGCGTACATGTTTGTAATGTTTCTCACCTGGGCTCTGCTCAAATACGCAGGCAACGGCCCTCTGTGGATCAACGGGGACAGCTTCAACAACCCCTGCCACGACTACTGGTGGACTAATCTGCTTTTCATCAACAACTTCGTCCCTAGTTCAGGCCAAACCTGCCTCGCTCAGTCCTGGTACCTTGCCAACGACATGCAGTTCTTCATCATTTCTCCGCCTATTTTCTTCCTTTATCACCATGTGACTAAGCTGCTGGGTTGGCTGGCAGTGTTGGGTCTTTGTGTGTGCACTGTTGTGTCTGCAACACTCATATCAAATGCGCATGATTTCAATACAGTGCTGTTTGCAAGGCAAGATACCTCTTTCATGACAGACTACTATACCAAGCCTTACTGTCGAGTGGCGCCCTACGCTATTGGCATTGCCACTGGCTTCGTCCTCTTCTCCTACCGTCACTACCAAAAGACCGGCCAAGTCTACGACCGCTTTGCCTTGCTGCTCGGGAAGGGCCTGGACAACCGCTACATTCGCTATTTCTCCTATGCACTGGGCCTCTTCTTCATAAACTTTTTCTTGTTTATCCAGTACAACGCCTACAAGGACGTGGATAACGGGTGGACAAGTTGGAGCAAGGCAGACAATTTGATGTTCCTGGGTTGGAACCGACTCTGCTGGGGACTGGGACTGAGCCTAGTTCTGCTGCCTATGCTACTGGGGCACAACCACGTGGCTACCTGGTTCCTCGCACATCAGATATGGACTCCTCTGGCTCGTTTGACTTTCTGTACGTACTTGGTGCACCTCTCACTGCTGTACCCGTACTACCTGAGTCAGAATACAGCCTATTGGCTGAATGACTTGAGCATAGGTGTGGACCTAGTCTTCGTCACAGTGGTGTCCTACCTGGCCGCTGTGCCCCTCACGCTCCTCATGGAAAGTCCCTTCATGGCGCTTGAAAAGCTATTAAAGGGCAAATAGATAGTGAGTTAGGATTTCCCAGCTAGTCAGTAATAAGAACTCTCAGCTTGGCCTTGGCAGAAGCGAGCCAGGCTGCAGTAACCTGTTCGTTCAGTTCCAACCCTGTGTCTATGTCGAGTTCACTCAGCACGAGTTCTTGCTTCCTAACTCTGCACTCCAAAGCCCGGGTGCGCGCTCGAACCTGGCAAAGGTTGCCACCCAACGGCCCCCAGTCAAGTGCAGGTTCTTGTCTACGGCCGAGCAAAACTTGATTTCGAAGACGGCGTCTGTCGCCTAGCCAGTCTGTAGGCTCAGGAGAAGGTGGGAGGAAAGTGGGGACAGAAGGTCTGGGTTTGGGTGTGCGGAAGGGAGCTGGGGAGAGAGAAGAGTGCTTCGTAGCACTGTGCTGCAGTGGTTCCCGAGTCTCGACTTTCCGGTGCAAGCGTGCATCCACTGTGGGTGCGAAGAGTTCTCTGACTGCCTGTGCATATACTTTCCTCTTCGCACACAGCAATCCTCTGCCTTTCTTCTCAATAACCGTCCTTCGTTGTTGCAGTCGGTCTCTTGCTAGTATTTGCTTCGCTAGTCTTCCTCTACCCACGGAGAGGGATCTGATGCGTGCGTCCACCCGTTCTCTTTCGATCTGCCTGCATTTCCTTTCTTTGCACTCAGTTAGTATTTGACTGAGGCGATCAGCGTGATGATCAAAGTCAGCTCTGCGAATTGGCAGCTTTCGGCCAGTTTGCGGCAATAGCCGTTGCTTTTGGGGAGAAAGTGGAGCCAGGCTTTGTGGAGTGTGTTTGTGAGCGTGATGGAAGGAAACTGATTTGATCATATTGCATTAGCTAAGCTTGCAGAGTACTGTCACCTGCTTCACTGAATTGTTGGCAGCAAAAACGACCTTTCCGAAGTATCTCGCCTCGTAATTTGAAGAAATATTCTTCACCTCCTCTTCATTATCACTTCTAGTGCCGTTTTAAGCATCTCCTCGAGCAAACACGTATTATCTCTACATAAGCTTCTCTCTGCTTGTAGGTACTGCGCATGTCCGCCGACATCCTGCACTCTAGAATAGCGACTCCTGCCTGCACTGCAGCTCCCGCCACTGCATAGTTGGCTGGCGGCAAACCCACTTCCCTGACAAAGCGCGTGTTCGAGTGGCTTACTAGCTAGGGATAGGGCAGATCCTTCTGCAGACGACTGAGTGAGCGGACAAGTTGCCAACATTAGTCCGGAGCCTTAGCAAAGCCGAGACCTGGGTCCAGCACTACAGTGAAGTCGTAGAGTCGCACACTTGCTAAGCGGTCCTTCAGTTCTTTCACCACCGCAGCTGTTACGCATTCAGGGTACTCGGTCATAATTCCCATAGTGTGGGGAGTGCCTCTGGAGTGCATGAAAATGTAGGGGACTTTTCTTGAGGCAGCCAGGCCTCCACTCACCGAGTTGATGATGTCGGCTCCTGAGGCTAAGGCGACCTTCGGCTTGAACGTGTCGACTGAAATTGGAATGTGGACCAATCGATCATCAGTCCTGAGGCTAGCAAGGACCAGTAGTAACCGCTCTAACTCGGCTTCAAGCGATACAGGAGTAGCCCCTGGTCGTGTGCTTTCCGCCCCGTATCCAGTACATGTGCTCCTTGTTGTACTAGAAGAAGTGCTTGAGCATGCGTAGTGTCCACTGTGACATACCTGCTTCCGTTTGAAAAGCTATCAGGAGTGAGGTCGAGGATGCCCATCAGTAGCATGTTTCGGCCCAATGGAAGTAGTTGGCGGGCTGTGGCCAGCACTGGAGTGCCTTCAGTCCAAGGCAGCTCCATGCCTTCGAGAGCTGGCAAGGTCCCCGCTAGCTGCAGATTGAGCCCCAGACGGCCCTCTCGTAGGAGAAGTGGAGAGGTTTGCTGGACTATTGTGTGAATTTCTACCTTCGTGAGTAAGCGGTATAAGTAAGGAAGGTCGCCAGCCATTGTTGCATTATTGAAAGGTCTCGTGTGATTAACACCTTCGAAGTTCTATCCGCACCAGACCAGTCCTCATGGCTCAAGCCACTATTGGCATGCGAGCAACTCTCCCATCTCTACGGCATGGGAAACCAAGTCATTGGCTTTTACTCAGGATACAGTCTGCAAAGCCCTGAATATACCATATCACACTGTGGCGCTGGTAGGTGCACGACCAAATAGAGACCTTAACTAGCGGCTATGTCACAGGTCTAGCAAACCTGCTCAATACTAAAAACTTGCAATCGCTCCTTTGGAAACTACTTGCAAGGTAGTGATCAGCCCTCCCTCTCAGTTCACTGTGTTCTACAGCGGCCTGCCAACCGTAACCCGCGACTTCCAAGACACTCCCGCTATGCTCTAGCACTAGTGGAAGCCCAGCCGCCCACTCCTGCAGTACCTTACAACTGGCTTCGTTGCTGCGAGAATTGTCAAAGTCTGGAGCGCTGTTAATAATCTGGAGCTTGAACTGAGGCACGGTATTACTACAAATTGGTAAATATAACGAGTAACACCCAGCCTCCGCCCTAATCCAGGCTGAAAACGACCGTATTTTGGAAGCGCTTTTCCATTTATATAGAGGGTTCGTCACTACTGGAATTGCATCTGCAACTCTAGCGCACCTCTCCACAGTTTTCTCGAGCAAAGCATCATTGAAAATGTGTTTTTCACCAATGCGCTCGGACCTCTGCAAAGTGAATTAGCAGCTGTGCTTAAACCTTTTCTCACAAATGGGAAACTTGACCAGCGACTCACAGCTAATACTGAGGTGTATTTTTGTTTGGGAGAGACGGTGGCCAGATGATACTCAGTCCCATCCACCGTTCTCTCAAAGATACGCAGTTTACTGGAAAACATGATTGAATTGAGTGTTTCGGAATCAACGCTGGAAGGTCTGTTTATGGTGCTGAGCCAGGCAGTTCCACTCAAGGACTAGGCGGAACATAGCGCATTTGCAGAAATTAACAACGCATTGTCTCTTCCATTCAGTTGAGAACAAGTACCCTTTCTGCGCTTAGGCATGCACACAACAGGCTGGATTTGACCTGCTTACTGAAATTTGTGCAGCCGCACCTGCTGATATGCACTATTCTGCCGGAAGACGCTACTTCTGACCTTTCCCTACCTACTATGTATGAACTAATGAAAAACTGCCTGCCCATTCATTTCCGCACCATCTATCATCGCACGATTCGAGCTGTGAGGAATTTTGACTCTAACACAGTCAAAATCCTCGGTCCATACTTCTTTTCCACTACTTCCCTGGGCTTAGATATAACGCTGAAGGCGGGAAATAAGGCCAATGCTTCGCATTCCTATAGAAATTCCTTCGCAGTGAGGAAACCGAGTCCTTCCCTACGCTTGACTCCCAAGCTTATGGTCATCACGGCTATCGCTGCGATTAACCTAGGCAGGACGATAATCTCTATAAGCGGCCTAAAGCAGGAATTCCATCTTGCCCAGGCTCTACCTCTATTCCCAATCACTGACAAAAGAGCGAAAATCCCAAATCTTTCTACATTCCCAAAACCTGTCAATGACGACCAGCTGATTAACAGCGTTTCTAAAACTGTGACACGTATCTGAGCTTGGAATGGGAAAGACCTGCTATAGGGGAAGATGAGGAAGGCGCTGGGAGATGGTCAGACGAGTGGATAAGGCGGTGGGAGAGTTAGGATGGGAGTTGCGGAAAGGAAGCTATATTGTCTATACCTGTTTGCCTGGACTTCACCCAGAGATGTAATAAATGGCAGCTGTCTGCGGTGGGAGTCAAGGTGTGGCTGCTCCATCTCCAGTTTACTGGGAGGGCTAGGGGAAGACTCAGTTTCAACGTACTTCGAGAGATCTGCTCCTACTTCCAAGACTCACTCTTTGCTGCTATTCATGCGAATAGGATGCAGTTATATGACTTCAACGCTCACAAAATAACCAAACACAAACTACCTGTGTTTGCAATTAGTGGGTATATACAGGTGGATAGAACCACAGTACTCATAGTTGGGGACAGGTACTTACACTGGACCTACTCACTCTCCAAACCACTCCTCTGTTCCCTCTCCTCACTCCCAGGGATTTCGTAGGAGTAGCTCAGGTGGGCAATACAGTGGACTCCACTCCCATGTACTATGCTAAGTCCTACTTTACTCCGTATATATGGAGAGTTTCAGTCCCCACACTGAGACCTATACTGTGCTACCTGTCTCTCTGCCTCCA